>VOFB01004226.1_pt1 | contig 93715 bp, 111 predicted proteins | sample 5384141 | NCBI WGS metagenome assembly VOFB01 (sample SAMN12384721, study PRJNA508395) | human gut metagenome | isolation source: healthy gut A | host: Homo sapiens | reverse complement strand
CCTGGCGGCGCCCTTGGATGGAACACAGCCGGCGGACCGATCTCGTCCGGGAAGGAGAACAGATCCATTTCCGCGCCGAGCTTGCAGTGGTCACGCTTGGAGTGGGTGGAAGAATTGGGACGTCGGGATGATTGTTCGCGGGAGGATTCTTCCAGTGACTGGAAGGATTGGGATGTTATGTGATGCGTGAGCGGGAGGATTCTTCCAGTAGGTGGATGTTTTTGGACTTTGAGACGGTCCGTAGGGGTGATTCCTCCACTGGGTGGAGGTTTTGGGACGATTAGGGGACTCATATTGTCCGGATTCCTCCAATGACTGGAAGGATTGGGACGTTGGGATTGCTGATTATGTGAGATTTGCGCGGGTTTTGCATATGAGACGCGCTATGGTGGGCCTTTATTGTTTCGTGCTTTCGTAGCTTTCGGAGAGAAAAATGAGCCAGGGTTTCGCGCCGTTTTATGATGTCAATCGCACGTATGAAGACAACTATTTGCAAGGGCCGTTCGGCGCGTTTGCCGAAGTGTTGCGGGCTGATGCGTCCGATTCTGCGGGATCGGTCACGTCTGTTGTTGCTGAGGTTGCGTCCGATTCCTCCAGTGAGGTTCAGGGCGTTCAGACCATTCAGGCCGCTCAAGCGCAGGAATTCCTTGGTTTTCGTGTGAATCTGCCGTTCGGTATTCCAGCTGGTCCGCTGCTGAATGAGCGTTTCACCACGGCCGCTTTCCGTATGGGCTTCGATCTGGCGGTATACAAGACGGTTCGTTCCCGCGCATGGGGCTGCAATGCGTTCCCGAACGTGCTGGCCGTGCATCCGCGGAATGCCGATGGTTCGCTGGTTCCGGGCAGTGCCGAACTTGACGAGGGTGTGCTTGCCGATACCCGTTATGAGCTTCCGATTTCGATTTCCAACAGTTTCGGCGTTCCCTCCCGTGATCCCGACGAATGGCAGCCGGACATGCAGAAGGCAATCGCCGCAGCCGGTGACGGCCAGCTGCTGGTGCCGAGCTTCCAAGGCTCCCGCGTGGAGGGCATGGATCGTGAAGCGTATATCGCCGATCATGTCACCACCGCGCATTTGGTTGCCGAAACTGGCGCTGGCCTGATGGAAATGAACACCAGCTGCCCGAATGAGGGACATAATCGTCTGTTGTGCCACGATCCGCATTTGGTCGGCGAGATTACGGAAGCGGTGAAGAACGAAATCGGCGATCGTCCGCTGATCGTGAAGCTCGCATACATTCCGAATGATGCCGATCTGGAAATCATGGTGAAGGAAACCGCCGGCCATGGCGCGGTGCAGGGTTTCTCCACCATTAACACAATCTCCGCGAAGCTGGTGGATGCGAACGGCAATCAGGCATTGCCAGGCGCGGGGCGTGACCGTTCGGGCGTATGTGGCAATGCGATTCGTGGCAGGTCTCGATATGGTTGGCCGCCTGAATGCGATTCGCGCGAGAAGCTGGGTCTTGATTTTGCGATCGTTGGCGTGGGCGGTGTACAACAACGACATTCTGCACGTCGAAGGTGGCAAGCCGCTGAACGGCACCATCAAGGTGCGTGGCGCGAAGAACTTCGTGAGCAAGGCCATGGTGGCGGCGCTGCTCGCCCCGGGTACGTCCGTGTTGAAGAACGTGCCGGAGATTCGTGACGTGCATGTGGTGTCCGACTTGCTGCGTCTGCATGGCGTGGACGTTACGGTGGATGGCGATCACGGCGTGGTCACGATCGACGCCACGAATGTGCAGCTGGCCGATGTGGCCGACGTGGATACACTGTCCGGTTCGTCGCGCATCCCGATCCTGTTCTCCGGCCCGCTCGTGCACCGTTTGGGTGAAGCGTTCATTCCGGCTCTCGGCGGATGCAATATTGGCGGTCGTCCAATTGATTTCCACCTGGAAACGTTGCGCAAGTTGGGTGCCAACGTCGATAAGGAACATAAGGACGGCATTCATATCACCGCTCCGAACGGTTTGCATGGCGCGAAGATCCACCTGCCCTACCCGTCGGTGGGCGCCACCGAGCAGACTTTACTGGCGGCCGTGCTGGCCGAGGGCAAGACCGAACTGTCGGGCGCGGCCACTGAGCCGGAGATCATGGATCTGGTGTGCGTGCTGCAGAAGATGGGTGCGATCATTTCCGTGGATGTGGACCGTACCTTCCGCATCGAGGGTGTCAAGGAGCTGAAGGGCTATACGCACACTTCGCTGACCGACCGCATCGAGGCCGCTTCCTGGGCTTCCGCGGCATTGGCCACGCATGGCGACATTTTCGTCAAGGGTGCTACGCAGCCTGAAATGATGACGTTCCTGAACGTGTTCCGCAAGATTGGTGGTGAGTTCGACATTACCGATAACGGCATTCGTTTCTGGCATCCGGGCGGCGATTTGAAGCCGGTCGCGATCGAGACGGACGTGCATCCCGGGTTCATGACTGACTGGCAGCAGCCGTTGGTAGTGGCGTTGACGCAGGCGAAGGGCCTGTCGATCGTGCATGAAACGGTGTATGAGAATCGTTTCGGTTTCACGAAGCCACTGGTGCAGATGGGTGCCACCATCCAGTTGTACCGCGAGTGCCTGGGCTCGCTGCCGTGCCGTTTCCGGCAGCGCAACTACAAGCATTCCGCCGTGATCTTCGGACCGACCCCGCTGACCGGACGCGACATCGACGTGCCGGACCTGCGTGGTGGGTTCAGCCATCTGATTGCCGCGTTGGCGGCAAAGGGCCCGTCCAATGTGCAGGGCATTTCGCTGATTGACCGCGGTTATGCCGATTTCCGTGGCAAGCTCGAAGCTCTCGGCGCAGATTTCGACTGATTTGTTGCTTGATTTATCGCTGATATAGCTTGATTGGCTTGGTAAGGCCGGTGTTCACAACAGTGGGCACCGGCTTTTTGCTTACATATTGCCGTTGCTCGTTCTCAAAAACTTAGTAATTCAGTGTATAAATTATTGAACTTAATTTAGGGGTTATGGCGCATAATAGTGATGCAAAAAGTTTTATTGTTTTTGAAAATAATGTCGATTTTCGGCAGAGATTCTTTCGGAATGGCATTATGATTGTCGATATCGAATGGCGTTTGCAACGAGGTGAACAGCCGAAGATATAAGGGTTTTCCCTCATCGTTATTGTGTTTACTGCATGTCCAGACGGATTCTAGGGATAGTCGCAACATCTTCGTCGTCAATCGTCCTCCAGCCTATCCACCAGTTCCGCCTTTTTTCGTATATTCCGTGTTTTTGTATTTCGTGTGTGCGTCGTGCATGAGCGCAATCGTTCCAACCAAGCGGAATGGGTGGTGGCAGAATGGAACGCATGGCATCCAAAGGAAAACCCTCGCCGCGTTCCGCGGTCAAACCGTTAAGCGACGAACAAGTCGCAAAGCTCGCACAGCGTCACCATCTCGTTGACCCAACCCACGACTTTCCATGCGGGCCGCGCAAAGCCAATGAAGCCGAAATCGCGGCGCAGAATCCGAAAGCGACCCATCGTCTGCTCACCGGATGCGACATCGTATTCCGCAACCGCACCAAACTCAAGGCGTGGGGCATCGAACACGTGCCGGAAACCGGTCCGTTCATCACCGCGGCCACGCACGTCACCATGTTTGACGTGTTCGTGCCCATGATCTCCATGTTCCATCAAGGCCGCCGTCCGCGCTACATGGCCAAAGCCGAAATGGCCTCGTGGCCGCTGATCGGCAAATGGTTCCAACTGGTAGGCATGCAGCCCGTGCAACGCCGTTCGGGCAAGGCGAAAGCCATTGAGGAAACCTCCGTGGAAATCCTTACCTCGGCCGACCCCTAACCGTATGGCCGGAAGGCACGGTAACGCGCGACCCGCAGAAATGGCCGATGAGCATGAAAAACGGCGTGGGCATGATCGCGCTTGAGGCTTCGCGCCGACTCGGCTACCAGATTCCGCTGTATTGCGCGGTAACGTGGGGCGCGGCAAGCATCAACCATTGGTGGCCGTGGCCGCGTAAAAACGTGGTCATGTGCTACGACGAGGCGCTTGATTATGCGGATCTGCTCGCCGATTGCGATTCCTGGGGTGAGGAAGTGCCGGAGGATCTCGCCAACGAACTTACCCGACGCATCCGCGTGCGCATGACCGAAGTCATGGCCGAAATCCGCGGCGAACAAGCCCCGATGGATATTGGGATTATCGTACGATGAGCCGAGTGAAGGACTGAATCGAAGAAGGCCGAATCGAAAAAGACCGCACACGCGATTGCTGAAATGCGGTAATCGAAATACTGCCAGCCGATTGCGCATACGTATGGCGCGTATTGCGGCATATATCGCGGTGTGCGTAGCCGGCGGTAGCATAGGAAAAGCAATTTTTGAGCCAAGACTCCGGGTTATGAATGATGCCCGGAGTAATGCAAGGAGCAAATATGACGAACGTGACGGTACTGGGCGCAGGAGCTTGGGGAACCGCTTTCGGTCAGGTGCTTGCCGATGCAGGCAACAATGTGACTATGTGGGCCATCGAACCGGAGATTGTGGAAGGCATTCGCGACCACCATCACAACGGTGTTCGCCTGCCCAGCGTGAAAGTGCTGCCAAGCAACATGACCGCCACCGGCGACCGTGCCGAAGCCGTAGCCAACGCCGACATTGTGATCGTGGCCATCGCCGCACAGTTCGCCCGCGTCGCGCTCTCCGAATTCAAGGACCTGATTCCCGAAACCGCACTCGTCGCTTCGCTGATGAAAGGCATCGAACGCACCACCGGCAAGCGCATGGACGAAGTCGTTATGGAAACTCTCGACCTGCCGGCCGACCGCTTCGCCGCGATTTCCGGACCGAACCTGAGCAAGCAGATCGCCGACCGTGAGCCGGCCGCAACCGTGGTCGCCTGCGAAAATCTCGACAATGCGCGCAAGATCGCAGCCGCTTGCACCACCGACTATTTCCGTGCGTTCGTAACCCGCGACGTGATCGGCTTGGAAATGTGTGGATCGCTGAAGAATGTGGTCGCGCTGGCCGTGGGCATGGCCCGCGGTGCCGGCTACGGCGAAAATACCGCCGCCATGATCGAAACCCGTGGCCTGGCCCGAACTGACCGCCCTGGGCGAGGCGGCAGGCGCCGATCCGAAGACGTTCGCCGGTTTGGCTGGCGTGGGCGACCTGATCGCCACCTGCGGATCCCCGTTGAGCCGCAACTACACGTTCGGTTCCAACCTGGGCAAGGGCCTGAGCGTTGAGGAAGCCACCAAGGTGAGCAACGGCGTGGCCGAAGGCGTGCCGACTGCCGATGCGGTGGTGACGCTCGGCAAGCAGTATGGCGTGCCCACGCCGCTGGCCACCGCCATGAGCCACGTGCTTTCCGACGGCATCTCCTGCGCGCAAATGCTGTCCGAACTTTTCGACGAAGGCATCAGCGAAGAATAAGCTTTCCGCAACATTGCGATTGCAGATAAGACCGCACTTTCAGGTGCGGTCTTTTTATTTTTCGAGGCATGCGATTGCGTAAAACGTCAATCGGAATTTGTCAATCGTCAATCGCCATATATTTCGGAAATAATAGTAAATCTGTATAAAAATAGTCTAATCGTGATTAGTATAATCGTGATTAGACAAAGCGCTTAAGCTCGGTTTTTCAGGCTGCAATCGCATCATTCCAACGTTTGATTCCGTATTCTATGATTCATGAAAATAGGACATGAGCGACGGGCGTGTGTAATCATGGTTCGTCGCGTGTGGCTGTGGGGTGCGGTTTGTATACTGAACTGCGATATTGCGAATGCGTGGTATCGCGGGCGAACAGAAGTGCGAACCGGCGCGATATTGCGAAGACAGACAGTACAGACAGTATTGACAGACGGTATTGGGCGCGTGTGCGTTCAACGGACCAATTTATGGAGCATAAGACAAAGATGGCAAAACAGCGCATTGTGGTGATGTATGGCGGCAAAGCCGACGAGCATTCGATTTCCTGCATCTCTGCGGCGGGCGTGCTGCGCGCGTTGGATACTGACAAGTTCGAAGCCATTGAGGTGGGAATCACCAAGAACGGCGAGTGGATCGTAGACGGCGAGGATCCGCGCAAGTGGAACATGAGCGAAGGCCTGCCGATGGTGGAGAAGACGGATTCCTCCAAAGATGTGGTGCTGGATGTGGCACTCGGCTAAGGATGGTTTCTTCGCTCGTGAAGATGACGGCACGCTGACTTCGCTTGGCCACGTGGACGCCGTGCTTCCGGTATTGCATGGTCCGTACGGTGAGGATGGCACGATTCAGGGCCTGTTCGAAATGATGAACGTGCCGTACGTTGGCTGCGGTGTGCTCGCTTCCGCCGCTTGCATGGACAAGCATTATACGAAGGTATTGCTGGCTGCGGCCGGTATTCCCGTGGCTCCCGGCATCACGTTGGATGTGCGCGATTATGATGCCGCTTCCGAATTCGCCGCCGAAGCGGACGAGATGCTTGCCGCGGTGCAGCAGGCCGGATTGCAGTACCCGCTGTTTGTGAAGCCGTCCCGCGCCGGTTCTAGCTTCGGCGTGACCAAGGTTGAACATGAGGGCGATGCGGCCGAGCTTGCCGCCGCAGTGTTCGAAGCGTCCCACCATGATTGGCGTGTGCTCGTGGAACAGGGAATCGACGCGTGCGAAATCGAATGCGCCGTGCTCTGCCCGAAGGCCGGCGAGGCTCCGCAGGCCAGCTGGCCGGGCGAAATCGTGCTTGACAAGCGTGCCGAGGGCGACGACCAGTTCTATGATTTCGACAGCAAGTACGTGAACTCCGACGCAAGCCATGTGGAAGTGCCCGCAAGCCTGCCGGAGGAAACCCTGAATCGCGTGCGCGAAACCGCCAAAAAGCGTTCATCGCGGTCGACGGCGCCGGCCTGAGTCGTGTCGACACCTTCGTGACGACCGACGGCGAAGTGATGGTCAACGAAATCAACACCATGCCGGGCTTCACCCCGATTTCCATGTATCCCAAGGCATGGGAGGCAACCGGCGTGAGCTACACCGACCTGATCACCACGCTGATCGAAGGCGTGCTGCGCTGATTTCGATTGTGTGGCGGCTCCGCGCCCGATCGTAGTGCTCGCCATGTGATCCTTTTCGTTGCGGACGCTTATGGCGACGGTCGTGAGATTGTAAGCTGATATTCAGCATTCCTGTATTAAGGTGCTGAATATCAGCATTTTCGTATATGCACCCCGTGCACGTCGTCGCAAAGGCAAATATGACGTTTCCGCAGTACCCCCAATATCCGCAGCGGCCGCAACAACCGCATCCGCAGCAGAATCCACAACAGCCATCCCAATATCAGCAACAACCGCAGTATCCGCAGCCACAAGCCAATCCCTACGAACTGTGGCTCAGGCGCGTGAAAAGCGTGTTCTCCCGCATCGGCGCAGGCATGTGCCTGATGGTGGTGATCTGGTATGCGCTTGCAACGGTGCTTTCCGGCATGCTCTATCAGGTACTGCACACCACGAATCTGCCGAATTGGGCGGTGTATGTGGCATCGGATACCCCTTTGTATCTCGTGGCCATGCCGCTCGCAGTACTGATCATGGGCAAATCGTCGGTCATTGAAACACGCAAGTTCGACATGAAGCCGGGCCAATTCTTCAAACTGCTGGTCATGTGCTTCCCGCTCATGTATGTGGGCAGTCTCATCGGCAATATGCTGGCGGCTCTGCTGTCCGGAGGCAAAGCCAGCAATTCGGTGAGCGATCTGGCCATGCAATTCGACGTGTGGAACGTGTGTTCCTCGTGATTCTCGGACCGTTGTTCGAAGAATGGATCTTCCGCAAGGAACTCATCAGCCGCACGCGCAAATACGGCGAAAAAACCGCGATCGTGTTCTCCGCGCTGTTCTTTGCTCTGGTGCACATGAACCTGTTCCAGTTCTTCTACGCATTCGCATTGGGTCTTATGTTCGGCTACGTGTACGTGCGCACCAGCAAACTGCGTTATTCGGTGGCCATGCACATGATCGTCAACTTCATGGGTGGCGTGGTTGCGCCGTGGGTGGTGACGAACATTGACATCGACAGTCTGATGAACGTGCTGAACAGTGCGGAAAACGGCGACGGAACGGCCATGATGCAGTGGATGGGCCAGAATGCGACGGGAATGATGATATTCGGCATCTATATGCTGCTATATTACGGTCTGATCATCGCGGGCATAGTGTTGCTTATCCGCAATCGCAAGAACTTTGAATTCTATACCGCACCGAAAGAACTGCCTCGCGGCATGCGCACGAGCACGGCAATACTGAACGTCGGTGTAGTTACTTACATTGTAGTGACGGTTATTACGTCAATCAATCTAATGATGTAATAATTTCAGTATAAAAAGTGCCGCATGTGGACTACTGCATGCGGCACTTTATATATATGGGTCAACCGCGATTTCTTATGTTCGCGAGGATATTACGATTCCTTGTTAATGGCGCGATTCTCAAGAAAATCAGCATTGGCGATGGAACGTGCCACGGCGTTGATCATGTCGGGAAGCAACGATTCCGGCTTGGCGTACGCGCACACTTCGACATTAATGCCGTAAGGGGAGTAGCCGGTCAGTCTTACTTTCGGAGGGAAGCGCGGATCGGCCAAATCGGCGGTATCGCGCTGCACGGCCTGAACCACCTGACGGGTCATCTCGTCGATGTCGGTACCGGCCTTGGCGGTAAACGGCACACGAACCAGCATCTCATTGGACGGATTGAGTTTTTCCAACGACGCGGTGTTCAGAATCGAATTCGAATGATCTTGACGTTGCCATTGCGCTCGCGCACCACGGTCTGACGCCAGTTGATGTCTTCGACCACGCCATCGGTGCCCGCCACATTCACCAGATCGCCCGGCTGGATTACACGGCCAAGCATCAGACCGAAACCGCCGATGATGTTCGCGATCGTATCTTTCATACCGAGCGACACCGCAAGACCACCAATGCCGAGCGCGGTGAAAATCGTGGTCGGATTAATGCCGAACACCGGCTGCAGCACAGTGCCCACAGCCAACGTCCACACCACCGCGCGCAGAATATTGATGAAAATCGAAGCGTTCGGCACTTGCGAACGGTCCAGCACTTTGCTCACGATTCGGGTAAGCGCCTTGTCGATAACGGCCGCAAGCAGTGCCACGACAATGAGCAGAATGATTTTTTCCGGAATTGGTTTTCAGCCAATCCACAACGATTTCAATCGGTTCCATGATGTTCTGGAGCGTCCCTTCATAAGCTTGATGCGCGTGCGTTGCTGTTCGCAAACTGGTGCCCGCAACTGGTTCCGCACATATCCTACAGTGTGCGGCTGAGTCGAATATGAGCGCAAAAGCGCTGCCGACGTCGAGTGCGCGAGGACGTGCGGGGGAAATGTATACGGGAAATTCGTTCGGGAAGACGAACGGGTTAGAGTTGAGATATGGGCAATGTTGTGGATTATGTGCGCCGCGAGTTCCGCGGGTTCGGCGAATTGGCGTTCAGCAATGTCGATTCCTTAGTGCTTTCCGAGCTTTCCTACATGCGATTGCTGGGTTTTGTTCCAGCATTCGGCGAGGCCAAGTCGGTGGCGACCGTGCCGATCCGTGAATTGCTGCGCGCCGAAAGCTACGATGAGATGTTTGTTTCGAATTCCTCCGATATGAACGATTACCGTCTTTTTCGTTGCTGCGTGCGGTCTGCGAATCACCGCGATTCCGCGGATTGCGGGTAGGCGAGTACGCCGAACGTCTAGATGAGGGCGAGCAGCAGCAGTTTGCTGCAATGACCTTCGATGTGGGCGGTGATTGCGGCCTGTACGTTGCGTTCCGTGGCACTGACGGCACGCTCGTCGGTTGGAAAGAGGATTTTAATATGGCGGTACGCTGCCCAGTGCCGTCGCAAAAATCGGCATATCGATATGCGGACTCGATTTTGGATAGGACGGAACGTTTCCTCTCGGCGAAAAAATCACCCGACATTATGATCGGCGGGCATTCCAAAGGCGGCAACATGGCGGTATATGCGGCCATGCAAATCGCGCAAAGCGATATTGAAGCGACCAACGAGCGTGCGCAACGGCTCGGACTGCTGCCGGCGCTCGGCGGAAGCGTGCCGGGACGCAACTGCAGAATCTCCCGCATTTTCTCGCATGATGGGCCTGGAATGTCTCAAGTCATGGTGCATAGCCGCGCATATCAGGCAATCGCGGCACGAATCGACAAAACCGTGCCGGAATCCTCCATCATCGGCATGCTGTTGCAATCGCAAATCAAACCAACCTTCGTCAAAGCCGACGCCATAAGCATTCTGCAGCATATGGGATCGAGTTGGCAGGTGATGCAATCCGGCGAATTCGAGCGGGCAGACGAGTTGACAGGCGGTGCGCAACTCATCGGCAAAACCATCGACGGATGGTTCGACCGCGTAAGCCAGGAACAGCGCGAGCGGGCCATCAACCAGATATACGACATCTTCGCAGCCGCGGGGTACGGTAATATCGCTGATCTGGTGGCGAATTGGACGGATTCGCTGCCGAAAATCGTGACAGCCGCCAGAGGTACCGACGTGGAAACGCGCGAACTCATCAAAGACGTGTTCAAGGCGATTCCAGCCAGCGCAGCGAAAGTCGCTGTCGGTGAACTGCGCAACGACAAGGAGGGGATGCGTGATGGGCAACATTATTGACTATGCGCGCACGGAAACGCGCAGTTTCGAGGCATTGCCGTTCCGCGAGGCCGACGCATTGGTGTTGGCGCAGCTTTCGTACGACGAAGTACCGGAATGCGTGCTGCGATTGGACGATTTGGTAGCGAAATATGGTACGTTGCAGGCGCGTGCGAAGCAATTCGATATTCGACGTCCGATCGCATCGTTGCGTATGCTGCGCAAGCCCCCGTTTGGAGGTGTGACGATTGCGCGTGCCGATGACGAGCTGAACCACGACAAGCCTGTAGCCGACCATGACGTGGAGAACGTAGGATTGGTCGATCCGCAGGTGACGCACGACTTCTACCATGCTGTGGCGGCGAATCCGCGGTTTTCCGACGTTGAGATGAGTGCGTACTGCGAGCAGTTCGATGGCGACGCACAAACGCAGTTCGCGGCGGTGACTTTCCGGCTGCCGTCGGGAACGCTGGTTGTGGCGTTTCGAGGCACCGATGATTCGCTGGTCGGATGGAAGGAAGACTTCAACATGGCCTTCCAATACCCGGTTCCAGCACAGGTTTCCGCAGCTGAATACCTGAAAAAAGTCGCCTCGCTGTGGGATGGGCCGATACTGCTGACCGGTCACTCCAAAGGCGGTAATCTGGCCGTATATGCGGCCATGAACGCCGAAGACGAGATCAAGGACCGCATTGAATGCATCTACTCGCTCGACGGGCCGGGTTTTCCCGAGGAAGTGGTGAAAGGCTTCGAATATGCGAGCGTGAGCGACCGCATTGTGAAAATCGTGCCGGACTCCTCGGTGGTGGGCATGGTGTTTGAAACCCCTGAACGTTGTGTGGTGGTGAAATCCGACGTGGATGGCATCATGCAGCATTTCGCCTTCTCGTGGCAGATGCACGGGGGTGAATTCGCCAAGGCCGAAGATGTGGCCGACAGTTCGGTGGTGTTCAACAAGTCGCTAAACGGCTGGCTTGCGGGACTTTCCAAAGAACAGCGCGAGCATGCGGTCGACGCGCTGTTCTCCGTGCTCGAGGCTTCTGGAGCGGGCAGTATTTCCGCGATCGTGGCGGCCGGTCCGAAAGTAATTCCCGAAATGCTCGGCACATATGTTGGCTTGAGCAGTGCGGATCGGCGCAACATCAATCAGGCGCTGGTGATTCTGTTGCAGGCCGCGCTGTCGCGCAATCCCAAGGTGCAACGCAAGTAGGACGTGCTTGGTGGAGCCGTGCGTGTGGTGTGCGTGATATGCGTGATGCCTGCATGGCATGCGGTTGTGTGCGCTTGTGTCGTATTCGTGAATTCGTATGCGACATTCGGTGAAATATGGTCTAGACAGTTTGTACAATAAAACGTGGTTATAAGGCAACGTGACTAATTATCAGGGGGTGACTGATGCCACGACCACGTAGGGATTCGGAAATCCTGCCAGCAAAAGATCGTCTCGAGAACGCATTCTGGGAGCTGCTTTCGGAACGCGAGTATAACAAAATCACCGTCACCGACATTGTGCGTACGGCCGACGTGAATCGCAATTCCTTCTACTATCATTTCTCCGGACTGCCGGAATTGGCCGACTCCGCCATTCTGCACGCCGTCGAAAACACGCCAATGCCAGGTGTGCTAGGGCGGGATTTCAATCCTGACACCGAATGGCGCAAGCACGTCACCGCACTGCTGCGCGATCCCGAACAGCGTCAGCGTCTCGACCGATTGGCCTTGCTGGCAGGTCCGCACAGCTCGCCGGAACTCGTTTCGTCGTTGAAGGAATTCGGGCGTTTGACCATGATCTCCGTGCTCGGATTGGATGCCGACAATCTCGACCTGAAAACCGATCTGATGCTCGATTTCACCGTCGGAGGCATGCTGGCCGTACTGCAGCGCTGGCCGAAACTGCATGAAAACTGCCACTCGACACCGTATTCAACGAGGATGTCGCCGTACTCGCGGCAGGCATGTTCATGTCAATGTCGAAAGCGGACATGCTCGAATACTGGCGCAGGATCTTCAGCAACGGATTCGTGCCGGGCATGGCGGCTTCGCAACAGCAGCCGCCGTCTACCAAGTGACCATCGAAAGCCGGCTGTGACAATCCGGTGGTAGAAACGATATAGCGGCGTTTTTCCGCGGATTGTTCCGTGGAAAACGCGAACGTGCGAAAGCGTGTGGCAGCGCGAACGTGCGAAATGAACGAACGACGGGGAGGTTGTCCATGATCAACGAAGCTTACAAGGCCATGCTCGGCGGAAAATCCGTGATCCGCGAGCTGAGCGAATACGCGACCGCGCGCGGTGCCGAAATCGGTTACGAGAACGTGTTCGACTATTCGTTGGGCAATCCGAGCGTGCCCTGCCCGCAAAGCTTCACCGACGAAATGATCGCCCTGTACCAAGAGGCGGAACCGGTCGCGTTGCACGGATACTCGCCGTCGCTGGGCATTACCTCGGTGCGCACGGCCATTGCGGAAAGCCTCAACCGCCGCTTCGACATGGACTATACGACCGACTACATCTTCCCGACCACGGGTGCGGCCGGCGCGCTGGCCCACGCGCTGCGCGTGGTGACCAATCCGGGCGACGAAGTCATCACCTTTGCCCCCTACTTCCCGGAATACCAGCCGTATGTCAACGGAACCGGCGCACATCTGACCGTGGTGCCGGCCGACACTGAAAACTTCCAAATCAACTTCGAAGCGTTCGAACAGGCGCTGAACCCGGGAACTGCGGCGGTGCTCATCAACACGCCGAACAATCCTTCCGGAGCCGTCTATTCCGCCGAAACGCTGACCCGACTGGCTGAAATCCTGCGCGCCAAGCAGGTCGAATACGGGCACGACATCTTCCTGATTTCCGACGAACCATACCGTGAAATCGTGTTCGATGGGGGTGTGCAGCCGTACCCGAGCAAGTTCTACGACAACACGCTCTCGTGCTACTCGTACTCCAAGTCGCTGTCGCTGCCGGGCGAGCGCATCGGCTACGTGGCGGTGAACCCGCGCGCTACCGATGCCGAGCTGATCGTGCCGATGTGCGGGCAGATCAGCCGCGGAACCGGGCATAACTGCCCAGGATCCAGCGTGCAGCTGGCCGTGGCCAAGGTGGTGGACAAAACCAGCGATCTTTCCGTGTACGAGAAGAACATGAACCTCTTGTATGACGCGCTGGTGCGCCTCGGATTCGACGTGGTGCGCCCGGGAGGCACGTTCTACATCTTCCCGAAGGCGCTTGAGGACGATGCGAATGCGTTCTGCATGAAGGCCAAGGATTACGACCTGATTCTCGTGCCATCCGACAGTTTCGGCGTGCCCGGCTACTTCCGTATGGCGTACTGCATCGATACGGAAAAGGTGGAGCGTTCCATCGCCGCATTCGAAAAGTTCGTGCACGAAGTCTACGGCCGCTGAGCCCTGTGTGCGCTCGCTGGAGGAATTCGGACGCAAATAAGCCTAAGTGGTGTGTATCTGCCTTATATTGGGCAGAAACACACCCCTGTCCAGGAGTATCTCGCTTATATATGGCAGGTCGGTTGGTTAAAACAGCCAAAACGTACCCCCGAAGTGCTGTTTTGCTGAGGACGTCTGCCATATATAAGCGAGATAGGCGTTCTTAAGCTGTGTGGAGTGTCCGTTTCTGCAGAATCGGACGTTCATAGGCTGGTTTTTGGTGTTTGGATGTCCGTTTCTGGTGAATCGGACACATGCGGACTGGGGGATGGTGGGTTAGGCGGCCTGGGTTGCGGTTTGGGCGGCCACCGTCGCGGCTACGGTTGTCGCATAGGCGTTCAACGCTTTGATGGCACGGTCGACCATTTCGTCGACGCTGCCTTCGATGGAGATTTCCACGCCGTTCTCTTCGGGGACAAGCGGCTCAAGAATGGCGAACTGGCTTGGTAGTAGCGCGGGCGGCATGAAATGGCCCTTTCGTTCGCTGAGCCTCTGCTGAATGAGCTTGTGGCTGCCGTTGAGGTGAATGAAGAATGTGGGCACGTTTTTGGCGAGCACCTCGCGGTAGCTGCGCTTCAACGCGGAGCTGGACACCACGGTGTTTTCGCCGAGCGCCTCGCGTGCCACCATCCAGGAGTTGATGACGTTCAGCCATGGCCAACGGTCCTCATCGGTGAGTGGAATGCCGGCTGACATTTTGTCGATATTTGCCTGCGGGTGGAAGTCGTCGCCTTCCGCGTACACGTATCCGAGTCGTTCATGGATGGCTTCTGCGACAGTGGATTTGCCGCATCCTGCAACGCCCATCACCACTACGTGAATGCTCATGTTGCTCTCCTTGCTATTGACGATCCTGTGCCGCTCCGCACCAGGAATAAGACTACTATAAACCGTAAAAGTAGTATCAGTCAAATAAAAAGTACTACGAAATAGAAAAATCGTATGACTTGCTATGCTGGAGATAGTGCAAAATGGCGGCAAATCACGCAATCGCAGATAGGTGATCATCTTCGATTGGTGAGTGCCGCGCGTGTCGCAGGAAATGTGAAACATGCCGTGAAGCAAAGCTGGCATGGTGCGGAGCGAGCAAGAGAGGAACGGTCGATGGCTGAAAGCATGGCGGGCTCAGAACATATCGGCAGCGAGCTGTTGCAGGATTCGGTGAGTCGAACGCTCGCCATCGAAATGCTTGACGGCGTGTGGAAGGCTGGCGAAAGCCTTACGTTGAAGCCTTGCAAAGTCGTTTCGGTATTTCCAGAACCGTGGCGCGAGAAGTCGCGAAAACACTGGAATCCATGAATGCGGTACTCGTCAAACGTCGCATTGGACTTGTTGCACGTCCATTCGGCGAATGGCAGGCGCTCAACCATCAGGTGATCGAATGGCGTCTCCACTCCACGCAACGCGAACGGCAGCTGTCATCCCTCACTGAGCTGCGACTGGCCGTCGAACCGGCTGCGGCCGCCTCCGCCGCACGTCTTGCCCCCTCGACGTCAAGGCGAAATTCCCCGTGTATGCGGCGCGAATGCGGCAGATCGCCGAAGCCAACGAGGAAGGCGAAGCCGGGCTTGCGCAATTCCATGATCTTGACGTGGAATTCCATACGCTGATTCTGCATGAAAGCGGCAATGAGCTGTTCGCCGCGCTTTCCGACACCATCGCCACCGTGCTGCGTGGTCGCGTGGAACTCGGCAAATACCCGATGAAGCCGAAGTCCGACGCACTTGACGCGCATGATGCCGTAGCCGACGCGATCGCCAAGGGGGAGCCTGAACGTGCGCGCAGCGCCATGCTCGACATCGTCGACGAAGTGGCACGTGCCCTCAATTTCTTCTGATTTTCGCGCTAAACTTGCTTTCTTCAGTGAAAAATCGCAATTGCGATTACTATGCGGCCGACTCTTGCCATGCGCGACTTTTCAGACGTAAGGCGACATCGGAAATACGGCATGAAGGCAGCTCTGCCAACGTTTCTTTCGGTGAATATGAAGATGCCGGGGAATACCCCCGGCGGCTTGGAGCCTTCCTTGTTGCCAAGAGAAAGCTTCGCCATGATGACAAAATGCGCATGCAGGATCAATCGGTTGCGGTGATTGAATCTACATGCGCATTTAGTAGACAAGTACTACTTGCGGGTGGGGTCTTTTTGCAGGAGAAGGAAGATGAGGGCGACGATCAGCAGGATTGCGATCGAAAGCACGCCCACCGAAGCGTTGCCGGTCAGCGACGTGGTGGTCGCAACGAGGAAGGTGCCGATAATCGAAGCGGTCTTGCCGAAAATATCATAGAAACCGTAATATTCGTTGGCACGATTCTTTGGAATGATCTTGCCATAATACGAGCGCGACAACGCCTGGATACCGCCTTGGAACAGGCCTACGAGAATCGCAAGAATCCAGAATTCCGTAGCGGAACGCAAGAAGAACGCGGCGAACAGCACAATGCAGATATAAGCGACCACAGCCGTGGTGATCATGGTTTTCGCGCCAAAATGCCCAGCCAGCTTGCCATACGCGATCGCGCTCGGGAATGCCACGAACTGCGTGACCAGCAGCGCCATTACCAGATGCGTAGAGTCGATGCCCAGCTGCGTGCCGTATGAGGTGCTCATGGAAATCACCGTGTTCACGGCGTCAATATAGAAGAAGAACGCAATCATGAACATCCACAGCGGCTTGTTCTTGCGGATTGCACGAAAAGTGGAGCCGAGCTCTGCGAATGTGCCGCGGATGGCCTCACCGGTCTGACCCGCGGTAGCGCGGTAGCTGCACCTGCTTATAGCTGGTGAGCAGCGGAATGGTGAACGCCACCCACCACAATGCGGTGATTACGAACGAAGCGCGCGTGCATGCCACCGTGGACCATCAAGCAACGACGGACCGCCGAAAATCAGCGCGATACAGGCGATAAACGGAATCGTGGAGCCAATATAGCCCCATGCGAAACCATGCGAGGACACGCGGTCCATACGTTCATTCGACGTGATATCGACCAGCATGGAATCGTAGAACGTGAGCGAACCGTTCAGGCCGACCGTGGCGAGAATGCACACCACCAAGAAAACGAGCCAGCTGAGCGGCAGTGCCATCGCACAGCAGGCGACCACGCCCGTCAGGAAGAATCCGGTAAAGAACTTCACCTTCATGCCCTGCACGTCGGCCATGGATCCAAGCACAGGCATCATCACCGCGATGATCAGCGACGCGATGGTCTGCGCGTACCCCCATGTCGACACGATATTCGATTGGCCGGCGGACTGCAGCAGCGAGTTTGCGTAGATTGGCACGACTGCGGTCGACAGCATCACGAATGCGGAATTGCCGACATCGTAGACGATCCACTTCTTTTCGCGGGTGGTGAGTTTTGCGTTGGGGTCCGGCATATGCTCTGGGGCAGTCTCTGTGGCCATGTCGGACGTAGGTGCGGATGCGGGCGCTGTTGCGCGTTCGGACATGATTGTTGACTCTTTCGAATAAACCGTCAATTCACTATTGTATATACTACAGTTCATCTTAAGCGGCTGTAAGGGGAGCGCTCTGCCGTTACGCATGAACATTGCATGAACATTGCGACTGATGTGTGATCGACATAAAAAATCTGAAATATCGAAATGCTGCAAATAATACTGGGAATACTGAAATGACGGAGATGAACATTTGCAGATTGTAGATTGCATCATCTGTATGTTGATGTCGTATGTCGATGTCGTGAAAAACGTTCGCAGAACGGTATATTGGAACGTGTCAAAATATTGGGAAAACACGAACTAAGTTTGCTGTGTGTGACTGCCGCCGCGCTGTTGCGTCGGCATATTTCTGCGAAGAGTCGAGGAGTCTGTATGAGTGGGGAAGTTCCGGACATGCTTGGTGCGAACGCTGAAATATTGCGCTCGATATTGGGCCAGCCATTGCCTGACACGCTTGACATGATCATCTGGCGTGGCGTCACGAACTCCGCGCAAGCGTCGCCATTCGAACGATTCGCGGCACGACTTTTGGTGGAAGCCGGTGCTGCGGGCATCCGAGACATTGCTGCCGAAAACGATTTTGATGTGATCCGACTGAGCACAACGAAACGATTCTGGCTGCGCTGCAACGGCAACGATCTTTCCAATGAACAATTCAATGTGGTGCAGGCGGTCGAATCGGCGCTTAACCGCATCGACTATGCCGACGACGAAGCGCGCAGGGCGGTGCACGGAGGTATGCCGGAAGCGTGCATCGACGAAAACTTCTATATTGCGAAATCGCAACAGTATCTGCGAAACGTGTCGGGTGCGATCGTGACAATCGACAGTCTGCAGGAAGGTGAAAACAACTTCCGTAGAATGAGGGGTGCGGAAGGGGCGCGCGGCGGAAATTGGGATATCAGCACCAGATTCGCCAATGTTTGCGAAAATCTCGAATTGCCTTTCCGCTTGCATTACCGATTTGACGTCGATGCGTCCAGCGGCGTGATGGTAGTGCGTTTCAGCATACCGAACACGGCGATCATGCCGGTTGCGTCGCAATATCGCGACGGATTCGCCTCCGCGTATGCCGTGCGATTGGCGGGCATGCTTGCGTGGACGGCGTTCTCGTCAAGCGTACGACTGACGCAAGTTGATCTGACCGGTTGCGTGGGGGATGCTGACGGCATTCCCGTGATTTCCATGGGATTCGATCGCGTGCCATTCATGATGGGTGCGCTGCCTGCCATGAAAAACGGACAATGCGACGCGGTTCCGTTGATGTCGATCCGCTGGCGCTGCTCAATATGCTGCGTCCGGTGCGTTATGTGGGCTTCTTTGGCGAAAACCGCGCCCTGACCAATTACACCGCTTGCAACGCCAGCCGTATTTTTGGAGAAACGTGTTTCCGAATGGCAGGATCAACGCGCGCTACCTGAAGGATTGCGGGGATTCCTACGTGCCGACCGTGCCTGCGAACTTGACGTGATGCATGACGAATCGCCGGTTTCCACCGATGATGTGAACGCGATTATGGAAGAAAACGAAGGATCCCCCCATGGTCGCCGAACTCCAATTGGAAGCCGCGTTGGCGCAACTTGGCGAAAGCGGTGAAGCAGGTGGGGTGTGCGAAGCGGGCGGAACTGACGAGATAGGCGTAGCGAAAATTGGCGAAAACGGCGAAATTCCGCTCTACTGCAGCCGTCCAGGCGTGCGACTCATTATCTCCCTGCTAGACGGCGACGAACACACGCGCTACTGGAAACTGCCGGATGCTGTAGTCGACATACACCAGAATCTTGGGGAACTCGCCAAAAACAATGGCGACTATGAGCGCGCGGAACGTGAGCTGTGCGCCTGCATCAAACTTGCCCCAACCAGCGTACGTTTCTACGAGGAACTATCACAGGTATACGCAAGAACCGACGAATACGGCAAGGCGGCCGACGTGCTCATCGGCGCGTTGAAAATCGCAGTGCTGCCTATCGATTGCGAAGTACTCTACTATCGACTTGGCTACGCATTGTGGCAGTTGGGACGTCTGCCGGAAGCGCTCGCCTGCTATGCGATGATGGTCAACGGCGGCACGCCATTCCGTACGGCCGCGCGCGATGAGGCCGAAGAAGTGAGTAGGCAGATGGGATTGCCTTCGCCGGATATGAAATATGGGGATGCGTGCGATGCGCTGCGATTCGGCGGCGTGCCGGTTGCGCCGGAAGACAAGGTGTTAGATACGATTGCCCGCGCCGCGATTTGCCTGACGGATGCTGGTTTCCCGCTACTGGCTCAGGATGCTGCTTGGATGCTTGGAATGCGCGATGGCGGTGATGTGATCGGCGCGGTTGCGATGAGCCTGCGTTTTGGAGCCGAAGGGCGTTCGAAGAACTAGCGCGACGACGCCGGGTGGGGTGTGGGGGCGGTTTGACTGGCTGGCGGCTCGGGCTATGACTGGCTGGCGGCTCGGGCTATGACTGGCTGGCGGCGTCTATGCGCGGGCAAATGGTGGTTTGGATGCGCTGTCTGCCGACCTGACGCATGTTGACCAGACAGCGGCATTCCGGGGAATTTAAGGCGATTGCTATCCACAAATTTGCGATTGGCTGGGGCTGGTTGTATAGTTGAGAAGTTGTGTGTTCTGCCTTGCATTCAGTTGCGGGGCATCGAACGCGCAGACTTGCAAGTCAATAGTAATTATAGGGGAGTCCATTATGGCAGCTCGTTGCGCAGTGTGCGGCAGGGACCGCAGACCGGTTTCACCGTTTCGCACTCACATATTCGCAATAAGCGCACCTTCCGCCCGAACCTGCAGCCGGTTCGCACCACCATCGACGGCGAGAACGTTCGCGTTCGCGTTTGCGTCAAGTGCATCAAGGCTGGCAAGGTTCAGCGCGTTGAAGCGTGAATCGCGAAATAACAGCTTGAAACCCCGGTAGACCAATGGTCACCGGGGTTTTGCTTTATCTTGATCCCGCCAGGGCTTTAAGCGTTCGGATTTCTCCACTCGATGGAGAAATCTTCCCGCGTACAGTGGCGTTTGCGTCCGTATTCCTCCAGTAGGTGGAGGAATACTCCCATTGGTTGGCTGGTTTGCGTCCTGATTTCTCCAGCGACTGGAGCTTTTTGCCCGCTAAGGGGCTTGTGGACGGGGTGATTTCTCCAGTGGGTGGAGGTTTTTGCCCGCTGAGGGGCTGGTTTGCGTCCGTATTCCTCCAGCGAGTGGGGGAATTTGGGCGGTTTGAGTCGTACCCAGTGGTAGAAGCCGCATCTGTCGGCATAACTGGGGAGAATGGTGCGTTATGAGCACCACACTGGAAACACCGATTTCATCAATCGAGAGCAACCGCCGCAGAGTCGGCGCGCTGAAATCGCTTGGTGTGGTGTCAGTTGGCGACGCCCTGACCTATTATCCGTTCCGCGTAACCGATCCGGTTCCTGCGCGCTCACTGCATGAAGCGAAAATCGGGGAGAAAATGGCGTTCGCCGCGCATGTGCTCGAAACGCGCGTTTTCCCCATGGCACGTCGAGGCTTCCGCCTGATCGCAACAGTCACGGACGACGATTTCGCAGCGCGTCGCAACACCCCAAAATCGTTGGCGTCGCTGGTCTTCTTTTCGTATCGCAAATCGTATGTTGACTGGGTGCAGCGCAAACTGCACGCGGGAGCGCTGCTCGTCGTCGCAGGCGAGCCAAGCGTGTACGACAATCGTCTGCAATTCACGCATCCCGACCTGCTCACCATCAATCCCGTGCAATCGCAGTCGGAAAACGGGGGAATGGAACGACGGTTTCGGCGATCCTGCGAATCCGCTTCTCGGCAATCTGAAATACGATGCGCAAACGATCGACGAAGCGCTGAAACGAGTTTGCCGTCCACGACCGGTATATCATGCAACTTCGCGAATTTCCAGCGAACATATTCATGAATCGGTATTGAAATATATGGATGCGTTGCGCGGAGCCGAATATTTGGCAACGCAAAATGCAGGGAATTTCTTAGATAATCCTACGCAAGAAGGGGATTTTGATATTCCCCAAATTGATCGAGAAATACAGATTAAAGTACTCGGTAATGCTATTCCCGATATTATTCCGGAAGATTTTCGTGAGGAATATGGGCTTATGCATCGTGCTGAGGCATTCATGGCGATTCATGATCCGGTTGATCGCAAGAATTTCGATAACGCCTTGCAAACGTTGCGATATGAGGAAGCGCTGATCTGCCAGACCGCGCTCGTCAAATCACGCGATGCATCGCGCAAATCCAAGGCTACCGCATGCCCTGAAACGCGGTTGAAAGACGATTTCATCGCGTCGCTGCCATTCGCCCTTACGAACGGCCAACAGCAGGTCATCGCCGATATTTCCGCCGACATGGCGTGCGATTATCCGATGCAACGACTGCTCCAAGGTGAGGTCGGTTCCGGTAAGACCGTGGTCGCGGTTGCTGCCATGATGCAGGCCGTCGGATCAGGCGGCCAGGCCGTGCTTGTAGCGCCAACGCAGGTTCTTGCCGAACAGCATTATGCGAGCATTTCCACAATGGTATCCAAACTGGGAAAAAGCGACGCAAATTCGAGTGATAATCAAAAAAATCTAGATGATGCCAATGCGCGGCGAAGCAATAAACGGTCCGCGCAAAGTTCGAAAGATGGGGAATTCGACGCAAAAACAATTCACAATAATGCTGTGGATAAAGGTGTACAACTTGCAGACCTTCTTGATTTGGCCGCATCTGATGATGTGGAAACCGGATTTTCCGGCAAAGGAAACGATATATTTGGCACAAAGATGGGGAGATTCCTGTATTTCTTCTCACGGAAGTATGCGACTTGCCGAACGTCGTCGCGTGCTCGCAGCAGCCGCATCGGGCATGCCCTGCATCGTCGTGGCCACGCACGCCGCATTCTCCAAAAGCTTCCAGGCGCCGAACCTCACCTTGGCGGTGATCGACGAACAGCACCGCTTCGGTGTGGAACAGCGCGAATCGTTGAATTCCAAGGGTTCTACGGCGCCTCATCTGTTGGTCATGACGGCCACGCCGATTCCGCGCACCGCAGCCATGACCTGGTTCGGCGATCTCGACATTTCCTCGCTGACCGAACTTCCCGGCGGCCGCAAGCCGATTCGCACATTCGTGGTGCCGGAAGACAATGCGTCGTTGATGGGTGAAATGTTTGCCCTGATTCGCAAACGCATCGACGCGGGGGAACGTGCCTACGTGGTCTGCCCGCGCATTGACGCCGATGCCGAAGATGCGGACGGCGCGCTGGCGGCGTCAGCGGCTTCAGGCTCGAAAACCGCAGGTTCGTCGGCCGCGGCTTTTGACGACGCCTACGATCTTGGCGAAGACGACGAACAGCGCGCACAACGCCCCCCGTTGCATTCCGTGGCGGAAATCGTGGAGCGTCTGCAATCGCTGCCGCAGTTCAAAGGCATTCGATTCGCCACGTTGACCGGGCGTGACGATGACACCACAAAATCGCAGGTCATGGCCGATTTTGAATCCGGCATAACGCCGATTCTGGTGGCGACCACGGTGATCGAGGTCGGCGTGGACGTGGCGAAAGCCAGCTGCATCGTGATTTTCGATGCGGACCGGTATGGGCTTTCGCAATTGCACCAGTTGCGTGGGCGCGTCGGCCGAGGCGGCACCGATTCGGGGGCTTTCCTGATTTCGCGTGCGCCCGCGGACAGTGATGCCGCCCGCCGTCTTGACGTGATTCAGGGCACGTTGGATGGTGCCGAAATAGCGCAGGCCGATTTGGAATTCCGCGGCGCCGGCGACGTGCTCGGCGACGCGCAATCTGGCGGAAAGTCAGGTTTGAAGCTGCTTCGTGTGGTTAAGGATGTGAAGATTATTGAGCATGCGCGGGTTGAGGCTACGAGGCTTGTCGCTCAGGATCCTGATTTACTCGAACATGTGCAGTTGGCCGGGGCGGTGCTTGATTTCACGCGCGGCAATGAAACGTTCCTGACCAGTAATTAGTTTGGTGCGATTAATTAATCGCCTGGCACGCTAGAGTGGTGCGTATGCGCGTAATTTCAGGACGATTCAAAGGCGTTGCATTGACCACGCCGAAAGCGGGCACTCGACCGACCACCGATCGCACCAAAGAGGCGATTTTCTCGCATCTCGATTCATGGGGAGTGTTGGACGATGCCCGCGTGCTCGATTTGTTTGCAGGAACCGGCGCTTTGGGCATCGAAGCATTGAGCCGTGGCGCACGAGAGCTGGTGGCGGTGGAATCATCCGCCCGGCGGCCGCATTGATCGCGCAGACGCTGACCGCGTTGAAACATAACCGTTCGTGGGAACATGGCATGAGTGCCCGCGTGGTGAAGGCTCGCGCAGAAAAATACGCGGCTTCAGCTTCGGCCGTTGAACCGTTCGACATGGTGTTCATCGACCCGCCGTACGCCTTCGAAACGAATGATTGCAACCAGCTGCTCGCCGATCTTGCCAGCCGTGAACTGACTTCCAGCAACACGGTGATCATGCTTGAACGATCCACCCGTTCCGAAGAGCCCACGGCTCCAGAAAACTGGGAAATCACCGATCGGCGTGATTATGGCGAAACCGCCGTCTACTACATTGAACCCAGCGAGCCAATCTCAGATAACGGTCAGCAATAATCGCAAGAAAAAACTTGCGATTATTCCGCGTAAAAACAAGCGTTTAAAGCTAGCGTTTGCGCGGATGGGCGGCGGAAACCTCCCAACCGAGCGCCATCAAGGTCTTGCGATCGGCCTTGTCGAGCTTGGTGCAATCCAACGCTTCAATTAGATCCGGACGCAGCTCGTCGGTTTTGGCCAATGCCTCGTCGCGGCGGAAACGATCCACTTTCGCATGATTGCCGGAAAGCAGCACGTCCGGAACCTTGATGCCACGCCATTCGGCAGGCTTCGTGTACTGGCGGTGCTCCAACAGCGCATTATCGCCCGTATACGATTCCTCAACAATCGAAGCGGCATTGCCCATAAAACCGGGCAGCAGCCGCGTGATCGCCTCCAGCATGACCGAAACCGCAACCTCGCCGCCGTTCAGCACGTAATCGCCGATCGAATATTCGCGTACGTCAACGCCTTGCGCACGGTAATACTGCGGAATGCGAGCATCATAGCCTTCGTAACGACCGCAACCGAACAGCAGATGATCGGCGTGGCTCAGCTCGGTCGCATCCTGTTGTGTGAACAGTGGGGCGGAAGGATTCGGAAAAATCAGCACAGGACCTGCGGAAGATTGTGCAATATCAGTTTTTTCGGAATTCTCAGGACCTGCGGAAGATTGTGCAGTGTCGGAATCTGCAGTATCGCAAGAATCGCCAGTATCGAAGGAATCCGCAGAATCCTCAATATTTTCCGTATTTTCGATTACCGCAGGCTCAAGCTGAAGCAGCTCGTCGAGGCATTCGCTCCACACTTCCGGCTTCATCACCATGCCTGCGCCACCGCCGACAGGAGTGTCATCGACGGAATGATGTACGTCGTGCGTCCAGTCGCGCAGATTGTGCGCGGTAACCTCCACAAGCCCTTTCGACTGCGCTTTTGCCGAGCAGACTGAGGTTCAGCACTTCAAAATATTCCGGGAAAACAGACACGATATCGATCTTCATAATGTTCAGAATACCGGGATGCCTGCCAAGTGACAGGAAACATAAAAAGTGGGCACTGGATTCCAATGCCCACTTGAATGGATATGTGATCGAAAGCGCGTAATCATGAATGCTTACGCAGGATCGCAAACGATCACAGTCCCGGAATAAGACCTCCGGGCGGATCGAGGGTCAGATAGCCCTCTTCAAGGTCGATGTCTGGCACGAGCTCGTCCACGAATGGCACGAGCGCGCTGTTCTCAACCACAACGCCGTCGGCATCCTTCACCGGATTGGCGAGACGAATCTTCAGCAGCCATTGGGCCACTTCTATCACGTCAACGACTTTGCCGACCACCACGCCCGGTTCGAGACCAAGCATATTGTTTTCAGCCAGTCGCGCCTCAAGTCCGATGAGGTCTTTCGGATACCATTCGTCGGCTTCAAGCATGTCTTCCGGATCATCCGCCTCGCCATACAGCACAATGCCGTTGGCCGCTTCGGACTGGTCGCGGTTGTCAATGCCTTCGAACTTGATGATCCAACGGTTCTTGAAAGTACGGGAGTTTTCCACCACATACTCTTCTTCGCCGTCTTTCGTATATAACACAGCACCGGGAGCGAACCGGTATTCCGGTTCGTCCGTAAAGATCTGCACGGTGACTTCGCCTTTGAGCCCCTGCGCACGCCCGATACGACAGACCCTCAGCAGCTCGGGCTGTTGAGGGTCGTCAGAAATGCATATCACGCACCACGCTAGGATCTCACCTGCGCACGTCCATGATGTCGACGCGCACCTTGTGGTCGGACAGTGCCTGCACCACGGCGCGAATCGCATTTGCCGTGCGTCCGCTGCGTCCGATGACGCGACCGATGTCTTCCGGGTTGACGCGCACGCGAATGAGTTCGCCACGCGCGTTCTCATGGGACTTCACCGAAACGTCGTCGGGGAAATCGACGATGTTCTTAATCAGATGTTCCACAGCCTGGGCGAGCATGATCACTCAGCTTCCGCAGCCGGCTCTTCGGCCGGAGCTTCCTCGGTAGCGGCGGCTTCGGCTTCAGCCTTGGCCTTGGCATCAGCTTCGGACTTTGCAGCCTTCAGCTTCTGAGCCTGAGCCTCAACGGCCTCAACGCGAGCGGCGGCATCCGGGCCAGCCTCAACGGTCTTCAAGGTGCCTTCAGCACCGTCAAGGCCCTTGAACTTCTGCCAGTCACCGGTGATCTTCAGCAGGTTCAGCACCTGCTCGCTCGGCTGAGCGCCAACGCCGAGCCAGTACTGAGCGCGCTCGGAATCGATAACGATGGTCGAAGGCTGGGTGTTCGGATTGTAGGTACCGATCTCTTCGATGGCGCGGCCATCACGCTTGGTACGGGAATCCATGATCACCACGCGGTAGAACGCGTAGAACTTCTTACCCATGCGCTTCAGACGAATCTTGGTTGCCAAAATGGCTCTCCTTGTATAACTAGGGGTGTGTGTTTCGTTTTCTGTGTGGGGCACGGAATCCGAAACCCACATGTTCCTCACGTCACGCGATAGTTAGAGGGCCTCGCGCGCGCGAATAACTTACCAAGTATAACCGTGGGGTACGGACGGATGGGTCTTAGGATGTTTCCCGCTCTATGCGACTTTCCGAATCCGTGCAAAACCGGGAAGTCGTTTGTCTGATTCTGCGGAAACGGTCAATTATGCGGCGAATGTGATGCCTTGAATGACCGAATCGGCAGAATCGGACATTTGCTGGCATTCGTGAGATGTTTGCGTGGGTCTACATGGCGGAATCGTCGGAATCAGGCAGGCTGGCTACACTTGGAGGTTCCGAGTTTGCGTATGTCCGTTCGGAGTGAACGGTTTGCATAGGGGGAGTTGCCTGAATGATTATCGCGCTTTGGATTGCGTTGATTATTTGCGTTGTATGGATTGCGCTTGGCGAGATGCCGGCTGGTTGGGATGGCCATTTGCCGCTGCCGTACTTGATTGCGTTGATTCCGTTGCTGTGGATTCCGACGCTTGTGATCGCCGTCGCCGGTTTCGCGTTGCATGAGTCGGCTCTCGGGGAGTCGCTGCGGTGGTCTGTCTTGCGTCGCTGCTGCGCAAAATCGCATATTGGATGGAAAATCTTAATTCTCCCAATACTGCGCAGAGGGTTGCCGAAAAACTTGCGGAAAAGCGTGAAACATCTCGTGAAACAGGCAATGAAGCTGTTACGGAATCCGCGAAACATGGCCGTTTCCGTGTGATGACGCTGAACTGCCGATTTGGTCGCGCCAACGCTGCGGCAATCGTCAGTGCGGTCAAAAAACATGATATTGCAGTACTTGCATTGCAGGAATTGACGGACGATCTGGTTGCGCAATTGGACGCTTCGGGATTGTCTGATTTGCTTCCGTACCGTCAGTTGGGGGAGAACAAGGGAACGGACAATGGCGGATTCAACGGTGTGTGGATTCGTATTGAACCAAGCGACATGTCTCCGGTCACTGCGGTGATTCCCGCGGCCGACGTGCCGGGCGTGTGCTTCCCGATCGATTCGATGCGCGGCATCACGTTTGTTTCGGCACATCCGAAGTCTCCGATGCGCGGATGCAGGGAATGGTCCGCCGGCATCATCGGTTTGGGGAGTTGGCGACCACCAGAAGCAGGGCGACATCACCGTTGTGTTGGGTGATTTGAATTCCGGTACCGATCATCCAAGCTTCCGCAAGCTGCTGAATGCGGGCTTCAAGGATGCGGCCTTGTGCGAGGCGAAGGGCCGTCATGCCACGTTCCCATCATGGCTGCCGTGGCCGCGCATCATTCTCGACCATGTGCTTTTCACCAAGGGATTGGACGCTTCCGACGTGAGTTCGTTCTGCGTTGAAGGTAGCGATCATCTTGCGCTTGCTGCCACGTTGACGTTGAAGTAGTTGATGGCGATTATAAGGTAGTCGATTCAGCTGAAAACAGCTGATTGGAGTACGCAAAAAGGGGATGCGATTCGTCTTGAATCACATCCCCTTTTTATACGTTACCGTTTTCGCGTCGCTTGCTTTAGTGCAGCAAGCCGGACAGTCCGCCGCCAAAGTTCGGCGGCAGCTCACCGGCATCGCCCATCAAGTCTTGCAATCCGGCGGGAAGTGCAGGATTCTGCGGCTTCTTGGCAAAAGCGGAACCGCCGGAAGACTTACCGTCGGAGTTCTTGCCGGCAAGCTTGTCGCGCAATGCCTTCTCTTCAGCCTCGCGCTTCATCGGATTGCCGGACTTACCGCCCTTCTTCTTGCCCTTCTTGCCTTTACCCCTTGCCTTTGCCCCCCGCCCATGGCAGGGCCGCCAAAGCCAGGCATGCCAGCGCCGGCCTTGTTGCTCATACGCTTCATCATCTTCGCGGCCTGCTCGAAACGCTGCAACAGCGCGTTCACCTGCGAAACGGTCACGCCGGAACCGTAAGCGATACGAGCTCGACGAGAACCGTCAATAATCGAAGGATCACGACGTTCCGCAGGAGTCATCGAACGAATAATGGCCTCAGTACGATCGATTTCCCTCTCGTCGAACTGCTCAAGTTCTTTACGATGCGCGGCCATACCCGGAATCATGCCAAGCAGATTCTTCATCGGACCAAGCTTGCGCACCTGCTGCAGCTGATCGAGGAAATCATCCAAACCAAAGGAACCATCGGAAATCTTGATGGCGGCCTTACGAGCCTCTTCCTCATCGAACTGCTTCTGCGCCTGCTCGATCAGGGTAAGAATATCGCCCATATCGAGAATGCGGGAAGCCATACGATCCGGGTGGAAAACCTCGAAATCCTTCAGACCTTCGCCAGTGGAAGCGAACAGAATCGGCTTGCCGGTAACGGAGGCGACCGAAAGCGCGGCACCGCCACGGGCGTCGCCATCAAGCTTCGAAAGCACCACGCCGGTGAAGTCCACGCCCTCATCGAACGCCTTCGCCGTCTGCACGGCATCCTGACCGATCATCGCGTCGATTACGAACAGGATTTCGTTCGGCTGCACGGCGTCGCGAATATCGCGAGCCTGCTTCATCAGCTCTTCGTCAACGCCGAGACGGCCTGCGGTATCGATGATGACCGTGTCGTACAGCTTCTGCTTGGCCAGCGCAACAGCGTCACGCGCCACCTTCACCGGATCGCCGGTGGTCAGACCCGGGGAAGCAACGGCTTCGCCACCGTCGGACTGCACGCCCTTTTCCGGAGCGTACACGGGCACGCCTGCACGTTCGCCAACCACCTGCAGCTGCGTCACTGCGTTCGGACGCTGCAAATCGGCCGCGACCAACAGCGGAGTGTGGCCGGAATCCTTCAGCCAGTAGCCGAGTTTGCCTGCGAGGGTGGTTTTACCAGCACCCTGAAGACCGGCGAGCAGGATGACGGTCGGCGGATTCTTCGCAAAATTCAGCGGTCGGTCAACGCCAGCGCCAAGCACGGCCGTCAACTCTTCGTTGACGATCTTCACGACCTGCTGGGCCGGATTCAGCGCCTGGGAAACCTCGGTGCCGAGCGCACGCTCGCGGATTCGGCCGGTGAAGGAACGCACCACGTCGAGCGCCACGTCGGCGTCGAGCAGCGCGCGGCGGATTTCGCGGATCGTACCATCGATATCAGCCTCGGAAAGCTTGCCTTTGCTCTTCAGATGCTTGAACGCATTCGAGAGCCTATCTGTCAAAGAACTAAATGCTGCCATAATGTCCCTCAGTCTAGCCGTCCCGCGGGAAATTTCGCATTCCAATTAATGGTGTTGATGATGTTCGGTTGATATTCGGTGAGATGCTTGATGCTATTTGCATGAGAAATGACAATCCCGTCTCTTCCAATAGGAGAAGACGGGATTATTGCTTATTAAGAGCGCTGCGGATTATTTGAGGGTCCAGGTGGGCCCCTGGGGAGTGTCTTCGATGGCGATTCCGGCTGCGCCCAAGGCATCACGAATGGCGTCGGCGCGGGCGAAATCCTTGGCCTTGCGGGCTTCGGCACGCTCCTCCAACTGTTCGGAAACCAAACGGTCAAGAGCAGTATGCTCAGCGGAATCGGCACCGGCTCCGGCGGCGCCGCCGGCCGCCCCTCGCTTACCCACGGTTCCGCCAACGGATCCAAACCAAGCGTATCGAGCATCGCACGCACATTCACCAAAACAGCGCGAACTTCATCCTTCGCAACATCCGAATCAACACGATCGGCAAGCTTCGAAAGCAACGTGTTGCCAGAACGAATCGCCGTGAAAATCGCAGCGGAGGCGCCGGAAACATTAATATCGTCATTCATTGCGGCGACGAAATCAGCCGGCAGCTCATCGGCGGAAACCGAAACGATCTCCTCACGGGACGGCTGCCCGCCAACGGCGGCACCGGCACGTTCGATGAAATTCGACACACGATCGTACGCGGACTGAGCCTCGGTCAACGTCTGATCCGACCATTCCAACATGGAACGATACTGCACGGAACCAAGCGCGTAACGTACCACCCAAGCGGAATTTTCCGTCAAAACCGCCGGCACGGACAAGCCGTTGCCCAGCGACTTCGACATCTTCTCACCCTTGGCGGTAACCCATGCGGAATGCATCCAACGAGCCGCCGAATCGTAACCGGCGGCGCGCGTCTGCGCCATCTCGTTCTCGTGGTGCGGGAATCGCAGATCGAGGCCGCCGCCATGAATGTCGAACATGTCCTTCAGATAGCGATGGCTCATCGCGGAGCATTCGATATGCCAGCCCGGACGACCCGTGCCGAACGGAGTATTCCAACGCGCGTCAAGCGGATCGGAATCCTTCGGAGCCTTCCACAATGCGAAATCACGCGGATCATGCTTGTCTTCCGACATGTCCGCAGGATCAACCGGATTGTACTTGTCGTTGCCCGTATTGTCGACAGACGGACCCATGGCATCGGCCACCTCGGAAGCGGCATCGGCCACAGCGGTCTGCTTCTGATGCGTCAACTCGCCATAATGAGGCCAGCTGGCAACGTCGAAATACACGTTGCCGGTCGGATTGCCGTTCTCATCAGTCACCACGTAGCCGTGGCCATTGTCGATGATCTGCTTGATCAGATCGATCATGTCGATCATGTGGCCGGTCGCACGCGGCTCATACGTAGGCGGCTCAACACCCAACGTGTTGTAAGCCTCAGTGAATTCACGCTCGTAAATGTACGCGCGCTCCCACCACTGCTGACCGGCGGCCGCAGCCTTATCGAGAATCTTGTCGTCGATATCGGTGACGTTGCGCACGAACGTGACCTTGTAGCCCAAACGCTCGAACCAGCGGCGTACCACGTCAAACGCGACAGCCGCACGAATATGGCCGATATGCGGCGAGCTCTGCACGGTGGCGCCACACACGTACATGCCGACCTGACCAGGCTTGATCGGCGTGAAATTCGACACGGCGTGCGATGCGGTGTCGTACAGCTTCAGATCGGCAGCGGCGCTCGCCACTGCGTCAACTGCGGTTGCGACGCTAGAAATGTTGATATTCTGCGGTTCTTGCGTGTTCGTCATAACCACGAGAGTATTGCCAGAATCGGACATGCATGCGAGATGAAAATGAACGGCAAAACGGTTTTTGTTGGATTTGTGAACATCGTTTACGTAGGTGATGCAACAATAGAATGTATGACGCAATCGCAGGTGCTGATTTTGCAACACGTTCCGTGGGAGAGACCGGGACGCATTTTAGACAGTCTGGATGATTTGGGACTGCAGTATCAAATCATCAATGTCGCCAAGCAGAAGAAACCGGATTTGCCTGATTTTGGCGAGGTTTCCGGCGTGGTGATCATGGGCGGCCCGATGGGTGCGCTCGACTACGACAAGTATCCGGGATTAAAGGCCGAGGCCAAGCTCGCGCGGGCTGCGGTCAGCGTTGGCAAGCCGGTGTTGGGCGTGTGCCTGGGACATCAGATCATCGCCACCGCGCTGGGGGCGAAGCTGAAGTCGGGAGATGCTCCGGAAATCGGTTTTGCGCCGATTAAATGCATCGACAAGCATGATTATTTCTCGATGTGGAACAAAACCGTGGATGTGCTGCACTGGCATAACGACGTGGTGTCGTTGCCGGAGGGCGCGCAGCCATTGGCGCGATCCGCGAAGACCAAGGTGCAGGCGTTCCGTTTTGGTTCCGCTCTGGGCATGCAGTTCCACTTGGAGGTTACCCCTACTCTGTTGGAGGAGTGGCTTGGCGAGTCAAGCATGGTCAAGGATCTCAAGGCTGCCGGCGGGTCGAAATCGCAGTTGCGCGAGGCGTTCGCCGAATATAATCCGCAGTTGCAGCCGCTTGCGGATCAGGTGTTTTCGAGTTTTGCCGCTCGTTGTAATTCGTATGGGCAGAATTTGGCTCAGGCGCAGCAGGGCTGATCGCCGAGTTGCGTGCGGCTCCGATTGCTGCGTAGCGCTGGTGGCGATTCGCAAGTTGCGGCATTGCCTGCAGGTTTGGGAGATGTTCCCGCTACATTGGTGACTTATGCCGACTTATGATTTGGGACTTGAACACGTTTCGCTTGCTTTTGCGACCAAGAATATTTTCAACGATGTAACGCAGGGTGTTTTTGAAGGCGACCGCATCGGCATCGTCGGTAAGAACGGCGACGGCAAGTCCACGTTGCTGCATTTGTTCAAAGGCACGCAGGAGCCGGATTCCGGTCGCGTGACCATTCGCGGCGGGCTTACGTTCGGCATGCTCGACCAGCGTGACCCGCTCGACGACAACGCCACCGTGCGCGAAGCTGCGCTCGAAGGCCGTGAAGACTACGAATGGGCTGCGGAAACCAAGTCGCGCGAAATCGTCGAAGCATTGCTTGGCGGCATCAGCTTGAAGCGAAAATCGGTTCGCTTTCCGGCGGTCAGCGTCGCCGCGCCGATTTGGCACGCCTGTTGCTCAAGGATTGGGATATTCTCGCACTCGACGAGCCTACAAACCATTTGGATGTGGTGACCATTCACTGGCTGGCGGAACATTTGAAGAACCGTTGGCCGGCCGGATCCGGCGCGCTGCTGCTCGTCACCCATGACCGTTGGTTCCTCGACGAAGTGTGCGAATCCATGTGGGAGGTGCATGACGGCGAAATCGAGCCGTTTGAAGGCGGCTATTCCGCATACATGCTGCAGCGCGTGGAACGCGATCGCCAAGCCGACGTGCGTGAAACGAAACGTCGCAATCTGGCTCGTAAGGAACTTGCCTGGCTTACCCGCGGTGCCCGCGCCCGTTCCACCAAGCAGAAATTCCATGTGAAGGCCGCGCGTGAGCTCATCGCCGACGTGCCTCCGGTGCGCAATACGCTGGAATTGAAGCAAATGGCCACATCCCGCTTGGGCAAGCAGGTGGTTGACCTGATCGACGTGACGCAGATTTTCGAACATGTGCAAGGCGAGGCCGATATCGATCCTGACGTTGCCGACATGGAAGCGTCGGCATCGCGCGTCGATGTGGTGCCGGCCATGTACGCCGAGCCGCAAGTGCATGGTTCCGTGGAAGTTGCCGTCGACGATCTGACTGATCCGCGATTGGTGGATGCCGGTGTTGCAGCGGCGCAAGTTGCTGCAGCTGCGAAAGAATCGCAAGAAATTCAGGAATCGCAAGAAAATAATACTGATGATTCTACAGAAGAAATTACTTCTGCAGCGCAAAAAATTACTGTTACCGGTCGTAAGATTCTTGACGACGTGACATGGCTGATCGGGCCGGGCGATCGTTTCGGCATCGTCGGCGCGAACGGTGCCGGAAAATCGACGTTATTGAAGATTCTTGACGGCACGATCACCCCCACTGTAGGTCATGTGAATATCGGCAAAACCGTGAAATTCGCGGTGCTTTCGCAGCGTCTCGACGAATTGGAGAAGCTCGGTAAATACAAGATCAAGGAAGTGCTGAGCCGTTACAAGCCGAGCTATATCGTGGACGGCAAGGAAACCACGCCGGGGCAGATGATGGAGCGTCTCGGATTCGAGTCGGCGCAGCTGATGACGCCGATCAAGGACCTATCGGGTGGTCAGAAGCGTCGTATGCAGTTGCTGCTGATCCTACTGGACGAGCCGAACGTGCTCATCATGGATGAGCCCGGCAATGATCTCGACACCGACATGCTCGCCGTGATGGAGGATCTGCTCGACACTTGGCCGGGAACTCTGATCGTCGTCTCCCATGACCGGTATCTACTCGAACGTGTCACCGATCAGCAGTTCGCGCTGATCGGCGGCAAAGTGCGCCACCTGCCCGGTGGCGTGCAGGATTATCTGGACATGACTGAGGCCATCAAGAACGGCAAGGATCCGTTTGCGGACGAGAAGGCAGGTGCCGGCAAAGGCAAGAAGGGCGGTTCCGCTGGAGCTGCCGGTTCCACGACCGAAGGCACTGCAGGTAACTCCGCAAGTGGGTCTGCGACTGCTGAAACCGCATCTTCCGCGCCTTCTACGCCGAAACTTTCCGGCAAGGCCTTTCACGAAGCCTCCAAGCGCGTATCGGCAATCGAGCGCAAACTCGCCAAACTCGAAGAGCAGAAAGCCGATCTTGAGCAGCAAATGGCCGCGCACGACCCCAGCGACTACGAGGGCCTAGGCAAGCTCAACGACCAGCTTCAAGCCGTCACCGACGAGTCCGAAGAACTTGAACTCGAATGGATGGAACTCTCCGAACAGCTCGAGTAGCATTCGTATCGTCCGCGTCAATTACCGGACAGGGTGTGCATGTTGTGGCGGCGGCGCAGCTCCTCCATCGTTTCCGGTGAATGTTGGACATTCGTGCGACAGCGATGCGTGGCATTCCATGTGCCAATGTCATATTCTTGTTATTGCAGGAAACCTTAGCTGTTCTTGTCGGAGAGACCAATGGAGGTGCCTTATGAATCAAGTGATGCGAAGAAGCGCCTGTTGCTTGTTGTCCAGCTTGTTGTTGTGGTCATGCGTTGGCTGCACGAAAGCTGCACATGAAAGTTTCGGTGATGGCTCCGTACAGAGCGGCAGCGAGAATGATGATGCCGCAAAACAGGCATATAAAGCATTTACTGTGGACGCTCTGGATCGTGTCGCCGTCGATGATCTCAATAGCTCGGGCAAACTGGTTCTAGTAAACAAGTTGGGTGCGAAATCCGTACATGGCGATGATGCTATTTCATTTACAAAAACAGTTGATGAGCAATATGTATTATGTCATCTCCATGTGTAAGCAGAAGGAGCAGGCTCCTTATTCGTTTGTTCTCTACAAAGATGGACAGCCACACACCCTAACCACTAGGGAGGCCTGTACATCTAACGGAATAGAAACGATCTCTCTCCCGGCGAAGAATTTCCCAGATGCCACCTCATTGTCCATTATCAATATCGGCAATACGGATCTTGTTGTTTCCGTATATGAAGTAAAGGAACCCCATCATGAATAATTTCAGTCATAATGCTCCCTGTCGTGCTGCCATCATCATGGTTTGTGGCATCACGATGAATGCTACTGGGCTAGTTGTTGCAAAACTGGCCGATTAGGTAGATGGGGTAGTAGGTGATGTTGTGGTCGGTTTCGATGTTGCCGGGTCCGAAAACTAATCCTGGCGAAGGTGATAACTTTCCTCTGCGAGCACATTATTAAGAGCCCGATGAACCTTGTTTGATATCTTCTTGCGCCTGGCGAACGTCTATGAGACTGTTGTTTTGCGCAAAAGATGCTACTGCAGCTGGCATGCCTCCAATGATCAGATATTTTCTGAATATCGCAGATCTGACAACAAAGAGGGCTTTCCCGCGTTGAAACGGGAAAGCCCTGTAGGTTTGGGATTAGGCTGATTGGATCAGCGACCGGTGATTTCGGAGCCGATCACCTTTTCGCTCAGCGCCTTCGGGCCGCGCGTCACGGCGACCGCACCGGAACGAACCAGCTCGATAACGCCGTAATGCTCCAAAAGCCCCAGCAGTGCGTCGATCTTGCCTTCGGCACCGGTGGCCTCGATGGTCAACGACTCCGGATTCACATCGACCACGCGCACGCGGAACAGACGAACGATCTCAAGCACGTCGGAACGGTTGGATTCGTCGGCAGTTACCTTGATAAGCACCAGTTCGCGCTCCACAGTGGTGTTCGGATCCAAATCCACGATTTTCAACACATGCAGCAGCTTGTTGAGCTGCTTGATGATCTGCTCGAGCGGCACCTCATCCACATCGGCGGTCACCGTGACACGCGAAATGTCAGGACGCTCGGTGGGGAGACGGACAGCGAGTTGATGTTGAACGCACGACGGGCGAACAGGCCGGCAATACGTGCCAGCACGCCCGGACGGTTCTCTACGAGCACGGAAAGCGTATGGCGCTTGGAACCCGGCTGAGATGCAGGATACATTGGTAGACCCTTCCTTACTACTTACTCGTTTACTCGTTGTCGGCAGCGGCCTTCGGGCGCTGCAGCGGCTTTGATTCCGGGCATATAGGTGACATTGTCGTTGGAATCGCCAGCTGCGACCATCGGCCACACCATAGCGTCCTTCCACACGCGGAAGTCGATAAGCACCGGGCGATCGTTGATTTCGTTGGCCTTCTTGATCGCCTCAATGGCTTCTTCTTCCGTGAACGCACGCATGCCGATGCAACCGTACGCTTCGGCAAGCTTCACGAAATCAGGAACATCCACTATTTCCGGCGTGTTCTCGCCATCCAGCAGATTCGTGGCGGAATAATGCTCGCCGTAGAACAGGGTCTGCCATTGGCGCACCATGCCGTATACGGAATTGTTCAGCAGCGCGATCTTGACTGGCGTGTGATCGTGGAACGCGGTCGCCAGCTCTTCAGACGTCATCTGGAAGGAACCGTCGCCGTCAATCAGCCACACCGGCTTCTCGCCCTCATGGAAACGTTCGGAACCGACACGAGCGCCGATGGCGGCCGGCAGTCCGTAACCCATGGTGCCAAGGCCGCCGGAGCTCAGCCAAGAATGCGGCTTCTCGAAATCGATGAGCTGCGTGGCCCACATCTGATGCTGGCCCACACCGGTAACCCAAATCGTGTCAGAATCAGCCAGGTCGGAAAGCTGCTTGATGACCCACTGCGGAGCGAGCGAACCATCGGTCGGCTCATCCCACTTGATCGGGTACTTTTCACGCCAATCGTTGATGATCTCCCACCAATGCGAAGTGTCAGGCTTGCCATGCACGGCCTGCTCGCGCTTGATTTCCGGAATGAGATCCTTCAGCACGGTTGCCACATCGCCAACGATCGGCACATCCGGCTGACGGTTCTTGCCGATTTCCGCCGGATCGATATCAATGTGAATCACACGTGCACCCGGAGCGAAAGCGTCAAGCTTGCCGGTTACACGATCGTCGAAACGAGCGCCGATCGCAACAAGCAGATCGCAACGCTGCACGGCACCGGTAGCGGCAATCGTGCCATGCATGCCAAGCATGCCAAGCACCTTCGGATCGGAATCAGGCACAACACCGCGTGCGGGCAGCGTGGTGACGATCGGAGCGTTCGTGACCTCCGCCAGCTCCTGCACGAGCTTGCCGGCATCGGAACGTGCCGCGCCGCCGCCCACATACAGCACCGGACGGTACGACTGCTCGAACAGCTTCGCAGCGTCGGAAAGCACACGGCCGTGCGCCTTCGTGGTGGGATTGTAGCCGGGCAGAATCATGCGCTGCGGCCACGAATAGTACATATCGCCGGTCTGTGCGGTTTTTGGTGACGTCGACCACCACCGGACCAGGGCGGCCGGAACGTGCCACATAGTGCGCTTCAGCCAGCACACGCGGAATGTCCTGCGCACGCGTGACCAGATAGGAGTGCTTGACCACCGGGTAGGTTGCGCCGACGATATCGGCTTCCTGGAAGGCGTCGGTGCCAATGGCGTTCACGCCGACCTGGCCGGTGATGACCACCATCGGCACGGAATCCATGTTCGCGTCGGCGATCGGGGTGATCATGTTCGTGGCGCCCGGGCCGGACGTGACGATGCACACGCCGACCTGACCGGTCGATACGGCATAGCCTTCAGCCGCATGACCTGCGGCCTGTTCGTGGCGCATCAGCACAAAACGGAAGCTGGTTTCATCATTGATTGCATCGTATACCGGCAGAATCGCGCCGCCTGGAACGCCGAAAACATCCTTGACGCCCAGATCTTCCAGCGAACGTACCAGCGCTTCGGCGCCGGTCATCTTCTCGCCGTCAACAATGGTCTGCTTTTCAGTGGTTGCGGCTGCCTTGGGGCATGCCGCTGAATGCCTGCAGGGGCGTAGGTAACACCATGTTCCCTCTCATATTCGCTCGTGGAACTTTCTTACAGGGGTATGCTGCCGCGTTTCGGTGCACGCAATCAGCCGAACCCCATCATCGGAAAGCGGCGCAATCGCTTGTGGCGACTTGCGAATCGCAATCCTTCGCTAGTAATCAGTCTATGCTATCGGCTGACAGGAGAATATGCCGGATTCGTGCCATATTCTGGCGTATTGCGTTCCGCGGCGGTATGAGAGGGCGGATTCGTAGCTGCTTGTTATCTACCTGCGACTACTTACTGGTGTTTTCGCCTTTGCTGCCGTTACTTTCGTTGCCGCTGTGCTTGTGATGATGTTTGCGATGCTTACGGACGTTTTGTGCTTCAGGCTTGCGATTGTCCAGTGCCTTCCAACCTTCTTCGGCTGCGGCGAGTTGCGCCTTGCGCTTGCTGGTGCCTGTGCCGGTGCTGATGATTTCGTCGCTTTCGCCCAGCATGACGTTCGCAGTGAACACTTGCGCATATTCCGGACCGGAAACCGACATCTGGTAGCGCGGTTCGCCGAAGCCCATGCCATGCGCTTTGACGGTAAGCGAGGTTTTCCAATCGAGGGCTGGGCCTTCCGTCGCGACTTCCGCAAGCGTTTCGTCAACAAGATGATGCACAACGCGACGTGCCTCGTCAATGCCATGCTGAATGAACGTCGCACCGATCAACGATTCGACGATATCGCACAGAATCGAGCTTTTATCAGCGCCGCCCTGATCGCTTTCGCCATGACCGAGCAGAATGTACGGGCCTGCATTGAGCTTTTCGCGAGCGATTTTGCTCAAGGATTCCTCGGAAACGGCTTTCGCGCGCATTTTCGCAAGCTGCCCCTCGTTCATGTCGGGGTGTGCCTTGTACAGGGTTTCCGTGGAGACGAGCTCAAGCACGGCGTCGCCAAGGAATTCCAAACGTTCGTAGTTTTTTGCGCCCGGATTCTCGTGCGAGAAGGAGCGGTGGGTGAGCGCTTCGACCAGCAGGTCGGGTTCGAGCGTGGTGCCGAGCGCTTCAAGCAGTGCGTTGGCGGTCATCTCGCCTTCGGAAACGGCGGATGCGTCGGCGTTGTTCTGGGTCATAATCGTCCTCGGTTTCGTAGTGGGTATGCGACGGCGAAGCTCGCCGCGCTGTTCGGGACGTTGCGTACGTGGCAACAAGCCAGCGAATCTGGCCGATTGCTATGCAAACAACGATCCCGTTCAGTCTACTCTCCACCCATGTCGAGGCGGAAATGCAGGGAAATGTGCGGATACTAGGTGGATGCGATACTTGGCGGATGCGAGGTGAGATGGTCGGGTGCATGCGAATGCATATGGCCAAGTGCGCAGCCTGAAATATACAAAACCCTGCCACCCGTCGATGGCAGGGTTTCAATGCTTCATGCCGTTAGTCGGCAGCCACTCACTTGGTGTGGATGGAGCGGACGGCCTCGCGGTACACGCGGCCGCGGAAGGCGCCGCAGCTCGGGCAGGCCATGTGCGGCAGCGCCGGAGCGCCACAGTTCGGGCAGGTAACGGTCTGGGCGGCCTTGGCCTTCCAGTTTGCGCGGCGAGAATGAGTATTCGCGCGCGAGGTCTTGTACTTAGGCAGTGCCATTGTGTTTCCTCTGTTTCGTTCGAACGATTGAGCTTAAGCGTTCAGTATCTTAACTTGTGCTCCGTACAAATTGCAAAAACCGAGCAAAATCAGCCCTGCCAGCACCCGGATGAACCCTACTCGTTGCCTTCCAGCCGGGCCTTCAAGCCTTCCAAAGCGGCGAAACGAATATCGGTCACATCGTGATGATGGTCCGGATCCTCGTTCAGATCGGCGCCGCACTGAGAGCACAATCCCAAGCAATCAGGCTTGCACAGCGGCTGCAACGGCAGTTCCTCGACCAACGTGTCGCGCAGAAGCGTCTCAATATCGGCCCAGGATCCGCCTTCAAGCAGCGGATACGAATCCTCCGACTCGTCTTCGCCGGCGATAATGTCGACTTCCTCTTCCTTGACGCCGCCCTTGCCGTTTTTTGCCGCCCTTTGCCGGACGCAACGCTTGCGGACTTGTCTTCATATGGGAAGAACGAAGTGACGTTCACCGTCCAATCGCGCTTGATCGGTTTCAGACAGCGGGTGCATTCGGCGTGCACGGGGGTACTGATGCGGGCGTTGAAAATCAGGCCGTCGACAATGGAGTCGAACGAGCCGACAACGGTCACATCCGCACCCTCCTCAACGCCGACGATCTCATCGCCGATGCCGCTCGGTGCGGGGAACGTTGCGTCGATCTCCTTGCTTTGCCCGGCTCGCGAGGCGACTTGCGCCACGGAAATCGCCCACGGGGAATCTTCGATACGTGCCATGTTCAGCCTTCCATTCAGCTTTCCGGATAGTCGTTTGCGTCAAGATGCGGCACATGCGTGCTCGCTTCGCGCTGGCGATCATACAGTACGTTCAATCCCGCCTGCACGTCGTTGCCAAGCTTGCCGAGCTGCTGTTGCAGCGTTTCCATCACCGTGGTGCAGTATTTGTCAGCTCCCTGCGTGAGATGGTCGGCCCTGCTTGCGCTTGGTCGAGAATAGCACGCGCCTTCTGCCGAGCCAGTTCGGTCACGTTTTCCTGCCCGGCGAGGAATTGCGCCTGCTCGTTGGCCTCACGTATCGTGTCTGCCGCACGCGATTGCGCCGAAGCGACGATGGCGTTGGCTTGCGTTTGCGCGCTTTCCAAACGTCGTTCCGACTCACGCATCAACGCTGAGGCGCGTTCCAGCTGCACCGGCATCATTTTCTTCAACTGGTCGAGCTGTTCGGTGAATTCGTCGCGGTCGACGCGCACGCTGCCGGGGAAGAACAGTATCGGTTTCGCTTCGTCCAATGCCGATTCGAGTTTGTCGATAATGTCGTACACGGTGGTGAATTCGTCGCGGCTCAAATCGTTGGAATCGTCCAGCGGCGCGTTGGGATTGAACGTGTTGCGTAAATCCGGCAGATCAGACATGGAAATCAACGGTTTGACCGGCTCGGCGGCGCGTGCCGTGGCTTGTGCCTTCTGACCGGATTGGGCCGCCCGATCGGTCGGGCGTTCGGCGGTCACGTCGTCGTCAAACTGGCTGCCGGCCGGATCGTACGCATTCGTTTCTTCACCCATCATGCCCTCTTTTCATTATTGAGCGCTTCTCCGAGTAGCGGAATCACGCAATCGGGCACCATGCCGGTCACATCGCCGCCGTGACGTGCCACATCTTTCACGATCGAACTGGAGATATGTTCCAAATCGGGCGCCGCCGGCAAAAACAGCGTTTCCACGTCGGCAAGCTTGCGATTGACCAGCGCCATGCCGAGCTCGGCTTCATAGTCGCCGTTCTGGCGCAGACCCTTGATGATAACGGTGGCGCCGACCTTCTTGCAGTAGTCGGTAATCAGTCCGGTTGTTGAAGCAACCTTGATATTGCGGCAATTCCGCTCTTCAAGCGCCTTACGGATAATCTCAACGCGGGTCTCTTCGGAAAACATCGGTGTTTTCGCCGCGTTCACCGCCACTACGACATGCACTTCATCGAAAAAAACGCGCGCAACGTTCGATGACGTCCAAATGTCCGGCGGTCACTGGGTCGTACGACCCGGGGCAAACTGCAATGTCATAGCCTCAAGCGTACCGCGATTGCGTGAAATTACGCGAAGTGTCGGCGAATATGTGGGTTTCCATGGCTATGATGGAGGCAGTGGTGCCGCGGTTGCGGCGTATTTGAGGAGTTGATTATGGCATGTTCGATGTTCGATGATCGCGACGGCTTCATTGACGAGGCCGACCCGGTCTCGCCGCTTTCCAATCCCGACGCGGGTACTGGCACTGCGGTGCTGGAACGTCCTGAAGAGGAGACGAAGCTTGATGATGGCGGCAACGGCGATGCGGATCGTTTCGCCCATTATGTGTCGCGCGATCGCATTGCCGAGTCCCGTCGCACCGGCCGACCGGTGGTGGCGTTGTGCGGCAAGGTGTGGGTGCCGAAGCGTGATCCTTCGCAGTTCCCGGTATGTCCGGATTGCAAGCGTATCTACGACGAAATGATGAATTCCAATTTCTAATCGTTTTTATCTCTTTCATCGTATGGTGATCTTGGAATTTCGTTGAAATTTCTGAAGATTGCCGAAAGTGATTACATATAAAAAATCTGCCGAGACAATCTCAATCATCGAAAAATAATTTCGATATAGAGACCATCTCGGCAGATTTTTTATTGTTGTTGCGTCTTATATCTGCTGATATATCCGCGTTTAGCGCAACGAAATTTCGTCGATGCGACGCAATTCCTCATCGCTGAACGTGGTGTTCTTCAACGCGCCGATATTGTCGAGCAGCTGCTGCGGGCGGGAAGCGCCGACAAGCACGGAGGTCACGTAACCGTCGTGCAGCAGCCAGGCGAGCGCCATTTCGGCAAGCGTCTGCCCGCGTTCGGCGGCAAGATCGTTCAGGTCGCGGATCTGCTGCAGGCGTTCCGGCGTCAACGCGCTTTCCTGCAGGAATCGACCGTCGTGCGCGATGCGGCTGTCTGCGGGCACGCCGTTGAGATAGCGGTTCGTGAGCAGACCCTGTTCGAGCGGCGAGAACGTGATAAGACCTTTGCCAAGCTTTTTGGCGGTTTTCTTCAATCCGTTGCGTTCCACGGTGCGGTCGAAAATGCTGTAACGGTTCTGGTTGATGATGAACGGCACATGCAGCTCATCGAGGATCGCGGTGGCCTTTTCCAGCGTCGGACCATCGTAATTGCTCAGGCCCACGTAGAGTGCCTTGCCGCTTTGCACGGCGGTTGCCAACGCGCCCATGGTTTCTTCGAGCGGCGTGGAGGAATCCATGTGGTGATGGTAGAAAATGTCGACATAGTCGAGACCGAGGCGTTCGAGGCTTTGGTCGAGCGAGGCGAGTAGATATTTGCGGCTGCCGAGATCACCGTAGGGCCGAGCCACATTTCGTAGCCGGCTTTGGTGCTGATGATCAGTTCGTCGCGATGATGATGGAAATATTCGCGCAGCAGACGGCCGCAGTTCTTTTTCCGCACTGCCCGGCTCGGGACCGTAATTGTTGGCGAGGTCGAAATGTGTGATGCCGTTGTCGAATGCGGTGAACACGATGTCACGCATAGTGGCGTACGGCGTGATATCGCCGAAATTATGCCAAAAGCCGAGCGAAACCGCTGGAAGTTTCAGGCCGCTCTCGCCCACATGATTGTAGGTCATGGAATCGTATCGAGCGGGTGACGGCGTGTAGACGGTGGTCGGTTCAAGCATGGTTCCTCCTTGAAAACTCTGCGTATTCCGCTGTGCGCTGTGTTGCTTGAGTTGGCGCATATCGTGAGTTTGTCGACGATACTATCGTCGCACTTCAAGTAAACTTGAGCGCAAATATCGTCGATAGTGTGTTTTCCGATGATTGACAATCGCAAGGAATCGCAAAATCGCTAGAAAAACCTAGAAAATCGTAGAAATGAGAAGGGGAATGGCAACATATACGATTCGTGAAGTCGCGCAACGATTCCATGTGCAGACGTCAACCTTGCGCTATTACGAGGATCAGGGGCTGCTGTGCGACGTGGAGCGCGACGATGCGGGGCGACGCGTGTACACCGACTCGCATATCGGGCGGCTCGAGGCGATCGCCTGCTTCAAACATGCGGGCATGAGCATCGACGAACTCAAACGCTTCTTCGCATACGAAAAAGACGAGCGTGCGCACATTGCGGACATGCTGGAATTGTTGGAATCGCGGCATCAAGCGATTTTGAAACAGCGGGCCGCGCTGGAAGAGGCGTACATGCATGTGTTGCGCAAACTGCACTTGTATCGCGATATTCAGCACAGCATCGAAACGGGGGCGCCATACCCGGATTGGGCGAATTATGATGGCAAGGATTTTCGCGCCGACGATCAGTGAAGTTCGGTGGACTGACGAAGATCAGTGAAGACTGGTTGGCGAAGGGCGGTGACGCCCAGTTGGCGAAAAAGCGGAAAATAAAAGGTGTGGAACCGCAAACTACAGTTCCACACCTTTAGAACACCTAGCAGAACGTCTAATAGAGACTGCTGCGACTCGTTTCAGCCCTACTTCAGCAGAGTGGCCACGGATGGCAGCAGGGCGCGCAACGCCTTGCCGCGATGGGAGATGGCGTTCTTTTCGGCCGGTTCCATCTGCGCGGACGTGAGCTTCTCGCCGGCTTCGACGGCACGCGCCGGCTGATCGTCGGGCACGAACAGCGGGTCGTAGCCGAATCCATGCTCGCCTTGCGGCTCATGCAACAGCACGCCCGGCATTTCGCCGGTTTCCACGATTTCCTGAGCGATCGCATAACGACCATCGGCGCCTGCGCCTGCTTCGGTTTGCGGCACCACCAGCGCGGCCGCGCAACGGAAACGCGCGGTACGCTTGGCATCCGGAATGTCGGCGATCTGCGCGAGCAGCAGCGCGTTGTTGGCTTTGTCATCGCCATGCTTGCCCGCCCAACGTGCGGAAAGAATGCCGGGGGCATTGCCCATCACGTCCACAATCAGACCGGAATCGTCGGCGATTGCCGGGCAGCCCGTACGTGCGGCCACATCACGGGCCTTGAGCAGCGCGTTCTCTTGGAAGGTCACGCCATCTTCCACCGGATCCGGCAGATTCAGCGAACCGGCCGACACCAGCTCCACCTGATCCGCGTTCTCACCCAGGCAATCTTCCAGAATGCGGTTGATTTCAACGAGTTTGCCCTCGTTATGCGTTGCGACGATGATTCTCACGTTCCGATTCCTTTCGTTGCTTCGTTGATGTCAGCTTGCCTGACATGCGTCTGACATGCGTCTGACGTGTCTGGCCGACGGTCGGCTTGCGGAGGCCAGCCTACAGTCGGATTGCGTTCGGCTTGCGGCCGTTTCAGTCCTGTGCGAGCGCGGCCTGCTGTGCGGCCTGCAGTTCCTTGTTGCCCTTTTCCGCCAGGTCAAGCAGCGCGTTCAACTCGGCGCGGTTGAACGGGCGGTGTTCGGCAGTGCCCTGAATTTCAATGAATTCGCCGGAACCGGTCATGGCCACGTTCATGTCGGTCATGGCCTTGCTGTCTTCGATGTACGGCAGGTCAAGCATCGGTGTGCCATCGATCACGCCTACGGACACGGCGGAAACGCTGTCTTTGATCACGCGCTCGGCGGACCTGATGTGCTTGTGCTTCTCGGCCCAGCGCATGGCGTCCACGAGCGCCACATATGCGCCGGTGATCGACGCTGTTCGGGTGCCGCCGTCGGCCTGCAGCACGTCGCAGTCGATCTGCACCTGGTTTTCGCCGAGTGCCTTCATATCAACCACGCCACGCAGGCAGCGACCGATCAGTCGGCTGATCTCATGCGTGCGTCCGCCGATCTTGCCGCGCACGGATTCACGATCGGTGCGGTCTGCAGTGGCTCGCGGCAGCATCGCATATTCCGCGGTGACCCAGCCCAAGCCGGAGTCCTTGCGCCAACGTGGCACGCCTGCGGTGAACGTGGCCGTGCACATCACTCGCGTATTGCCGCATTCCACAAGCACGGATCCTTCCGGAACATCCGTGAAATGACGGGTGATGCGCACCGGACGCAGCTCATCCACCTTGCGTCCGTCCGTACGAATCATCGTTTCGCCCAACAAGTCTTTAATCGCTACCATCGCTGACTTCTCTGCTTTCGATTGATCACACGATCAACAATCGTTTGTATTTTCCGAAAAAACAGTATCACCAGCCGAAAACCCGTCTTTCCGTCTTGAACTCGCCTCTTGCTGCACCTCAATTTGCCTATCCCAATTTGCGTCGTGCCCGAATTTGCGCGCATCTCACGTTTGTCTCACGCAATACAGGCATGCAAGCACGTATGATGGAACGAAAACCTGTGCTTGGCCACGGCGAGGCCTACACTTATGGTCAGTTTCACCAAAAGTCAGAAAGGCTTTGGAAATGCTGGATTATTCACCTGCACTCATGACCGACATGTACGAATACACCATGCTTGACGCGTGCCTGAGGGACGGCACCGCCAATCGCAAGTGCGTATTCGAGATTTTCACCCGTCATCTGCCGCTTGGCCGCCACTATGGGGTGGCCGCCGGCCAAGGTCGTATTCTTGACGCGCTTGAAAATTTCCATCTTGACGATAATGATCTGAAATTCCTTGCAGATCGCAAAGTAGTGGGTCCTGACACTATCAAATGGCTTGAGAATTTCCATTTTTCCGGTTCGATCAAGGGCTATCGCGAAGGTGAGATGTTCTTCCCGAATTCGCCGATTCTGCAAGTCGAAGGCACGTTCGGCGAGTGCACGCTGCTGGAAACGCTGTTGCTGAGCATTCTGAATTACGATTCCGCGGTTGCGTCGGCTGCGTCCCGCATGGTCAGCGCCGCGAAGGATCGCCCGTGCATGGATATGGGCGGGCGCCGTACGAACGAGTGGGCCGCCGTTGCCGCTGCCCGTGCTGCGGTAGTGGGCGGATTCAAGGGCACGGCCAATCTGCTGGCCGCGCAAATGTATGGCTTGAATGCCATCGGCACAGCCGCGCACTGCTTCACGCTGGTGCATGATGATGAGCGCAGCGCGTTTGAATCGCAGATTGCCGCGCTCGGCAAGAACACCACACTGTTGGTTGACACGTACAACATTGAAGAGGCCGTGAAGACAGCTGTTGAAGTGGCCGGACCCGAATTGGGTGGCGTGCGCATCGATTCCGGCGATCTGGCGTCGTTGGCGCAGCGCGTGCGCAACCAGCTGGATGCGTTGGGCGCTACCAACACGAAGATCACCGTTACCAACGATTTGGACGAGTATGCGCTCGCTTCGCTGCAGACCGCGCCGGTCGATTCGTATGGCGTGGGCACCATGCTCGTCACCGGATCGGGCGCTCCGACCTGTGCGATGGTGTACAAGCTGACTGAACGCGAGAATTCCGCTGGTGACATGCAGCCGGTGGCTAAGAAGTCGAAGGACAAGGCCACGGTTCCGGGCCGCAAGCTCGCCTTCCGCTCGTACGAGTATTCGCTGGCCGACTGCGAACATGTGATTTCCGGCTCCGAAGAGCAGCTGGCCGCCTATCAGCCGGAAGAAGGTTGGAGGATCTGCTGGTCGGCTACGTGAGCAACGGCGAAATCAACTCCGATTATCAAGGCCACGAAGCCATCGTCAACGCGCATAATTACCGCGCCCAGGCGCTGGCCGAACTGCCGATCGGCGCGCAAAGCCTCATGAAGGGCGACCCGGTAATCCCTACCGAAATCACAGTCCTTTGACTCGTGCTACCATCATGCTGGTTGCGTACGGCAATCAATCTCGTAATCAACCAGCATGAAGGGGTAAGATTACATGCGAGCATTTTCTCTGGTGACGTTGAGTCCAGAGGCGTTTGACGATTTTTCCGCGCATCACGCGGACGGCAACTTCCAGCAGACTTCTGCCGCAGGCCGTCTGCGTGCTGGCCAAGGAATCGAAGTGGAATACCTTGGCGTTCAAGAAAACGGCAAAATCGTTGCGGGAGCGCTGTTCGAAACGCATAGCAGCCGCCTTTCCACTTTCAGTGTGGTGCACGACGGCCCCTTGTGCGACTATCGCGATTGCGAATTGACCGAATATTTCATGACCCAACTCAGGCAGCACGCGAAGGCGAAAGGTTCCGCACAGATGGAAATCGTGCCGGAAATGCCATACTGCCTGCATGACTCGCGTGGCGGCAAACTGCCAGCCGACCAAGGTGGCGCTCCCGCAGATGATGCCGTGGAAACGTTGAAAAACCTCGGCTTCATACATGACGGCTTCACAATCGGCTACACTGCGGTGCCGCGCTGGCGCTACTTGAAAGACCTGACTGGCATTACCGACTAAAAGTCACTGCTCAAGTCGTATGACAAGCGCACGCAGTGGAGCGTGAAACGTGCCGCATCCATGGGCGTGCATGTGCGCGAACTAGGTGAAGACGAGCTGCAGGTGTTTGCCGACATCGAGCAGGCCACCGCCGAACGCCGTAATTTCGAATATCGTGGTGAAGCCTACTTCCGCAAGTTCAAGCAAGCTTACGGCAGTAAGGCGCACTTCATGGTGGCGCAGATTCACATCGGCGAATACATTGCCGACATGGAATCCAAGTGTGACGCCTTGCAGAAGAAGGTCGATGTGCTGCAGGCCAAGTACGACGAGCATCCGACCACCAAAACGGAGCGCCAGCTAGGGAGGAGTCCCGAAACTTGGCGGCGGCGAAAAACGTTTGACCGAGGCGGCCGAGTACGCCAAAGACGGTGACGTGCTTCCGGCGGCAGCATCCCTATTCGTGGAACACGCTCGTGAAACGGTGTATCTGTTCTCAGGCAGTGTGGAAAAGTACAAGCCCTTCTACGCCTCCGCGCTGATTCAGCATGACGCGATGCTGCATTTCTGCGTGGAACAGGGGCTGTGTCGCTACAACTTCTACGGCATTTCCGGCGTGTTCGACGATCCGAACGACGAGGGCCGCGGCGTGCTGGAATTCAAGCAGGGCTTTAACGGCTACGTCGAGGAACTCATGGGCTCATTCGTGCTTCCCGTACGCCCGCTGGCGTTCAAGCTCAAGACTTCTGTACGCAAACTACTGCGCCACTAGCTATTAGCTCACCTTCCGCTTGAGGATTCTGGGTGGGGGCTTATAGGTGCGCGAGGGTTATGTGAACGCTGTTGACAGCGACTGTAGGTCAGACTAGGTTATCGCCCTTGGGAAAAGGGGCTTTTAGCCGGTTTGAATAATGAAAGGCAGTGGCGGATCATGGCGCGAGAAATGAATGCGAGTGAGGAACAAGAGCGAGAATCGTCTGAATGGAATGTGCGTGAGCTGAGCGCCGGTGAATTTGATGCTCTTTCCGCTGCGAGCGAGTACGGCGGATTCCAGCAGACTTCCGAGATGGCGATTTTGGCGCAATCTGAAGGCATGCAGACACAATACGTTGGGATTGGTGGATTCGCACGATGCTCCGGTGGCCGGTGCGTTGGTGGCTTTTTCGCAAGGGCGTTTCGGCGTGGAAGGTTCATTATGGCTTGGCCCGTTGTGCAATGGGAATGACAGAGAGCGGATGACCGCGTTGACCGAAGGTTTGCGCGAGGCTGCCGAACGGGTTCATGCCATCAGCCTGACGTGCTGGCCCAACCAGGTGTATTGCGTTCGTGATTCGCAAGGCAAGGCCATGGCCGAACCCAATGATGAGATGGTGCGGGAGTACGAGCGGCTGGGTTGGAAGCATGCTGGCTTTACCCGTGGATACGATGCCCTGATGAACCGTTGGAATTACGTCAAGGACTTGAGAGAGTTCTCGAACGCCGGCGAGCTGCTCGCTTCGTATGCGAAGAACACGCGTCGTAACGTCAAGATCGCGCGGAACAGCGGCGTGGAGGTTCGACGCCTGAATCGCAGTGAGCTGAACGTGTTCCACGATATTTGCGAGCTGAGTAGCGAACGCCAGCATTTCGCCAACCGTAGCCTTGATTACTTCGAACGCGTATATGATGCGTTTGGAGACAAGGCCGAGTTCATGGTGGCGGAAGTGCATCTTGACCGCTATTTGCAATCCTGGGAGGAAAAGCTGGCGAAGTTCTCGAAAGACGTGGAACGCTTGGAGCGTTCGCTTGAGCATACGAAGTACCCGGATGATGTGCGCAAGAAGCTCGATACGGCTCAGAAGAATGTGGAGTCCGCACGCCGCCGCATTGAGGATGCGAACGAGCGCATCGCTCGTGATGGCGAGGTGGTGCCGGTCGCCGTAGGTCTGTTCATGGCATGAACGCGAGCTGGTGTATTTCTCCAGCGGATCCGACGATCGTTACGCCAAGTTCTACGCGCCCACCGCCTTGCAGCATGAGATGATGTCGCGTTGCTTGGAACGCGGAGGTGACGCGGTACAACTTCTATGGCATTTCGGGTGTATTCGACGATCCGGAAGACGGAAGGACGCGGCGTGTTGGAGTTTAAGCAGGGCTTCAACGGCTATGTGGAGGAGTTGCCGGGCGAATTCACGCTTCCTGTGAGCAAGCTGCGCTACGGCGTGAACGATTTGGCCCTACAAACTCCTTCGCCGCTAGCTCGGGGTGCTGGGGCTGCTTGGCGCGACGCGGATTTGCGTGGGGTGAGACTTTCTGGTACGCTTTATGTCCTGTGCGCGGATGGCGTGTGCTTCCGGGCATTGCCACTTTAGCTCAGTCGGTAGAGCGGCTCACTCGTAATGAGCAGGTCGACAGTTCGATTCTGTCAAGTGGCTCCAGTGCCCTAGATGTGAAAGCATCTAGGGTTTTGCATATCAGGAGCATTTCACTCCGGTATGGCTACTTGCGCGAGTGGCGGAATTGGTAGACGCGCAGGATTTAGGTTCCTGTGTCTTTGACGTGTGGGTTCAAGTCCCATCTCGCGCACTTTCGGAAAATGGCGGAAGTCTGCCTGTCCTTGGCCATCGTAGGCCATTCAATAAGCCTTTTTGAGAACATTTTGAGAACATTTCGCACGTTTGCGTCCCAATTCTTCCACTGACTGGATGATTTGGGACGTTGGGGGCTTGTTTGCGTCCCAATTCTTCCACTGACTGGATGATTTGGGACGTTGGGGAGCTTGTTTGCGGGTGGATTGTTCCAGTAGGTGATGATTTGGGACGTTGGCGGGCTCGTTTGCGGGTGGATTCTTCCACTGACTGGATGATTTGGGACGTTGGGGAGCTCGTTTGCGGGTGGATTCTTCCAGCGGGTGGAGGAATCGGGACGCTGAGGGCGCGTGAGCGGAGTGTTTCTTCCAGTGGGTGGAAGAAACAGGACGGTGATGGGTGGCTTGGTGGCAGGGGATGCTCCTAAGATGGCTTCGGGTAGGAAGAGAAAGAGATGATTAGGGATTGGGGGAGTGTCGTGTCTGCGCTGATTCAGCCTGTTGCGCTACTGCTGATTATTCTCGCCGGATACTTGTTCAAACGTGCCGGCCTGTTCGAAGATCGCGATTATCGCATCATGCAGACCATTATTTTCGATTTGGTGCTGCCGGGCGCGATCGTCTATTCATTCGCCACGAATCCGCATGATTCCAGCATGCTGTTGATTTCGCTGTTCGGGCTGATTGTTGCGTTCATTCCGCCGGTCGTGATTTTCTTGACGTCCCGCCACCGACCGGTGCGGGATCGCGCGTTCATGATGTTGAATGGTTCCGGCTTCAACGTTGGCTGCTTCTGTTTCCCGGTGGTGCAGGCGTTTCTTGGCACGGGTGCGATCGTGCCCGCCGCCATGTTCGACATTGGCAATTGCGTAATGGTTGCCGCCGGCACGAATGTGATGACGCAAACGCTGCTGCATATCAAGCCTGGCACGCCGCTTACCGAACAGTATCAGGGCAATGCGCCCACGCTTCCGTATGTGAAGCCGAAAGACAAGGATGCCAAACGTCTTGCCTGCAAGGCGTTGGCCCGCAACGTGTTCAAGGGTTTCTTCGGTTCGGTTCCGTTCGACACGTACTTGGTGATGATTATTCTCACGCTCGCTAACGTGAAGATTCCTGACATTATTGCCGCGCTCGTGCAGCCGCTTTCGAACGCGAATTCGTTCTGCGCAATGCTGATGGTGGGCATGCTTATGGATTTGCCATCTGGCAAGCAGGATGTGATTCAGTTGTTGAAGGTGATTGGCTGGCGACTGCCGTTTGGTATTGCGTTTGCTGCTGCGGCTTGGCTGCTGTTGCCGTTTGGCGCTGAGATTCGTGAGGCGGCTGCAATGTGTTGTTTGGCGCCGATTGCAGTGTTTTCCACTCTGTTTACCGACAAGGTGCTTGGTAATGCGAAGCTTGCTGGTTTTACGCTGTCGATTACTGCGATTATCAGTTTGCTGCTGATGACCGGCGCTCACTTCTTGTTCGTCGCGCTCGCATAAGAGCGGCAAGGAGATCTTTACCGGGTGCGGGAGATTGTTTGTGGCCCTGCAGAACACGAAGTCGCTGAATGCTTGCTTGCTGGTAGCTGCAGTGCCGTTTTGTCGTTCACTGCATAATGCGATCGTTTCGTTTATCACATGTTTGGAAGTGCTACGAAGACTTGCGTCGGAACCATGCATACGATTTCAGTAATCGTCGAAAATGCGCATGTCGAAGACGGAGGTGGTCGGAACCGCGCTATATTGCGAATCTTGGCGAATGTGTTAACTCAGGAAATATTTTTGTGTTGTTCTGTCTTCTTTTGTGAGTATCTTGTGAGGTGAAGAGATACGGAATGCGACACGCGGAAATCCGCAGAGAAGCCGCAATCGCATCCGCTTCATAGTGATGATGAAAGGACCTATACACCATGGCCATCAATCCTCCTGTTGACGCCACCAAGACCCCGGAGTGGGCCGCACTGCAGAAGCACTACGATGAGCTGCAGTCCGAAGGCATCAGCCTCAAGCAGTGGTTCGCCGATGACGCTTCGACGCCGGCGACCTGCACTTCGATCTGTCCAAGAACCTGATCAAGCCGGAAACCCTGCCAGCTGTTCGCCAACCTTGCCAAGGCCGTCAAGCTCGATGAGCGCACCAAGGCTATGTACACCGGCGTGCACATCAACAACACCGAAGACCGCGCCGTGCTGCACACCGCACTGCGCCGCCCGGTCGAAGACGAGGGCAAGTACATCGTTGACGGACAGGACACCGTCAAGGACGTGCGCGAGACGCTCGGCCGCATCTACGCTTTCGCCGACAAGGTTCGCTCCGGCGAATGGACCGGCGTTTCCGGCAAGAAGATCGAGACCGTGGTCAACATCGGCATCGGCGGCTCCGACCTGGGTCCCGTCATGGTGTACGAAGCTCTGAAGCCGTACGCTGACGCTGGCATCTCCGCCCGCTACATCTCCAACATCGACCCGAACGATCTGGCCGAGAAGACCAAGGGCCTCGACCCGGAGACCACCCTGTTCATCGTCGTCTCCAAGACCTTCACCACCCTGGAGACCCTGACCAACGCCCGTGAAGCCCGCACCTGGCTGCTCGACGCCCTCAAGGCCGAGGGCGCAGTCGACGGCTCCGACGAGAAGAACGCCGAAGCCATCAAGAAGCACTTCGTCGCCGTCTCCACCAACCTGGAGAAGGTCGCTGAGTTCGGCATCGACCCGGCCAACGCCTTCGGCTTCTGGAACTGGGTCGGCGGCCGTTACTCCGTGGACTCCGCCGTCGGCACCTCCCTGGCCGTGATCTTCGGACCGGCCCGTTTCGAGGAGTTCCTGCACGGCTTCCACGAGATCGACGAGTACTTCGCCAACACCCCGTTCGAGAAGAACGTCGTGGTGCTGCTCGGCATGCTGAACGTGTGGTACCGCAACTTCTTCAAGGTCGCTTCCCACGCCGTGCTGCCGTACTGCCAGTACCTGCACCGTTTCCCGGCCTACCTGCAGCAGCTCACCATGGAGTCCAACGGCAAGCATGTCCGTTGGGACGGCAGCGCCGTGACCTCCGACACCGGTGAGATCTTCTGGGGCGAGCCCGGCACCAACGGCCAGCATGCCTTCTACCAGCTGCTGCACCAGGGCACCCAGCTGATCCCGGCCGACTTCATCGCGTTCGTGAACACTCCGAACCCGACCAAGGACGGCGACCAGGACGTGCACGAGCTGTTCCTCGGCAACTACTTCGCACAGACCAAGGCTCTCGCCTTCGGCAAGACCGCTGACGAAGTGCGTGCCGAGGGTACTCCGGAAGAGATCGTTCCGGCCCGCGTGTTCTCCGGCAACCGTCCGACCACCTCCATCTTCGGCGTGGCTCTGACCCCGTTCGCACTCGGCGAGCTCATCGCCCTGTACGAGCACATCACCTTCGTTGAAGGCACCGTGTGGGGTCTGGACTCCTACGATCAGTGGGGCGTCGAACTGGGCAAGCAGCTCGCCAAGCAGATCACCCCGGCCATCTCCCAGGATGACGAAGCACTGGCCGCTCAGGACGCTTCCACTCAGTCCCTGATCCAGTTCTACCGCGCAAATCGCGAATTCTGATTTCTCTAGGGATTTAAATAACCTTCGAAAGGGCTCTGCATCCCGTGCAGAGCCCTTTTTGCTACCCCTGGCCCATCTTCAAAAGGTCTGGTGGGTGGGGTATTTTTGAATATTGCTGTGCCGGGATTCAGGACGCCGCATAATCCTGATTCCCTTCGGGTCCAGCCGAGAACAATCGCAAGATTGAACGGAATGTTGCACAAACGCAAGTTACCGTGATTTTCGGCGGATTGGCAATCCTTCGCAGGCAGACCTGCGGAGAACATACGAGGCAGAACGAAATTGAAAAATCGTGAAGCCCTTACCTGTGCGCTGATATGCGGCGGCGACTCGAGGAAACACAATGGTTAACGCTGTTGAGGCTTTTGACGCCAAGCACATGAAGCCGGCCGAGGAAATCCCGGCCTTCCGTCCCGGCGACACCGTCGACGTGAACGTGAAGATCAAGGAAGGCAACAACTCCCGTATCCAGACCTTCACCGGCGTGGTGATCGCTCGTAAGGGCGCTGGCGTGCGTGAGACCTTCGTGGTCCGCAAGATCAGCTTCGGCACTGGTGTGGAGCGTCGCTTCCCGGTGCACTCCCCGTCCATCGACTCCATCAAGCTCGTGCGTAAGGGCCGTGTGCGTCGCGCCAAGCTGTACTACCTGCGCAACCTGCGCGGTAAGGCCGCTCGCATCGTCGAGCGTCGCGACAACTCCGACAAGAAGTGAGTTTCAATCGCGAATAAAGCGTGAAATTGGCCCTCAGCCTCACGGCAGGAGGGCCTTTTCCTGTTCTAGACCGCTATGATAGGGGTCAGTGTGCAAACCGGACGATAAAGGAATCATGTATGAAGCATGCCAAAGAAAAAAACAATGGCGGCGAAAGCTTTGGCTGGCGCGACACCTTGGTCTGGTGCGGAATTCCTATTATCGTCGTACTTCTGGTACGTATTTTCCTTCTCGGTTTCTATGTGATTCCATCGGGATCCATGATGAATACCATCGAGCCGGGCGACCGTGTGATCACCTCGAAACTTACGCCGAAAGTCTTCGATCTGAAACGCGGCGACGTAGTGGTGTTCAAAGACCCCGACCACTGGCTGCAGCAGGAAGACAGCAGCAAACTCGGCGGCGACTACCTTATCAAACGCCTCATCGGACTGCCGGGAGACACCGTGGCCTGCGAAGGGCCAGGCAACCCGATCACCATCAACGGTGTGGCGATTGACGAAAGCGCATACATTCGCGAAGGCGTGGACCCAAGTTCGTTTGCGTTCAGCGTGACCGTGACCGAAGGACACGTGTTCGTTATGGGCGACAATCGCGCCAATTCTGCCGATTCACGCTACCATCAAAACGATTCCTCGCACGGGCTCGTGCCCATTTCCGACGTCGTGGGCGTAGGGCTTGCGAAATATTGGCCGTTGAACCGCATTGGCGGACTTGACTCGCACCATGAGGTTTTCGCCGATGTGCCGGAAGGATCCGCGGCCTGATGGCGGTTTCCGTAATTCCCACCTTGGATTTGGAACGTGCGATTGCCGAGCAAGGCTACGACGTGATCGTCGGCTTCGACGAAGTGGGCCGTGGGTCGCTTGCGGGACCGGTGATGGTTGGTGCGGCGGCGATTTGGGCGCGCGATCTGGGCGGATTTAGCGGCGTACGCGGCGGTGAGTCTGGCGGGCGTGGTGAGTCTGGCGAGTCTGGTGATCTTGATGGGGCTGGAGCTGAGGCTGCTGGCGGGGCTGGCGGGGCTGGAGTTGCGCCGCTGGAAGTGCCCAAAGGCGTGGCCGATTCCAAAATGCTGACCGAACGCAAGCGCGAAGCCATCTTCGACGAACTTGAACAATGGTGCGCCGCATGGGCGGTCGGAGCAGCCTCCAATACGGAAATCGACGAATGGGGTATTTCATACGCGCTCGGCGTGGCCGCACTGCGGGCGCTCGCCGAAGTGGAGCGCAAGCTTGGCGTTGGCGGGGCCGGGTCTGTTGGGTTTTCCGGTTCTGCTGGTTCTGCCGGGGAACCTTGCCGAAATCCTTGAAAATCGGCGCGATTCTCGACGGGCCGAGCGATTACATCACCAAGGCGCTCAACACGTTCGACGCGCCGGACGTGCCGATTCCGGCGGACGTGACCTGCAAAGTCAAAGGCGACCAGCATTGCGCCACCGTCGCCACCGCGGCGGTCATCGCCAAAGTGACCCGAGACCGGCTGATGGTCGACCTCGCTGCGCAACCGCAATACGCGCCATACGAATGGGCCAACAACAAAGGATACGGATCGGTAGCCCATCGCGAAGCCATCGCGGCATACGGCCCCAGCGACCTCCACCGCCTCCCTGGCACCTCGTCTGACATACGGCATCTCATCCGCAGTCCGCGATTACGCTAATCCTTGCGGATGATGCATGCCGGAAGGAAACCTGTAAGTTCATCCCGCCGTCTGATGGCCGGCACCAATCCGTTTCCGTACCGTAGGAAACATGGAACACATACTTCAGGCGACCGATCTGGTCATGGATTATTCGACCCAACAGGCGACACCAAACGCCACACACATGCTGGCGCTCAATCACGTGGATTTCGGCATCCAGGCAGGCGAAAGCATCGCGGTCATGGGACCGTCCGGTTCCGGCAAATCGACGTTACTGCACGCACTCGCCGGCATCATCACCCCGACAGCCGGCAATGTGATGTTTCGCGGTGTCAACCTGGCGCGGTTGAGCGACGCTGACCGCACCAAACTGCGCCGCAGCGCCTTCGGCTTCGTCTTTCAATCCGGACAACTGCTGCCGGAACTGCCGGCCGTCGAAAACATTGCGTTGCCGATGATGCTGGGCGGCGCAAGCTACCAGCAGGCCACCGACACGGCCATGCTATGGCTGGAACGATTGGGATTGCGCCAGCTCGCGCAACAACGTCCCGGCGAAATGAGCGGCGGCCAGATGCAGCGCATCGCCATCGCCCGTGCGCTCGCCGCGAAACCTGCAGTCATCTTCGCCGATGAACCGACCGGCGCGCTCGACCAGACCACCGGCCACGAAATCATGAGCATTCTCATGCGGACCGCACGACAGACCGGCGCGGCCGTGGTCGTGGTGACGCACGATTCGAACGTGGCCGCATTTTGCGATGCCACCGTTACCATGCGTGACGGCAGGCTGAGCTCGCCGCAGCAATCCCAACCTACCGCCGGAGGCGCACGATGAACATGTTCCGATTATGGCGATTGTTCCACCGCTCCGGCACCCGCGGCACATCCGGCCGCACCTCTGCGCTGGCCATCGTTGCCTTCGCATCCGCCACCGCCGTCTTCCTAACCGTGCTCGGAGGCCTGCATGGCTTCATCTGGCGGGCCTCCGCCGACCACACGTTCGGTTGCATGATCGATTCCAACAGGTGCGCGCCTGGTACATACGAAACATGGTCCAAAGCTCTGGCGAACGCCGACAAGCTCGTCGCCACGGTCGGCGACGGCCATTGGACGGCCGACCAGGCCACAGCCGTCATGAACACCTATTCCGACGGCTATGTGATGCTCGCCGCATTCGCCAGTCTGCTACTCATCGTGCCGTTCGTGGCGCTCGCCGGCTCGGCGGCCCGTCTCGCGGCCTCCCGCAGGGACGCACGTCTCGCCGCACTGCGACTTGCGGGCGCCACCACCGCGCAGGTCACGAAACTCACCGTGCTCGATGCGGGTGGCAGGCTCTGCTTGGCGCGCTGGTCGGCATGGCCGGCTACTTCGCGCTGATACCGGCAATCATGCTGCTCGACTTCCAAAACCAGCATTTCACTTTCGAACAGTTGTGGGTGGGACTGCCTGCTCTGGCGGCCGTGGCCGTCGGAGTCACGCTGCTTGCCTTGGTCTCCGCGCTGGTCGCCCTACGCCGCGTGGCCTTCACCCCGCTTGGCGTGACGCAACGTACCAGACAACCCATGCCGTCCGCATGGCGCGCACTGATTTTCCTTGCCGTGTTGGCCGTAGGCTACCTGCTGCTCAACAGCGTCTCCGCATTCGCGCACTTGGGTCAGATGGTGGTCTACGCCATCATCTTCGGCGTCTTCTTCCTCGGTTTTGCCATGGTGAACGTCGTCGGTACCTGGGTGGTGGCGATGCGCGCCAGATCGCGTGCGAAACATCCGAAGGACGCGGCCACTATGATTGCCATGCGCCGTATCCTCGACAATCCCAAGCGTGCTTGGCGCAACGTGTCCGGTGTGGCGCTCGCTGTGTTCATCGCGGGGATGACGTCGGTGTGCGGATTGCTCGCCACCGGAATCGGAGGCAACCACGACCCGTTCGACCCATCTATGCTGTACATGCGCGATATAGCGATGGGTGGTTTCCTAACGCTCGCCTTTGCCGCGGTGCTCGCCGCCGTCAGTTCCGGCGTGATGCAGACGGGCAACGTCTACGACCAGGCCGACGAGTACCGCATGCTTGCGTTGGAAGGCACGGATGAGGCGACGCTCGACAAGGCACGCATGATGGAAGTGATCACCCCGCTCAACACGGTGATGGCCGTTTCGTTGGGGTGCTCGGTGTTGTTGCTGTTTCCGATTCTGGCAATGTCGTTGCTCAATCCGGCTTCGTTGCTTACGTTGGCCGCGGGAATCGGCTTGTGTTATGCGCTGATGGTGCTCGGAGGGTGTGCCGCGAATCATGCGGCGCACGGGCTCGGTCATGCCGGCTACCGTACGGACGATTGATGGCCTCGCCGCGGCGGTCGTGGATACCGCGGCGAGGACTGGCGAGGTCAGCCGAGCAGCACCGCGATGATTGCGATGAAGATCGGTGAGGTCAGTGTCGAGAAGAGAATGCCGTCGCGCGCGAAGGTGAGACCCACGTTGTAGCGGGCCGCGTAGTTGTATACGTTCTGGCCGGTGGGCAGAGCGGCGAGTACCACGCAGGCGTACAGCTCGGAGCCGCGGAAGCCCATCACGAAGTAGGCGAGCAGGAACGCGATAATTGGCATGATGATGTTCTTCAACGCCGCTACCGTGAACACCGCGGGAATGTTCGACTTGTCTTGCAGCGGCTTCGTGCCGTGCAACGACATGCCGAATGCCATCAGAATCATTGGCACTGCGGAATCGCCGATCATGTCGATCGGATCGTAAATACAGTCCGGCACCACGAAATGACCGGCTTTTGCGGAAATCGCGGATACGGCGATGCCCAGCAGCGAGCCGATAAGCAGCGGCTGATGCAGTGGCTGCTTGGCGATTTCCTTGATGGAGACCTTGCCCTTGGTGGTCACGTCCAGCACTGTCAGGCCCACCGGTGTGAAGATGGCCTGCTGCATGACCAGAATCGGCGCGACCAAAGCGGGATTACCCAGAATGTACGTGGCGATCGGCAGGCCGATGTTGTTGGAGTTCAGATACAGCGAATTCAACGCGCCGATGGTGGCATCCGCCGCCTTCAGATGGAAGAACAGCCTATTGAGGATCAGAAACACCAATCCGACCAGCACGGCCGAGAAGAACGCTACAACAATGGAGGAGTGGAATATCTCGAAGATTCTCTCCTTGGAGAGAATCGCGAACATCAGGCACGGGCTCGATACGAAGAAGGAGAACCGGTTGAGCACCATCTGCGCGGTAGGTCCGCCTATGCGCATGCGCGCGGCCACGTAACCGGTGCCGATGACGATGCCAATGACGCAGAAGCCTTCCAATGCGCTTAACAGACCCGGCATGACACTCTTCCTTTCGCTCTCGGCCGTTGGTTTGGCCGCTATCCAGTGTTGCACCATGCATATGGATAACATCCGACCCGTCTCAAAAAAGCGTTGTCGAACGGCGATGTCGGTTCCGGTGGTGCTGGATAATGGGCGGTATGAACGAACTTGAGATTGGATTTTCCGCTTCCGCCACCAGGCAGGAGCAGCTGAACGGGCTGATGGAACAGATCATGGGCTCCTATTCCGTGAGCGACGACGAAGGCCCTCTGACTGATGCCGTCGAAGTGTTTCTGAACAAACAGCAGCATCTGACAGTGCGCAGGCATGGCGATACGCTGGTTGCGTCCACGAATTTCGGACGTGAACGCCGCGTGATTCTCGCAGGGCATCTTGACACAGTGCCGGTGATCGACAATTTCCCGCCGCGTTGGCTGGAACCGGGCGATCCGCTGATTCGCGAGGATGTTGCCGCCGGCCATGAGCGGGAGCGCGTGATATGGGGGCGCGGTGCCACCGATATGAAGGGCTCCGACGCGGTGATGCTGTATTTGGCGGCCGCGTTGACGGATGCGAAATACGATCTGACCTACGTGTTCTACGACCACGAAGAAGTTGCCGCCGAAAAGAACGGCCTGCGCAAGGTGGTCGAGGCGCATCCTGATTGGATTTCCGGCGATTTTGCGATTATTGGCGAGCCGACCGATTGCGGTATCGAGGGCGGTTGCAATGGCACGATGCGTTTCGACGTGATCACGCATGGCATTGCGGCACATTCGGCACGAGCGTGGATGGGCAAGAACGCCATCCACGCGGCTGCTGAGATTCTGAACCGGCTGAACGCTTATGAAAATCGTGCGATTGAAGTGGATGGCCTGACGTATCAGGAGGGGCTGAATGCCACGCTGATTTCAGGCGGCAAAGGTACGAATGTGATCCCCGACGAATGCCGCGTGCATGTCAACTACCGTTTTGCCCCCGACAAGTCGTTGGCTGAGGCGAAGGCGCTGATGATTGGCGCGGATGCCGGTGCGGAATTGGGCAATGGCGAGCATGTTGCTACGGGTGGCGTGTTCGAAGGCTTCGGCATTGAAATGAAGGACGAGTCGCCTTCCGCGCGTCCGGGGTTGACGTCGCCGCTCGCGCAGTCGCTGGTGGAATTGGTGCGCGAGCGCACGGGACGTGAGCCTCTGGCCAAGCTTGGCTGGACGGATGTGGCGCGATTCTCGATGCTGGGCATTCCCGCGGTGAATCTAGGTGCGGGCAGCCCGTTGCTGGCGCACAAGCATGACGAGCAGCTGCCGGAATCGGATCTGCTGCTGATGACCAATCTGCTTGAAGACTGGCTGAAGTAGTCGCGATTGCTGGCTGCTGTCTGCACAACTCAAGAAAACAGGCCGTTTCGTGACTTGTGCAGACGCAAGATGAAAGCCTGTGCAGATAGGGATCGTGGTGCATGCAGGCAGGGATTGGGATTTGCGGCTGGGAAACGCGGGCGGGCAGTTGCAGGAGCCGGAAAATTTCCCGTTATGTCATGTTCCGTTGTTTTTTGTGTCATACTTATAGACGGTGGTTCTGCAAATCACCGATGCATCCGATGGCGTTGATCCCCTCGCGTGAAGTTCATGTGTGTCCGCGAGCGCTGGTGTCCGCCGTCGCATGATGAGGACTTTTGACGGAAGTTGCTTCCTACGGGCGCCATGATGCGCGGCCACGGTGAGAGCGTGGTGTGAGAACCGTATGAGGCCTAAGCGTGGGCGGCGCGATTGCAGCGTGTCGTCGAGGAGCCATTGTGCCTAATACCAGTGAGGGCTTCGATCAGGTCGAAGCTTCGGCATCGCCTGAGCATGCCGTGAATGTTGTGAAATTCGAGTCGGTCCAGTCCGATCCTGCCCTGCGTCGCCGTCGTGGCGGTCGTCGCGTGGTGCGTGGCGTGGGAGCTGCCGGTGCGTCCTTGGAGTTGAAGGTCGAGGAGCATGCTTCGGCTCCGCTGTTCGAGGAGCCGAAGTTGCCGGTTGCGCAACCTGCGCATGATACCGGTGATTCCGCCGTTTCCGGTGATTCCGCCGATTCCGAGGGTATGACCCGTCCGACCCGTCGCCGTCGTCGTCCGGTCCAGTCCGATGATGATGTTCGTGATATTGCCGACGAACGGCCGACGCGTTCTCGTCGCCGTCGTTCGGTGCAGGTTGAGGATGAGCAGGACGAGGATCGTCCGTCGCGTCGTCGCAGCCGTTTCGCCGATGATGCGGATGAGTACGATGAGATGCCGCGTCGTCGCGCTTCCGTCGATGATTCCCATGATGAGGAGTCGTCTGTGGAGCGTGCCTTGGATGCCGTCGATATGTTGCCGGAAGGCCATGAGGTCCGCCACAATCCGCGTCCGATGATGTCTCTGCTTTTCCAGGGCCGGTTTTGCCGTCCGTTGCGGATTCCCGAGACAGGGCAGACGACGATCGCGACGATTCCCGTAATGACCGCGGCGAGCGTAATGATCGCAATGCGCAGGACCATGACGATGAGCAGGATGAGGATCGTCCGTCACGTCGCCGTCGCCGCCGCAATCGCGACGTTGCCGACGCAGAGCGTTCCGAAGACAATCGCAATGAACGTGATAATCGGGATAATCGCAATGATGATGCGGACAATGACGAGGAAGGCGGATCTCGCAAGTCCCGTCATTCCCGTCGTTTGAACGCGCAGGAGCGTCGTGCCGCAGCTGAAGTCGAACAGATCGAAGAGGATTTGATCCTCGACGATATTACGTATGCGCCGATTGATGACGAAACCCGCAATCGTAATGACGATGATGACGACGAGCAGCCGACGCGCACCCGTCGTCGCCGTCGCAGCCGCGGCAATCGTGAGGAAGCCGACGAACAGCAGCGGGATAGCGACGAAGGCGAGTCCCGTCGTCGCCGTGAGGACGATGACGAGGATGAAGGCACGGTGACCCGTCGCCGTCGCCGCCGCCGCGGCGGCGCGAAGTCCGAGGAGCAGGAAGAGCCGCTCGTACGCCGTTCCCGCAAGCAGCAGTACATCGACGAGATCACTGATGTGGAGGGGTCCACTCGTCTCGAGGCCAAGAAGCAGCGCCGCCGTGACAACCGCCGTGAGCGCAGCCGCCAGAGCCAGCTCATGGAACAGGATTTCCCTCGCCGCGAACATGTGGACCGACTGATGGTGGTGCGCGAGCGCGAACGCCACACGCAGATTTCCGTGATCGAAGACAACGTGCTTGTCGAGCATTACGTGTCAGACATTCAGGAAGTCGCCACCGTGGGCAACATCTATCTGGGCCGCGTGCAGAACGTGCTACCGAGCATGGAAGCCGCGTTCGTCGACATTGGTCAGGCGCGCAACGGCGTGCTCTATGCGGGTGAGGTGAACTGGGATTCCGCACGGTTGGAAGGCCAGCCTCGCCGCATCGAACTCGCGTTCAAGTCGGGGGACCCGGTGCTCGTGCAGGTCACCAAGGATCCGATCGGACATAAGGGTGCGCGACTGACCTCGCAGGTCACCCTTGCGGGCCGTTTCCTGGTGCTCGTGCCATCCGGTGGCATGACGGGCGTGAGCCGCAAGCTCAGCGAGCGTGAACGTTCTCGCCTGAAGAACATCGTGTCGAAGGTCGCGCCGAAAGACATGGGCGTGATCATTCGTACCGCTGCGGAAGGCGCTTCCGAAGAGGCGATCACCAAGGATCTCGAAAGCTTGGTGCGCCAGTGGGAACGCATCATCGCCAAGCGTGACGAATTCCTGCACGGCAAGCGTCCGAAGCTGCTGCAAGGCGAGCCGGACGTGGCGATCCGCGTGGTGCGAGACATCTTCAACGACGACTTCTCCAAGATGATCGTTGAAGGTGACCGCGTGTACGGCCGTATCGAGGAATACCTCGACACCATGGCTCCCGACTTGAAAGACAAGCTTGAAAAGTGGGATCCAGCCGAACACGAAGGCAAAGACGTGTTCGACAAGTGGCAGATCGACTCCCAGCTGCGTAAGGGCATGGAACGTCAGGTTTACCTGCCGTCGGGCGGCTCGATTGTGATCGACCGCACCGAAGCCATGACCACCATCGACGTGAACACCGGCCGTTTCATCGGCCGCGGCAAGAGTCTTGAGGAGACGGTGACCCGCTGCAACCTCGAAGCTTCCGAAGAGATCGCACGTCAGCTGCGCCTGCGTGACATCGGCGGCATGGTGATGATCGACTTCGTCGACATGGTCATGCCGGCCAACCGTGATCTGGTGCTGCGCCGACTGGTGGAATGCCTGGCTCGTGACCGTACCAAGCATCAGGTGGCCGAGGTCACCTCGCTTGGCCTGGTGCAGATGACGCGAAAGCGCATCGGACAGGGCTTGGTGGAGGCCTTCTCCGAGGAATGCCCGACCTGCAAGGGCCGTGGATTCATTCTTCACGACGAGCCGACCGTGTCCGCGGATTATGACGATCCGTACGCCTTGAAGGGCGGCGACCCGTTCGTCAAAACCAACAAGCATGGTCACGGCACGGACGTGCAGGTACCGAAAGGCTCCTCGCCGGACGTGAAGGCCAAACTCGCGCAGATCGCGGCGGCTGCCGTGGCCGCCAACAATGCGGAACTGGGCGAGGAGGCATAGAAGAATAAATGATTATTCCGGTCTGTCAACCTGACACGCCGGAAACAGACTTGCGGTTGTACGCGGGTATGTGTAAATTAGATTGCTGGTGTCTGGCCGCGAGGCTCGAACGTGCCGGGCAGTAAGCTTTCCAAGTTAATAAAGGAACGGATATGTACGCGATTGTGAAGGCCGGCGGCCATCAGGAAAAGGTTGAGGTCGGTGACGTCATCTACGTCAACCGTCTCGAGGCTAAGAAGGGCGAAACCGTGGAATTCCCGGTTGCTCTCGTTGTGGACGGCTCCAAGGTTGTCCTCGGTGCCAAGGATCTCGCCAACGTCAGCGTTAAGGCTGAGGTTGTCAATGATGAGGCCAAGGGTCCGAAGATCAGCATCATGAAGTATAAGAACAAGACCGGCGTTGCTCGTCGCGCAAGGGCCATCGCCAGCAGCTGACCGCTGTCAAGATCACGGCTATCGCCTGATTGGCGCAGGGTTAGAGTCAAGGACCGAAAGGAACAGACATGGCACATAAGAAGGGCGCGTCCAGCTCGCGCAACGGTCGCGATTCAAACGCGCAATACCTCGGTGTGAAGAAGTTCGGCGGCGAAGCCGTCGTGGCCGGCAACATCATCGTTCGTCAGCGTGGCACCAAGTTCCACCCGGGTGAGAACGTCGGCATGGGCAGGACACACCCCTGTTCGCCCTCAAGGACGGCAGCGTGAAGTTCGGCGTGCGTCGTGACCGCAAGGTCGTCGACGTGATTGCCGCCTGAAATACGCGCAATTAACGCTTACAAGATAAAGCCGCGCCCGTTATGGACGCGGCTTTTTTTATTTTGATGATTGCTGAGGATTGGTTTCCTTCAGCCCGTCCCAACGTCACGTAACGTTGCATACAGTTGCATAAGACATATCAAACGGACAATAATCGGACCGTTTCGAACAAACGATTAAGGTAGATACATGAGTGATTTCGTCGATCGCGTGACCGTCCATGTGAAGGGCGGCGACGGCGGCAACGGTTCCGCCGGCATCCGTAGGGAAAAATACAAGCCGTTGGCGGGACCGAACGGTGGCAACGGCGGTGATGGCGGTTCCGTGATCTTCATGGCCGACCAGAACGCCAACAGCCTGTTGGATTACCGTTTCATGCCCCACCGCGAGGCTGGAAGCGGCACCATGGGCTTGGGAGACACCAAAGACGGTTCGAAAGGTGCCGATCTGATCCGGCCCGTTCCTGTGGGCACCGTGATTTTCGAAGCCAAAGGGCCGCAAGGCAAGCCCAAGCATCCAGGCGAACAGCTCGCCGATCTTCGCCACGCCGGAGACAAGTTCGTCGTGGCCGCAGGCGGCAATGGTGGTCTTGGCAACGCCGCACTGGCCAACCGTACGCGTCGAGCCCCGGGCTTCGCGCTCTTGGGCAGCCTGGTGAGGAACGCGACGTCATCCTCGAACTCAAATCCATCGCCGACGTGGCATTGGTGGGCTTCCCGTCCGCAGGCAAATCCAGCCTGATCGCAGCCATGAGCTCCGCCAAGCCGAAAATCGCCGACTACCCGTTCACCACACTCGTGCCGAATCTTGGCGTGGTCATGGCAGGAGACATGCGGTACACCATCGCCGACGTGCCGAAGGCGATTCCGGGAGCCTCGCAAGGCAAAGGCCTCGGCCTTGAATTCCTGCGCCACATCGAACGCACCGAAATCATCGCTCACGTAATCGACTGTGCCACGCTGGAACCTGACCGTGATCCGATGAGCGACTACAAGGCGCTCGAACACGAGCTGGCCGAATATGCAGACAAGCTGGAACTGCCGTTGGGCGCAATCCCAATCCCCGAACGCCCCCGCATCATCATCCTCAACAAGGTCGATATGCCGGAAGCCAAGGAATTGGCCGAATTCGTCAAACCGGAATTCGAAAAACTAGGTCTCAATGTGTATGTCATCTCCACCGCATCCCATGAAGGTTTGAAGGAACTCAACTGGGCGTTGGCGGCCATGGTCGCCGACATGCGCAAGGAAGTCGCCGAACGCGAACAGGCCGAAGAAGAAGCGCGTGTGGTCATCAAGCCGCTTGAAGAGTCTGCGCAACCGCCGTCGCCGCAACGACGAAGGCGGCACCGCGCTTGACTTCACCGTGGAACGCAAGGAAGCCGGCAATGGCGACGTCTGGTATGAAAGTGCTCGGCACCAAGCCGGAACGTTGGGTCATGCAAACCAACTTCGACAACGACGAAGCGGTCGGCTACCTGGCAGACCGCCTCGCCAAACTCGGTGTTGAAGACGAACTGCGCAACAAGGGCGCCAAGCCGGGTGATGAAGTACGCATCGGCAAGGGTGCGCGAGCCGTGGAATTCGATTGGGATCCGACCATTGCTGCGGGCGCGGAAATGCTCGACGGCGCCCAGCTTGGCGCACGAGGCGTCGACCTGCGACTGCAGGAACAGGATGGCCGTTCGCAGCGCCGCACCAACGCGGAACGCCGTCGCCAGTACCACGAAATGATGGATGCGCGCCAAGCCGTGCGTGAAGCCATGATGGCCGAACGCAAGGCCGGACACTGGGCCGATCCTTCCGTGGACGACGACCGCCACGACGAAACCAGCCTCTTCGGACGCGGTGACACCACCGATTCCGAAAACGTGGAACAATAGAAGCAGCAAAACGCCCGCTGATGTGCCGATTGGCATGTCGGCGGGTTTTCTTTTCGGCCATTCGAACGCCTGGAGGAACCATGAACACGCCATCGCAAGCCCAAGTGCGCCGCGCCATCGCCGAAGCGCAAACCATCGTGGTGAAAGTGGGATCCAGCTCGTTGACCAAACCAAGCGGCCACCTCGATCCGGAACGACTCAACGCGCTCGTGGCGGCCCTCGCACGCGTGCGACTCATGGGCGGGCGCGTGGTGCTCGTCTCCTCCGGCGCCATCGCAGCCGGATTCGGCTCCCTCGGCTTCGACTCACGCCCAACCGACGTGGCTGACCAGCAGGCGTGCGCGGCCGTCGGACAAGGCCTGCTCATGGCCCAGTACGAGAACGCTTTCTCACAATACGGACTGCGCGTCGGGCAAATCCTCATCACCGTGTCCGACACCATCGCACCACAGCAATACCGCAACGTGCGACGCACCCTCGACCGGCTGCTCGACCTCGGCGCGGTGCCGATCATCAACGAAAACGATTCCCTCGCGTCCAACGAAATCCGTTTCGGAGACAACGACCGACTCTCCGCATTGATCGCCAACATCGTTGTCGCCGACGCCCTCGTACTCCTCACCGACGTGGATGCGCTCTACACGGCACCCCCAAGCGAACCCGGATCGCGACGCATCAGCTACGTGCCGAACGTGGAAGACACGCTCGCCAACGTGCAGGTCGGCGGCACAGGATCAAACGTGGGTACCGGCGGCATGGTCACCAAAATGGAAGCGGCGCGTGTTGCGGCGGTCTCCGGCATTCCCGCAGTGCTCACCTGCGCGGCAAACGCAGGCCCGGCCATGATGGGCGACCCAGTCGGCACCGCATTCGCCCCCATCAACGACCGTGGATCATCACGCCGCCTATGGATCGGGTTCGCAGCACACCCGCAAGGCACGCTCGTGGCCGATGCCGGCGCTTCCAATGCGGTACGCGGAGGGGCAGCCAGCCTGCTTGCCGCCGGCGTACTCGGAGTGCGGGGCGATTTCGCCGCCGGAGACGCGGTGTGGATCGACGATGAAGCGGGCAATCACCTCGCAAAAGGCCTCGTAGGATTCGATTCCGAAGAGATCCCGCAAATGCTCGGCCGCAATACCGCCCAGCTCAAGCGTTTCCTCGGCGAAGAATACGCCCACCCCCTAGTCCACCGCGACAACCTCGTCTTGGTTTAATCTCTTTCCCTCTTTTTGTTCGGTGCCCTGTAAATAGCAATATGCCGCCCCTACCGGTCAACAGGGAAAAGGAATTCCAAAATGTGCTAAAAGGCTGTTGTTTTTCGGGTGGGAGGGATAGCATGGCAAACATGACTATGGCTGACTGGCAGACTCTTTCCGAACGTATTAACCGCGTGGCTCCGAGCGCTACTCTGGCCGTTGATTCCAAAGCGAAAGCGATGAAAGCTGAAGGAATCGACGTCATTGGATTTGGTGCGGGCGAACCGAACTTTCCGACTCCGGCTGCGATCGTCGCGGCTGCGGCCGAAGCGGTGCAGGATCCGAAGAACTATCGTTACACTCCGACGGCAGGTTTGCCGGAGTTGCGCAAGGCGATCGCAGACAAAACGTTGCGCGACTCGGGGTATGGAGTCGATCCGAATCAGGTGATCGTAACCAATGGCGGCAAGCAGGCCGTGTACGAATCCCTTCAAATCCTGCTCAATGATGGCGACGAAGTCATCATTCCGACGCCGTATTGGACGAGCTATCCGGAAGCCGTGAAACTGGCTGGAGGCGTGCCTGTCGAAGTGTTCGCGGGAGCTGACCGCAATTTCGAGCCAAGCTTGGAAGACCTGGAAGCGGCACGTACCGAACGTACGAAGGCCATCATCGTGAATACGCCGAATAATCCGACGGGTGCCGTGTGGAATCCGGAAACCGTCAAGGCGATCGGCGAATGGGCTGTGGAACACCATGTGTGGGTGATCTCCGACGAAATCTACGAGCATCTGAACTACGATGGTGCAAAAACCACGTATATCGGCGCTGCAGTGCCTGAAGTGCGTGATCAGCTGCTGGTGCTCAACGGCGTGGCCAAAACCTACGCTATGCCCGGCTGGCGTGTCGGCTGGATGATCGCTCCGCTCGACGTGGCGAAGGCCGCATCCAAGCTGCAGGGGCATATGACGTCGAACGTGAACAATATCTCCCAGCGTGCCGCGATCGCAGCCGTGTCCGGATCTCTTGACGCCGTGTACGAGATGCGTGAGGCGTTCGACAAGCGCCGTCAGACCATCGTCGCCGCGTTGAACGATATCGAAGGTGTGAACTGCCCGACACCGACCGGCGCATTCTATGCGTTCGCCGACGTGAGCGCACTGCTGAACAAGCCGCTCGGCACCAGCAAAACCGCTTATGCGAGCACGTCCGAACTGGCTGCGGCACTGCTTGACGAAGGTCATGTGGCGGCCGTTCCAGGCGAAGCGTTCGGCGCTCCCGGCTACTTGCGATTCTCGTACGCGCTTGCCGACGACGACCTCGTTGAGGGCATGAAGCGTATGAAGCAGTGGGTCGAGGACTGATACTGGCCTGACTGAGACTTTTCACACGATTCGCACCCCGGTGACATGCCGGGTGCGAATCTTTTTTCGTTGGAAAATAGCGGTTTTGGGACATTTCTTGAAAAACCGGTTGGACTAAGTCGCAAATACCCGCTATTATTTCGACTTGGCGGTTTTGCCGCTTACTTCTTGCGTGGTTTTTCGCACAAAATCCTCGCCAGCAAGTAGAAACGGCAGAGTACACCTAGGGAAGTGGCGCAATTGGTAGCGCAACGGTCTCCAAAACCGTAGGTTGTGGGTTCGAGTCCCGCCTTCCCTGCCAAGCTTCTTACAACAAGCTCAGCGGAGGATTATTATGGCGAAGGCAAAAAATAGCGAAAAGGCCGTTAAGCCGAACATCTTCATGCGTATTGGCTTGTTCATCAAACAGATTATCGACGAACTCCGCAAGGTCGTGACCCCGACCAGCAAAGAGCTGTTCTTCTGGGCACTCGCCGTGTTCATCTTCGTGCTGCTCCTGATGGCACTGGTCACCGGCATGGACTTCGGTCTGGGCAAGCTGACCCTGTGGATCTTCGGCTGATCAACGACTTGAAGGTGAAACTGCATGACTGACGAAGTGTTTTCCGACAACCTCGACGAAGCTCCAGAAGCTGATCTCGAGGCCGTAGCTGCCGTTGAGGCGCTGCAGGCCGAGGGTGAAAGCGTTCCGGAAGTCGCTGAGGAGACCGCTGAGGCCGAGCCGACTGCTGAAGCTGCTTCCGAAGAGTCCGCGGAGGACGAGGGCGGCGAAGAGCTGGATGCTGGCGCCAAGGCCGTCGAAGACTTCTCCAACAGCCTGCGCACCCTCGAAGGCAAGTGGTACGTGCTGCACACCTACTCCGGCTATGAGAAGCGTGTGAAGACCAACGTTGAATCCCGTGTGGCAAGCTTCGGCATGGAAGATAAGATCTTCCAGATTGAAGTTCCGATGGAAGAAGTCGAGAAGCACACCGAAAGGGCAAGAAGGTCATCACCCGCGTGCGTGTTCCCGGCTATGTGCTGATTCGCATGCTTCCGGATGAGAACGCCCGTCGTATTGTGCGTGAAACCGAAGGCGTCACCGGCTTCGTCGGTCCGACCAAGGAACCGGCGCCGCTCAGCCGCAAGGAAGTCGTCTCCATGATGGCTCCGATGATCGCTTCCGAAGCGCTCAAGAAGGCTGGTGACAAGCCAGCCGCCAACAAGAAGCGCGTCCTCGAAGTCTCTTACGCCGTTGGCGATCAGGTCACCGTCACCGATGGTCCGTTCACCACCATGGCCGCCGTTGTCTCCGATGTCGAGCCCACCACGCAGAAGCTTACGGTTCTGGTGTCCATCTTCGGTCGCGACACGCCAGTGGAGCTGGGCTTCAACCAAGTAGAGAAATTGGCTTGATAAGTCTTTGAAAGACCCCGCGTTTGCGGGGTCTTTTTTTGTCTGGCGGAGTGGGCATAATAGGAAAGCTTGTGTCTGGAGGGCTTATTGTGCCTGAATGGCGCGGAACCTGCTAACAGCACAGCAATATACGTTGCGGAAGGAATCGGACGCGGGAAACCTACTCCGGTGCCGCTACCACCGCTTCTACAGAAAGAAGAACCATACAATGGCTCTAAGAAGAAAGTCTCGGCGCTTCTCAAGCTCCAGATTCAGGCTGGCAAGGCCAACCCGGCCCCGCCGCTGGGCCCGGCACTGGGTTCCCATGGCGTGAACATCATGGACTTCTGCAAGCAGTACAACGCTGCTACGCAGGACAAGATGGGTCAGGTCATCCCTGTTGAGATCACCGTTTTCGAAGATCGTTCCTTCACCTTCATTCTGAAGACCCCGCCGGCAGCAGATCTGCTGAAGAAGGCTGCGGGCATCAGAAGGGGTACCGAAAACCCGCTGACCCACAAGGTCGGCTCCGTCACCAAGGCTCAGGTCCGTGAGATCGCCGAAATCAAGATGGCTGATCTGTCCGCACGTGACGTCGAAGCCGGCATGAAGATCATCGAGGGGCACCGCCCGCTCGATGGGTATCACGGTTACCGACTGAGAGGAGAGGGACAAATGGTAAAGCGTTCAAGAAGTATCGCGAAGCGGCTGAAAAGATCGATCGCAACAACCTTTACACCGCCAACGAAGCCATCGCTCTCGTCAAGAGCATGCCGGAATACAAGTTCGATCAGACCGTTGAGGCCGTGCTGCGCCTGAACGTGGATCCACGCAAGGCCGACCAGCTGGTCCGCGGCTCCGTCAACCTGCCGAACGGCACCGGTAAGACCGCCAAGGTTCTCGTGTTCGCCCGTGGCCCGAAGGCCACCGAGGCTCTCGAGGCTGGCGCCGACATCGTCGGTGACGACGATCTCGTGCAGAAGGTCGCCGACGGCTTCCTTGACTTCGATTCCGTGGTGGCTACCCCGGACATAATGGGCAAGGTCGGCCGCCTCGGCCGCGTGCTCGGTCCGCGTGGTCTCATGCCGAACCCGAAGACCGGCACCGTGACCATGGACGTCACCAAGGCCATCAAGGACATCAAGGGCGGCAAGGTCGACTTCCGCGTCGACAAGAACGGCAACCTGAGCTTCCTCATCGGCAAGCTCTCCTTCACCGAGCAGGCTCTGGACGAGAACTTCAAGGCTGTTGCCGACGAAGTCAAGCGTCTGAAGCCGTCCACCGTGAAGGGCCGTTACGTCACCAAGGCGACCATCACCTCCACGATGAACCCGGGCGTCCCGGTTGATCCGACGGTCATCGCCTGAGCGATATAGCTTATATAGTTTCTATATTGCTTGCAAAAGACCCGCATCCTGCCTCATCGCAGATGCGGGTCTTTCACATATATCTTGCGATTATCTATCTCATTTGTAAAAATAAAAAAGATTCTGCAATCATCTGAATATCAAAGAAATTTGAGCAGGTCAGATATCAGATATATTCAAAAAATAAATAGAACAGTAAAAACGATTTCAACGGTCGCGCATACGGCCAATCGCAAGCGCCGTCGTCAAAACGTATGCGTCGCGCGGGTCGGTCGCATCCCAACCGGTCGTTTCCGCGGCACGCTTCAAACGATAACGCACCGTATTCGGATGCACATTCAATTCCTTCGCCGTGTTTTCCAACGAACTGCCGTTGCGCAAAAACGTGGAAACCGTCACAAACGTCGGATCGTCGGGATTCTCGCCATGAAGCACCTGATACACGTTCCGATACAACTCTTCACGAGCGTAATCATCGCCCAACAGCGCCCGTTCCGGCAGCAACTCATCGGCACGCAACGGGCGGGACGGCGACGCCAAAGCAGGGAGCCGCCTGCAAGGAAAACAGGGTTTCACGCAACACGTGCGAAGCGCCGGCGACACCGGAACGCACCGGACTCAAATACACCGATTCGTCATCTTTGAAAGCGGGCATAATCGACGTGCAGGTCACTTCGGCAGTGGCGGCGCCACTCTGACAGACAAGCACCAGCAGAAAACTGCCGTATGTGCCAACAATCACATGTTCTCCGCCCAGATCGCGCACCGCCTTACGTGCAACGAGCGAAGCCGAAGCGGGACTCGTTTCCGGTGTGCCGCCAATCGCGAAACAATCGAAATCCCCACGCCAACCAAGCACATTCATCAACGAGGCGACGCGATCATCCGTAAGAGAAGTCATCAGGCATTCGAAAGCGAGCCGTTCGATGGTTGAATCGTCGGTGTGCCCTGCCAGAAGGTCGAGAATGTCTGCCTGATCGGAGTTCATAAGCGTCAAGTGTAGCCGCCCAACTGGCGAATCGCTGAACGGAAAGCGTCAACGAGGTGAAGTTCATTCGGGGAGTGCCGCTATTATGCCGCTTATGAGCGAAGTCAAACAAACTGGAAAGCGTGGCGAGCGTATCGGCATATTCCTCAGCTGGATGCTGGCCGTGCTGGCATGCCTTTGGGTGGCATGGTGTTGCGCGATCGGGCCGTTGTATTGGTTCGGCGATGGGCTTTCCGACTTCGGCTGGCTGAATGTGCTGTATTTGGTGGTCGCTTTCGCGATATGGTTTTCGATAGTTGTCGCATTGGTCAGATTCGGCCGCGGCCGTCGCGTACTTCCGCAATATTTCGCACGACGGCATGAAAAACTATGCAACGAGATTGCAGGAACGCCGACCACCGTGCTTGGCATTATGTTGCGGCACTTGCATGATGCCGCGCACAGCCGCCCAGGGCGCGCCCTGCATGCAGTGATCGTATGGACGGGGCGCAAACTCACCCGCTGCACCGACTGTTGGTGGAAACTCATGCTGGTGTTCGTAATCGGCTGGCTGTGGATTCCAACCACGCTATTGGCCGCGTTCGGCGCCGACATTCGCTCGCAGATCCGTGAATTCAGCTGGGCCTGGAACCAGTGGACCGGCCTGAAACAGCCCTATATCGGCTTCTTCTCCTTCGTGCCGATGGACATCTACCCCACTGCGCACTACATGTGGCCGTCCGATCCCACGTATCTGACCGACCAGCACAATGTGGTACTCACTGTGTTCTACGGTGCCGCAGCGGCGGTTTCGCGCTACTTCACCGACTCCAACGATGCGGGCATCGTGGTGCTCGCAGCCTTGCAATGGCTGTTCGCCGCATTCTGCTGTTCGGCCACCGCCAACCGGTTCTTCAACCTGCCGTGGCGCAGGCTTGGCGTCGGCACGTTCGACTTCTCGCATCCGGAACGCCACGATTGCTGGAATATGCGCGATTACACGCATCCTGAAGCAGGCGTTGTGGCACGCCCCTCCAGACTGCGGGCCGGCGCGAAAACACGATTCATGATACTGCTGTTCTTCATGGTGTGCCCGCTTGCGGTATTCGCCACGATTTCCCTGACGAAATCGCCGCTGTTCGCTTTCGCATTCGTATGGTGGTTCGGCGTGTGGTACGAACTGCACATGACGCATATCAAAGCGCTGCCCACCATCAACGGCAAGCCGACGCGCCTACGCAAACGCTCGATCATGGCCTTCACCATCTCAAGCTGCGTGATGCTGATCAGCGCGAAATACGCGTGGTACATCATTCTCTTCACCTTGATCCTGGCACTTATCAACGATCGTAAACGTTGGAAAACCTATCTTGTGGCACTTCTGCTGCCAACCATCCTCATTCATGGCGGCATCGTGTTCCTCACCAACACGGGCGCCATCATCGGCGGCGACCCCATCGAAAGCCGTGGCATCCAACTGCAGCAGATCGCGCGCGTCGCCAAATACAATCCGAAAGGCATTCCGGCGGACGCGGCGAAAAAGCTTGAACCGGTCTTCAACCTCGACCAGATGGCCGAAGCGTACTTCCGGCAGGACGCCGACCCGGTGAAATCCTCCGGCATCCAATCGAAGAAAGTCAGCTACAAGTGGCGCACCGTCACCGAAGACGACATGAAAAACTTCAACGAGGCCTGGCTTGAAATCGTTGTCGCAAATCCTGTTATCGCACTCGACGCGTTTTTCGCCGAATGCTTCGGCTATTTCGACGTGACCGACCTGCCATACGTGTCGATGGACTACTACGTGAACAACGATTACGTGCAGAACGACAATGCGTGGATCCACCTGTATAACAACGATTGGCGCGATGCGGTGGCCGGCTTCGCGAAAGGTTGGGGCAATATTCCCGTGATCGGCTGGGTGACGCACGGCAATCTGTACGTAACGCTGATGCTGCTGGTCGGCGCTGCCGAAGTGGTGTTGCGGCGATGGCGCTCGCTGTCATGGCATCTGCCCCTGCTGCTGCTCATGGGCGTGATGATCACCGCTCCGGCCAACAATTTCGAACGGCATATGCTACCGGTCGCGTTCGTATTCGGTTTCGTATGCCTGCAATTCTGGCGCGAGTCGCGTAATGCGCGATTGGCTGCCAGCGCGAACGTGGCCAGTGCGCATGAGGCCAGCCAGGTGCGGCAGGACGAGTAGCGGCTGCGTTGGCTGCTGCATGAGCTGTTGCGTTGCGGCGACATTGCGTCGGCGCGCCGCGCTGTAGTAAGTAGGCGGTAATGATGGCGATTTTGGATTCGGCTGTGATCATGCCGCGTACATGCGTTGCGGCGGATCAGGTGCTTGTTCTGGATACGGTGGGATCCACCAACACGTATGCCGCGGATTTGGTGCGTGCAGGTCGGCTGTTCGGCATGGATGGCATGGACGGCATTGCAGGGAACCTCGTGTGGAGCGGGCGTGAGATCGTGGTTGTCGCGGCGAACGAGCAGACGGCCGGTCGCGGGCGGCTCGACCATACGTGGGCCAGTGTGCCGGGGGAGTCATTCATCGTGTCGCTGGTGGTGAGCGTGCCGGTTGCGATTGTGCGCGATTCGTCCGTCAATGGTTGGCTGCAGATGATTGCCGGTTGCGAGATGCGTGAGGCGATTGTTGGTGCGGTATGCGATTTCGGCGGCACGCTCGATGAAGATGTTTTGCTGAAATGGCCGAACGATATTTTTGCGGGCGGCAAGAAACTTGGTGTCGTACTCGCTGAAATGGTGCCGATTCCGGATTGCGGGGATCGCGTTGCCATTGTGATCGGCGTCGGTTTGAATCTTGCCGTCGCTCAGGAACGATTGCCGATAGATAAGTCCACATCGTTGCAGTTGGTTGCGCGCAATCTGCCTGATGCGATGGTGTTGCGCGATGCGATTGCCGTACGTTGGGTGCAAGGGATTGCGCTCGCGGTTGGCTGATTTTGAAGAGGACCCTCACCGTGAGGCTGTGCGCGCCCGGGAAGCGATGACCCCGATCTGCTGGACGCTCGGCAAGCAGTGCGAGGCTCATTTTGTGGACGGAACCACTTTTGCAGGGCAGGGCTGTCGCGTTAACGACGACGCCTCCCTGACCATTGAGGATCAGGAAGGCGTATTGCATCGGGTGAGCACGGCCGACGTAGGCGTGCTCAGTAAGTCAAAAATTACTTGATTGCTGAAATTTGCCGCAATCTCACTTCAGCTTGGCAAGACCTGCGACCACGGCGGAAGCGATAACGGCCTTGACCGCATCGCCTGCGACGAATCCCATGGAAGCCACGGCCACAATCGGCAGTGCGATGCCGGTAATGGCGGACTGCACGATGAAACCAAGCAGATAGTCAAGCGCAATGCAGCCGGCGACACAGGCAAACAGGTAACGTGCGGCGGTCAGCGCGCCATGCTTCAGCGAATCGGTGCGCGCCTTACCCTTCAGCAGCGACGTGACGATGGCCGCCGGCAGGAAGCCGATCAGGAAGCCGGCGCTCGGGCCAACCAATGCCATGGTGGAAGCGCCGCCGGCGAACACCGGCAGACCGACCGCGCCGGCTGCCAGATACATGAGCATCGCGGCGCCGGCCTGCTTCCACGGCAGCATCAGCGCGGCCAGCATCACCACGAACGTCTGTAGCGTGATCGGCACCGGCGTGCCCGGAATCGGCACGGCACCGGCCGCGGAGGCGGTCCACATGAGCACGGCGAACAGCGCCGGCTTGAGGATGGATCCGACAGCGCCGCTGGTGGCGGTTTTCAGCGTGGTTTTGAGTGTCAGCATTGCGTTACGCACGATAATTCTCCTTGGATGTGATTGCATTACGTTGATGAATCGACGATTGTTGACAGCCGAAATGATGGCAAGCGCGAAAGTGACGAAAATGCAAGGTTTGTCAACTTATGCCCCCAATCGTATGCTTGCCAAGTTTCGGTAACGTTTGTGGAGCCTTACAAAAGATTGCGTGTCTTTTGTGGGAAACGAGTTCACGATTTTTCGTTCGCGCGGCCAAACTTGACGTTATGCCTAAAAATGTCAACAAACTTCTGGTGGCGAATCGCGGCGAAATCGCGCTTCGCGTAGTGCGCACCGCCCGTGAGATGGGGATTCCCACGGTTGCGGTGTACGCGGAGCAGGATCGCCATGCACAATACGTGCAGATGGCTGACGACGCATATCTGCTTTCCGGAGACACGTATAAAGACACCTATCTCAACGAGGATCTGCTGATCGACATTCTGCAGCGCAGCGGTGCCGACGCAGTGCATCCAGGCTACGGATTCCTTTCCGAAGTGGCCACTTTCGCGCAGAAAGTGATCGATGCGGGTGCGGCTTGGGTTGGTCCGAATCCGAAAGCCCTCGTGGATTTGGGGGATAAGATCACCGCACGTCGTGTGGCCACGTTCGCCAAAGTTCCGCCGGTTCCTGGCATTTCCCAGTCGATTTCCGACATGCGATTGCTGCTGGATTTCGCGCATACGCACGGTTATCCGCTCATGCTTAAGCGTACCGATGGCGGCGGCGGTCGCGGCATCACGCTCGTGCACAACGATGACGAGCTGCGCGGTTTCTACATGAATCATGATGCGCTGCAGGGCGGTGATCTGAACGAATATTTCGTGGAACGATTCATCGACAAAGGACGTCACGTCGAGACCCAGTCCGGGCGCGACTCGCACGGCAACTTCACCGTGTATTCCACGCGCGACTGCTCCGTGCAGCGCCGCAATCAGAAGCTTGTCGAAGAGGCGCCGGCACCATTCCTTTCCTCCGAGGTGACTGACCAGCTGGAAACCTACTCTCGCCGACTGTTCGAAGCCGTCGATTACGAGGGGCTTGGCACCTGCGAATTCATGGTGACCGAACAGGGCAAGGTGTACTTCCTGGAAGTCAATCCGCGTCTGCAGGTGGAGCATACCGTCAGCGAGGAGGTCTGCGGACTTGACCTGGTGCGCGAGCAGCTGACCATCGCCAACGGTGGGGAACTGACCGTGAACCATCCGCTTCGTGGACACAGTTTTGAACTGCGCCTGACCTGCGAGGATCCGGCGAAGAACCTCGCGCCAAGCTCCGGCACGCTGGCCTCGTTGCGCTGGCCGTCCGGCCCGGGCATCCGTGTGGATTCCGGCGTGGTCGAAGGCGACACCATTTCGCCGAAATTCGATTCGATGATGGGCAAACTCGTGGTCACCGCATCTGACCGAGCGGCAGCAGTGGCCCGCGTGCGCCGCGCCTTGAGCGAGCTGAAGGTGGAAGGCGTGCCGACTCCGGCAAGCTTGTTCGAACAGATTTTCAACGACGACGAATTCACCGCCGAACACGGTGTTGCATACGATGTCAGCACCAAATGGCTGGAACGCAAGTACCTCAACAAGGAAGCCGCATCATCGCAAGGCGGGCAGCCGGCGTCCATGTCTGGCGCTTCCGAGGCCGACAAGAAGGAATCCAGCGAAACCTTCGTCATCGAAGTCAACAATCGCAGAGTGTCGCTGACCGTGCCGAACGACATCGTCGCCAACCTGACGGGCGGTGCCAAAGCACGTGACGCGAAACGTGCCATCCAGCCGCTGCGTGGGCAGGGACTGCATCATGCGCAGAAAAACAGCAAAGCAATGACGGCCAATCCGGTGTGATCGCAAGCCCGATGCAGGCTGTCGTGACGCGTATCAATGTGGCCGAAGGCCAGCAGGTGGCCAAGGGCGACCTGCTCGTCGTTCTCGAATCCATGAAGATGGAGAACTACGTGTATGCGCCGGTCAAGGGAGCTGTCACCAAGATTTTCGTGGGACCCGCGGCGGGAGTGGAAGCCGGCGAAACATTGATGACCATCGACGTGACCGGAGCGAGCGGTACGAAAGCCGGCGAAAACGGCGCAACTGGCGCTGCTGTTGACGGAACCGCAACCGACGGAACTATGGAAGGGGGTAAGTGATGACTGATATCATCGCAAGCCCGGCCGTCAAAGAAGCAGTGAAGATCGTAATGGAACAGCAGGAGCGACTCGGCAAAAACGCAGCCGAAGCCGTCTCCGTGGCCACAACCGTCTCCGCGGCCGACCTGCCGGGCGCATCCCAGCCAATCCGCGCATCCGTGCTTCGTGCGGCGCAACTCGCGCACGAAGCGGAAGATCATGCCCGCAATCGCCAGCATGTCAAAGGCAAACTGACGGCGCGCGAACGTCTTGACCTGCTGCTTGATACCGGTTCCTTCGAGGAAATCGGACGATTCTGCGGCGGCGACATCAACGGCGGACGCGCGGGAGCGGCGGTCATCACCGGTTTCGGCGAAGTGTTCGGACGCAAAGTGGCCGTATACGCACATGACTTTTTCCGTGCGCGGCGGCACGCTGGGAGTCGCGGAAGGCCGCAAGATCTGCCGATTGATGGACAAAGCGCTCGACTTGAAAGTGCCGATCATCGCGCTTATCGATTCGGGCGGCGCCCGCATTCAAGAGGGCGTGGCCGCGCTGACGCAATACGGGCATCTGTTCCGTAAAACCTGCGACGCCAGCGGTTTCGTGCCGCAGCTCTCGCTGATTCTCGGCCCATGCGCGGGTGGAGCCGTGTACTGCCCGGCACTGACCGATCTGATCATCATGACCCGTGAAAACTCCAACATGTTCGTCACCGGACCGGACGTGGTCAACGCGGCCACCGGCGAAGTGATCAGCATGGACGACCTCGGCGGCGGATATGTGCACAACGCCACCTCCGGTGTGGCGCACTACCTGTAGGCGAAGACGAAGCCGACGCGATCGACTACGCACGAACCGTGCTCGCCTACCTGCCGTCCAACTCCGACCTGCAGCCGCCCACCTACGCGTACGCCGCAACCCGCGCCGACCGTGACGTGGCCAAGCGACTTGCCACCATCGTGCCGGACAACGACCGCCAGCCGTACGACGTGCTCGACGTGATCCGCTGCATCGTGGACTACGGCGAATTCGTGCAGGTGCACGAGCTGTTCGCAAGCTCCGCAGTGGTGGGCTTCGCCTGCATCGACGGGCATCCGGTGGGAATCGTAGCGAACCAGCCGAACGTGCTCGCCGGCATCCTGGACGTCGACTCGTCCGAGAAAGTCGCCCGATTCGTGCGCCTGTGCGACGCGTTCAACCTGCCGGTCGTCACCTTGGTGGACACCCCCGGATACAAGCCTGGCGCCGAACAGGAACACGCCGGCATCATCCGCCGCGGCGCCAAGGTGATCTACGCCTACGCCAACGCACAGGTACCGATGGTGACCGTGGTGTTGCGCAAGGCGTTCGGCGGCGCGTACATCGTGATGGGATCCAAGGCCATCGGCGCGGACCTGAACTTCGCGTGGCCCTCCTCCCAGATCGCGGTGCTCGGCGCGGCCGGCGCGGTGAACATCATCCACCGCAAAGACCTGCAGAAAGCCAAAGACGCAGGCAAAGACGTCGAAGCGCTCCGAGCCAAATACGTGGCCGACTACGAACGCACCACCGTCAACGCGAATCTATCGCTGGAAATGGGCGAAATCGACGCCATGATCGACCCCGAGCAAACCCGCGAAACCATCATCGAATCGCTCAAACTGCTCTCCAGCAAGAAACGCGTGCGCAAAACCACCAAACACCACGGCAACCAGCCATTGTGACGGGCACGAAGTGCGCGGATGAATCGTAAGCAAACGTAAACGCAAGAACACATCGCAAGATTTTTGAAACAAGTAAGGAACATCATGAACACCTTTTTTCTTGACCGACTGAACAGCGAGCCGCACGCACTCGCCTTCGCAGGCCAATCCACCCCATGGCCGGTGACGCTCGCCGACCAGAGCGCCAATCCGGTGCTCGACGAAGCCCTGCATACCCACGCCGACGCAGCCCAGGACTGCTGTACCCGGTGTCAGCCGACCTGCTCGCCACCACCGGGCGCCCGGTCGACCTGTTTGGATTCGAACCGAATCCGGCACGACTCGGCGCTGCCGCAGCGGCTTCCGCCAGCGTTCCGGGCATTGCTCTCGCTCAGTTGGGTGCGCTACTTGACGCTGCTTCCCTCGGCTACAATCCCGCCGTTGCCAAGCCGCTCGCCGTGCTCGGCCACTCCCAGGGCGTGCTCGCCGTGCACATGGTGCAGGCGATCGTCGAAGCGGGTTCCATTGAGGCGGCTTCCGCGCAAATCGATGAAATTCTTGCGATTGCCACGCTGATCGGCGTTGCCGGCACCCGTCAGGCACGTCAGCTTGGCCTGAACCGCACGTCACGGCGAAGCCACGCCGATGCTGTCTGTCAAGGGACATCACCCGCGCCCAGGTGGAGGCGCTGGTCCCGCGTCAACAACGCTCGCGGCCCGATCGCCGTGGCAGTCACCAATCCGCCACGCATTATGTGCTCTCCGGCTACCCGGAGGACCTGGCCGCTTTCGCCGTCGAAGTCGAGCGCGGACACAAGCACCAGGCCAAGCTGCGCGAAGAGAAGGTGCGGGCGGTCGCGTGTTCGAACCGGTGCTCGAATACCTTGACGTGACCCTGCCGTTCCACAGCCCGCTTATGGCCGAGGCTGTTTCACAGGCTGTTTCATGGGCGGAATCCTGCGGAATCAACGCCGACCACGCTCGCGAGCTCGCCGCCGAAGTGCTGCTCAACCATGTGGATTGGGCCGCCCGCGTGCGTGCGCTCATGAAATCCACCGATCCGAGCGCCCTGTGGGTGTTGGACTTTGGCCCGGGAACCACCGTTGGCAAGCTGTTCTCCACCGTTGCCCAAGGCACTGGCGTCGGCGTGGTGGAAGCCTTCACCGTGGCCGATCGCGGCGAACTCTCCACGCTGGAAACCCCTGCCGGAGCGCACCCAGAACTGGACCCGCTTCGCACCAAGCATCATCCACACCTCCGCCGGATACAAGGTACGCACCGCATTCACCGAACTGACCGGCAAAGCGCCGGTGCTGCTCGCCGGCATGACCCCCACCACCGTGGAACCGGAAATCGTGGCCGCCGCGGCCAACGCCGGTTACTGGGCCGAGCTCGCCGGCGGCGGCCAGGTGACCGCCAGCGTGTTCGACCGTCATGTCACCAAGCTGGAAGAAGAGCTTGAAGAAGGCCGTACCGTTGAATTCAACGCGATGTTCATGGACCGCTACCTGTGGAATCTGCAGTTCGGATCCCAGCGCATCGTACCGAAGAAGCGTGCCAGCGGCACCCCGATCGACGGCGTGGTCGTGTCCGCGGGCATTCCGGAACTTGACGAGGCCGTGGAACTCATTCACACTCTCAACGCCGACGGATTCCCGTACGTGAGTTTCAAGCCCGGCACCGTGGACCAGATTCGCCAGGTGTGCGCATCGCCAAGGCCGTCGCTCCGGTCAAGGTGCTCATCGAAGTCGAAGGTGGTTCCGCAGGTGGACACCATTCGTGGGAATCATTGGACGATCTGCTGCTGAGCACCTATGCCGAAGTGCGTGAACAGGCCAATCTGGTGCTCGTGGTCGGCGGTGGCATCGGCACGCCGGAACGCGGAGCCGACTACATCACCGGCGAATGGTCCGCCGAATACGGTCGTCCGCTCATGCCGGTGGACGGCGTGCTTGTCGGCACCGCCGTGATGACCGCCAAAGAGGCGCACACCAGCCCTGAAGTCAAGCAGATGCTCGTCAACACCCCGGCATTCCCGCCAAGGGAGCAGACGTCGATCCGTTCGCTCCGCTGGGCGAACAGTGGGTGCCGAGCGGCCAAGCCAAGGGGTGGAGTCACCTCCGGCCTGAGCCACCTGCATGCCGATATTTACGAGCTGGAAAACTCTTCCGCGCGTTGCGGACGCCTGCTGGTGCGCGTGATGAAGCATCCGGAAGAGCTGGAAAGCCGCCGTGAGGAAATCATCGATGCGTTGAACGCCACCGCGAAGCCGTATTTCGGTGACCTGAAGGCCATGACCTATCTCGCATGGGCGCAGCGTTTCGCCGATCTCGCTTTCCCGTGGGTAGATGAAACCTATGCCGATCGCTTCCTGCACTTGCTACAGCGTATCGAAGCCCGCGTCACCACGAAGGAAAGCGGCGAATTCGCATCGCTGTTCGCATCCCGTGCCGATGTGGAATCCGATCCGCATGCGGCCATCGCCAAGCTTGCCGAAGCCTATCCGCAAGCTGATGAACTGACCGTCACCCCGATGGATGACCGAGCTTGGTTCCCGGTGCTCGTGCGCGAATACCCCAAGCCCATGCCGTTCGTACCCGTCATCGACAACGACCTGCTGCGTTGGTGGGGTCAGGACCAGCTCTGGCAGTCCGAAGACTCACGCTACTCCGCCGATTCCGTGCGTATTATCCCTGGCCCGATCTCCGTTGCGGGCATCACCACCGTCGACGAGCCGATCGCCGACATCCTCGGCCGCTTCGAAGAGGCCATGGTCAAGACGAACAGCGCGCCGCCGAATCGCCAAGCGCAGACAAAACCGCGTTTTCGCCCAGCTCGGCGCGGCATCTTCCGCAGAAGAATTCATTCGCAAATCCCCGAACATCTCGTGGGTGGGCCATCTCATGGCAAACCCGGCGTACGGTACCAGCAACGGTGACGCCAACTACGAAATCCGCAAGATTTCCAGCGAAGCGGCATCGAAAAGTACGATCTGGACATCCACCTCGACACCTACTGGGACAACGATCCTGACGGTGGCGCCTCCAAGCACGCCGTACGCGATATCGTCATTCCGCTGAACGTGGACGGCAACGAATCCGGGCTTCCCGGTGGTCGACCGCGACCGCCTGCCGGAACACGTGTACCGCATGCTTGCCGACACCGCGGGCATCGGCAATACCGCCATCACCGGCGACAAGCTCACCGCCATGCCCGTTATTGAGCAGGTGGCAGACAAAGCCGCCCATCCGTTCGGACAGGCGCATGCCAGCTACACGCTGTCCGCCAACCTCGGCTTCGACCACGAAGCGGCCACCGGCGCCGCTCTGCCGAGCAATCTGGTGCCGTCGCGCATCGCACCGGACGCACTCGTCGGACCGGCATGGCCCGCCATCTACGCGGCCCTCGGATCCGTATACGTCAACGGCTTCCCGGTGATCGAAGGCCTGCTCAACGCAGTGCATCTCGACCATCTCATCGAACTGGAAGTCAGCGAAGACGAGCTGCTCAAGCACACTGGCGAACAGATCGCACTGACCAGCTGGGCCGAAAACTACTTCGAATCGGCATCCGGCCGTGTGGTGACCATCCACGTCACCCACAGCGCACAAGACGGCACCGTGCTTGCCAACGAAACCGAGCGTTTCGCCATCCGTGGCCGCGCATATTCCGACGCACTGCCGCCGGAAGCGCCGGACTACGGCGGAATCGAAGCGGAAATCGAAAGCACTCCGCGCCGACTGCTGCGCCGCGTCAAGGTGACCGCTCCGCACGAGATGACCGCCTTCGCCCGTACTTCCGGCGATTTCAACCCGATCCACACCTCGCATCGTGGCGCTGCCGTTTCCGGTCTTGCGGCACCGCTCGTGCACGGCATGTGGCTCTCCGCAACCGCGCAATACGCGGTGCAGGCGCTTGACGGCAAGGGTACGCACTACGAAATCGCAGGCTGGACCTACAACATGTACGGCATGGTTCAGCTTGACGACGAAGTGGAAATCTCCGTCGAACGAGTCGGCCGCGTGGCACACTCCGGCATGGTGCTCGAAGTGACCAGCCGCATCGACGGCAACATCGTGTCTCGTGGCACCGCCATCGTACGTGCGCCGAAGTCCGCCTTCGTCTACCCGGGCCAGGGCATACAGCAGCAGGGCATGGTTCTGGACGAGCGTGCCAAGTCCCCGGCCGCACGAGACGGCGTATGGAGCGTGCCGACAAGGTGACCCGCGAGAAGCTTGATTCTCGATCCTCGCCGTCGTGCGTGACAATCCGAAGGAGCTCACCGCCAACGGCGTGACCTATCGCCACCCCGAAGGCCTGCTCAACCTGACGCAGTTCACGCAGGTGGCGCTCGCCAGCGTGGCATTCGCCCAGACCGCACGTCTGCGCGAAGCCGGCGCCGACATCTGGCCCGCCTACTTCGCCGGCCACTCGCTCGGCGAATACAACGCGCTGTCCGCGTTCGCCGACGTGATTCCGCTGGAAACCGTGCTGGAGCTCGTGTTCCACCGTGGTTCCACCATGCACCACCTCATTCCGCGCGACGAGAAGGGCCGTTCCAACTACCGCATGGGTGCTCTGCGCCCGAACCAGTTCGGTATCGGCGATGACGACGTGCGCGAATACGTCGAATCCGTGTCGAAGGCTTCCGGCGAGTTCCTGCAGATCGTGAACTACAACCTGGCTGGCCAGCAGTATGCCGTGGCAGGCACCATCGCCGGTTTGAAGGCGCTGAAGGCCGATTCCGACCGCCGCGTAGCCGAATATGGCGGCAAGCCCGCGTTCATGCTGGTGCCCGGCATCGATGTGCCGTTCCACTCCACACTGCTGCGCAAGGGCGTGCCGGAATTCCGCGACAAGCTCGACGCGCTCCTGCCGCAGACCATCGATTACCGTGGTCGCTTGGTCGGACGCTACATTCCGAACCTGGTTGCGGCGCCGTTCGAAATGACCAAGGAATTCGCGGCCAAGATTCTCGAAGTCGTGCCGTCCGAGCGCATTCAGGCCGCTTTGGATGATCCGCAGATTTGGGATTCCTATGCTGCTGATGATCAGAAGCTTGGTCGTTTGCTGCTTACGGAACTGCTGTCTTGGCAGTTCGCTTCTCCGGTGCGTTGGATTGAGACGCAGGCTCTGCTGTTCGGTTCCGCCGAACAGGGCGGTCTTGGTGTGGAAGAGTATGTTGAGGTTGGTCTCGGCAATGCTCCGACGCTCGCCAATCTGGGTTCCAAGACGTTGCGTCTGCCGCAGTTCGCCGGTCGCGATGTGACGGTGTACAACGTTGGTCGCGATGAGGGCCGCGTATACATGACCGATTCCGATTCGTTGGTTCCGGAAGAAGATGCCGACGATTCTGCAGTTGCGGCTGCGGCTTCTTCTGCGGCTGCTGCTCCGGCTGGTGCCTCAGCTCCTGCGGCGGCTCCTGCAGCCGTTGCGGAAGTTCCGGTTGCCGCAGCTTCCGCTGGCGCTCCGTCTGGTGCCGCCGTTGCGGATATTCCATTCAAGGCATCCGATGCGATCGCCACATTGCTGGCTTACTCGGCCAAGGTTCGCCCCGATCAGATCGGCGAAAGCGATACCACCGATACGCTGACTAATGGCGTGTCTTCCCGCCGTAACCAGTTGCTTATGGACATCACCCCGCACTGGGCGTGGCTTCCGTGGACGGTGCCGCCGAAGCGACGGTCAAGGCGCTGAGCGCTTTGGTCAACAAGGTCGCTCCGAACTACAAGGCGTTCGGTCCGGTGCTGTCTGACATCGTGCGCGACCGTGTGCGTGGCATGTTCGGTGCCGCCGGTGTGAAGCTCGGCCAGATCACCAAGCGTGTGACCGATACATGGCAGCTTGGTGAAGGGTGGACTTCCCATGTGGTGGCTGCGCTCGTGCTCGAAACCCGTGAGGGGGGCCAGCTCTCGTGGCGGTGATCTTGCCTCGTTGAGCACGGATGCCGCTTCCAATGCGGCCGCTGCCAACGCGCTGATCGATGCGGCCGTGCAGAAGGTCGCCGCCGACAAGGGCATCGCCGTTGCCATGCCGAGCGCTGGTGGCGCAGCTGGCGGGGCTGTGGTTGATTCCGCCGCTTTGGACGCGTTCGCGGCCAAGGTGACCGGTGCCGATGGCGTGCTCGCCTCCACGGCGAAGTTCGTGCTGAACCAGCTGGGCGTTGCCGCCCGGTTGCCGAAGAAACTGCTGATGAGAACGCGGCTGTTGTGGCTGCGGTCGAAGCCGAACTCGGTGCTGACTGGCCGAAGCAGGTCGAACCTCGTTTTGACGAGCGCAAGGCCATTCTGTTCGACGATCGTTGGGCATCCGCACGTGAGGATCTGGCACGCGCCTACTACAACAACGATGAATCCGCATTGAACGGTAGCTTCATCGGTCTCGGCAAGACCATTGCCGACGAAGCAGCCTGGTATGCAGGCAAGAGCGACAACGCGGATCTGAAGGCCGCTTTCAAGCGTGTTGCCGACGAAGCAGGAGAAAACGCTTCCGAATCGTCGGAAACCAGCCGTTTCGCTGGAGATATCGCCGTGGTGACGGGTGTTGCCCCGAATTCCATCGCAGCGCAGGTGGTCAACGGCCTGCTTGCCGGTGGTGCCACCGTGGTTGCCACCTCGCACAGCTTCAAGCCGAGCGTGAAGGCGTGGGCTAAGCAGACCTACCGTGAGCATGCGGCGGGCGATGCCAAGCTGTGGCTGGTTCCTGCGAACCTGTCAAGCTACCGTGACGTGGACGCGTTGGTCGCTTGGGTTGGCAATGCAGAAGAAGACTTCCGGTGCGACCACCACGATTCTCAAGCCTGCTTACGAGCCGAGCCTGTTCTTCCCGTTCGCGGCTCCGCCGGTGCATGGCAGCCTCGCTGATTCCGGCGAGCTGTTCGAATCCCAGGCTCGCCTCATGCTGTGGGGTGTTGAGCGTGCGATTGCCGGACTTGCGAAGATCGGCGCCGACACCGATGTGCAGCATAAGTTGCATGTGGTGTTGCCGGGCTCTCCGAACCGCGGCGTATTCGGCGGCGACGGTGCCTACGGCGAAGTCAAGAGCGCCTTTGACGCCATCGTCAACCGTGCCCGCGCTGAAAAGGTGTGGTCGAGCCGCGTCACCTTCGCCCATCCGAAGATCGGTTGGGTGCGTGGCACCGGCCTGATGGGCGGCAATGATCCGCTGGTCGAAGTGGTGGAACGTCACGGTCTGAAGACTTACTCCACCGCCGAAATCGCGGTTGAACTGCTGAACCTCTCCACCCGCGAATCCCGTATCGAAGCGGCCAAGGCTCCGCTCGACGTGGATCTGACCGGCGGACTCGGCAACGAGCCGATCGATATCAAGGCACTGCGTGCGGAAGCCATGGAAGACGCGGCTCAGGCGGAAGCGGCGAATGCCAAGAACGCAATCGCAGGCAACGAATCCGATACTGCGGTCAAGACGCTCATCAAGGCGTTGCCAAGCCCGCGTGCTCCGCGTCAGGCCAAGGTCGACCTTGCCGATTGGCAGAACGTCAGCGCACGTCCGGAAGACGAAATCGTCATCGTTTCCGTCGGTGAGCTGGGCCCGTGGGGCTCCGGCCGCACCCGTTTCGAAGCCGAACTCGGCATCCATTCCGACGGCACAGGTCGGATCTGTCTGCCGGCGCAGTGCTCGAACTCGCGTGGAACATGGGCCTGCTGACTTGGGCCGACAGCCCGAAGCCCGGCTGGTACGACACCGACGGCAACCTCGTGCCCGAAGAGGACATCGCCGAGCGCTACCACGACGAGGTCGTGGCCCGCTCCGGCATGCGCCCGTTCGACGAAGGCATGGGCAACGACTACAAGGACGGCACCGACGAAGAGGAAGCCGAGGTCTTCCTCGACCACGACGTCACCTTCTCGGTTCCGACTCGTGAGATCGCCGAAGAGTACGTCAAGCTTGACGAAGCCCACACCAGCTTCGCGGCCGATGCGGAATCCGGCGAATGGAACGTCACCCGCCATGCCGGCTCCATGATTCGCGTGCCTCGCCGCGCGGCCATGACCCGCACAGTCGGCGGCCAGTTCCCGAAGGGCTTCGACCCGACAAGTGGGGCATTCCCGCCTCGATGGTCGGCGACGTCGACAAGATCGCCTTGTGGAACATCGTTACTACTGTGGACGCCTACCTGGGCGCCGGCTTCACCCCGGCCGAAATCCTCGAGGCGGTGCATCCGTCGATGGTGGCCTCCACGCAGGGCACCGGTTTCGGCGGCATGGCGTCCATGCGCAAGCTGTACTTGGATCGCTTCCTCAACCATGAGATTCCGACCGACATTCTGCAGGAGGCTCTGCCGAACGTGGTCGCGGCTCACGTGATGCAGTCCTACATCGGCGGCTACGGCAACATGGTTCAGCCGGTTTCCGCCTGTGCCACGGCTGCCGTCTCCCTTGAAGAGGGTGCCGACAAGATCGCCTCGGCAAGGCCGACTTCGTGGTCACCGGCGCAATCGACGACATCGGCGTCGAATCCGTGATCGGCTTCGGTAACATGAACGCCACCGCCAACTCCGGAGGAAATGTACGCCAAGGGTATCGACGCGCGATTCTTCACCCGCGCCAACGATCGTCGTCGCGGCGGATTCGTGGAATCCCAGGGCGGCGGCACGATCCTGTGACCCGTGGCGATATCGCGTAGAAGCTCGGCCTGCCGGTTGCGGCCGTGGTCGGCTTCGTGCACTCCTACGCCGACGGCGCGCACACCTCGATCCCGGCTCCGGGCCTCGGTGCCCTGGCTGCCGGCCTCGGTGGCAAGGACTCCAAGCTGGTGCACGACCTGGCTAAGCTCGGCGTCTCAGCCGACGACATCGCCGTGGTTTCCAAGCACGACACGTCCACCAACGCCAACGACCCGAACGAATCCGAACTGCACAACACGTTGGCCCACGCCATTGGCCGCACCGACGGCAACCCGCTGTTCGTGATCTCGCAGAAGACGCTTACCGGTCATGCCAAGGGTGGTGCCTGCATCTTCCAGGTCAACGGTCTGACCCAGCTGTTCAAGTCCGGCATGATTCCGGCCAATGCCGCCCTTGACTGCGTTGATCCGAAGCTCATGCGCGACGACCACATGGTCTGGGTTAGGAAGCCCCTGCGCATCGGCGGTGGTGAGGGACGAGTTCGGTCGCGAGACCGCTGGTCGCCCGGTCAAGGCCGGTCTGGCCACCTCGCTCGGCTTCGGACATGTTTCCGGCTTCGTGGCCCTGGTTCATCCGGGTGCCTTCGAGGCGGCCGTGGCCAAGGCCGATGGTGAGGCCGCACTGGAAGCTTGGCGTGAGCGTGCCAACGCCCGCCTGGCCGCCGGTCAGCGTCGCCTTGAGGAAGGCATGATGGGTCGCGCCGCGCTCTACGAGCCGATCGACAACCGTCGCTTCCGCGAGGATCACCGTGGCTACGACCACCACGAGGTCGAAAGGCGATGCTCCTCAACCCGGACGCCCGCCTCGGTGCCGACGGCTACTACGAGGCCTGATATTCTCTGGCTCCCCCGGTCGGTGAATGCCGGCTGAGGGAGTGTCTCGCGATTAGGTCGGGAAGAACGTCATTTACGGTGTTCTTCCCGACCTATTGTTTTTGACGCTATTGCTGTTTCGTGGATGTCGGTTCGTCGTCTCTTACTCCCGCAACGGTTCAACAACGAACCACCACCCACGAAAACAGCAATAGCGCCTTCTGATATACAGTCGAAACCGGGTCAAAGTAGGATAGATGCGTGATTTTTGGGCAGGCTATCGCTGGGAGCGGCCGGACCCAGGATTGCTTGATGCGCAGCTGGCATTCAAGCTGGGGTGACTGCTCGCTCAGTGGCGGCGGCTGAACCTTCTCGACCGGGTATCCGGCACGAGGAAAGGGATCGGGTGCCTCGCCTTCGATGAGCGAGACCAGCTTACCGACTGCCCAGTAGCCCATCTCGTAATGCGGCAGTTCCACAGTGGAAAGCGGCGGATCCAGCGCTTCGGCCACAACCTGGTGATTGTCGACGCCAACCACCGCGATATCTTTGCCGATAATCAGCCCGCGACGGGTGGCCTCGGTGTAGATGGCCCAAGCGCGGGTGTCGTTGAAGCAGAAGAATCCGTCGACATCCGGGTGCTTGTCGAAGAACGCGGGCATGCGGGCGGCGTCTTGCGCGCCCTCAATCATGCGGCCGGCAAACGGCGTGGTGGCCACTTCGTCGCTGAGAGAATCCGATGGTGCGGGTACTGCTGGTGCGCAGCCCGCTGGCCAGACGGTTGGTCAGATAACCGAGTTCGGCGGCGATGTCGCGGACTCGCTCGGCGACATCGGGGCTGACGCGGCCGATATCGCGGTTGTTGAGCACCAGAGAGACGGTGGAGATGGAAACGCCGGCGCGATTGGCGATTTGCTTCATCGTGACCACGGTTCTACCTCCTTGCTGGCTTCATTGGCTGGTTGTGGTTGGTTGTTGTGAAGTTATCCTTCATTGGATCGTTGTGTTAACCACGTTAAAAAGTCAAACGTTTGACGTCAATCGATTTACGTATCGGAGTGTCGGGCGGAATATCGACATTTTACGCCGTGTCCACCGTTAGTCAACAGTTTGACTTGGTGTTGACTTTCAGGATTCGGCTTGCGGAGCGGCCGAGGGTTTTCCGTTTGTGGATGCCGCGTTCCGTGTGAACCTCGTTATTCTGGATGTGTTGTCAACGTGTTGAATGGCTGATAATAGGTGCTATGGGCACATTTGGTTTAGGTCATGACGTGGTTGACGTCGCCGCATTCGCCGAGCAGCTGTCTGAACCCGGCTCGCGCATGCGCTCGCTGTTTTCCGTTCGTGAGGTGCGTCAGGCGGCGGATCGCGCACGGCTGAAGAACGATGACGAGGCCGTGCATCTGTCCGCCAAGTGGGCAGGCAAGGAGGCGTTCCTCAAAGCGTGGTGCGATTATCTTGGCGATGCCCCCTATCCGTTCACGCTTGATAATTTCCCGTGGCCTGAAATCGAGATCTTGGATGATTCCCGTGGTGTGCCGCATGTGTCTCTGGGTAAGGGGACGGCGTCAGTCTTCCAAACTGATTACGCGAATTCGGCTGCCGGCGCTCGCTATTCCTCTGCTTATTCCCCTGCTTCCGATAACGGGCCTTATGCAGTGATGCAGGAGCGGCGGAATGCGCGTTCGGCGCAGCGCTCGGCTCTCGGTGCGGGGTCGATGCCGCATATCCATATTTCCCTGAGCCACGATGGTTCGATTGCCTCCGCGGTGGTGACGATTTCTGTGGAATAGCGCCGGTGGCTCGGCGAGTCTTGGGTTGCGATTGTCGAACCGGTTTGATATTGTGTAATGCAAAACGTCAAACGATTGACGCGGGCAACGGATAGAGACAAAGGAGTTTTCCGGTGGCTCAAAGCAACCAGTCGGCACAGGCAGTGGAATCGGTCGAGAAGACCGAGGTGGCGAAGAAGGCTGCCAAGACAGCATCAACCCGAGCGGCCAAAACCGCTACGACTTCCACAGCAACCGAAGCAACCAAGACAACCGTAACCAAGGCATCGGCAACCAAGCGCACGGTGACGTCTCGTACGGCCAGAACCACAGCGACTAAGGCGACGACCGCCGTCCGTTCGGCCCGTACCTCCAAGGCAGCGGCGACCAAGTCCGCAACCGCCAAGCGTCCCGCTTCGAGCGCCGTGTTCAACGCTCGCCTTGCTGCTCATCAAGACGAACTCGAACAGCTCTTCATGAGCCTGTATCATGATGCCTTCGACGCACTCGTCGCAAGCATGGCCGCAGCCTACGCTGACCGTCCCGCCGATTTGAAGCGTCTCGACAAAACCCGCGAGCAGGACCCGGGCTGGTACCAAGCGCGGCGATATGTTCGGCATGACCATGTACACGACCTGTTCGCCGGCGACCTCAAGAAATCTTGCCGACAAGATTCCGTACTTGAAGGGAGCAGAAGCTCACCTACCTGCACTTGATGCCGCTGCTTGACATGCCGCACCCAACAACGACGGTGGCTATGCGGTCCAGGACTTCGATACCGTGGACCCAGCTCGGCACCAACGAAGACCTCGCCGCGCTGGCCAGAAGCTGCGCCGCGCCGGCATCAGTCTGTGCATCGACTTCGTGATGAACCACACCGCCTCCACCCACCGCTAAAAAAAAAAAAAAAAAAAAAAAAAAAAAAAAAAAAAAAAAAAAAAAAAAAAAAAAAAAAAAAAAAAAAAAAAAAAAAAAAAAAAAAAAAAAAAAAAAAAAAAAAAAAAAAAAAAAAAAAAAAAAAAAAAAAAAAAAAAAAAAAAAAAAAAAAAAAAAAAAAAAAAAAAAAAAAAAAAAAAAAAAAAAAAAAAAAAAAAAAAAAAAAAAAAAAAAAAAAAAAAAAAAAAAAAAAAAAAAAAAAAAAAAAAAAAAAAAAAAAAAAAAAAAAAAAAAAAAAAAAAAAAAAAAAAAAAAAAAAAAAAAAAAAAAAAAAAAAAAAAAAAAAAAAAAAAAAAAAAAAAAAAAAAAAAAAAAAAAAAAAAAAAAAAAAAAAAAAAAAAAAAAAAAAAAAAAAAAAAAAAAAAAAAAAAAAAAAAAAAAAAAAAAAAAAAAAAAAAAAAAAAAAAAAAAAAAAAAAAAAAAAAAAAAAAAAAAAAAAAAAAAAAAAAAAAAAAAAAA
>VOFB01000597.1_pt1:5000-94000 | contig 94000 bp, 126 predicted proteins | sample 5384141 | NCBI WGS metagenome assembly VOFB01 (sample SAMN12384721, study PRJNA508395) | human gut metagenome | isolation source: healthy gut A | host: Homo sapiens | reverse complement strand
TTTGCCAGAAGATGCGGAGGCTGCCAGATCCAGGAAATGTCTTATGATCGTCAGCTTGTGTTTAAAGACCAGAAGATTCGTGGCAATCTGGAACGAATCGGTGGGTTTACAAAAAAGACCAGAGCGATACAGTGATGCAGCCGGTTGTTGGAATGGAGCATCCGTTTGGTTATCGTAATAAAGCACAGTTCCCGTTCGGAACGGACAAAGAAGGCAATCCAATCACGGGATTCTATGCCGGAAGAACACATGATATCATTGCAAACACAGATTGCGCTCTTGGCGTAGAGCAGAACAAAGAGATTCTCGAGATCATTTTACAATATATGCGTGAAAACAAAGATCAAATCGTATAACGAGAAGACTGGAAAAGGTCTGATCCGGCATGCATTGATCCGCTATGGCTTCAAGACAAAAGAAATTATGGTCTGTCTTGTGATCAACGGAACGAAATTACCGAAAGCGGACCGGCTGATTAAAAAACTGACTCAGCTTGAAGGAATGACAAGTATTACGCTCAGTCCGAATACACGCAGGGATAACGTCATCATGGGAGATTCCTATGAAATTCTCTGGGGACAGGGATATATTACAGATTATATCGGAAATGTAAAATATCAGATTTCCCCATTATCATTCTATCAGGTAAATCCGGTACAAACAGAGAAACTATACGGACTTGCACTTGAGTATGCAGACCTCAAAGGTGACGAAACCGTGTGGGATCTGTACTGCGGAATCGGAACGATTTCCCTCTTCCTGTAAGAAAGCAGAGAAAATATGAGTGAAAAGTTACTGATTATTGAAGATGACAAAAATTAAATGATGGAATATGTCTGGCTTTAAAGAAAGATGCTTATTTCTTTTATCATTGCAGAAGTTTGCAGGAAGCTAGAGAAATCTTGAAAAGGGAAGATATCACATTGGTTTTGTTAGATGTGAATTTGCCGGATGGGAATGGGATTAATTTTGTAAGAGAAATCAGGAAAAACAGTCAGGTGGCGATTATTCTTCTTACAGTAAATAACATGGAAGTGGGTATTGTGACAGGATTGGAAGCAGGGGCAAATGATTATATTACGAAACCGTTTAGTTGATGGTTTTGCGTGCAAGAGTGTCTGTGCAGCTTAGAAATAAAGAGGCAGCAGCTAAGAATTCTATGGAGCTTGATGGATTTGAGTTCTATTTCGATAAAATGGAATTTTTCAAAGATGGAGAACCTATTGAACTTAGTAAGACAGAACAAAAGCTTCTTAGAGTGCTGTGTGAAAACAGAGGAAAAGTATTGAAACGGGAATATCTGATTGACGAGGTATGGCAGGGAGATACAGAGTTTGTGGATGCTCATGCTCTGACTGTTGCAATCAAACGTCTCAGAGACAAATTAGAAGATGATACGCAGAAGCCTGAATATATCAAGACGGTTTATGGAATTGGTTATACATGGGCGGTGAATGGATGATAGAAACAATTATGTTGATTGTAGTTATATTTGTCCTGAGTGGAGTTTTTTGGTACAGCTTTTTTTATCAGAAAGAAAAAAAGCTTTTGAACCGGCTGCAGCAAATGCTGGATTGTGCAATAGATGGAGAACTGGAACGGACAGAAATATCAGAGGAAAAGTATTCTGCTCTTGAAAACAGCATGAAACAACATATAGACAGTAGCTTTCTGGCAGGAGAAAGAACCAACAGGAACAGAAAAGAAGTGATACAGAAACTTATTTCAGATATTGCGCATCAGACCTGACTCCTATTTCAAATCTGAAAATCTATGGAGAAATACTCTCTGAAGTGAGTAATGAAAATCAGGAGGAAATAGCTACCATTTTGGAGCAAACAGAGAAATTAGATTTCCTTGATACAATCATTGGTCAAATTATCACGGATGGAGAGTGGAATTATCGCAGTACATTCGGAGGATACTACTATTGCACAGATGCTTGCATCTATACAGCAACAGTTTAACGTAAAAGTAAGGGAGAAGAATATTACTCTGAGCCTATGTGACACGGATTTGCATGTTCGATGTGATCCAAAATGGACCGTGGAGGCACTCGGAAATATTGTAGATAATGCGATTAAATACACAGCATGTGGGGGAAATGTTCAGGTAAAAGCCGAGCAGAATTCTTTCTTTTGTAAAGATTGATATCATTGATGATGGCATTGGAATAGAAAAAGAAGAAATACCAAAGATATTTGGACGGTTTTATCGGAGTCTGTCAGTGGCAGACCAGCCAGGAGTAGGAATTGGCTTATTCCTTGCAAGAGAGATCATTCAGGCACAAAAGGGGTATATAAAAGTGACATCAAAGAGAGGAAAGGGTTCTACATTTTCTGTGTTTCTTCCGATAGCAAAGAAGGAATAGTGTCAAAACTGTGATATTTCAGAAACCAGATGGAGACATTGTTATGATAAAGTCTGTATTGTAAAGATCAATACAGACTTTTTTGATGGGAGGATGGCATGAATATATTAAAAGCAGTAAATTTACGAAAAATATATGGACAGGGAGAAACAGAAGTCAGGGCTCTTGATGGTATAAATTTGGAAGTAGAAAAGGGGGAGTTTGTAGCGATTGTTGGAACTTCTGGGAGCGGAAAGTCTACATGCTTCATATCATTGGAGGATTGGATAATCCAACATCTGGGCAGGTAATTGTAGACGGACAGAATTTAAGCCATATGACAGATGAAGAGCTTACCATTTTCCGACGTAGGAATATTGGATTTCGTATTTCAACAGTATAATCTGGTTCCGATGCTGAATGTATGGGAAAATATTGTTCTTCCTGTAAAACTGGATGGAAAAAAGATAGAAAAAGGCTATGTAAATGAAATCATAGATACACTGGGTATTCGGACAAAATTGGAAAATCTGCCAAGCGCTCTATCCGGTGGACAGCAACAGAGGGTGGCAATCGCAAGAGCATTAGCGGCAAAACCTGCTATTTTGCTGGCTGATGAGCCGACAGGAAATCTGGATTCAAAAACGAGTCAGGATGTATTAGGGCTTTTGAAAGTACCAGTAAGCGTTTTCACCAGACGATTGTAATGATTACTCACAATGAGGAGATTGCCCAGATGGCTGACAGGATTTTACAGATTGAAGACGGAAAAATTGTTTCAGACAGTGGTTTGGTATAGTGAGGGCGTTTATATGGTAAAAGTAGAGAATAAAGAAACGTTACGATTATTGACGAAACGTTTTATGAAAATGAACCGAGCAAGAAATATTATTGCTGTTATTGCAATCATGTTGACATCACTGTTATTTACAAGCCTCTTTGTGGGGAGCGTATCCATGATACTTTCCAAAAGAGCAACGGAAATTAAGCAATTTATGGATTCATCCCATGCTATTGCGCAGAATTTGTCAGAAGAAGATGCGGAGAGATTGCAAAAAACAATAGAACAGGATGAAGATGTGGAACGATATGGTTCCGGTATTTTTCTGGGAGCTGGAATGGACGAACGGTTTGGATTTTCCGTAGAGGTCCGATATGCAGATAAAAATATGGCAGAAAGTTTTAATTGTCTGCCAACTACAGGAAGACTGCCGGAGAAGGAAAATGAAGTAGCAGTCAGCAGCTTGGTACTGGAAGCATTGGGAGTTACACCAAAGATTGGGGAAGAAGTCACGCTGACGTGGGAAGTAAATCCAATGCTGAAACAATACAAAACAGATACATTCCAGATATGTGGATTTTGGCAGGGTGATAAGGCTGTTTTAGGTCAGATGGTCTGGGTATCTGAAGCCTATGCGAAGGAGAATTGTTATCCTGTTACACAGAAAGAATTAGAAAATGGTATCTATAATGGGGGAAAGGAGTATTCTGTCTGGTACAAGAATCTTTGGAATCTGGAAAAGAAAACAGAAAAGATATCTAAAGCAGCGGGATTTACGAAAGCTGGGACAGGAATGGAAGTCAATCCGGCATATAATCTCTTTTGAAGAAGATTCATTTTCATTTACTTCCCTTATTGTAATGGTACTGTTTGTGATATTGGCTGGTTACTTAATTATTTATAATATTTTTAATATATCCGTGAAAACGGATATTAGAGCCTACGGATTATTGAAGAACGTGGGAACAACGGGAAAACAATTGAAAAAAATTGTACGTATGCAGGCATGGAAATTGTCAGCAGTGGGGATTCCAATCGGATTGATTTGTGGTTATCTTGCAGGTCTTTGTATGGCTCCGTCCTTGACTGCAGATGCCCAAATTAGTGCACAGGCAGGAAAAACGGCTCAGACAGTAGTATCAGCTAATCCTTTGATTTTCCTTGCAGCGATACTTTTAACGCTTTTAACGGTGTATCTCTCCAGTCTACAGGCTTGTAAAATGGTGGAAAGAGTTTCGCCTGTGGAAGCCCTACATTTGGCAGAAGGAGAGCAGTCACAGAAGAAAATAAAAAAGAATACTTCTGTAACCTGGTGGGGAATGGCAGTTCAAAATGTGTTCCATAATTGGAAAAAGGGATTGATTGTTATGTTTTCTATCGCTCTTTCTATGGTAGTGGTCAACTGTATTGTGATGTTGGTGCAGGGATATGATTTTGAGTCTTACCGGAATATGTTTTTAGCTTCCGATTTTCAACTGGATCAGATGACGGACACTTTATCGAATACGAATTTCAATGGTATTACACCTGAAATCAAAGAGATTCTGAATAAGTGTCCGCAAAGTGAGAAAACAGGATATGTGTATTATTCGGAAGAAAGACATAAGATGGAACCGGCACTTTTGAAAACGTGGGAGACATTGGCAGAAAAAAACAAAGAAAACTGGACAGATTATGAAAAGCAAATCTGGGAGGAAACAAAAGCGGATAATACTGTAAAGGTTCATTTCCTCGGAATTAGTGAAGCGGTGTTTGATATGTTAGAATGGAAAGGGGAAAAATGTTCCTGGAATACGTTTAAAAGTGGGGATTATGTGATTGTGGACTATAGTGATAAATATACAGAACAACCAGTTTCTTATTATCAGTCTGGCGAAACTTTTAAAATGGAGTACGGAAACGGAAAGCAGAAAGATTATGGGGTGATTGGAGAAGCTATGATGCCATATTCCCTGGATTATCCGTATGCAGATACTGTTTATATTACAGTAATGGTCCCAGAGGAAGAGTATATCACCCAGACAGAAAATCAATCAGCAATGTATGCTACTATTGATGCCAAGAAGGGAGAGGATAAGCAAGTAAAAGAATACATTGATAAAAATGTTTTGAAAGAAAATGATATGATAAATGTTTTTTCTGTATTGGATATGAAGGCGAGCTTTAGGCGGTTTGTCAGTAAATATTATATGATCGGTAGTTTTCTTGTCGTTATTTTAGCTTTTATTGGCATTATGAATTTCTTTAATACAACAGCAACCTCTGTAATTAGCAGGAAAAAGGAACTGGCGCTTTTGGAAGTTGTTGGAATGACGAAAAAACAGATATCGAAAATGCTAGTGGCTGAGGGATTCCTATAGGACGATTTATAGGTATTAAGGTGGTGAACCGTCAGATAATTTATGCGGATGTATTCAGCTCTTACAGCTTATGCAGGATTATGGTGGAAGATGGCAGAGGATGAAGTGGAAATTATTCAAATGGTTTTTGACAGGTATATTCATACCAATGACGGAATCAATGGTGTGGCAAATTATCTGAACAATCATGGATTATAATGCAAAAAATTGATTGTATAAAAGAAATGTGTAAGTTATAATATAGATGCGGTCAGATGCCTTTTGGGGGATGACAATATTTGTTACAAAAAAGGAGAAAGACCAGTGAATACAGAATTGAAAAATGAAGTGAAAGCGAATACAGATTATTGCAGGAAAAGAACCTGCACTTGCATAAAGTTATGTAAGAAAAAAAAGAGCCTTTGAGTTAAAAATGACTTGGAGGCTCCTGTTATTTTTCAGTAAGGAGTTAGGAGTAGTAAATGGATATTAATAGACAGCAGAAAGCTCCAATTTATGAGGCACTTGAGGAATTTAAAAAAAAGAAGAGTGGTTCCATTTGACGTGCCTGGGCACAAAAAGAGGCAGGGGAAACCCGGAACTGGTACAGCTGCTTGGACAAAAGTGCGTGGAACTGGACGTAAATTCCATGAAACCACTGGATAATTTGTGCCATCCGGTTTCTGTTATCCGCGAAGCAGAAGAACTGACGGCAGATGCATTTGGCGCAGAAAATGCATTCCTCATGGTTGGGGAACGACATCGGCAGTGCAGGAAATGATATTGTCAACCTGTAAGGCGGGCGATAAAATTATATTACCGAGAAATGTCCATAAAAGTGCACTTAATGCACTGGTGCTCTGTGGGGCAGTTCCGGTTTATGTGAATCCGGAGATGAATGCGAAACTTGGGATTTCTCTCGGAATGGAAATAGACCAGGTTGCCAGGGCGATTGAGGACAACCCGGATGCAAAAGCGGTTCTGGTAAACAATCCGACGTATTACGGGATATGTTCAGACCTCCGGGCAATCGTAAAACTTGCTCATTCCAGAGGAATCAAGGTGCTTACAGATGAAGCACATGGGACGCATCTGTATTTTGGGGAAAACCTTCCGGTATGTGGTATGGCAGCAGGCGCAGACATGTCTGCCATCTCCATGCACAAATCCGGGGAAGCCTTACACAAAGCTCCATCCTTCTTACCGGGAAAGCGGTAAAAGCAGATCATGTCAGGCAGATTATCAATCTGACACAGACAACCAGTGCATCGTATCTCCTTTTATCGAGTCTTGATATTTCAAGAAGAAATCTTGCGTTGCGGGGAAGAGAATCTTTTGCCAGAGTTGCAAAAATGGCAGAATATGCCAGAAATGAAATTAATTCTATTGGCGGTTACTATGCCTATGGGCGTGATCTGGTAAATGGAACCAGCATTTACGATTACGATGTCACCAAGCTGTCCGTTTATACATTGGATATCGGGCTTGCCGGAATAGAAGTATATGACCTGCTCCGGGATGAATATGACATACAGATCGAATTCGGTGATATCTGTAATATCCTTGCGTATATTTCCATTGGTGACAGAATTCAGGATATTGAGAGACTCGTAGGGGCATTGCAGGATATCAAGAGGTTATACAGCAGGGACAGGACGGGGCTTTTGTCCGGGGAATATATCAATCCGGAGGTGGCGGTATCTCCGCAGAAAGCTTTTTATGCAGAAAAAAAAATCGCTAAGTATAAAAGATTCCGTGGGATGCATCAGTGGAGAGTTTGTCATGTGCTACCCACCGGGGATTCCGATTCTTGCCCCGGGGAACGGATTACAAAAGAGATTGCGGAATATATTCTGTATGCAAAAGAAAAAGGATGCTCTATGCAGGGAACCGAAGATCCGGCAGTGGAATATCTTCAGGTACTGGCATGAGTGGCAACAGGAGGTAAAGATATGCAAATGTGGTTTTCGGAATATCATACAGTTAATGTAAAACTGGATGTCCGGATAGAGGAGCAGCTTTTTTCGGGGAAAAGTGAATATCAGAAGATAGATGTATTTAAATCCTATGAATTTGGAAAAATGGCAGCATTGGATGGTGAAATTGTTTTTTCCGATGCAGATGAATTTATATATGATGAAATGGTGACCCATGTGCCGATGGCAGTCCATCCCAATGCAAAAAAAATTCTGATTATCGGTGGCGGGGATGGGGGGGTGGCGAAAGAACTCATAAAATACCCGTTTGTTGAAAAGATTGACGTGGTAGAAACCGATAAAATGTTTGTTGATGTATGCAGAAAATTTTTCCCGGAGGTGGCATGTGGATTAGAGGATCCCAGAATTTCAATGTATTATGATGATGGGCTTAGATTTCTGCGTGGGAAAAATGATGAATACGATCTGATCATCAACGATTCAACAGATCCATTGGGGCATACGGAAGGACTTTTTACAAAAGAATTTTACGGAAGCTGTTATAAAGCTCTCCGGGAGGACGGAATCATGGTGTATCAGCATGGAAGCCCGTTTTATGACGAGGATGAGGCTGAATGCCGGAAAATGCACAGAAAAGTCTACAAGTCATTCCCGATCAGCCGGGTATACCAGGCACATATCCCGACATGTCCTTCCGGGTACTGGTTATTCGGATTCGCTTCTAAAAAGTATCATCCGCTGAATGATCTTGATGCAGAAAGATGGGATGCACTTGGAATGAAAACATGGTACTATACTACAAATTTACACCGGGGGGCATTTATGCTTCCAAAATATGTAGAGGACTTACTCGAAGAGGAAGAAACCCGGTAAAACAAATGATACAGGAGGAATAAAAATGAGCAGATTACTTATTATTGGATGTGGCGGTGTTGCACAGGTGGCAATCAGAAAATGCTGTCAGAACAGTGAAGTTTTCACGGACATCATGATTGCAAGCCGTACCCTGTCAAAATGTGACGATTTAAAGGCAAAACTTGAAGGGAAAACAGCTTCCAGAATTGAGACGGCAAGGGTTGACGCGGACAACGTGGAAGAATTAAAAACACTGATCCGTTCGTACCGGCCGGATGCAGTGCTTAATGTGGCACTTCCATATCAGGATCTTACGATTATGGATGCATGTCTTGCCTGTGGAGTTGACTATATTGATACCGCAAACTACGAGTGCGAGGATACGCAAGATCCACAGTGGAGGGAAATTTATGAGAAGCGGTGCAAAAAACTGGGATTTACCGCTTACTTTGATTATTCCTGGCAGTGGGCTTATCAGGAAAAATTCAAGGAGGCAGGACTTACCGCAATTCTTGGAAGCGGGTTTGACCCTGGTGTCACATCGGTATTTACGGCATATGCGCAGAAACATTATTTTGATGAAATCCACACCATTGATATACTTGACTGTAATGGCGGAGATCATGGATATCCGTTTGCCACAAACTTTAATCCGGAGATAAATCTTCGGGAGGTATCCGCTAACGGTTCCTACTGGACGGATGGGCGCTGGGTAGAAACCGAGCCGATGGAGTGGCGGGCACAGTATAATTTTGACCAGGTCGGAGAAAAAGATATGTATCTTCTCCACCATGAGGAAATAGAATCCCTTGCCAAAAATATTCCGGGTGTGAAAAGAATCCGGTTTTTCATGACGTTTGGACAGAGTTATCTTACACACATGAAATGCCTTGAGGATGTGGGAATGCTCCGGACAGACCCGATTATGGTAGACGGAAAAGAAGTGGTGCCGTTACAGGTGTTAAAGAACTGCTTCCAGATCCGGCATCACTTGACCACGGACAGTAGGGAAGACAAATATCGGATGTATTTTTAATGGGATAAAGGACGGAAAAAAGAAGTCTATTTATATTTATAATGTATGTGATCATCAGAATGCTACAAAGAAGTGGAATCACAGGCAGTTTCCTATACAACAGGAGTACCGGCAATGATAGGTTCCATGATGGTTGTGACAGGACTCTGGAAAAAGCCCGGAGTATTCAATCTTGAGGAGATGGATCCGGATCCGTATATGGAGGCACTGAATAAGTTTGGTCTTCCATGGAAGGTAGTCGAAAATCCGGTACCCGTGGATTGTTACAAGACAGCAGATCCTTCTGTCCATATGGATTGATGAGCCGGAGGAAAGGATGAAGATTAGTGAACTGAAAACTCCCTGCTACGTGATAGATGAGGGAAAACTGACAGAAAACCTGAAGATTTTGCATCATGTAATGCAGAGAACGGGCGCAAAGATCCTTCTTGCACAAAAAGCATTCAGTGCATTTTGTGAATATCCCCTGATTGGAAAATATTTAAGCGGGACGACGGCAAGCGGGCTGTATGAAGCACGTCTGGCACAGGAAGAGATGGGAAAAGAAAACCATGTCTTCTGTCCGGCATATCTGCCGGAAGAAATGGACGAACTGGTAAAAATATGTGACCATATTGTTTTTAATTCCGTTTCCCAGTTTCTGGTTCATAAGGAAAAAATCAAAAAAAGCAGCTGCAGGGATAAGTACAGGACTTAGAATTAACCCGGAGTGTTCTACACAGGAAGGTCATGAGATTTATGATCCGTGCGGTACGGGTTCAAGGCTTGGTGTAACGAGGGCAGAGCTTGACAAAGCCATACAAAACGGTTTTGACCTGTCGCAGATAGACGGGTTTCACTTCCATACGCTCTGTGAACAGAATTCGGATGCCCTGGAAACGACACTTGATGCCGTGGAAAAAAAGTTTGGAGATCTGCTGTACGGACGGAAATGGCTTAATATGGGTGGCGGACATCATATCACAAAAGCCGGTTACGACATGGAAAAACTGGAGGACTGCATCCGGCGCATGCAGGAAACATATGACCTTGAAATTTATCTTGAGCCGGGGAGGCAGTAGCCCTGAATGCAGGCTATCTTGAGACAACCGTACTCGATATTGTCGAAAACAATGGGATAAAGATACTGGTTCTGGACACTTCGGCGGCATGCCATATGCCGGATGTACTCGAAATGCCGTACCGTCCGCCGCTTAAGGACAGTGGAAAAGCAGGGGAGAAAGCATATACATACCGGCTTTCTTCCTGTACCTGTCTGGCAGGTGATGTGATCGGTGATTACTCATTTGATAAAGCGATAAAAGTGGGTGACAGGCTTACATTCTGTGACATGGCAATTTATTCCATGGTCAAAAATAATACGTTTAACGGTATGCCGCTTCCGGATATCGCGGTTATGGGGGCGGATAAAGAATGCAGGGTAATCAGGAGATTTGGATATGAAGATTTTAAAGGAAGGCTGTCCTAGCCAGGATGGATTTCATATGCCAGCGGAGTATGAACCGCATAAAGGGACAATACTTATATGGCCGAAACGGCCGGGTTCCTGGATATATGGTGCAAAAAAAGGCAAGAGAGGCTTTTGCGGATGTCATATGTGCCACTGCGGAATCCGAGACGGTATATCTGCTGGTGGAAGCGGGGGAGCTGGATCATGCACAAATGATCATTGAAGCTGTCCGGAAAGAAAAAAAACTATCAGAAAAATTATCCGGTCCATTATATGGAAATTGCATCGGATGATGCATGGGCGAGGGATGTCACCGACCTTTGTTGTCAATGGGCAGGGGCAGGTACGTGGTATTGTCTGGTGTTTTAATGCATGGGGTGGAATCTGTGACGGATTGTATGCAGACTGGGAAAAGGATGATAAAGTAGCGTCTTCTTTTTGCCGGAAGGCAGGATATGATCTGTATGATGCGCATCCGTTTGTGCTAGAAGGAGGGGCAATCCATACCGATGGAGAGGAACCATCCTTGTGACAGAAAGCTGTCTGCTCAGCAAAGGCAGGAATCCGGAGCTTTCAAAAGAAAAGATCGGACAGAAGTTGATGGACTATCTTGGGGCAGAAAAAATCATCTGGATTCCATATGGAATCTACAACGATGAGACAAACGGACACATAGACAATGTCTGTGCATTTACCGCTCCCGGACATGTGGTGCTTGCGTGGACGGAGGATCCCAAAGATCCGCAGTATCCCTTGTCATCTGCAGATCTTGCAATATTGGAAAAAGAGACAGATGCCAGGGGCGGAAGCTCATAGTCCACAAAGTCCCGGTTCCGGGGAAGCCGGTTTGTATAACGGAATATGAACTTGCCGGTTTTTCCTTTGAAGAGGGGAGGAGCAGCGAAAAGCAGGGGAGCGGCTTGCCGCAAGCTATGTTAATTTTTATATTACAAATGGAGGAGTCCTGATTCCCCAGTTTGAGGATGAAATGGATGCAGAGGCTGTGAACATCATAGGGGGGCTTTTTCCCGGAAGGAAGGTATACCCGGTTTACGCACGTGATATTATTGTCGGTGGTGGGAACATTCATTGTATTACACAGCAGATACCGGCTGATTCCGGGAGGATGGGAGGAGCATGATATGAGAAAAACCACAGTGGCTGCCATACAGATGGGCTGCGGCAGCGATGTAAAAGAAAATATAGAAAAAGCATCGGAACTGATCAGGAGGCCGCTGCACAGGGGGGCGCAGGTCATTCTTCCTCCTGAACTTTTCGAGAGACCGTATTTCTGTCAGGAGAGAAGGTATGAATATTATGGATATGCAAGAACGCCAGAGGAAAATGATGCTGTCATCCATATGAAAAAACTGGCAAAAGAGCTGGAAACGGTGATTCCGGTGAGCTTTTATGAAGCCGGGGATCACAGACAGATGTTCAATTCCGTGGCAGTCATTGATGCCGATGGAAGTGTGCGCGGCATTTACAGGAAAACACATATTCCGGATGACCATTATTATCAGGAAAAATTCTATTTTACGCCCGGTGATACAGGGTTTCGGGCATTTAAAACCAGATATGGGACCATTGGAGTTGGAATCTGCTGGGATCAGTGGTTTCCAGAGACGGCAAGAGGCATGGCACTAAAAGGGGCGGAACTCCTTTTCTATCCAACTGCAATCGGAAGCGAGCCGATACTTGGCTGCGACAGCATGCCGCACTGGAGACGGTGCATGATGGGACATGCGGCATGCAATCTTATGCCGGTCATTGCTGCAAACAGGATCGGGACAGAAACCGTGGAACCGTGCGCGGAAAATGGACAGCAGAGCTCAGCCCTCACGTTTTACGGTTCCTCTTTTATCACAGACGCAACAGGGGAAGTGACAGAAGAGATGGACAGGGTATCAGAAGGCTTTATCCTGCATACGTTTGATCTGGATGAAATAGAAGAAGAAAGAAGAAGCTGGGGGCTGTTCCGGGACAGAAGACCGGAAATATATTTGAAAGAATAGTGATGGTGCGGCTGCACATATGGAAAATTTCTGTCATATGATAAAGCATACCTGAATAAAATGAAAGGATGCAAAAAATGGCAATATTTACCAATCAGGCACAGCTCCGCTATGGAAACGCTGTAGCCAATTCCAACGTTGCAGTGGGAGAAATCCTTGAGGTACTTGCCGCAACCAAAACTGCGGTACGCAAAACATACGGGCAGAATGACCGTGTCACCTATGTTGTGAGCATAGTGAATTCCGGAAATACAGCCATGACAGGACTGACGGTTGCAGATGATCTGGGGGCATATGCATTTGGCACAGACACACTGGTGCCACTGACGTATGTGGCAGATACCGTGCGTTATTACAGCAATGGAATCTTACAGACAACACCGGCAGTCACGGCAGGACCACCCCTTTCCGTTTCCGGGATCAGTGTACCGGCGGGGGAAACGTGACCATTGTATATGAGGCAGAAACCAATGCGTTTGCACCTCTTTTGGCGGAATCGGAGATTACCAACACGGTGACCGTTTCCGGAGGGGGAATTACACCGGTTACCGCAAAGGAAACCGTCATCGCGGAAAGTGTCCGAAGCTGACAATCACCAAATCCGTCAGTCCGGTTCCGGTTACGGAAAATGGAACACTGACCTATACGTTCCTTATCCAGAATACCGGAAATACTGCGGCACTGGCGGCAACCGGCGCAGTGGTGACAGACATATTCGATCCGGTACTTTCGAATCTTGCGGTATCGTATAATGGAACGGCATGGTCGGATCCGGCAAATTATTCCTACAATGCCACGACCGGTACTTTTGCGACGCAGGAAGGGCAGATTACCGTACCGGCAGCAACCTTTACGCAGGATGCCACAACCGGCGAGTGGACAGTGACACCGGGCGCAGGCACACTTACCGTAACCGGAACAATCTGAGTTTTTCTTTCCAGGGGATTACCACGAAATGGGTGGTAATCCCTTTTTGCGTGACATGGCGCAGTGCTGAGTGAACAGGAACGTGGTGCTTGCATTTCCGGTATAGTTATGGAATAATTAAAAGAAAACATATGAATGCAAAATATAAAGTATAAAGGACAGGGTGAGAAACTGAAAGATGAAAAAGTATATGGGGAATAAAAAGGAAGTACTTTTATTTTATCTTCTGATGATTGCGGTGATTGGCTGGTTTGTGGTAGCGGAGACAGTGTATCCGTCAGAACGTATCAAAGCTTCCAGACCGGAGAATCTTACATACAGGGGGACATTTACCTGGCAAAGAGATCAATGATGACCATTATGGACAGAAGCGTATTATATCAGATTAACAGTCTGGAGAAACCACAGAAAATCAGTGGATTTTTAAAAGAAAAAGGGTATTCCCGGCAGAATCTTGTAGATCTGCGTAAAAACGAACAGGCAATCTGCCTGAACGGGACGTATGTACATATGAACCACATGCTTGCAGAAGGGGATGTTCTGACCGTATGGATTCGGGAAACGGATAATTCCGGACAGATCCGTCCGGTAAAACTGCCATTTGCCATCGTTTATGAGGATGAGGATCTGCTTGTGATCAACAAACCGGCAGGAATGCCGGTTCATCCATCCCGTGGGAATCCGGACAATTCTCTCGGCAATGCACTGGCATGGTATTTCAAAGAGCAGGGGTTCCCTTTGTGTTCCGCTGTATCAACCGGCTGGACCGGGATACCTCCGGGCTTACTATTGTGGCAAAACATGCGGTTTCTGCGGCGATCCTCGGGCAGATGGTGCGGGCAAAAGCCGAGCAGGGACTAAAAGCACCCGGGATTCACCGGACGTATCTTGCGCTTGTGGAGGGAAAGGTTGTGCCGGTTTCCGGCGTCATTGATGCACCGATTGCCAGACAGGAGGACCGTTGCCTGCGCCGCGTGGTTGATTTTAAGCGGGGAGACCGGGCGGTGACGCATTACCGGGTTCTGACCGGATGGCAGACCGGAAATGCACAGAAGTTCCGAAGTCTGGTGAAACTTCAGCTGGAGACCGGGAGAACCCACCAGATCCGCGTGCATATGGCATATCTGGGACATCCGCTGGTGGGGGATTTCCTGTACAACCCGGCATACGGGGAAAATCAGATTGACCGTCGGGACGATGAAAATTCCGGGGAGAGACATTTTTCCTGCGGAAAGACTTTTTCCTGTGAGAGAGGGCAATATGATATTGGCCGTCAGGCACTGCATGCCTGGAAACTTTCATTTTCCATCCTATGACAGGGGAGCCGATGGAGTTTACGGCTTCGCTGCCACCGGATATGCAAAGGCTGATACCAGAAGAAGCATTGCCTTCTGTGTAATCATAACAGGGTAACATGCACAGATGTGGATTATATGCGCTGTGCACAGATATCCTGCAGGCAGCAGTGCTCACAGTGCGGAGTCGTGCGTGCGCTGCAGATGTCACGTCCGTGCAGCACAAAGCGGTGACATAAATCATTCCCTTCTTCCGGCGGAATGATTTTCCACAATTCCATTTCCACCTTTTTGGCTCTTTGATATGGTCGACCAGACCAATCCGGTTACACAGACGGATGCAGTGCGTGTCCGTCACGATGGCCGGTTTTCCAAAGACATCTCCCATAATCAGGTTGGCACTTTTACGCCCGACACCCGGCAGCTTTAACAGGGCATTAAAATCGTTTGGAACATTTCCACCATACACATCCCGCAGCATCCGCATGCAGGCACTGATATCCCTTGCCTTGCTTTTTCCCAGTCCACAGGGACGCACAATTTCTTCGATTTCTTCCACAGGAGCATCTGCTAAAGCATTGACATCCGGGAATTTTTCATATAGTTTGGGTACGATCATATTCACGCGGGCATCCGTACACTGTGCCGCCAGCCGGACACTGACGAGCAGCTTCCAAGCCTCATTGTAATCTAAGCTGCAGGCCGCATCCGGGTACGCCTGCTTCAGTCGCGCAATCACTTCCAGTGCCAGTTTCTTTTTTCATCTATATTCATCATCCTATATTCTCCGTAACTTTCTGTTATGTGTAAGCAAATTTATTATACCACGTGCCAAAACAGAAGCAAATGGATTTGTGATCCTTATCCTGGTACTTATCTTTTTCCCAACACACAGGAAGAAGGGAATCATTTCTTTTGAAAGAACAAATTTGCAACTGCTCCGGAGTTCCATCAAATAACGCAAATAGCGTAATCCTGCAAACTCGCAAATACGTACGTGAAATCAGGACCGGAGCTGACTTGCAAATTTTTCTGGAAAAGAGAATGACTCCCTTCTTCCGTCGTTTTGAAAAAAACTTATGTTTAAACCAATTCCCCTCCCGAAAAAAAATATGCTATATTGAAGTAAATTTCTGGAAAACACAATGGAGGAAAACATGGAGAGAATCAATGCAGTTACCTTTGCACCATTTTGTGCAAGAGGTACCTTTGAAAAGAAGAAACCAGACAGAGTCTGAAACTGATGAAAGAAAAGACGGGAGCAAACTATGTGATTTTTGCACCGAACGGTGTGCAGAAGACAGCATTTTCCGAGAACATTGATTACCGGACCAAGCGGAATGTATCGGATGAGGAGCTGACTGCCATGATTGCTTACGCAAAACAGCTTGGCCTTAAGGTGGCGTTAAAGCCAACGGCAAACTGTGCGGACGGAACATGGCGTGCACATATCAATTTCTTTGATGAAGATGTCGTGTGTGAACCGAAGTGGAGCAATTGGTTCGCCTCTTACCGGGCATTTCAGGAACACTATGCCGGACTTGCGCAGCAGTGCGGAGTGGATTTGTTTATTGCAGGCTGCGAGATGGTGCAGACCGAGCGCCGCGAAGCGGAATGGCGGGAAGTGATTGCGGCAATCCGCCGGAAGTATGATGGACTGGTTTCCTACAATACGGATAAGTACCAGGAACACAATGTGAAATGGTGGGATGCGGTAGATGTGATTTCATCCAGCGGGTATTATCCGATTGACGATTGGGACAATCAGCTGGATCGTATTGAACAGGTGGTAAAGAAGTTCGATAAGCCGTTTTTCTTTGCGGAAGCCGGCTGTATGTCTGTGAAAGGTTCCAATCAGGTGCCGAATGACTGGGGCGTGCGTGGGGACTATGATGAAAAAGGACAGGCAGACTGGTTTCAGGCGATGTTTGATGCCTGCGAAAAGAGAGACTGGGTAGGCGGATTTGGCATCTGGGAATGGGCTGCATGGCATGGAGACGGCAGAAATCCTGTCAAAAGAGGGAATTATGAAGTTTACGGGAAAGCGGCAGCAGACATCATCTATCGGAAATTTTCACAAGTTTCAGAATGAAAATTTAGCTTAAATTCCGACTAAAAACATATTTACACAAACTTAAATTATGGTATACTTAAATAAAAAGCAGAATAGAAGGGGGACCCTGAAATGAGTTATATGGATACATACAAAAAATGGTGCACAGACAGTTATTTTGATGAAGAAACCAGAAAAGAACTGCTGGCACTACAAGGAAATGATGCGGAGATTGAGGATCGTTTTTACCGTCAGCTGGAGTTTGGAACCGGTGGTCTGAGGGGGGTGATCGGAGCCGGAACCAACCGTATGAATATTTATACCGTCCGTCAGGCAACACAGGGACTGGCAAACTATATCATTTCCCAGAACGGACAGGACAAAGGAGTTGCAATCGCATACGATTCCCGTATCATGTCCCCGGAGTTTTCCGATGAAGCAGCACTTTGCCTGAATGCAAACGGGATTAAGACTTATCGTTTTGAATCCCTGCGTCCGACACCGGAACTGTCATTTTCCGTTCGTAAACTTGGATGTATTGCAGGTATCGTCATTACCGCAAGCCACAACCCGAGAGAGTACAACGGATACAAAGTATACTGGGAGGACGGCGCACAGATTACACCGCCGCACGATAAAAATATTCTTGCAGAAGTGGCAAAAGTCACTGATTTTTCACAGGTGAAGACTATGATGAAATCTGAGGCCGAAGCTGCAGGACTTTATCATACCATCGGAAAAGAAATCGATGACCGTTATATGGAAGAACTCAAAAAACAGTCCATTCACCCGGAGATCATCAAAGAGATGGCAAAAGATATCAAGATCGTATACACACCGCTTCACGGAACTGGAAATCTCCCGGTGCGCCGTGTGTTAAAAGAACTTGGATTTGAAAATGTCTATGTTGTAAAAGAGCAGGAACTTCCGGACGGCAATTTCCCGACCGTAGCATATCCGAACCCGGAATCTCCAAAGGCATTTGAGCTGGCCTTGAAACTGGCAAAAGAAGTAGATGCTGACATCGTCCTTGCAACCGACCCGGATGCAGATCGTCTCGGCGTTTATGCAAAAGACAGCAAGACCGGAGAGTATGTAAGCTTTCACCGGAAATATGTCCGGTATGCTGATCGCAGAGTACATCCTGCGTGAGAAAAAAGCAAACGGAACACTCCCGGCAAACGGTGCACTGGTTGAGACGATCGTAACCACCGACATGGCAAAGGCAATCGCAAAAGCTTACGGAGTAAAACTGATCGAGGTACTGACCGGATTTAAGTATATCGGTGAGCAGATCAAATTTTTTGAGCAGCAGAACAGTTATGAGTACGTCTTTGGACTGGAAGAAAGCTACGGATGTCTGGCAGGTACTTATGCAAGAGATAAGGATGCCTGCGTGGCAGTCATGATTTATTACAAAGAAGGTCTTGAGACTATGACCTTAAAGGGTATGGACGGAGCAGAAAAGATTCAGAGCATGATGAACGAGATGCGGAACAATCCGCCGAAAAAGATCGGGGCATGGGATGTTTTAGCACTTCGTGATTACAAGAAAGATACAAGAACAGATATGACAGGCGGAGAAGTTACACCAACCGGACTTCCGGAGAGTAACGTTCTTTATTATGAACTGAGCAACAATGCATGGTGCTGCGTACGTCCATCTGGAATAGAGCCAAAGATCAAATTCTATTTTGGCGTTGTAGTAACGGACATCAAAGATTCCGAAAAGAAACTGGATGAGTTGCGCAACGCAATGCTTACATACGCAGGAGAATAAAATTTATGGATGATCAGAAGAATATAAAACCGGATTTTTCCAAAGCAGGAGAAGACAGCATCCTCTATAAAAAAAGAGGAGCCGAAGACAGAAAGAGAAAAGTTAAAGGAACTGCATGGAAAAGATAAAATATGGTATCTGGTTCATTACTATGGATTGCAGACCATTGTCGCACTTGCCATTATAGGAACCATCAGTTTTCTGATCATCCATTATGTTACGCAAAAAAGATACCGCACTGGAAATTATGGCAGTAAATGCCATACAGTCGGCGGACAATCCGGCTGGGGATTCCGGTTATTATAATGATTTCCTAAAAGAAAACGGACTGGATCCGGATAAAAGCGAAGTGCTTGTCAGCAGTAATCTGGGAGCCTCGGCAACTGAGAACGACGGGGCATCCGCAGCGAGCATTCAGATGATTAAGAGATGCTTTATGACACAGTCCGTGGATGTGTTTTTTCCGATTATGATTTCTTTTATTCACTGGGAGAATTCGATTATTTTACGGATATACGGGAATGTTTTTCAGAAGATGTACTGGAAAAATACAAAGATGATATTGTGTATGTGAAAAGTACGGAGACAGGAAAAAATATCCGATTGGCATAAAACTAAAAGGCAATGCGTGGGTGGAAAAAACCGGCTGGTATCCGGATACCTGTGTGGTAGGTCTGGCAGCAGGCTTAAAAAATAAGGATCTGGCAGTGAAATTTATAGAAGAAAACATACTGGAGGATTAACATGAGTATCGTATTTGATGAAAATCTGGATCTGTTTTGCCTGGAGACAGCGAATACCAGTATATCATAGGTCTTGCAGACCATCATCTGGACCTTTGTGGGTCACGTATATTACGGCAGGCGTGTTCGCAGACAGGATCTGCGTTATCTGCTCCGCACCGGAGAGGCACCGTTTGTTCCGTCTGGGAATGAAAGAGAGTGCTGCTCTTTTTATGACACATTTCCGGCAGAATATTCGGGAAACGGAGTGGGAGATTACAGGGAAAGCAGTATTGCCGTGCGTACACAGGCAGGTCAGCATGCGGTTATGCCGACGTATGTTTCCTATGAAATTACAGATCAGAAACCAGAACTTCCGGGACTTCCGTCCGCATTTGACAGGGAGCATACTGCACAGACACTGATTCTTCGCTGCAGGGATGAAGTGTTGCAGCTGGATGTGGATCTGTATTATACCGTGTTTGAAGAAAACGATATGATTACCAGAAGCGTGCGCATCAGCAATCAGAGCAAAGAGGCAGTTTACCTCACAAAAGCATATTCGGCATGCCTGGATATGGATGATGATGCCTACGAGATGCTGACACTTCACGGTTCATGGGCAAGAGAACGCCAGATGGACCGCCGTCCGCTGGGATATGGAAAGACCAGTGTGGGAAGTATCCGTGGGGAGTCCTCCCATCAGGAACACCCATTTATGGCATGGATGAAATCTTCCACGACACAGACAGCCGGCGAAGTGTATGCCATGCATTTTATTTATTCCGGTAATTTTATCGCACAGCTGGAAAAAAGCCAGTTTGACAGTATCCGTGCAGTCATGGGAATTCATCCGGCAGATTTTTCCTGGAAACTGGAAAGTGAAGAATCATTTTATACACCGGAAGCTGTCCTTACATTTTCCGCAGAGGGACTTGGAAAAATGACCCGTAATTTCCACGACTTCTATCGGAATCATTTAATCCGCAGCAAATACCGCAATCAGAAACGCCCGATTCTGATCAACAACTGGGAAGCAACCTACTTTGATTTCAATACCGAAAAACTTTTAGATATTGCAAAACTTGCCTCTCAGTACGGAATTGAAATGCTGGTTATGGATGATGGCTGGTTTGGACACCGCAACGATGACAGTACAAGTCTTGGGGACTGGTTTGTTAATGAAAAGAAACTGCCGGGCGGATTGAACTATCTGGTAGATGAAGTGAATAAGCTTGGCATGAAATTCGGTATCTGGTTCGAGCCGGAAATGATTTCCCCGGATTCGGAATTGTACAAAGAGCATCCGGACTGGGCAATTGCTGTGAAAGGACGCACCGGAACGCTTTCGAGAAATCAGTATGTCCTTGATTTCAGCAGAAAAGATGTGAGGGACTGCATCTATGAAAAGATCCGTGCAATTTTAAACAGTGCCAATATCGAATATGTGAAGTGGGATATGAACCGTCAGCTTACCGATCTGGGAAGCCTTGCGCTTCCGGCAGACCGCCAGGGGGAGTTAAGCCACCGTTATGTGCTTGGTGTGTATGAGATGCAGGAACGCCTGACCCGTGATTTCCCGGATCTTCTTCTGGAGAACTGTTCCGGCGGTGGAGCACGTTTTGATCCGGGTATGCTTTATTACAGCCCACAGATCTGGTGCTCGGATGATACGGATGCAATCGAGAGACTTGGCATTCAGGAAGGTACGGCACTGATTTATCCACTGTCCGCAATGGGAGCACACGTTTCGGACTGCCCGAATCATACCGTGGGCAGAAATACCCCGTTTAAGACAAGAGGGAAGTTGCCCTGGCAGGAACCTTTGGTTATGAGTTGGATATCACAAAGATTGCAAAGGAAGAGCAGGAACAGATTCCACAGCAGACAGCTATGTATCACAAGTATAACGATCTGGTAAGGGAGGGGGATTATTACCGTATCGCTTCTTACCGGGAAAATCATTTCTACGATTGTTATATGGTAGTATCCAAAGATAAAAAGAGGCACTGGTTACTTTCGTGACCGTACACGCACGCCCGAATTACCACAGTTTAAAAGTACGCCTGCAGGGACTGAATCCGAATCTGGATTATCGTCTGGAAGGTGAGATGGAGAACGAATGCGTATACGGTGGAGATCTGCTTATGAATGCCGGTATGCTGGTTCCTTCTGAGCAGGGGGATTACCGAAGTTATCTGTACCATTTTGTGGCAGATTAATTGACAGAAGAAAAAAAAGAATGTAAAATTAACTTAAATTAGCCGGTTTATGTGGCTGCATAAATGAATGAGTATAAAAATATCGAGGGAATTATGGCAAAAGCAGTAAAACTTGCAGATATTGCGGAACAGGTTGGTGTCAGCACCGTAACTGTTTCAAAAGCTTTGTCCGGACAAAAAGGTGTCAGCGAGGAAATGCGGGAGAAAATAAAGAATCTTGCAGAAGAACTTGGATACCGCAGTCCTTCAGAGACGAAACGGCAGTCTGCGGAAAAACAATATAATATCGGAGTCCTGATACAGGAAGTATATCTGGACAAATACGATTCCTTTTACTGGAAAATGTATCAGGAAGTAAACAAGAAGGCAGTTTCCCGTGGGTGTTTTACGCTGCTCGAAAGTATTTCAAGGGAGAGTGTGCTGGAAAACCAGATGCCGCTTCTGCTTCAGGAAAAAAAGGTGGATGGTCTGATTATTCTCGGAGATATGACAAAGCCGTACATTGAACAGATTGAAAAAAGAGGGCGGCGTGCCAGTGGTCTGTCTGGATTTTTATAACGATGCCGTTGGTCTTGACACCGTGATTTCCAACAGTTTTTATGGAACCTATGCGCTGACCAATTATCTGTTTTCCATGGGGCATAAAAAATTGCCTATGTGGGAACCGTTGGTATGACGAACAGTATTACAGACCGTTACCTTGGTTATCTGAAATCAATGATGGAACACGGCATGGATGTGCCAAAAGATTATGTAATGGATGACCGGGATACCAAAACCGGGCGGATGGATCTGGAAAAATATTATAAATTTCCGAAAGATATGCCGACGGCATTTGTCTGTAACTGCGATCTTGCAGCTTCGTATCTGATCCGGAAACTTGAAAATGAAGGCTACCGGGTTCCGGAAGATGTTTCCGTTGTGGGATTTGATAATTTTCTTTTATCCGGGGCTGTGCGATATCGGAATTACGACATATGAGGTGGATATATCGGAGATGGCACGCAGAGCCATTCACAAGATTGTCCGCAAAATTGCAAATGAAAACTATACAGCCGGTGTGTTCATTGTAGATGGACATGTGGTATTTAAAGATAGTGTAGCTCGGATATAGAAACCGGGGCATCCTGCTTAAATGCAAGTGGGGTTGCCCCGGTTTCCCGTTTAAACAGATTGATAAAATGATTGGTATTATGAATTCTACCTTGCTTCCGATTTCGTGTATGGTGTCGTTGGTAGTCAGAAGCAGTTTTTTAGCCTCTTCAATCCGCTTATGGTTTAAGTACTGGACAGGAGAAGCCCCATAGTATTTAGAAAACTCGCGGCAGATCCGGTATTTGCTGACGGAATACGTATTTTCCAGTTCGTCCAGTGAATAATTTTCTCCGTATTGTGTGTCAAATAAATGATGAATTTCCCACAGATAATCCGGGATCGTATCCCGGCGTGTGGCAGGATGACCGGAATAGACAGCCATTTCCGTAAGAATATTGGTGATCCACATGGAGATCCGGCAGACGGACAGAGGATCATTAAAAGTGTCTTTCTGCAGATTCTGTAAATGCTCCATCGTATGGAACAGAGTAAACATAGAAGAACTCTCTGTCGGATAGGCAAGAGGTGATGGGAGCAGTGTGTGAAACTGCAGGAGGGCGAGACCGGAAATATACATATGGAAATAGTGGCAGTGGCCTTTTAAGATTTCGATCGTGAGGGGACCGGAAATCGGAAGAAGCGCTGCGTGCCGGTCTGCCAGCCGACACGTATGATGTTCATCCGTTACAGAAAGAGTGCCTTCATATACATAGAAAAAATGATAAGGCGCGTTGATACGGAATGTCATGGAACAATTGTTCGGAAAGGAACAGATGCCTTTTCCGAGCAGATGAATAAAGCCGTCATCCGCTGGTGCGGACAGAGGAAAAGCCGTAAAGTTTTTCATGTTGTCAGATAATACATGCTTTGGCACCGTTCCTGTAATCCCATGATGCTGTAATTGTTCCATAAAATCATCCTCTTTCAATCATAACCAGTTTTTAATTAAGTATAATTGGATGAAAGGTAAAAAGCAATAATTTAAAATGAAATATAACTTAAAATTACTTTTTGGACAAAAATATATAGACATAATGCATAAAAAAGTAAATGTAAAATTGTGCATTATAGGGAATGTGTTTGAAAACGCAATATGATATGATTAAAAGCAATAAAGAGTGATGATTAAATTAACAAAAAATGTATACTTAAATTAACTTAATAATTCACATGTTTAAGGAGGAGAACAACATGAAATTTAAAAAGTTTATGGCACTTGGTCTTGTAGCTGCAATGACCGCAACATTATTCGCAGGATGCGGTTCTAAGGGAAATGATTCTGCTGATACCACACAGAAATCAGACAGCGCTTCCGCAGATGGTCTTGTAAGCTATTCAGACATTGTATTGGGAGAAACAGGAAAAGACTTAAGCGCAACAATTACAATGTTCAACCACAGAACAGATATGGATACCGATGATTACGGCGGAAAGAACTGGAAATCTTATCTGGAAGACTTCAACAAAGAGTATCCGAATATCAAGGTTGAAATCACTACAGATACAAACTATGCCGATGATGCACTGACACATTTACAGTCCGGACAGTACGAAACCATTACCATGATTCCGGCAGTAGATAAGGCAGACCTCAGTACATATTATATGTCATACGGTACACTTGATGAGATGAGCCAGCAGATCAACTACGCAAACACATGGCTCTATGGAAATGATGTATACGGTGTTCCTTCCACAGCAACGACACAGGGTATCGTTTACAACAAGAAAGTGTTTGAGGATGCCGGTGTGACCGATGTTCCAAAGACTCCGGACGAGTTCATTGATGCATTAAAGAAGATCAAGGACAAGACGGATGCAATTCCGCTTTACACAAACTATGCAGCAGGCTGGACAATGGGTGCATGGGATGCTTATATCGGAAACAATGCAACTGGTGACAATACATATTTCAACCAGAAACTCCTTCATACAAAGGATCCATTCAAGGATTATGGCGATGGCACACATCCATATGCAGTATACAAGATCCTTTACGATGCAGTTGCTGGCGGACTTACCGAGGATGACTATTCTACAACTGACTGGGAAGGCTCTAAGAGCATGTTAAACAACGGACAGATCGGATGTATGGTACTTGGATCATGGGCTTACCCACAGATGGAAGCAGCCGGTGAGAACGCAGATGACATCGGATATATGCCATTCCCGATTTCTGTAAACGGTGAGCAGTATGCATCAGCCGGAGCAGATTACTCTTATGGTATCAACGTAAACGCTTCTGATGATGAGAAGCAGGCAGCTTTAATCTTTGTTAAGTGGATGACTGAAAAGTCTGGATTTTCTTACAACGAGGATGGACTTCCGGTTGCAAAGTCATCTTCTGATACAAAGCTTGATTTCTCTGGTGTGACATTCCTTGAGGATGAACCGGCTGTAGAAGGCGAAGAGGATCTTTTAAATGCATTAAATGCTGATTCAGAACTGAACATTAACAACGGCGGTAATGATAAGATTCAGGCAATCATTGAGCATGCAGCAAATGGCGATGAGAGCTTTGATGATATTATGAACGAGTGGAACCAGAAATGGACAGATGCTCAGGAATCTGAGGGCGTAGAAATTACAGAGTAGTTCCACGCTGCATAAAGGTACATCATCCAGTTGCCGCCGAAAAACTGTTTTTCGGCTGGTGGCATGATTGCCTGTTTCATATGGGAGGAACGTAGTATCAAATCAAAATCATTTAATTTAAAAAAATGGGCAAAGCGCAGAGCCGGCCAGCAGGTATTTATCTGTATCGGTTTTATGATTATCCCATTGCTCTTACTCTTTTTATTCACTTATTTTCCATTTGCGGAAATGATCAAATTTAGTTTTTATAAGATGAAATATACAACGCCAATAGACAGGCGCGAATTTGTCGGATGGGACAACTATCTTGATGTATTCAGAAGAAAAGATTGTTTCGGGGGCGTTGAAACTTAGTTTATTCTATATGGTCGGTGCATTGATCCAGCTTGTGCTTGCACTGTATCTTGCAACAATTTTAAGCTTTAAGGTAAAGGGTGGAAATCTTTTCAAAGGGCTGATGTTCTTCCCTTATCTGATCAGTGGTATTGCCATTGGATTTATCTTCAAATTCTTCTACACCAGAGGATTTGTATTCGATACAATCCTGCAGTGGTGTGGGTTTCAATTAGAAAATCTTCCATACTGGTTAAAGGATCAGAGTGTAAACAACTGGTCCCTGACGGCGACTTCCGTATGGCGGTATACCGGACAGAATATGGTACTGTTTATTGGTGCCATGATGTCTGTGGATAGCGAACTCTACGAAGCAGCGTCCCTGGATGGTGCAAATAAATGGGAGCAGTTTAAACACATTATTCTCCCGAGTATCAAGACAATTATTACATTAAATGTTATCCTTTCCATCACCGGTTCCTTAAGTGCGTTTGAGGCACCTTTCGTAATCACCACCGGTGCAAACGGAACAGGAACGTATTTCGTAATTATGAACAAGATCGCACATACCAGCCAGAAAGTAGGTCTGGCATCGGCAATGTCTGTTGTTCTGCTGATGATCATCTTTATCTGTACGATCTTACAGAATGTGTTCTTGAAATATGTGTTCAGGGATGCCGCGTCGGAGGATGAATCCTATAAGGCAAAGAAAGCCCGGCTGAAGGCGGAAAAACAGGTGATTAAGCAGATCAAAAACAGGAGAAAATGAAGAAAGGAGCGGCGAAATAATGAGTAGTACAGCAGCAGCAGTAAAACGTAAAAACATGAAACATTATTCCGTAGGAAGCATTATTTGGATTATTGTGGAATATGCATCGCTGATCTTTTTCGGATTCTGTGCAATCATTCCGATTGTTTCTTGTATCACAACGGCATTTAAGACAGATGCCGAGTACCAGAATACCAATGTTATGGCATTCCCGGGAAGCTGGCTGAATTTTGACAACTTTGTAAATGCATTTAAGACAGCAAATATGGGACGTGCATTTTTAAACTCTGTCATAGTTATGGTGGTTGTGCTTACCGTATCCGTTATTGTAGGTTCCCAGCTTGCTTACGTATTGAACCGTTTCAAGTTCCCGGGCAATGGGTTTATCCGTAACCTTTATACAATTGCCGCACTGCTTCCGGCAGTAGCAATGCAGGTTACCGTATACCAGATTATGTCAGATTTACATCTTGTAAACAGTCTGGGCGGTTATATCATTATGAGCTGTGGTACCGATGTTATTTCCATGTATATTTTCATTCAGTTTATGGAAAATATTCCGCTTTCACTGGATGAGTCGGCAATTATCGATGGCGCAAATTACTGGCAGATTTATTGGAAGATTATGCTTCCACTGTTAAAACCGGCAATCGTTACATCCTGTATTTTAAAGGGTGTTGGTGTGTACAACGAATACTACGCAGCAAACCTTTACCTGATGAGAAAAGAGATCCGTACCATGGCACTTTCCCTCTACACATTCGTAGGACCAATGGGAAGCAAGTACAATCTGATCTGTGCAGGTGTTATTATCTCCCTGCTTCCGGCGCTGATCGTATTTGTCTGCTGCCAGAAACAGATTTACAGTGGAATTACAGCAGGTGCGGTAAAGGGTTAATGATTTTGGAAAATAAGAGGTATCGGGATGAATAAGAGCATGATGAAAGAAGAAGTCACAAAGCATTTGACGGAAAATATCATTCCTTTCTGGAAAGCATTAAGGGACGATACTTACGGTGGATATTATGGATATATGGACTACAATTTAAACGTAGACAAAACAGCAGAAAAGGGATGTATTTTAAACAGCAGAATCACCTGGTTTTTTGCGAATGCCTACATACTGCTGAAAGATGAAACCTTGCTGGACGAGGCAAGACACGGTTATGAGTTCCTGCGTGATCACTGCATCGACAAAGAAAATGGTGGAATCTTCTGGTCATGACTTATGACGGAAAGCCACTTGACACAACAAAGCATACCTACAATCAGGCATTCTGCATCTATGCTCTTTCTTCCTATTACGATGCATCCGGGGATGAAGAAGCATTAAAGCTTGCCAAAGAACTGCAGCTTCTTATTGAAAGCAAATGTACGGATGAGGTTGGATATCTGGAAGCATTTACCAAAGACTTCCAGCCGGAATCCAATGAGAAGCTATCGGAAAATGGTGTGCTTGCCGAAAAAACCATGAACACACTGCTTCATGTGTTTGAGGCTTATACCGAGTTTTACCGGGTTTCCCATGATGAAGAGGTGGGGGAGCGGTTAAAGTGGATTATGGATGTATTTGCAGATAAGGTATACAATCCGAAACTTAAGAGACAGGAAGTATTCTTTGACAAGAACTACAACACCATCATTGATCTGTATTCTTATGGTCATGATATTGAGACAGCATGGCTGATGGACCGCGGTGTGGAAGTGCTTGGGGATGATCATTACAAAGAAAAAATGTCACCGATTACCGAGACTCTTGCAGAAAATGTCTATGAGGTTGCGTTTGACGGTCATTCTCTGGCAAATGAATGCTGCAAAGGGGAAGTGAATGACCACCGGATCTGGTGGGTACAGGCAGAGACTGTGATCGGATTCCTGAATGAATACCAGAAGCATCCGCAGAAAACGAAGTTTCTGGAGGCATCGGAGGCTGAATGGGAATTTATCAAAGAACACGTCATTGATAAGAGAATCGGTTCCGAGTGGTTCTGGGAAGTACATCGGACGGCAGTCCGATTGCGGACTCGTCCAATCGTAGAACCTTGGAAATGTCCCTATCATAACGGAAGAATGTGTATGGAAGTAATAAGGAGACTTTAAACAATGCATGAAAGATATTATGTAGAACTGGCAAAGCAGGAAAAGCTGCTTTCACGTAAAAATGAAAAAAGTGACTTTTATAATGGTGTATTTGACCGTTATGTGAATCCCGTTCTTACAAGAGATATGATTCCGCTCACCTGGAGATATGACTTAAACGAGGAGACCAATCCATTCTTTATGGAGCGCCTCGGTATCAATGCAGTCATGAATTCCGGAGCAATTTATTTAAACGGAAAGTATTATCTGGTTGCCCGTATTGAGGGAAATGACAGAAAGTCCTTCTTCGGCGTGGCAGAGAGTGATAACGGAATTGATAATTTCCGTTTCTGGGATTACCCGATCCTGCTGGATGATATCTGTCCGGAGGAGACAAACGTCTATGATATGAGACTGACACAGCATGAGGACGGATACATTTACGGAGTATTCTGTTCTGAGAGCAAAGATACCAGCGTGAACGATTTGTCTGCAGCCGTTGCAGCAGCAGGAATTGTCCGCACAAAAGATTTAAAGCACTGGGAGCGTCTGGAAAACTTAAAGACCCTTCGTTCCCCGCAACAGAGAAATGTCGTGCTGCATCCGGAATTTGTGGATGGAAAGTATGCATTCTATACCCGTCCGATGGATGACTTCATTGATACCGGAAGCGGAAGCGGTATTGGATTTGGTCTTTGCGAGGACATCACACATGCAGTCATTGACGAAGAAAAGATGACCAGCATCCGCAAGTACCATACCATTACCGAGGCAAAGAACGGTGCAGGTGCAACTCCGATCAAGACTGACCGCGGCTGGATTCACATTGCACATGGTGTAAGAAATACCGCAGCAGGTCTGCGCTATGTTATCTATGCATTTGCCACGGATTTAAACGATCCGTCTAAGGTAATTGCAGAGCCATCCGGACTGTTAATCGGACCAAGAGGTGAGGAGCGTGTCGGAGATGTATCCAATGTTGTATTTACCAACGGTGCAATCGTAAACGATAAGAACGAAGTATTTATTTACTATGCTTCTTCTGATACAAGAATGCATGTGGCGACTACAACGATTGACCGTCTGATTGATTATGTATTTAACACACCACAGGATCCGGGAAGAAGTGTACTGTGTGTACAGCAGAGATGCGACCTGATTAAGAAGAACTTAGAGTATTTAAAAAATCATAAATAAGAGGAGAGTTGATTATGAGTGAAGTAAAGATGCTGACAGCTCCGGTACCAAATGTACCATGGCAGGAAAGACCACAAGGACCTCAGAACGGAGCCCCGATCTGGAGATACAGTGAAAACCCGATTATCGGAAGAAATCCGTTAAAGGGTGTTGCAAGAATTTTCAACAGTGCCGTTATGCCGTATGAAGATGGATTCATCGGTGTATTCCGTGGAGAGCAGACCAACGGTATTCCATATATTTATCTTGGACACAGCAAAGATGCCATCCACTGGGATTTTGAAGAAAACAAGATTCCGTTTGTGGATGAAAACGGCGAGCCGTTTATGCCAATCTATGCATACGATCCAAGACTTGTAAAAGTGGAAGATACCTATTATATCATCTGGTGTCAGGATTTCTACGGAGCAGCAATCGGCATGGCAAAAACAACAGATTTCAAGACGTTTACACGGATTGAGAATCCGTTCCTCCCATTCAACCGCAATGCCGTGCTGTTCCCTAGAAAGATCAATGGAAACTTCATGATGCTTTCCCGTCCTTCAGACAGTGGTCATACACCGTTTGGTGACATTTTCTTAAGTGAAAGCCCGGATCTGGTATACTGGGGCAAACACAGACATGTCATGGGCAAAGGAAGCGAATGGTGGGAGTCATTAAAGATCGGCGGTGGTGCTGCTCCAATCGAGACTTCCGAAGGATGGCTCTTATTCTATCATGGGGTATCCGGTACATGTAACGGATATGTTTACTCCATCGGTGGGGCAATCCTTGACATTGATAATCCTTCCATCGTGAAGTATCGCTGTGAGAACTTCCTTCTGACACCGGAAGAGTGGTATGAGGAGAGAGGCTTCGTTCCGAACGTAACCTTCCCGTGCGCAACCATTCACGACAGTGCAGCCGGAAAGATCGCGATCTATTATGGTGCAGCAGACAGTTACGTTGGCCTGGCATTTACAAAACTGGATGAGATTGTAGATTATATAAAAACAAACAGTGTTGTAACATCTGCAGATACAGAAATCGGAAGGAGATAGCTATGCATATTTCACCGGACGACAAGAGATTACAATATTGTGGAAGAATTGATTTTGATAATCCAAAAGCACCTGTACTTGTCTATGCGGCAAGTTTTGTACAGATTCGTTTTACCGGGACGCAGATCTCTGTGACACTGGAAAACAAACGTGCATACTGGTCGAGCCGGATGGGATATATATTGGACGGGAAGCAGGGGCAGTTCTTACTCACCTCGGATCCGGGGGCAGAAACGTATGTGATTGCCAGGGATCTTGAACATACAGAGCATACCCTCACTTTGTTTAAAAGAATGGACTCCTGCCATATCGTCACTTTACTGGGATTTGAATTGGGAAGCGATGCTAAGGTACTTACTCCGGCACCGCTTCCGTCCCGTAAAATCGAAGTTTTCGGAGACAGTGTTTCCTGCGGCGAAGTATCTGAGGCCGTAGATTATGCAGGAAAACCGGACCCGGAACACGATGGGGAATATTCAAACAGTTGGTATTCTTATGCGTGGATGACCGCGCGGAATCTGCATGCACAGTTGCATGACACATCACAGGGTGGTATCGCCCTTCTTGACAAAACCGGCTGGTTTATGGAGCCGGATTATCTGGGAATAGAATCCTGTTATGATAAAATAGAATACCAGCCGGAACTCAGTGAAGTAAAACCATGGGATTTTTCACGTTATACACCAGATGTTGTGATTTTTGCATTCGGGCAGAATGATAACCACCCGGATGATTATATGGCAGAAGATTATAACAGTGCACGTTCCGAAAACTGGCGGCAGCATTACCGCAGATTTTTAGAGCATCTTATGGAAGTATATCCGAAGACAACCTTTATATTGACAACCACAATATTGGAACATAACGAAAACTGGGACATTTCCATTGAGGAAGTGTGCAAAACAGTAAACAGTCCGCGGGTACACCATTTCCTGTATTCACAGAACGGAAAAGGAACACCGGGACATATCCGTATTCCGGAGGCAGAACAGATGAGTAAGGAACTTACCGCATTCATCGAAAGCCTCGGAGAGGAGATTTGGGATATGTAATCAATTTTTAAAAAATTGATTACATTATATAAGGAGTATAACAATGCAGATTGAATATGAAAGAGGTATTTCCAATCCGGGCAATCTGTACCGGATGAAAAAATTAATGGCAAGGGCAGAGGCCGGGGAAACATTAAACATTGGTTTCCTTGGTGGTTCGATCACGCAGGGATGTCTTGCATCCGCACCGGAGCTGTGTTATGCTTACCGCGTATTTCAGTGGTGGGAGAAAACATTTCCGCAGGCAAAATTTCATTATATCAATGCAGGAATCGGTGGAACAACATCACATTTCGGGACGGCCCGTGCCGAGTCCGATCTGCTTTCCCATAAACCGGATTTTGTTATCATTGAATTTTCGGTCAATGATGAATCGACGGAATTTTTCCGTGAGACATATGAAGGACTGGTACGCCGTGTATGGCAGGATGAAAACGAACCTGCTGTGATGCTGGTGCACAATGTTTATTATAATAACGGTGGAAATGCGCAGATCATGCACGGTCAGATAGCCAGACATTATCAGCTTCCGGCGGTCAGCATGCAGAGCAGTATTTATCCGGAGGTCGTTGCGGGGCGGATTCCAAACCGCGAGATTACAGAGGATGATCTACATCCAAACGACAAAGGGCATGAGCTGGTTGCATCTGTGATTACCTATGCTTTGGATAAAATCCGCATGGCACAGACGGATGATGAAGAGCCGGAGTTTCCTGCACCGCTGACACAGAATTGCTATGAGAAAGCAGTTCGGTTGGATAATCGTAACTATGAGCCTGAAAATTACGGCTTTGTCAAAGATACCAGAGTACAGGAAGAAGTCAAAGACTGTTTTAAGAACGGCTGGGCGGCAAAAGAAAAGGGCTCATCTCTTACATTTACGGTACAGGGAAGTGAGATTGCCGTGCAGTTTAAGCGCTGTGTGACGCAGCCGGCACCGGTGGCGCTTGCCATCGTTGATCACGATGAGGCACATGCGGTGACACTGGATGCAAATTTTGATGAGGACTGGGGCGATTCCCTGACACTCACTCCGGTTATGGTACACGGTGCAAACGGTACTCATACGGTGGAAGTGCGTTTGATCTCTGGGGATGAGACAATGCCAGCCGCATTTGAGCTGATTTCTGTAATCACATCGGAAAAATAAAAGGAGGAATGGAATGTTTCCAAAAGATTTTGTCTGGGGGGTGGCAAGCAGTGCCTATCAGGTAGAAGGAACCGACGCAAAAGATGGCAGGGGAAAAAATATCTGGGATGAGTTTGTACGCTCGGGCAGAGTATATGAACACCAGACCGCAGAGGTTTGCTGCGATCATATGCATCGGTACCGGGAAGATTTTGCACTGATGCGTATGCTTGGCATTAAAAACTATCGATTTTCCATCAGCTGGTCGCGGATTCTTCCGGAGGGAACCGGGAAGGTCAACGAGAAAGCTGTGCAGATGTATCGTGATATGATTCTTTGCATGAAAGAAAATGGAATTCGTCCGTTTATTACGCTGTTTCACTGGGAATTTCCGTATGAGCTGTTTAAAAAGGCGGCTGGCTGAACGATGAGGTGGTACAGTGGTTTGGTGAATATGCAAAAGTTGTTGCTGAAAATTTCTCCGATCTGTGCAGTGATTTTATCACGATCAATGAGCCGCAGTGTGCGATTGGACTGGGACACTTAAATGGGGTACATGCACCGGGAATGAAATATTCCATTCCGGAGACTTTTCAGATGGCACACAATCTGATGAAAGCACATGGTCAGGCAGTCATCAATCTGCGCAAATATGCAAAACAGAAGATACGGGTTGGATATGCTCCGACTTGTGGCGTTGCGTATCCGGCGACAGAGAGTGCCGATGATATCGCAGCAGCAAAGAAAGTGTACTTTGGATTTGAAAATCCGATGGATAATTGGACCTGGAATGTGGCATGGTTTTCCGATCCGGTATTTTTAGGAGAGTATCCGAAAGAGGGGCTGGAGAAGTTTGCAGACTATCTTCCGGAGATTACCGAAGAAGACATGCAGCTGATTCATCAGCCACTTGATTTCGTGGGACAGAATATTTACAACGGTTACATGATCCGCTGTGGAGCGGATGGAGACCCGGAGTATGTGGACCGTGCACCGGGCACAGCAAAGACAGGAACCGGCTGGCCGGTGACACCGGAGGCACTTTACTATGGCATCCGTTTCCTTACCGAGCGTTACAGACTGCCGCTTTATATTACGGAAAACGGGATGTCGGATCTTGACAATATTTCCGCAGACGGACAGGTGCACGACAGAGAGAGGATTACGTTTCTGGATGCATATCTTGGAGCGGTACAGCGTGCGATTAACGAGGGAATGCCGGTTATCGGATATTTCCTCTGGACATTTCTGGATAACTTCGAGTGGGCAGAAGGTTACAAAGAACGTTTTGGACTTGTTTATGTAGACTACACAACCCAGCGCAGGATTGCAAAAGATTCCGCATACTGGTACAGAGAGGTAATGAGAATGAATGGAGAAAATTTAAGTTGTAACCAGCCGTATAAGCAGATCCTCTTTATGGAGCCGGTATTTACCCATAATATCTGGGGTGGTACAAAGCTTCGTGAAGAGTATGGATATTCCATCGAGGGCGATGACATCGGAGAATGCTGGGGAATCGCAGCACATCCAAACGGAACCTGTACGATTGCAGACGGTGCGTATAAGGGAAAGAAATTATCCGATCTGTGGGAGGAACATAAAGAACTCTTTGGAAATACACAGGGAAGGTATTCCCGCTGCTGATCAAGATTATTGATGCAAAGGCGGATTTTAGTATTCAGGTACATCCGGATGATACCTATGCTGCAGAGCATGAAAACGGTTCTCTTGGCAAGATGGAGTGCTGGTATATCCTTGACTGTGAGCCGGATTCCAAGCTTGTTATCGGACACAATGCAAAGACACACAAGGAACTTGAAGACATGGTGCATAACGGACGCTGGAGTGAGCTGATCCGTGAAGTTCCGGTAAAGAAAGGTGACTTTATTCAGATTGATCCGGGTACCGTGCATGCGATCAAAGGCGGTATCACCATCCTTGAAACCCAGCAGAATAGTGATATTACGTACCGTGTTTATGATTATGACCGTCTTTCCAATGGGAAGCCGCGTCAGCTTCACATTCAGCAGAGTCTCGATGTCATCAAAGTTCCGGCAGCACCGCTTTCTGAGTGCATGATAAAGACCGGTGAGGCAGAGGCAAACAAACTGCAGAAGCTGATCGAGTGCAAGTACTATCAGGTATTCCACATGAAAGTCGAAGGTCAGGCTGAATTTGAGCAGGAATATCCGTTCCTGATCGTCAGCGTGGTAGAAGGAAACGGACTCTTAAACCATACCAGCGTGAAGAAGGGAGATCATTTTATTCTTCCGTATGGCTATGGTAAGGTTGAGATGGAGGGAAATCTGGAATTTGTTGCTTCTACGGTTTCTACGAAATAAGACTGGGTAACGGTTTGTAAAGGCATACATGATCCTTTGAGGAATGTATGCCTTTTTTATATGCAAAACTTTGTTTGACAAAGTAAAATATTTATGTAAAATAATTATAACAGAATTTATCAATAAAGAAATCCATGAAAACATTGGAGGAATTGTATGGCAACAATTAAAGAAATTGCAGAAATGGTAGGGGTTTCGAGCTCAGCAGTTTCACGGGTACTCAATTATGATGAGGGAATCTCTGTTAGTGATGAGACAAGAGAGGCGATCTTTGCCACAGCAGAGAAAATCGGATATAAAAAGAGAGTAATCTATCCCAAGATCGAAAATGTGGCATTGCTGTATTTTGTTGACCACGAGGATGAACTTGAAGATGTCTTTTACCACGGGGTAAAGGATGAGATAATAAAGCAGGCGAAAAAGATGAATATTCAGCTCAGTATCTATGACCGAAAGGACGGCATGGATCATGTTCCGAAAGATCTAAGTGCCTTTATTGCGATTGGATGGCTCACCAGAAAAGAAATCAATGCTTTGTATAAACGGTGCAAAAGGGGCGTGTTTATCGGCACATCCCCGGATGAAAAACTTTTTGATGCCGTGAAGCCCAATATGGATTCGTTTGTGACACAGATGGTTGATTACTTTGTGGAAAAAGGACATAAACGGATTGGATTTATCGGGGGCAGTGATAGAAATATTGACACCGGAAAACCTTCCATGGATATCCGGGAGTGGTCATTTCGACAGAGCACTGCATACTATGGGTGTCTCAATGAGGAGTACATTTTCATTTCCGAGAGATTTACGGTGGATGATGGCTACCGCATGGGAAAAGAACTGCTTAAAAAAGAGATACTGCCAACAGCACTTTGTGTGGCAAGTGACACACTGGCGGTGGGTGTGCTACAGGCTTTAAATGAAGGCAATATACAGATTCCGGAGCAGGTGGCGGTTTTAGCATCAATGATGTGAATATTGCAAAGTATTTATCACCACCCCTTACTACTATTCATATTGATATTCCATGTATCTGTGAAACCGCGCTTGATCTGTTGCGAAACAGGGTACTATATGGCGGACGCGTAACCAAGCTGGTGTTTGTAAATGGAATTCCAGTTTTCCGGAAGAGTTGTTGAAAAAAAAGATGTTCGATTGCGGACATCTTTTTTTGTGCCTTTTTTGTATATATTGCATAAAATACAAAAATAAAAATTGGCAATATAGTGAAAAGTGTATTTGTGAGTATTGACATTATTAGGCTTAGATGATACATTCTTAATAAGTAAACAATTTACTTGAAAATTAGTAAAGATTTAATTTTGGAAAAGGGGAACATTTATGAAAAGGAAGTTATTACATGCAGTCCTTGTAGCGAGCATGGCAGTAGCATTGTCAGGATGTGGAAACACATCTGGTATTAATGCTGATGCGGAGGAAACACAAAAAGCTACAGAAACAGAGAACATTGAAGAGGAGAGAGGCACAGAAGTTGCTGCCGCAGAACAGAAGGAAAATACAACAGGTACGCCAGATGAAAACGGAAATTATCTGATCAACGGAAGTTTTGAAGAACCAGATTTTTCCGGATGGACGGTGACAAACAACAATGATGTTACAGAGGAGTTAGATGTTTATGATCGTGAGACAGACTGTTTTACAGGTGCACAGTCACTGCATTTTTATTCAGGAAACAATCCGGTGGATTTTTCCATGAAACAGACAGTGAGTGGACTTGAGGATGGCACCTACAAACTAACCGCTCATATTCAGGGTGATGCAGCCGGGGATGAAAATCCGACCGTATATTTTTATGCGCTCGTGGATGGCGAAGAGGTAAAAGCAGATGGCAAATTGCAGGGGTATGTTAACTGGTATACGGTGGAAATCCCGGGCATTACGCCAACGGACGGAGCAATCACAGTAGGAGCACACGTGGCAACAGCACCGGGCGGCTGGGGAACCATTGATGATATTACACTTGTGAAGGAGTAGTTATGAAATTTATTAAGGGTATGGATATTTCCATGGTGAAAGAACTGGAACATTATGGTGCGTCCTATCGGCTGAACGGGAAAAAAAGAAGATCTGTTTGCAATTTTAAAGACATGCGGAGCCAATAACGTAAGGATTCGGATTTGGCCGGATCACTACGATGAAAACGGAAATTCTTACGGGGGAGGTGGAAATGATCTGGAGACCACCATTGAGATCGCAGAAAGAACTGTACAAAGCGGTATGGATTTTATGCTTGATTTCCATTATAGTGATTTCTGGGCAGATCCAGCCAAACAGGTAAAACCGAAAGCCTGGAAAGAATTAAGCGGAGAGGCACTGGAAACGGCGGTGTATCTGCATACCGTAGATACGTTAAAGGCATTGAAAAACCACAAGCTTGTGCCGACTATGGTGCAGGTTGGAAATGAGATTACAAAAGGGCTGTTGTGGCCGGACGGTTACATCGAACAGACCGAAAATATGGCACATCTTCTGCAGGCAGGGATTAAAGGGGTGCGCGAGGAGTGTCCGGACGCAAGGATCGTATTGCATCTGGATTTCGGAACGGATAATAAAATGTATCGACAGTGGTTTGATCAGGTTTCATCGTATGCGCTGGATTTTGATATTATTGGAATGTCGTATTATCCGCACTGGAACGGAAGTCTTTCACTTCTTCTGGATAATATGAATGATATCAGCAGCCGGTATGACAAAGATGTACTTGTTGCAGAGACTTCGATTGGTTATACTACGGAAACATTTGGCTGCAACGGAATCGTTTATTCGAAGGAGCATGAAAAAATCACTGGATACCCGGCAACACAGCAGGGGCAGGAAGCATTCTTGCGGGATTTGTTTGCAACGGTAAGAAGTGTAAACAATAAAAGAGGCATCGGCGTGTTTTACTGGGAACCGGCATGGTTGCCAATACCGGACTGTACGTGGGCAAGTAAGAGTGGCAGCAAGTACATGAAAGACAAGATGACAGCAGGAAATGCCATGGCAAATATGGCATTGTTTGACGAAAATGGAAACGCAAACAGCGCGCTGATAAACATGAAAAACAATGTAAAGGAGGGCAATCATATGAAGAAAAAATTAATAACAGCTGTGCTGGCTGTAACAATGGCAGTGGGAATGTTGACTGGCTGTGGAAGTGGAACTGGAACCGGAAAAAGGGAAGCTTCTGGGGAAAAACTCGTGATCTGGACGAATATGAACGTGGAAGTGGATACCATCCAGAAATATGCAGATGAATGGGGAGAAAAGAACGGACGAAAGGTAGAAGTCATTCACCAGTCTCCATCTGTCCAGCAGTTTGCACAGGCAGTAAAAAGTGCTTCCGGACGGATGCTGTGGTGGGGATTCCAAATGACCAGCTTGCAGATTATGTAAACGCAGATCTTACTGCAGAAGTGCCACAGGATCTGTATGCGGATCAGGATTTTCCGATGCAGCCATCCAGGCATGTTATGTAGATGGAAAACGATATGCAGCACCACTTTCCGTAGAGACTACTGCACTGTTTTACAACACAGATCTTGTATCGGAAGTTCCAAAAACATGGGAAGAACTGGTCGATCAGGCAGCCGCAGACGGAGGTGTACAGTTTGATGCAACAAGCATATACTACGATCTTGGTTTTGTGAGAGCCTGCGGAGGTTATATTTTTAAATATCAGGATGGGGCATATGACACGGCAGACATCGGTCTTGATAATGAGGGCAGTGTGGAAGCCTATGCCTTTATCAATGACCTGTGCAATAAATATAAACTGATCACGGCAGATGTGACAGCCGATATCGCAAGAAGTAATTTCCAGAACGGAAAATGTGCTTATTATATTGGTGGACCATGGGATATTGACGGTTTTACCTCTGCAGGAACTAAATTTGCTGTAGCAAAAATGCCAACTTTCCACGGACAGCCGTTTGTGACCCCGGTGGGTACACAGGTAAGTTTTGTGAGCAACAGCAGTAAAAATCAGGATGCAGCATGGGATTTTATTTCCTATCTGATGGAAAACGGTGCACTTGGCATGTATGAGGCGGGTGACCGTATACCGGCAAAACTGGCAGATCAGGAACTTGATGAGATCCAGAGTAATGCATACACACAGGCATTTGTCGAGCAGATCAATGATGGAGAGCCGATGCCGACCGTATCAGAAATGGGACAGCTCTGGAGTATCCACACAAACAATATCCGTTCGATGTGGTCTGGGGAGCAAACACCAGAGGAAGCTGCCAAAAATATGGTTACGCAGTTGAAAGAAGCGATTGAATTGATGAATTCAGGAAAGTAGTGATGGCATGAGAAAGAAAAAGAATGCGCTTGGGTATACTTATCTGGCACCGGCACTGATCTCGATTCTGTTGGTGACATGTCTGCCAATTATTTATACGGTGATTTTATCTTTTTACTAATTACAACATGTATCATCTGACAGATTACACGTTTGTGGGTCTGGAAAATTATCTGACCGTATTTTCCGGAAGTATTAAAAATGTGTTTTTCCCGGTACTTGGGTGGACGATTTGTTTTGCGCTGTTAAGTACGGCAGGTTCCTATGCAATGGGACTGATTCTTGCCATTTTGTTAAACAATCCGCATATGAAAGAATCAAAAATTTACCGTGCAGTACTGATTGTGCCGTGGGCATTGCCATCTACGATTGCAATCCTCGCATGGCAGCCTGCTAAATGAGCAGTATGGTGGAATCAATAATTTACTGCATACAATCGGTATTGCCTGAATGTACCGTGGCTGACCAATCCATTCTGGGCAAGGGTTGGGCTGATTATCGTGAATGTGTGGCTGGGATTTCCCTATATGATGAATGTCTGTCTTGGCGGACTACAGGCGATTTCTGGTGAATACTATGAGGCGGCTAAAATGGATGGGGCATCAAAATTTCAGTGCTTTAAGAGCATTACATTGCCGATGGTGACGAAACTTTCCATTCCTCTTGTAATTTCTTCGTTTGCGGCTAATTTTAACAATTTTGGAAATATATACATGATTACACAAGGTGGACGGCGAGAGTGGATAACCAGTTTGCGGGTTATACGGATATCCTTGCTAGTACCACCTATAAGATGACCACATGGTCGAACCGGTATGAACTGTCTGCAACGTTCAGTGTGCTGATCTTTATCATTGTCGGAACATTTACGCTGATTAATATGCGGCTGTCCGGCTCATTTAAGGAGGTTGATTAAATGAAAAATAAAAAGAAAATATCCGCCTCAGAACAACGGACACTGTGGGGAAGCAGGGTGGTCATATGGATCACGATGATCGTGGTGCTGTTTCCGGTCATATGGATTGTTATGTCCTCTTTTTCCGCGGGTGACAGCTTTTTCCTGTCCTCATTGTTCCCTGAAAAAATTCAGCATTGAACATTATGTGGAACTGTTTCGGGAAACGGATTTTGGAATCTGGGTTTTAATTCCCTAAAGTTTTGCTTTATTGTAGCAATCATACAACTTGTGCTTACTTCACTTGCAGCGTATGCGTTTGCAAGACTGCGGTTTGTGGGAAGAAAATATGGACTGATGGCACTTTTGATATTACAGGTGTTTCCAAACAGCATGGCAGTTGCCGGATACTATATTTTAATTTATAAGTTCGGGCTGGTGGACAACAGCTTTGCGCTCATTCTTGTGCTTGCAGGTGGAAGTGCTTACAATATCTGGTTACTTAAATCTTATATCGATGGACTTCCGGTGGAATTGGATGAAGCTGCAATGGTGGATGGAGCAAATGAATTCCAGGTTTTTTATAAGATCATCATCCCGCTTGCAATGCCACAGCTTGCCGTGATCTTCCTGTTTTCGTTTATTGCAACATACAGTGAATATGTGATTACCTCAATCTTTTTGCAGACACCGGGAAAAATGACGCTTGCACTCGGACTGCAGTCTTTTATCAGCGATCAGTTTGCTGCACACTGGACTTTGTTTGCTGCAGCAGCAGTGATTTCATCCCTGCCGATCATGATCATCTTTATGTGCTTACAGCGATTTATTCAGAATGGATTGGTTGCCGGAGGGGTAAAAGGATAAAATGAAATATCATCGGGGATTCTTCATGAAGATGGCAAAATAGGGACGAATGAGGATTTTTCCGGATTAGCGGGTCTTTTAGAATCTGCAATTTCTGGAGTACGTGCTTCTGCTGCATCAAGTACCAAAATTATGCTTCATCTGGATCAGGGTGGAAAAAATCAGTTGTATACCTGGTATTTTGGTGGATTATTGAAAGAGTCACCAAACTTGGATTTTGATGTATTTGGATTATCTTATTATCCAATGTGGCATGGAACCATGGAGGGGCTTCAGTATAATTTGAATTACTTGGCGACCACCTATAATAAAGAAGTGTGTGTTGTAGAAACTGCGTATGCATGGACAACGGAAGATGGTGATGGTGAAGGAAATGTATTCATTAGTGGAGATGAAGAAGTTGGAGGATATCCTGCAACAGTAGAAGGACAATTTGAATTTATGAATGATCTGGAATCAATCATTTTAAATGTACCAGATGACAAAGGTATTGGATATTTTATTGGGAACCAGAATGGATACCTGTAGAAGGCGGAACATATGCTACATCTGCAGGGGTTGCGTATAAAAATGATACCGTAACGCCAAGTAATACATGGGATAACATGACGTTGTTTAATTTTCAGGGAAATGCATTAGATTCTATTAAGGTGCTTAATAAACCGTGTGAAAATTTATTGACAAATATCAGTTTTGAACAGAATGGGATAACTACTTCACCGAGTGGATGGAATGTATGGACAAGTGATTCGTCAGATGAAAATACTGTAAGAACAGAATATGGTGATGCATATGATGGAGATTACAAATTAACATTTTGGGATGATAAAGAGTATTCGTGTTCTGTATATAAAACGTATACAAATATTCCGAATGGAACATATAAATTCTCAATTTGGGCAAAGACAAATGGGAAACAGGATGTTTTACAACTTTATGCAAAAAATTATGGAGGAAGTGAGCTTGATACCACGATTGAAACAAGTGACATTAATTGGAATATTTTTAGTATAGACAAGATTGTTGTTACAAATCATACGTTGGAGATCGGGGTTTATTCTGTAGCAGGAGCAAATGACTGGTGTAACCTTGACTTGGCAATGTTAAGAAAAATTGATTAATTATATTTAAAATTTTTAAGGGGATGGTTTTGATCGTCCCCTTAATTTTTGAATTGTTCTTTGACTGGTGGAATCTTATGAAAAAGAAAATATGGAATAGGTGCAGAAAAAATGGTAGACTATAAAAAGAGTTTTTGTAGGGGTGTAATAAATGTTAACGGATATGATGAAAGACGAATTGGTAAAAGGGTTACTTAATCTGTTTCATGAAAATTTATCAATGATTATTTTGTATGGATCTGTTGCAAGAAATGAAGCTACATCAGAAAGTGATATAGATATAGCAATCATCACTAAAAATGATATGAATGAAGAAATAAGAAATAAATTTATTTGCTGGTCAGCAGAGATGGATATACGTTATGATAAGATTTTTTCTATCATTGATATTAAAGAAGAAAATATGAAAAAGAGGGGGAAGTGCTTCCATTTTATAAGAATGTACAAAAGGAGGGGGTTATTCTTTGGAAGGCAGCTTAAAAGAACTAGCACGATATTAGCACCTGTAGAGCAGAACATAATCTGTTTTACAGGTGCTTTTTTCAATTAATAAGGAACTGGTACTTTCGTCTCTTGTGAAAATGTCTAATTAAAAGACTAAAAAAAGACTAAAAAACTTTAAATTAAGTAATACTTTACAAATGTTTAATTTTCTATTAACTAAATATTGACTTAAAATTACTTTATGATATACTGAATTTATCAAATAAATAAAGCAATTGCACACTGGTTCCCCATATTTTTACTGCACTCCCCAAGTATGCAGTACCCTCTCCTGAAATATGGGAAGCAGCGTGCAATTGCTTTTTTATTAAGTGAAACCGGATAGATGGAGGGTGCTGGAAGGTTTTTACAACTAAAATGGAGAAGAAAGGAAAGGTAGAGCAAAAACATGAGAAGGGTAGGAAAACAGATTGTTGCCATCACGCTGGCAGCAGCAATGATGGGGTCACTGACACCGGAGGCATGCACATTTTTTTACAGAATGAGATTGTGTATGCGGCGGAAACAAATGAAGCGTCAGCACCAACAGTAACACGTACAGAACTGTACAAAAATGAGAACGCAAAAACAACAGAAACCATTGATTTTTCAGGATTGCAAGAAGAAGACTGGAATGGTGCAGGAAAAATTACTTTTGCATATGATGAATCCATCAATGGCTCGTCGGGAAATGTGAATGAAGAGTATTAATTAACTGCAAAGGTAACACTGGATGAAACATCCTATCAGTCGCTGGATGCAGATAAAGCGCATCTGAATATCCAGGGTGTAACAAAACTGGGATCAAAATGGGGATGGAACAACAGTACGGATTGCCAGTGGCTGCAGAAGGATTCTTTTATGAAAGTTGGGGAGAATTATTCAGCTGATCTGAAAGTAAAGTTTTCAGGAATAACACCGGATACATTGATGGATGTTGAATTCGTTCTTGTGGGAACCGGATTTAAGGGAACTGTGACATTTTCAAATGTAGTTCTCACAAATTTATCAAGCGATAAACAGGAACTGACCAAACAGGAGCCAACCGTTCTTTCTGATTTAAATGATGAATCCCAGGTAAATCTGTGGGCAGGCGAAACCGGATATCAGTATTTCCACGGTGGAGAAGAAAATGCTGCTCGAAATGTTCCTATGATGCAAATGGCGGAGACGGAAGATTAAAAGTAAGCCTGGATTATACAGCCAACTCCGGCGAATCATGGAGTGAGGCAAAAGTGAAATTCACACCGGAGACACCGGCTGATATCAGCAATTATAATCAGGTGAGTGTGGATTTGATTTATCCGGAAAACAGTAATATTTCCAAGATAAAATTTTTCTCCAATAGCGGAATCAATAAAGATACCAGCATAGATTCGTCCGAGGCAGCAGATGCAGGAAACGGATATAAGAAAGTTACAGTTACTTTAGGATTTTCTCCATCTGCCACACCAATGGATGATCTGACAATCGGACTTATCGGAGCCAACAGTTCCTTTGCAGGGGATGTTTATCTGGATAATCTGATACTTTCCCAGAAGGATGCCAGTGGTGATTTTGTGACAATTACCGCAACACCGAATACAGACGGAACACAGGCAAAAACAGAAGCAACAGATAAAACCCTGACCATGACAGATCCGGATGCCAGCAATAGCGCAAAGGCATTGTATGCGTATCTGCAGGGACTGACCGAAAGTGATCAGGTACTGTTTGGACATCAGAATGATGTGAGCCGTTCGGTTGGAACAAAGGATGAGTTAGGAGATGTCCATGATGTGACCGGTTCTGTCAGCGGTATTTTTGGAATCGATTCCCTTGCACTGTTTGGAAGCGAGGCTGGTGGTACGGATGCGGCATCTGCACTGCAGAATTCCATTGACTACAGCAAAAGGCGGCCTCAAAACGGTGCAATCGTTACCTTATCCACCCATATGCCGAATTTCACCAACGCAAAGATTAAAAAGAATGCAGATGGAACCTACGATTTCTATAACTGTGATTTTAATGAAGCAAAAGATTTATCCGGTGATTCGTTAAAGAAGATTTTGCCTGGTGGAGAGAAGAATGAGGTATTTAAGGCATATCTTGATACGATTGCATTCTATGCCAATGCATTGGAACAAGAGAATATCCCGGTCATCTTCCGTCCACTGCATGAGAATACAGGCGGATGGTTCTGGTGGGGAACTGGAAACACGGCGGAAAGTTATAAGAGTCTGTATGCATATACCAGAGATTATCTGGAATCCAAAGGCGTGCACAATATGCTTTATGTGTATTCGCCAAACGGACCCTGGAGACCGAGGCGGAGTATATGTCGCGTTATCCGGGAGATGCCTATGTAGATATTCTGGCATTTGACTATTACAACGATTTTAATACCTATCCGGCTGAAGCAGATACGTCGTTCTTTGATCATCTGGATCAGACCTGTCAGGTTGTATCATCACTTGCAAAACAGCATAACAAGCTGGCTGCAATTTCGGAGACCGGTGTACGTGTGATGAAGAAGGATGGAAGTGATAACGAAGGGCTTCTTGTAAAAAAATAATCCGGTCAGTGAGGCAAAGTCGGGTGTGAACTGGTATCAGAAAGTGAATGATATCGCAAAGAAAAACGACATGCCATATTATATGGTATGGGCAAATTTCAGCGATACCAATTTCTATGTGCCGTATAAATACAGTGATACCATGGGTCAGGAAATGATCAATGAGTTTATTGATTACTACAACAATGAGGATTCAGTATTTGGAAACGGTACGAATTTCTATGGAAATATCGATAAGTACGCAGGAGTAAAGACGGATAATTACAAAGATGTCAGCGGATACATGGTAGCACCGTTTGATATGGATACGATTTTAAAGCCAACTGCATTAAAAGCAAGCGTTTCCAATGCCGGTGAGGTATCGTTTGTTGTAACGGATACGGCAAAAGGCAAACAGTTGACATTGCCGGCTGCGAAAGGCTCCGATGGATGCTATACGGCACAGCTGACACAAGAGGAAATGGATCAGATCGGAAAAACAGATGTTGCATCCATTACGCTCGTTGCAGATGGAAAAGAACTGTCCACGATCACAAATCTGAGTATCGGAAAAGAAAAGGACAAAGCTCCGGCAGGTGTGCTGGAAAATTTTGACTACTATGTTGGGAGTAATGGACTTCTGGATGCAGCTTACGGTGGAAATTCTGCCGCTGGATGCAGTTCGTCCTTTACGCTGGATCAGGAGCATAAGGCAGACGGTACATATGGTGCTGCATTTCATTACAAATTAAAAACAACCGGTTCGGAAGTCTGGACGGGTCTGGTAAATGCAACTCAGAGCAATACAGATTTTTCAGCCTATAATGCATTGAAATTCTGGACAAAACTTGATGGAAAAGGGCAGAAGGTTGTTGTACAGATCAAGGCAGGAGGAGAAGAGTATGAAGTATATCTGACTAATCTTGCAAAGACAGAAGATGCCTATGAAGTAATCGTTCCATTCTCCGCTTTTAAAGGGAAGATGGGTGGAAAACTTAGTGGGGATGCTTTAAAAGATGTGCAGGCATTCGGACTCTGGTGTAATTCCAACCCGGCAGGTTCCGCGGTAGATGTGGAATCGGTACTTTACTTTGATGCATTCAAAGGAACAACGATCAGTGACGCGGAAGCTGCAAAAGCAGATGCCGATGGCCTGATTGCGGTAAAACAGACCAGCCAGAGTGGAAATAATGGCGGAAATTCTTCCTCCGGCAGCAGCACCTCTGGTGGAAATTCCGGCAGCACAACAACACCGGATACAAAACCATCGGAAACCCAGAAAACGGACAAAACATTTGAGAATATTGCAAAAGATACAAATGCGACACTTACCGTTGAAAAGAACGATAAGGGAGAAGTGACAGATGCCCGGGCACAGCTGGACAAAACAGTAAAGAATGCTTCCGAGACAAAGAAGACTACAATTTCAGCAGATGTGGTTGCAAAATTAGTCAAAGAGGCAGGAACCAGCGACATCACGATTACCCAGACAACAAAGAACGCTTCCGGCAAAGTGATGAACAGCGTATCTGTCAATGCGAAGGATCTGCAGGCAGGCAAAAAGCTGACACTTGTAAAAGTTGATAAAAAGACAGGAGAAAAAGTCCTGATCAGCAGCAGGACTTATAAGGTTTCCAAAGACGGAACTGTGACAGCGGATACCAAAGATGCCGGTGATTATGTACTGCTGAATGAGAAGGATGCAAAAGCCCTGAGCAGTAAAATCTTAAAGAGTGTTGCATTAAAGGATACCAAGAAAACGGTTGCAAACGGAAAGAAGGCAAAAGTTACTTTTGATAAGGGTCTGAACATGGAAAATGTAAAGAAGATCACTTATACATCTTCCAAAAAGCCGGTTGTAACAGTGAATAAAAATGGTACAATTGTCGCAAAGAAAGCTGGCAAAGCAGTTGTGAAAGTAAAAGTCACTTTAAAGAACGGAAAGACAAAGACGGTAAAGATGACGATCAAAGTGACAAAGTAAATTTACAGGAGTTTCGTCAGAATTTTAATAAGAAAAAGACGGTTTCGCAGGAAATCGTCTTTTTTTCTTACCCATAATTGTAAAGAGAAGCGTGTGCGTTTTTCGGGGGAATTGATTGTAATTTCAGGAACCTTTGTTTATACTAAAATCAATAGAAAAGAGAATGAGAAGGAGAACATTTATTATGGCAGGAAAACACATTTCCATTCCGGCACTTTTAAAGATCGGTGCGGGTGCATTGGACAATCTGGGGATTTACTTAAAAGAGTTACAGTTACAGAAAGTAGTTGTATTATTTGGAAACGGTCTTGTAGAAATGTTTGGTTCTACCGTTATGTAAGCATTGCAGCAGGAGGACATTGATATTTTAGAATATCAGGAACTGGATACCGTGCGGTTGGAAGATCTGACCAGTCTTGCATTTTCCATGCCGGCGAAGACGCAGGCAGTCATCGGCATCGGTGGCGGAAAAGTGATTGATGGTGCGAAATATTGTGGATTTCTGCGAAATCTGCCGTTTATCAGCATCCCGACATCGGCATCAAGCGATGGCTTTTCAAGTGCCAGTGCTTCCCTTCTGGTGGAAGGACGCCGCAAGTCCGTTCCGGCAAAACTTGCATATGGGATTGTGGTGGATACAAGGATTATCCGCAGTGCACCGGAGAAATTTTTATATTCCGGAATCGGCGATATGGTATCAAAAATTACCGCACTGTATGACTGGATTTTTGAGGAAGAACATGGGTACGGAAAAGTCAACGATTTTGCTGTTATGATTGCAAAGAAAGCAGTCAACAGTTTTGTGCGCACACCGTTTACTTCGATACAGGATGATCTGTTTTTAAAGGAACTTCTGGATTCTCTTGCGATGAGCGGAATTGCAAATGAGATTGCGGGCAGCAGTGCGCCAACGAGCGGCAGCGAACATCTGATTTCCCATGCGCTGGACAAGATGCTTGAGCATCCGCAGCTTCATGGTATTCAGGTCGGCATTGCAACATATCTGATGAGTGTTGTGCAGGATCATCGTTACCGGAGGGTAGACACAATTTTTATGCAGACGGGGTTCTGGGATTATGTAAAAGCACTGGATCTTCGGCGGGAGGATTTTGAGAAAGCAGTTGATCTGGCACCATCGATCAAACCGTTCCGCTATACGTATCTGCATGAGCAGCAATATAGGGATCGCGCGAAGGAACTCCTGCATACAGATGCGCGGCTGCAGGAAATCCTGAAATAGAGAGGAAAATAAATTACAGGATATACAATGATAAAAGTAGCAATATGTGATGATGATATACAATTTATTTATAAATTGGAACAAAGTATTTTCGGTTTGCAGAAATGAAAAGAATAAAAGTGGATGTTGACGGTTACAAGTGGAGCAGAATTTATTCAAAAACTGCAGCAAAGCGAAAGATATGATTTGTTATTTTTGGATATTGAATTAGGGGACAGCTCGGGGATTATCGTTGGAAACTGGATTCGATCCCAGATCCAATATGAATCCATGCAGATTGTTTTTGTATCGGCAAAAGAAATGTATGCCATGCAGCTTTTTGATCTGCGTCCAATGAATTTCCTCGTGAAACCCATACAACAGGAACGAGTAGATTATATATTAGATGAATATGAAAGGCTGTATCAGTTTCAGCCACATATTATAGAAATTGGGAAAGGAAGAAATGCGATACGGATAGAAGAACATTCTGTTTTTTTATTTGCAGAGCCTTGCCAGAAAAATTCAAGTGGTAACAGCAAATGATACATTATGTGTGTATGGAAAACTTTCGGAGGTTATTCCTGCGTTGAATCCGCATTTATTCTGCGTGGTACATAAATCTTATGTCATTAATCTGCGGTATGCAGAATCTTTTCAGAAAGACAGCGTACACATGATCAATGGGGATGACATTCCGGTCAGTCGGTCTATGAAAAATAACCTTGATCATGCAATTATGGAAAAAGATGAGGTGTGGCGGGTGAATAACATAGAAAGAATATTTGAAGCGGTATGTAACATATTAAGTGTGTATGTAAGTTTTAAAGTGACGGATGTTTTTCTGGAAAAGAAAAGAAAACTGCCACGGATGGCAAATATTGTTTATGTGCTCGTATGGCTTATTAATCACAGTTGTTGCATTTGGTTTTCGAAATGCCATGGGGACTACGGTGAGTATGGTACTGCTTCTCTGGGCGGCAGAAGGTATATTGTATGAAGGAAGTATACTGCAGAAAATAATGGCAGGTTGTTTTACAGTATTGCTGGGGCTTACCATTGAATTTATCATGTATTATTATCTGGGAGATTTTTCTTTGTTTTCCGAAGGGCGGGCAATGGGAACCATCACAGGGGCAATGGTCAATCTGCTCATAGCAATGGGAATAAGACAGGTGATATGTCGGCGAAGGGTTATGGAAACACAGAACTATTACTTTATGATTCTTGTATTAGCCGGAAATATTGTCTGGATATATGCTCTTGAGAGTGTATCTGGCGAAAATTCGCCAAAAACAGTATTATCATTGGCTATTATGATCGTTGTAGATCTTGGAATGTTCTATTTGTATGACCGTTTGGGAGAAGCTTATCAGGATAAAATGCAGCAACGGCTTTTAAAGGAACATATGATGGCCTATCAGGAGCAGATGCATATCATGCAGCAGAATCAGAAAAAAGCTGGATTTTTTTGCGGCATGACATGAAAAACCATATGTATCTTCTGCAGACATATCTTAATGAAGGAAGGTATGATAAGGCACAGGAATATGTAAATAAAATGAGTGAGCATTTGCAGACGGAGCATAAGTATGTGAATACGGGGAATCTGGAACTGGATATGATTTTGAATCATAAACTGGCAAAAGCGGAGGCAATGTCCTGTCAGATTCAGTCGCAGATTGTGATTCCGTGCCAGTTGCCAGTGGATGGATATGAGTGGAATGTTTTGTTTGGAAATCTGTTGGACAATGCAATTGAGGCAATGGAGCAGATAAAAGATCGTTTTTTGGAGATTCGGATACAATATGACAGGGGAATTCTGGGTATACAGGTGAAAAATACGTTTGATGGAAAAGTCAATAAACAGGAGAACGTTTACTGACAAGGAAGAAACAACAGGCATTGCATGGAATCGGTATGCAGAATATTTCAGATGTTGTAGACAAATACGGGGGATGGAAATCTATAAATATCGATGAAAATATATTTGAGGTTCAGATTGTGTTATATCTTTGAAAAAATCCCATGGTGTATGCTATGGGATTTTTAATGCAGATTTTGACGAAAATCAAACCAATTTTAACATGCAGAAAGAATAATGGGAAAAATGAAGTATAGTATACACAAGAGGGGGGATGGCTATGAAAAATATTTTAAAAATAATGCTTATGATGATTACAATTTTTACGATAGCAGGTTCTGCTGTCTATGCCGCGGAAATACCGGTTTCAGATCAGGATCAGTTAATAACGAGCAGCGATTGGACAGAAATCAGTAATTTACAGGATGAAATGAAAAAAAGAAGAGCCGGATGCAACCATCGATTATGACAAGGCATTAAAAGTATATGTGGATTGTAATCTTATAAAATTGCAGACGGCAGATACGAAAAAACTCACAAGTGCTCTGGAAAGTGCAAATTATGTATGGGTCATTCCTTTTAAAATGGAAAAGACATATGGAATGTTTACCGTAGCCAAAGGACTTCCTTTGAGTGAAGAAGCAAAGTCTGTATTGACAAAAGCAGAACAGGAAGAAGTAAAAATCATGCTGGAAAATGGATGATTACAGAGACAGCAGAACATACAGTGGAACCTTACTATGATATACTTCTGGAAAAACGAGAGGCATTATCGGACTGTACGAGAGTAGTACTGGTGGGAAGTCAACCGGGAATGAGACAGCCGGTTGCACTTGGGATGAATGATGAAACAGCACGTATCTGGATTTCGTTAGGGTATCAGTATCCGGTTATGGAGAAAATTCCGGAAACTCAAAATGTGGAAAGCGGTGTCTATTCATTTGAGTCTGTAGCGGAGATTTCAGATACTTATATTGAAGATTCTGAGGTAAGTACAGGAGCTGGAGTACAGAGCAGAAGTTCGATGAAATATGTGGCTGGCATTGGAATTATAGTGATAGGGAAGCATATTAATCCTTAGTGTTTTAAAGAAAAAAGAAATTGGAGGATTATGAATGAAGAAAATCAGTCTGTACTTATTAATTTTTACAATGCTATATTGTCTGTGTGCGTGTGGAAAAAATTCTGATGCAAAATCAAACAGTAGAGAAGATGATGGCAGAAAAGAACAAAAGATAATCATATCATCAATTCAGGTTGCTTCAAATACGAAGGTTATGCGTGCAAAGGTGTTCCTTCCGAACGCAAAATCTTTGGAAGGAACAAATTATTGGTTAGGTGGGTTAGATACTACCAGTAAGGTGGATGTAATAGATACAGGTGATGGTATTCAGATCAATGTGTGCGGCTTTTATTCTGATGATACTGCGTGGAAAAATCCGAAAGTATATAAGGGATTTCAATCACCGGATAATTCAAATACGCCATTAAAAAATGTTTTGGTTAAGGGAAAAGTTGTTCCAATGAAGGAGAAGATGTTAAAAGCGGATGTTAAGAAAACAAAAAAAACAATCCCTGTTGAAATTACACCTTATACGGTTAGTATTTGTCCCGTCAATGACTGGAGAGAAAAAGGGTGTTTTTATCATGTAGTTGCAACAACAAAAGACGGAAAGCAATATTCCATAGGAGAGTTACCTCTTACCGATGACAGAAAAGGAACTGAAAAAAGAAACATCCTTTCATGGATGGTACAGATCTTGAACAACTTGGAGATGGCTATGCATCTGCAAGTGAAATGAAATATTGTGGGGCTCGTTATATTTTCAATCAGAAGATTGATATCACACAGATAGAACAGATAGAAATAATAAAATATAAAATCAGCAGATGATATAGGTATAAAAACAGGTCATAAATTTGTTGACGATGATAGGAAACCATGTTAGGATGATGGCAGAGACTATCAATGAAGTGACAGGGGAATGAGTTATTGACTCATCCCCTGTTCTGATTATCAGGAGAAATGGATGAAAAAAAACAATCAGATGAAACCAGACAATGTAGCAAAACGTCTATGGGCATTTTTTATCGTGCTCACCATGTGTATTACCGTGCAGCCTGTCGTGCCGGTAAAGGCGCAGGAGGCTGTGCAGACAGCGGCAAGAACGATCTATACGGAATTTAAAGATGGAAATTCTACCCATTCCGGAGATGGAAGCTATGGAAATCCCTACAATTTATTTGAGGATGCCTATGCGGCTGCCGGCAATGGGGATGAAATCTCAATTTGGGAAGTGGTGCTTTTTTAAATGCCGAGGCTGCGGAACCGTTTATTTTTGATAAAAAGCGTGACCGTCAACGGAAATGGAAATACTTTTTCCAACCGTAAGGGGGGATTTATCCTGAATACGGATGTGACATTTAAAAACATTACGCTGCGGTTTTCCAATCGTCTGCACGATGCAATTTTGCAAATGGGCATAAACTTGTTCTTGAGAATGTTACGTGCGACAGCGGATTCCGCTATGTAGATATCTTTGGCGGATCCCTTTATGAGAATGGAAAGAATATGGGGAATCATCCGGGATCAGAGGCACAGATTCTGATTATGGGTGGTGGTACCAATCTGGGGAATATTTATGCCGGTTCCATGAACGGAACATATGACGGTAAGACACAGATCGTGCTTGCGCACGTTTCCGGTACGCAAAATGGGGAAATCTATGCATCCGGTGCCATTGAACCATATGTAAATCAGGATGACTGGTTTTCCACGCAGGAGCCGGATCCACCGGCAGCGGATGGACAATATACGGTTTCCGGCGATGTGGAAATTTCACTTACCGGTTCCGATACGAAACAGGTGTACGGAGTATCTGAAAATCACGCAGGGAAGACATTTCTGACCATAGATACCGACCAGTCCTATACCGGAATTCCAGGTATAAGCAAAGTAGGAAACCTCACAGTAAAGGGCGGTGGAACATTTGCACCGGCAGCGTTGGACAGCTGTACGGTCAGGCTGGAAGGGGCAAGTGCGATTGATCTTTCCCAAATGGAAACTCCACAGGTACATTCGATTGTGAGTGCGGATTCTGCAAGAAACCGACTGATCTTAGGAAAAGAACAGAAGCTGAATGTTACAGATACCATTACGGGTGCACTTACATTTGAAACCGTGAATGGAAGAAATGGAAAATCCGAATTGCGGAGTATGGTCACACCTATCTGGAACTTGGAAGTGCTGCGGGTACGGCGGTTTCTTTTACACCGACAGACGGACAGATGGGAATGACACTGGAACGGACATCGTCTGGAAACGGAGAAATCTGGAAAACCAGTGAGTTGTCAGGGAATGAACCGGTTGCAGTAAAAATATGACCATAAAAAATCCGGTAATTACCACAACGGTTTCGGAGATTTCAAAAGTCGGTGAGTATGAAAATAAGAATCCAAAACCATATCTGGCAGAGGTAGCCTGGCTGGAGCAAACGGATGAGTATGATCGGGATCTAGGGTTTGTTCCGATGGAATATGAAGTAACATTTAATGGAACTGCTTATTTTTCAAAAACAGTTACAGAGAACGGGGATAGTTTTATTTGTATTCCAGAGTTAAATTTAATGTTTATGACGGGGGTATCATATGAGGAAATTACAGATGATACGATCACACCCATGTGCTATCACACGACTGAGAGTTCTACAGTAAAAGAAGGAACCTACTACATCACAATCCGTCCATTTTCAGCAGATGAACAAATTGAGCAGAAGGTAGTTTTGATTGTAAACAAAGATCCGGATACATCCGGTTCGACGGTTACTTCACAGGAAACAACCACTACGATAAATGGATTACCATCGGCCGTGTCCATGCAGGATGAACTGAATCTTACCGTGCAGACGGTCTATACAGATAGCAGCTTACAGGGACAGAACGTGCCGTCTGCTGATTTTTCGGTATACATTAACCAGACCCCTTATGAAGTATCCGGCATCACGCTTCAAAAGGAGTGGCAGCCATAAAGATTCCGGTTTCAGAGGCAAACGGATTTCATATGGGAGAAAATGCAATTACAGTTTCTTATGCAGGAGCAGCCAATGAAAACTACAGGGCACTTCCTTCCCAGGCAAACGAAACCGTGACGGTAAATCCAATTGCCGTAAAGATGCAGTATGATACCATCCAGCAGACAGCTGCATACACAGGGCTGAAACAGAGCTGCTTTGTTTCCACGGTAAATGTAGTCCGAACGGACAACGGACAGACGGTAGATTCGCAGGTAAAGCCTGAAGTTTTCTATCGGCAGGATGGGAAAAATGTTGTTCCGGTGCAGCCGGGCAGCTATGAGGTGTGGTTTAAAGTAACTGGAAACCAGTACGATGTGATAGAGGAAAAAGTCGGAACCTTTACCATTACAGCGGCGAAACCATCGATTCGCCTTACGGCAGAGACAGAAAACGGTAATTCCGTACATCTGTATGCAAAGGTAGATGGAGTTCGAAATGGCAGTATTCCGCGTGGTTCGATTTCTTTTTATCAGGACGGAACCATAATAAAGGCACAGGAAAAACTCGTATATGGGGAAGCCGATACGGTTGTATCAGACTTAAAACGTGGCGGTTCTTATCAGTTTAAGGCAGTATATGAGCCGGATGATAAGGATGGACAGAATTATTACGAAACAGTGACAAGTGAAGCCGCGACCGTTACAATCAAAGAGGACAGTTCCACCGGAGGCGGTTCATCTTCCGGAGGAAGTGGAACAACCGGAGGCGGCTCATCTTCCGGAGGCGGTGGAGCAACCGGAGGCGGCTCATCTTCCGGAGGCGGTGGAGCAACCGGAGGCGGCTCATCTTCCGGAGGTGGTGGAGCAACTGGAGGCGGCTCATCTTCCGGAGGAAGTTCTGGTGGTGGAAATACTTCGGGTGGTAACACAGCCGGAGGGGAACACCATCCAACGGAAACAAAAACCGATGTAGAAACTCCGTCTAACGGAAATACAGCTGGTACACAAACACCGTCCGATGGAAACGCGACCGGACAAAATACACCAACCGTAACCGTTACCGGAACCCGGAAAAATAAAGCCATCAAAACAACGGTGACCGCTGATCTGATAAATCAGATACTGGAAGAAAATAATGGAAAACACACATATGTGACGATCCGGGTCACCGATCCGGCTGGCAACGTAAGCTATACACTGACCGTAAATACAGCAGACATACAGACCGGAAACAAGCTGTATGTGTGCGCAAAAGATCAAAAGACAGGTGCCTATGTCCTTGTAAACGACAAGAGTTATACGGTTACAAAAGCCGGAAATGTGAATTTTTCAGCAGATTCCAAAAAGGATTATGTCCTTATGGATCAGAAAGATATGGATCAGGTCACAACGAAAATATTAAAAACGGTTACATTGAAGAATAAAACCGTTCAGGTGAAGAAGAGAAAACAAAAGAAGGTTTCTCTGGCAGCCACCTTAAATATGGACAATGTAAAAAGCATTTCTTATCAGAGCAATAACAAAAAATTGCATCTGTAAACAAGAAGGGTACCATAAAATCGAACAAAAAAGGAACTGCGTCCATTCGCGTGACAGTAACCTTAAACAATGGAAAGACCAAAGTTTTAAAATTAAAAGTCAAAGTCAAATAGCAGATGCAGGAAAAGACAAAACCCCGGAAATAAATATCCGGGGTTTTTGTTTTACCTAGAGAGAAAGTGCACACTGATCAATTTTTTCCAATTCTTCCTCCGTAAACGGAGCAGAGTTTAACACTTTCAGATTTTCAAGAATCTGTGCCGGGCGGGAAGCTCCGATCAGAACGGAAGTGACCACACCGTCCCGGATCACCCATTTGAGTGCCATCTGTGCGAGGCTTTCACCACGGGCAGCCGCAATCTCATTCAGGCTCCGGATACTTGCCATCCGTTTTTCATCAAACTGATCCGCATGCAGGAAACGTCCGTCCGTGTTGACACGGCTGTCTTTTGGAATACCGTTTAGATAGCGGTCGGTCAGCATACCCTGCGCGAGCGGGCTGAAAGAAATAATTCCTTTCTTCCCATCTGCTGCGGCCTGTTTTAAACCGTTTTCTTCAATGGTACGGTTAAAGATATTGTAGGAATTCTGGTTGATAATAAATGGGCAGTGCAGATCTTCTAAGATGGCAGCTGCGCGTTTCATGGTTTCCCCGTCGTAGTTGGACAGACCGACATACAGTGCTTTTCCGCTTCGCACGATCTGGTCGAGTGCACCCATGGTTTCTTCCAGCGGCGTATCCGGATCCATTCTGTGATGATAGAAGATATCTACATAATCCAGACCAAGGCGTTTCAGGCTCTGGTCAAGACTGGCGATCAGATACTTACGGCTTCCCCAGTTTCCATAAGGTCCCGGCCACATGTCAAAACCGGCTTTGGAACTGATGATCAGTTCATCGCGGTAGGAAGAAAGCTCTTCCCGAAGGATCTTCCCGAGATTTTCCTCCGCACTGCCCGGCTGCGGTCATAGTTGTTTGCAAGGTCAAAATGTGTAATCCCATTGTCAAATGCCGTAAAGCACATCTGTTTCATATTCTCATAAACACCGGTATCTCGAAATTGTGCCAGAAGCCCAAAGATACTTCCGGCAGCATCAGTCCGCTGTCGCCGCAGCGGTGGTATTTCATGGTTTCGTAACGTGATTCATTTGCGTGATACATAAGAAATCCTCCTTAGTTTGTAAAAAATTTATCATAAATGCCAAATCCAAAGATAAAAAGCACAATCAGCGGCAGAATATAGGTAATGTAGCCGCGCATCCAGTTTTTAATTTTTAATCCTTTTCCGGTATTGGCTTCGGTTGTGTAGTTTTTCCAGCCCCAGCCGTAGCGGCTTGTGCAGAACAGCACATATACCAGGGAACCGAGAGGCAGGAACAGGTTGCTTACCAGAAAATCTTCCAGGTCAAGCACAGACCCGCCAAAGATTGAAAAACCTTTCCAGTTCCATACATTGTATCCGAGTACACATGGCAGGGAGAGTACAATGATCAGTACCAGATTAACGGCACAGGATTTCTGGCGGCTGCATCCGGTCAGTTCCATACCGCAGGAGATGATGTTCTCAAATACTGCCAGGATTGTGGAAAACGCTGCAAAAAACATAAACAAAAAGAACAGGCTTCCCCAGAGTCTGCCAAGCGGAATATGGTTAAAAATATTCGGCAGGGTGATAAAAATCAGGCTTGGTCCGAAGTCTGGTCAACATGGAACGTAAAGCATGCCGGAAAAATGATAAGTCCGGAGGTGATAGCAACAAATGTATCCAGAATGGCAATATTTACCGATTCACCAAGCAGAGAGCGTTCCTTTCCGATATAACTTCCCAAAATTGCCATCGCGCCGATTCCAAGGCTTAACGTGAAAAATGCCTGGTTCATGGCACCCGTAATGGTTTTTGCAATACCGATCTGTTTCATCCGTTCAAAGTCCGGGATCAGATAAAAGGCAAGGCCTTCTTTTGCACCATCCATAAAAAAGCTGTTGACCGCCAGAATGATCATGATGATAAGCAAATAAGTCATCATGACCTTTGTTACTTTTTCCAGACCGTTCTGCAGTCCACGGGAGCAGACAAATACGCCGGCGCAAACAACTACCACCATCCAGAAGCCCATGGTCAGAGGTTTGCTCAGCATTGTGGTAAACTGTCCGGATACACCGTCGGCATCCAGTCCCTGAAACTGTCCGGTGACCGTCATATAAAAATAATGAAGCATCCAGCCGGTGACCGTTGTATAAAACATCATAAGAAGATAGCAGCCGATCAATGTGATAATCCCGTGGATATGCCATTTCTGTCCGGGTTTTTCCAGTGCATGGTAGGCTTTGACCGGACTTTTCTGGCTGGCACGCCCAACCGCAAATTCCATCGTCATGATCGGGAGTCCGAGAATAATCAGAAACAACAGATAAAACAGCACAAAGGCACCGCCTCCGCCCTGTCCGGCAGTGTATGGAAATTTCCATACGTTTCCGATTCCGATCGCACATCCGGCTGACAGGAGAATGAATCCCAGACGGGATTTTAATTTTCTCGTTCTTCCATAAAATAATCCACCTTTTTTTGTAAACATTGTATAAAATACAAACGAAATTATACAATCTGTTGTGAGAAGTTTCAACCCTTTTTGACGAAATTTTACCAGGTATGTGTTGTATTTTTTTACAGATACTAGAGGAGAAGGTTGCGGAGTGTTCATGTTCTGCAATCAACAAGATTATCTTATGGAAAGAAAGAGAGTATAAACCATGGTTTTAACAGAAAAAGAGATGGCTACAATTGAGGATCTGCACACACAGGAACTTTCCTGCGTGGAGAAGTACAAACGTTACGGACAGGAAGCAAAGGACCCGGTGCTTCGGGATTTGTTTGCCGATCTGGAAAAAAAGGAGCAAAAGCATGTGGAGTCTCTGGAACAGGTCATGAAAGGCAGTGTCCCGTCCTGCAACGTCAATGACAGGGATGGAAAGATGTATGAGCCAAAGGCAACATATGATTCCATGACCAATCCGGAAGATAAGAAAAACGATAATTTCCTTGCTACAGACAGCATTGGTTCTGAAAAAATGGTGTCCGGAACGTATAATACCGATGTGTTTGCATTCGGGGATTCCGATGTGCGCAAACTTCTGGCAGATATCCAGGTGGAAGAACAAAACCACGCGGAGATGCTCTATAAATATAAAACCGTAAACGGCATGGCATAGGCCGTCATGTGGAGTGGATGTCCCAAAGCATCCACTCTTTTTGTTTTTACAAAAGGATTACAGAAACCGGATAGTACATCTTACATAACCCGTTTATTATAAATTCTGTAATAAATCTTACAGATTTCACAAGGAGAACAAAAGAATTATGAGAAAAATGTGATGAAACTTACAGCAGGAGTTCTCTCCACCGCTGTATTGGCAGGAATGTTTGCCACTGGTATCCCGACAAAGATTGCAGCAGCAACGGAACACTGGAATGATGCTTCCCGGGAGTCTACAGACTGGAGCAACTGGAAAAAGAACTGGGCTGCTTATAGCAGTGAGTATGAACATGTATCACTGACTCCGGGTGCGGATGAGACAAAATTAAATTATGCATGGTACAGCAAAACGGCTGAGACTCCAAAGGTGAGAATCTCTACCAGACAGAATATGGATGGTGCGACAGAGTTCACCGGAGCGCAGACCGAAGCTGTGACCATAGATACCACGAAAATATTTTTCCAATAAAGTAACCGTAAGCGGTCTCAAAGAAAATACCAGCTATTATTATCAGGTATTTCAGGATGGAAAGTGGCAGGATACACAAAACTATACCACACAGGCATTTGATGAATTTTCTTTTCTGTATGTCGGAGATCCGCAGATCGGGGCTTCCAAAGGCCAGACCAGCAGTGAGAGTGAAAAGATGGAAAATGCAGGAAATGTTGTAACTTCTGCACCGGAAAAAAATCTTGCAGCAAGAAATGACAGCTATAACTGGAACAACATATTAAATGAAGCACTCGAGGATCATTCCGATGTAAGTTTTCTTGTGTCCGCAGGAGATCAGGTGAACTACGGAAGCAACGAGCGGGAATATGCAGGATATCTTGGGGCAGAGGCACTGACTTCCCTTCCGGTAGCAACGACCATTGGTAACCACGACAGTGTTTCGAATCAGTACAGCCTGCATTTTAATAATCCAAATGCTTTTTCCGATACCGATACCAATTATGTACAGGGAAAGACAAAGGCAGGAACCGATTACTATTATCGTTATGGAAATGTCCTGTTCATTGTTCTTGACACAAACAACTATAACTGTGCAACGCATGAGAATGTCATGAAAAAAGCAATCAATGAGAATAAAGATGCCAAATGGCGTATTGCGGTATTCCATCAGGATATTTACGGCAGTGGTTACGACCATTCCGATTCCGATGGTATGGTGCTTCGTACACAGCTTACTCCACTGATGGATAAGTATAAGATTGATGTGGTGATGCAGGGACATGATCATACCTATTCCAGAACCTTCCAGCTTGAGGGGATGGAAAGGATCATACTTCTTACAGCACTTATGGATACAAATCTGTAGAGGAAGCTGAAAAAAGACAGTGATTATCAGGCACAGAATAACTGCTATGAAATCGTAAACAAGACCGTTGGCGGAACCGTTACCAATCCGGAAGGAACCGTATATTTAGAGGCAAACTCTGCAACAGGTTCAAAATTCTATAGCCTGATTGCTTCCAAACAGGACTTCATTTCTGAGAGAAGCCAGACCTGGACACCAACCTATTCCGTCGTAAAAGTAACGGACAAAAAGTTTTCTGTAACAACTTATGATGCAACGACCAGAAAACAGTTACAGGGATCTACTACATATACGATCGTAAAAGATGCGGTAAAGCAGACCATTCAGGCGAAGAACTCTTACAAAAAACCGTAGGAGACAAAGCCTTTTCCTTAAATGCAAAAGCAAAAACACCGCTTACCTATACCTCTTCCGATAAAAAGATTGCAATTATTGATAAGAACGGAAAAGTTACCGTAAAAAGGCCGGAAAGGTTACAATTACGGTGAAGGCAGCAGCAACCAGCCAGTATCAGGCAGCAGGTAAAACAATTACGATTACTGTTACAAAGAAAGCAGTAAAGAAAGCAGCTAAATAATAATGAAGAAAAACTGGAAAAAAAGTTTTAGTGGGAACCCTTTGTCTGGTGGGGTTCCTACTGTTATTAGTCAAAGGAAACCAGTTCGAAAAAGTATCCCTGATTTCCACGGAAGGGCAAAGCTATGAGAAAGCAGTCGTGACAAAGATCACGAAAGATAATCTGGCAGAAGATGGAAACCGATACGGGACACAGGAGGTGCGCGTACAGGTCAAATCCGGAGCATATGCAGGGGAAGAGTTTGATGCCGTCAATCCAAGCGGTTCCTTGTTTGGCATGGAGAACTGTGAAGTTGGTTCGCGCGTAATTGTCATTGTCAGTTCCACAGATGATAATGCTGTCGTTACGGTATACAGCAAAGACCGTACTATGGCAATTTATCTGTTTGTACTTTTTTTCTGTCTGGTGATATGTATTATAGGTGGGAAAAAAGGAGTCAAAGCCATTGCAAGTCTGGCATTTACCGGTGTGTGTATTGTTTATCTGATGTTTCCGCTGATGTACCGGGGTATTTCACCGATCGGTATTACCATTGTTGTTGTCATTCTCTCGACATTGCTGACCCTGTGGCTTTTGGGCGGAGTCTCTAAAAGACGGTATCTGCAGTGGTGGGAACGGTCAGCGGTGTGGTTGTGGCAGCCGCAGCCGCAGTTGTGTTTGGAAAAGCCGCAGGCATTACCGGGTATAATGTGTCTGATATCGAAACGTTGAATTATGTGGCACAGAATACACACATAAAAATAGGACAGCTTCTGTTTTCGGGAATCATTATAGCAGCACTTGGGGCAACCATGGATGTTGGCATGTCAATTGCATCCACGATTCAGGAACTGCACGAACGCAGTCCGCAGCTGGGGACAAAAGAGTTGTTTGTGTCGGGAATCCGTGTGGGGCGCGATATGATGGGAACCATGGCAAATACACTGATTTTTGCCTATGTCGGTGGTTCGTTGTCTACGCTCGTTGTCAATTATGCATACAATCTGAGTTATAATCAGCTGATCAATTCTTATGTAATCGGAACAGAAATTATGCAGGGACTTTCGGGAACTCTTGGGGTTGTGCTGACCGTACCGATTACCGCAGCCGTAGCGGCAGTGCTTATTGGAAAGAAAACGATAGTAAAAGAACCATTGATGCAGGACATTTATGATGGCTCAGATGATTATGAAGAACCGGAAACAGACGGTGAATACGGGGAAGATGTTTAAATGGGACATATGTGAAAAAAAAAGTATGCGATATGTCCCGGATATAAAAGGAAATGGGACATATGTAGAAAAATTATGTAATATGTCCCAAAAGAATAGAGAAGAGGGACATATATCAAGAAAGTATATGAATATGTCCCGATGGCGGTGATAAGTGGGACATAGTTGGAAAAATATATCATATATGTCCCAACACACGATGCAAGTGGGACATAATCAATCTTTTTTTATTTTCTATATGTCCACTATCAATTTGGAAAGTGATAGAACACTTGATTTTCTTAAAAAACACATGCAAATCTGATTGTTAAAAAATGGTCTGGAAAATTCAATTTCGAAACAATCCCAGCGTATTAAAAATATATTGACATTTACGAACTTTACGCTATAATAGAATCAAACATATGAACAAATGCTCATATGAAAGAATGATAAAATGAAAAAGGAAAGTATGGAGGAAACCGACGATGAAGAAAACTTACAAAATTGATGTGGATTGTGCAAACTGTGCAAATAAAATGGAGGAAGCTGCAAAAGCTACTACCGGAGTAAAGGATGCAACTGTAAATTTCATGACACTGAAGATGAACGTAGAATTTGAAGAGGGTGCAGATGCAAAAGCGGTTATGCAGGATGTGTTAAAGAATTGTAAGAAAGTGGAAGATGATTGTGAGATCTTTCTTTAAATCCGGCTTTTTCCATAGGTATCAGTCAGATTGGAGGACACCATGAATAAAAAGCAGAAAAAAGTATTGAAACGAATTATTGTGGCAGCAGTGCTTCTGGTTATCATCGGGATTGCAGGAAGCGTTGTTTCCATACCAAAGTGGCTGGAGTTTCTTTTCTATCTGGTTCCGTATTTTGTGATCGGTTATGATATTCTGCGGAAAGCCTGGAAGGGAATCTGCAACAGGCAGATGTTTGATGAAAATTTTCTGATGGCAGTGGCAACCATCGGAGCGATCGCCCTCGGTGATTACAAAGAGGGCGTTGCAGTTATGCTGTTTTATCAGATCGGAGAGCTGTTTCAAAGTTATGCGGTGGGAAAGAGCCGCCGGAATATCAGTGAACTGATGGATATCCGGCCGGACTATGCAAATATTGAAACAGACGGTCAGATTGAAAAAGTAGATCCGGATGAGGTGGAGATCGGCACGGTGATTATTGTACAGCCGGGCGAAAAAGTTCCAATCGATGGTGTGGTTGTGGAAGGACATTCTTCCCTGAATACCAGTGCACTGACAGGAGGGAGTGTTCCGCGGGAAGTCGCTGTGGGAGAGGAAATCATCAGTGGATGTATCAATATTTCCGGACTGTTAAAGATCCGCACCACAAAAGAGTTTGGAGAGTCTACGGTTTCTAAGATACTTGATCTTGTAGAGAATGCAAGTTCCAAGAAATCGCGTTCAGAGAACTTTATTTCCAGATTTGCCCATTACTATACACCTGCAGTATGTTATGGTGCGTTGGCACTGGCAATTCTGCCACCGCTTGTCCGCATGCTGTTTATGGGGCTTCCGGCAGACTGGGGCATCTGGATTTACCGTGCACTGACATTTCTGGTTATCAGCTGCCCGTGTGCGCTGGTCATCAGTATTCCACTCAGCTTTTTTGCAGGAATCGGAGGTGCCAGTGCAGAGGGTGTTCTGGTCAAGGGTTCCAACTATCTGGAAGCACTTGCGGGAACGCGCACGGTTGTCTTTGATAAGACAGGAACAATTACGCAGGGGGTATTTGAAGTCTGCGGAATTCATGGAACAAACTGTGCATCCGGCAGCTGTCCGGTTGTGTCCGGACATCCGGTATATACGAAAAAGGAAGAACAGCTGCTGGAGTATGCGGCACTGGCAGAGTGTCACAGCACACATCCGATCAGTATCAGCCTGCAGAAAGCCTATGGTAAGAAACTGGATGTGGACCGGGTCACAGATGTACAGGAAATCGGTGGACATGGTGTGATCGCAACGGTAGACGGACACAGGGTTGCGGCAGGAAATGACAAACTCATGAAAAAAGAAAAATTGCGTATCGCAACTGCAGCTGTACCGGTACAATCGTACATCTGGCAGTCGATGGTGTTTATGCCGGCCATATACTGATTTCAGATATGCTCAAGCCGAATGCGGCGGCTGCCATGCAGGCACTGAAAAATTCCGGCGTGCACCGACTGGTAATGCTGACCGGTGATGATGACCGTGTAGCACAGCAGGTAGCAGGGGAGGTTGGAATCACGGAAGTACATTCCCAGCTGCTTCCGGCAGATAAAGTTTCCGAAGTGGAAAAACTGTTGCAGACCAGGGAAGAAAAAGAGTACCGTTGCCTTTGTTGGGGATGGCATCAATGATGCACCTGTGCTTTCCCGTGTTGATGTTGGAATCGCTATGGGAGCACTTGGATCGGATGCGGCGATTGAGGCAGCAGATGTCGTACTGATGGATGATGATCCGCTCAAGATTGCGAAAGCAATCCGTATCGCAAGAAAGTGCCTGCGGATTGTATATGAAAATATCTGTTTTGCAATCGGGATTAAACTGCTCTGCCTGTTTTTGGTAACGATAGGTATTGCAAATATGTGGATGGGAATTTTTGCAGATGTCGGTGTTATGGTGATTGCTGTGCTGAATGCAATCCGCGCACTTTTTGTAAAAAAATTATAGGGTATAATTCTGCCGGAAATGTTCTGGTGGAGAGGAGGAACTTCATGGAAAAAGAAAAGATTGAATGCTGTAGTGAAAATCAGGTACATCCGGATCTGCTAAAGATCGTGAATGACACGATGCCGGAAGAAACGGAACTGTATGATCTTGCAGAATTATTTAAAGTGTTTGGAGATTCCACCCGTATCCGCATCCTGTTTGTCCTGTTTGAAGCAGAGGTGTGTGTCTGTGATCTTGCAGCGGCATTGTCAATGACACAGTCTGCAATTTCCCACCAGCTTCGGATTTTAAAACAGAATAAGTTAGTCAAATGCCGCAGGGAGGGAAAATCTGTTTTTTATTCCCTGGCAGATGACCACGTCCGGTCAATCATTGCACAGGGCAGGGAGCATATTGAGGAAGATGCAATATAAGGATGATACCATATGGGAGAAAAGGACATTCGCGGTGGATGTCCTTTTTCGTACAGACGGATCTTAATATTTATTTAAGTTTCTTTAAAGATAGCCTTTTTTTGGATATGAAACTGCTATAATAAAGGTGCAGTAGAAAAATACATCAATTAAAATATGAGGTAAATACATATGGAAACTTATGAAAGCGTAAAAAGTAATCCGGTGCAGCCGGAGCAGAAAGAAAAGAAAAAAGGCGGTGCATGGAAAGGGGTTGTAGCGGTGATTCTTGCGGCAGGCGTTGTGGGAAGTACCACGATTTCTGCGTTTAATCTGGTGACTTTAAAATCCTATATTGCAGAGCAGAAAAAGGAAGAAAATCCTGAGACTACCGAGGATTACGTAAAGATCGCAGATAATTATGAGATCAAACCTACCACAAATATTTCGGATGCCTACAAATCCGGCGATACTTCAAAGCTGACAGACAAAGAAAAAGAAACCCTTGATATGGCAAAAAAAGCGATCAAAGATATGAAGATTACGGACAGCATGTCTGATTTTGAAAAGGAAAAGGCGGTGTATGACTGGATGACCAAAAAGCTCCAGCAGGATTCCGGGGCACTGACCGTTATTCCGAGTACACAGGAAGACTGTGATAATCCATACGGTGTGTTAAAATACCACAATGCCGTATGCGTCGGTTATGCGACGACATTCCGCATGTTCATGCAGATGATGGGAATTGAATGTAAAGTGGAACATAATACAGAAAAATTCCATAGCTGGGATGTGGTAAAATTGACGGAGACTGGTACATTACCGATATTTATTCCGATGCAGGAAATGGAAATTATGCGAACTTTAATGTGACGGATGCCATGTATGGACAGTCCCAGAGCTGGGATCGCGATTACTTCCCGGCAGCTAACTCATTAAAGTACAATATGGCATACCAGAATAAGAAAACCGTGGACAGTATATATGATCTGCCGAAAGCATTGCGTGCTGCTATGGACAAAAAGCTTGGCGGGGTCATGGTTGCGTTTAAAGAGGATATTACAGAGGAAAAAAGCGCAGGTGGCAAATGCCATAGCTTCTTCCATTGACAATTTCCTGATGTCCGGAAACTATAAGGATATGCCATACAGTCTGGGAACTTACAACTGGATTCAGGATCCGGATGGAAAAGGATATTTGTTTAATGTTACCATGCCGGGATATAACACGGACAATACAAGCCAGAATATCAGCGAAAAAGAACAGAAAAAAATCGACAAGGCTGTCCAGAAAGCATTTCAGGGACTGGAATCTGCAAACGGAGATGGCATGATGATGGATGGCGCAAGTGCTGATATCGGAAATAAGGATATGACCATGGATAATGCGGCACAAAATGGGGCAACGTTCAGTACGGAAGAAACTGTGGAGGCCAGATAACAGATGAAAAAACAAAAAACGGGTTGGAAACTTCTGCTGGTTCTGACCATGCTGGTAATGTGTGGGATGTGGTGCGAAGAAAAACACGTCCGGTTCTGTCAGTATGTATGACCTGCGCACGGCGATGGAAGCAGCGGATCCGGATCTGCCGGAGATGCTCAATGCCAGCAGCGCAGAAAAAGATGCAGAAGATAAGTTTTCCCATATTTCTGACATGGACTATAAAAAGTGGACAGTTATTTTGTAAGCTATTCTTCGGATGGACACAAAGCAGATGAAATTGTAGTGATTGCCGTGAAAGATAAGGCAGATGTGGATGAGGCAAAAGAAAGCCTGACAAGGCATCAGCAGGATCGGTATAATTTGCTGCAGTCCTATGAACCGAAGCAGGTCAGCCGGATTCAGGATGGGTTGGTTTTTACGAAAGGGCAGTATGCAGTCCTTATTATCACAAGCCATAATGATGATGTGCGGAAAGCGTTTGAAGATACCATAAAAAGTAAGTAGTATAAATAGGATCGTGTTTGAGTAAAATATAGAAATAAAAATGCAACATTCTTTTATAGAATGTTGCATTTTTATTTACACATAATATATCGGACGATGGAAGCATTCCTTAACCCCTGAAAAGAAAATATTTTAAATTTTCTTTTCGGTTATACTTTTGCTGGCATAGAACGCAATGCTGCCTCATATTCCTCCAGAGAATATTTTCTTAAAATTTGTTCTTTTGTCAATCCAAGATCCATCATATTTTGAATTGCATCGAGTCTTTCTTCGCGTTTGCCTTCAAGTCTGCCTTTTACTTTTCCACGAGCTTCCCCACGGGCTTCGCCACGAGCTTCGCCTAGTTCCATCAATTCCTCCGACCGTAATTTTAAAATCTTGCCACCCATAACATCACCCAATCCTTTCCTAATGGTATTGTTTTTTGGAATGATATAATCTGCAATCTGTTCAATCAGAACAATCATATCCATATAAAGATGTGATTTATTTTCTTTTTCAGCTGTTTCTTCAAGTCTTCGGTTAATTTCACGGAAATCAGCTAACAATTGTTGTAACTTTCTGGTATCCGTCCCGTTGTGCTTCAAAAAGTGCTCATACCGTAAAATATGATACGGTAGCAAAATCAGTAGCCGTTTCTCAAAAATGCGGTCAACGGTATACTTTTTTGCCTGTAAAATTGGAACACGGTAGCGCACTTTTTGTCCATCCGCAAACTTCACGACCGCTTCGTGATAGTCCGGGAGATCGCGGTGGTTACGGATATAGAGAACGCAGGACTGTGGAAATTCAATTTCCCAGATTTCGTCATTTTCATAAGAAGCGTGCTCAATCGCAATCGAAATATCATACTCGAACATTCGTATAACCATCGTTTTGTCTTTCGAGGACTGGCATTCCAGATGATAAATGTGATTGCCAATCCGGATAATAGAATCTGTAATCACAGTGCCATATTTTTCATAATGTTCGTTCCGCAGCTGTTCAAAATGTTCTTCTTCACTGTAAGAAGTGTGGAATACTTCATTGATCAGAGGAATCAGAAGCTGTGGCATTTTCTGAGCAATTGTTCGGAAAACATCATCAAAAATGGTGCTGTGATCGGCTGTTTCATCGTTGGCATCTGGCAGTGAAGCTGTCAGAATGTCAGATTTCTCCATGTGGTATCCTGCCTTTCTTTTAGTATATATCATAAACGTCTGTTTTTACAATATGAAATAATAAGAAACAGTTCTGCTATGACACGTTTATGAAATTTTAATTCCAATTGTGATATATGAGCGAAATGCTCCCCATGATTGCTGCGTGCTGCCTTTTTTGGTAACAACGGCCTGGCATCAGATTTGGAATATAGATATTTATTGAAAACAGAATAACGCATTTTATGATTAAAGTCAAACATTTTATGAAAGAGAACGCTTTGTACATGGTATTGCAACAAAGCATTCCCCGAACGTTTTACAGATTAATATTCAGATAGACAAGATCCTTTTCGTCTTGTTCAATTCCAAGGTAACGTTTCGTGATATGAAACGAAGAATGGTTAAAAACATTCATTAAAAGTGCTGGCTGGACTCCTTCCTGCCATGCATAATAGCCAAAGGTTTTCCGGAGAGAATGACAGCTGATCGCCTCTTCACTGGTTGTATGTGAGGCATCTTCTTTAATAATGCGGTAAGCCTGTGAACGGCTGAGCGGTTTATAAGGGTTTGTCCGTTTGGAGAAAACATATTCTTCCGGATCAGGATTCTTTTCCATAAAATATAGATACAGGGCATTTTTCGCGTTCTGGTTTATCGCAATATAATTTCTTTTTCCTGTTTTATGTTCCCATATCAAAAGGTGATCCCGAAAACAGTTCTTTTTAAAATCATAGACACTTCTCCAGCGAAGTTCTCAGTGCAGTGTTTAATCCCAATACAACTAAAGTATAATTACGCAGATGCGGTTTTATCTGCTTGTAGTATGAACTGAAATTCTGCAGTTCCTGTCGGTTTCGGATCGGTTGTGTTGTTCCCATAAAAATTACTCCTTTCAAGCCAAAAATAAAGTGCTTTTGTGACATAAAATGCAACATTCTATAAAACATTGTCGCATTTTTGAAATAAAAAGAAAAAGAAGCATTTTATAAAAATGCAGATGCGTAAGAAAATGCGCAGGACATACCCGAGGAAACAGCGTATGGAATACATACATGGAGGTAACAAAATGCTGAAACTTTCATTGAAACAGGGGCAATATGTAAACATTGGTGATAACATCCGTGTGGTCTATGTAGGTGGTTCGGGTAATCACGCAAGGCTGCTCATTGATGCCCCGAGGGAACTCAATATTGCCAGAAGTACCACGGAAGAAAATCCGGCACGAAGGAGAGAAACCTATTATGCAGAGCCGGGCATTTCCAGAGAGGCACAGCAGGAAATTAAGAGGATCTGTGGAACGAGCGGATGAAGGCAGAGGCAAAGAAAGATGCAGAGAGTTTGAAAGATAAATTTAACGCTTAGCATCACACAAACATTTGGTAATAGGCGGGGCACACCCGGGACGCTTCGTTTATTGCGGTACATCGTAAGGTGTACGGCAGAATATACAAGGTTGCAAAGCATCACAGATGCTTGTGACGCACCGCAGACGTGGTGCAATAAGAAACAACCTCAGGAAAAGGATTTCCGGAGGAAAACATAATACCCCGCATAGTGGGAGTTCAAGGAGGATTCAATTATGAGTATGGTAGTACAACACAACATGCAGGCAGCAAACGCAAACAGAATGCTTGGTATCACATCCGGAGCACAGGCTAAGTCAACCGAGAAGTTATCTTCTGGTTACAAGATCAACCGTGCAGCAGATGATGCAGCAGGACTTACCATTTCCGAGAAGATGAGAAAGCAGATCCGCGGATTGGACAAGGCATCTTCTAATGCACAGGACGGTGTATCTTCTGTACAGACCGCTGAAGGTGCTTTAACAGAAGTTCACAGCATGTTACAGCGTATGAATGAGCTTGCAGTTCAGGCTTCTAACGGTACAAACTCCAAGGATACAGACCGTAAGGCTATTCAGGATGAGATTGACCAGTTAAATACAGAGATCGACCGTGTTGCTGAGACAACCAAATTCAATGAGATTTACCTGTTAAAGGGTGATGATTCTTCAACAAAGAATGTATATATGAATGCTCATGATGCAGGCTTAAAGGGAACATTGGCAGATGGTGCTAAGAGCGCAACATTTACCATGGATGAATTAAAAACTGGAGACAGTGTAAAGATTGCAGGAAAGCAGTATACGATTGGTGCTTCTAAGGCTGATGTGGGAACTGCGCTTGACAAAAGTTATTAATCGTCCCGACAACTGCTGGTGCATATACATCTGGTGCAACATTCTCTGTTAATAATGAGACATATACTATAACAACAAAAAAGCAGCAGATAATTCAATTGAGAAAATTACTAATTCTGCTGGGCAGACAGCGTATGAAGATAATGGCAATATTAAGTGGGCTTCAACACTTCCGACGGGAAAAGATGCACTTACAGATGTAAAAAACTTGTAAATGCGGGAGACACTGTAAAAAGTAGATGATACTACAATGAAGGCTATGGCAGATGCAGATGCAACTGCTGGTGTAGATAGTGATGATTCCTCAATTATTACAAAGGCACAGGCTGAGAAGATGATCAAAGAGGAATTAACAGCAGCCAATAATATTGGAACAACTGACAAAAAGGCAACAGTTGCTGCTGGTGTGACAGCAGATGGTAAGACTACTTATGCTATTACAAAGGGATATGCAACTGTAGCAAATACTTTGTCGTTTAACTTGCATGTTGGAGCAGATGCTGATATGACGAATAAGATTACGGTAGACATTGATACTATGAATTCCTCAAATCTTGGTATCAAGGGAATTAATGTAAAGGATGCTACCGGTACAGCAGCAACATATGCAATTGATGCAATTGCTGATGCCGTTGCCAAGGTTTCTTCCCAGAGATCTGCACTCGGTGCTGTACAGAACAGATTAGAGCACACCATCGACAACCTGGATAACATTTCCGAGAATACATCTTCTGCTGAGTCTCGTATCCGTGATACAGATATGGCAAAAGAGATGGTAAACTACAGCAAGAACAACATTCTTGCACAGGCTGGACAGTCTATGCTCGCACAGGCTAATCAGTCTAACCAGGGTGTACTTTCTCTGTTACAGTAAAAGTAAATATGGTCATTACACATCAAAAGGGATTCTTCAGGAGTCCCTTTTGATGTATTATTAAAAAAATAATGTGAAATCCATACAATAAAAAATGAATTTTACATGAAATATCGAAAATTGACGAGAATAAGAATTGTACTGATATGGACACCAGAAAAGAAAACAAAACATTTTCATAATAATTAAATGGGAAAATTTCTTTTAATATTTCAGAGTGTATAAAAAGAGGAATAATTATATGTTTTCAGAAAAAACTATTATGGTAACAGGTGGGACAGGATCTATAGGACAATATTTAATTCGAAAAATGTGCAAAGAAAATCCAAAAAGAATTATTGTTTATTCGAGGGATGAAGAAAAACAATATTTTATGCAAAAGAGATTTATGAATAAGAATATTGAATATTATATTGGTGATGTGAGAGATTATGGAAGAATATTGTATTTGTTGGATGGGGTGGATTATGTTATTCACACGGCGGCAATGAAACAGGTGCCAATTGTTGAAAATAATCCCTTTAGAAGCAACTGAAATCAATATTATGGGAACTGAAAATATTATAAGGGCATCAGAATATCAACATGTAGAAAAAGTGATTTGCTTTTCTTCAGACAAAGCAGTGAATCCGGTTAATTGCATGGGGATGACAAAAAGCAATTGTAGAAAGAATGATTAAAAATAAAAATCATGGAGTAGATGTAATTGAATTAGACTTGGAAATGTATTAAATACAAATGGGTCTGTTTTTTGATTTATGGAATAAACAAATAGAAAAAATAGGAAAATTACTTTTGACATCAAAGCAAATGACAAGATATTTTATGAGAAAAAAGATGTATATGATTTAGTTTTTGCATGCACTTAAATATGGAAAAAATCAGAAATAATATTTTCAAAAATGAAAATAGGCTGTATGTATGATGTTGCAAAACAAATATGCAAATTAAATGGCTTGGGAGAAGATAATATAGAAATTATTGGAATCCGCTCAGGTGAAAAATTGAAGGAAGAAATTTTTAGTAGTGAAGAAGAAAAAAAATATATGTAAATAAAGGATATTATCATATTTCGACAAAAATACAAAATAATAAATCTATAAAATATACAAGTACAAATATAGATATAAAAATTTGATGATTAAAAATGAGATATAAAATTATAGATAAATGATTAGTTTAAAGAAAAAAAACTTTTAGAAATAAAAGATCCAACAAGCGATAATTATACGGCTGAATTGAAAAATATTATATTTGATAAAATATATGGAAAAAAGGAAGAAATGTATTACGCAATATTGAAAAAAAGAAAGTAATGATTTGAAATTGCGTTTTTCAGCATTTTATTGTTTATTTACAAAATATAGAAGGTTCGAACAAAAATATCAGTTGTTTAATTTGGTAGAAACATATATTCATTTATTTTCAGAAGACAAATATATATATTTGGTTGATATAGTATATTCGCAATATTATAAATTTAAAGCATTAGATATAAGTGATACAAAATGCTATATAAAAGTCGTTAGAATATGCACAAAAAGTAATTTCGAATTATAATGTTATTTCAAAAATATTGGATGTTTTAATAATTATGCGGATATAGTTATTAGCATGGCATCCGTTGATGGAATAATTAGAAAAAAAAGACGTTAAGAAAGCATTAGAATATGTTGACAGAGCAATATTTATACAGGAAAAAGAAAAAAATTACCACCGTATGCAAATTATTATTGCTCAAAAGCTTTTTATACCTTATTCAAAAAAATATACAGAAGCGGAACAAATGGTTTTATTGGCTATTGCATATGAAAGGACAGATTTAATAGATTCTACAACACGTTTAACATATTATCATAATGTTGAATTAGAAATTAAAACTAAGAAGAATATTAGGCTTGTTGACTACAAAATAGAGAAATTTTATAAAGAATTTTCCAAAATTCAAAAAAAATGAATGACGAGCAAATAAAATACATAGAAATATTGGGTTTCTTTTGCTACAATAATTGCACTATTTATTGGATCAATAAGTATGACAATAACATATTCTGATTTTTCAACTGCGGCTGCGTTGATTTTGGTTTTAGCAGGGGGCTTATGTTTTTCATATATAATTTTGTTGATGATTTTTCGGAGAAAATGGAGAAAAAAAAAGAATTTTTATATCAATGGTAACAGCGCTTTTATTGATTGGATTAGGTGTAATTATAGGGTAAAAATATATAATAAAATTGGTGAAAAAAATGGTAAAAAAAATAACTGGCAACATAAAATTTAGTTGTAAAAACCTATTGAAATAATTAGAAGTGATGCTGAAAAAGAGAATATAATAAAAAATTGGAATGATTTTATAAAGAATCACGTAGAAGATGGAATTTATAATGGAAAAATATATGCAGTAATAGATTTAATTAGGGAAAAGAATAAAACTATTTGGGTAATTGCACAGACTAATTTTGCAGATTATATTTATGCTAAGATGACAAAAAAATATGCGTTCATACATTGTTTGTTGCATCATATATAATTACAAAAGATGGGTATTATGGCATTATAGTGAATAAAGAAAAAATTTTGAATACAATTGGTGGAATGGTTGAAGAAGTAGATTTTTTTAGAAGGAAAATTTTGCCCAGAAATTTGTTTACAAAGAGAATTAAAGGAAGAAATAGGAATTGATTTATATGATAAGAATTACATTTGTAAATATAGCGCAAAATATGCAAAATATCCAGCACCAGAGCAAAAAAGATATTCCAATATATTCAGTCGGAATATTGTATCAGCTTGAAACCTGCAAAACAACAACAGAGTTGATTGATATATATAATAAAAAGAAGAATTAATACAGATAAAGAGGTTGACACTTTTTTCTTTTTTAATAAAAATTCTTTGGATGAATTAATACGATATGAAAATAAAGAAGATTATATATTAGAATTGTTTGATAATATCTTAAGACAAGGGGAGTGAAATTTTTGTGTAAATAGGTTATTTACAAGAAAAATGCTCCTGACAAAAATCGGGAGCATTACTACTTCTTTTGTAAGGATCCTTGTTTTTCAGCTTTGCAGAGCCGTCTTTGCAGGTATATAGAACGCAAAGCCTCCTCATATTCCTCTGGAGAATATTTCCTTAAAATCTGTTCTCTGGTTAAACCAAGATCAATCATATTTTGAATCGCATCAATTTTGGCTTCATGTAGTCCGGTAAGCCTGCCTTCACGTAGTCCTGTAAGTCTACCTCTGGCCTCGCCCTGCTCCAACAGTTCCTCCGACCGTAACTTTAAAATTTTACCACCCATAATCTCACCCAATCCTTTCCTGATCTCATTATCCTCCGGAATAATATAATCCGCAATCTCCTCAATCAGAACAATCATATCCATATAAAGATGTGACTTTTGTTCTTTTTCGGACGCGTCCTCTAACCTTCGGTTGATCTCCCGGAAATCGTCCAGCAGATGCTGCACTTTTTTAAATCCGTTCCGTTGTGCTTCAAAAAGTGTTCATACCGTAAGATATGATATGGAAGTAAAATCAGCAGCCGTTTTTCAAAAATCCGATCGACCGTGTATTTCTTTACCTGTATGATCGGAACGCGGTAACGAATTTTATGACCGTCCGTAAACTTCACAATCGCTTCGTGAAAATACGGAAGTGAACGGTGATTGCGGATGTAAAGTACGCACGACTGCGGAAATTCAATTTCCCAGATCGCATGCTTCGCAAAAGAAGCATGCTCAAGCGCAATCGAAATGTCGTACTCAAACATCCGGATGACCATCGTTTCATCTTTGGTGGACTGGCACTCCAGATGATAAATGTGGCCGCCGATCCGGATAATGGAGTCCGTGACCACGGTTCCGAATTTTTCATAATGTTCATTCCGCAGCTGTTCAAAGGGTTCCTCCTCACTGTAGGAAGTGTGGAAAACTTCATTGATCAGCGGGATAAGAAGCTGTGGCATCTTTTGTGCAATTGTCCGGAACACATCATCAAAAATAGTGCTGTGTTCTGTCGTGTTTTCTGTGTTGGCATCTGGTAACGTGTTTACCGAAATGTCAGTGTTCCCCATGTAATGTCCTGCCTGTCCTTTAGTATATATCATAAGCATCTGTTTTTACAATATGGAAAGTGTAAGAAACAGAAGCAGTTATGATCAAACGTATGAAATTGTAATTATAATGGTAATTTGAACGAATGTTCTTTCATGAATGCTATGAGATATAATTAAAATACATCTCATAGCATAGAAATAAGAAAAATACAGTTATAGACGGATTATGTCATGCTTTTACCGACATAGAATTTATCGCCTCTTCATATTCCTCTGGAGAATATTTTCTTAAAATCTGTTCTCTGGTTAAACCAAGATCAATCATATTTTGAATTGCATCAATTTTGGCTTCATGTAGTCCGGTAAGCCTGCCTCTGGCTTCCCCTCGAGCTTCCCCTCGAGCTTCTCCAAGCTCCAACAACTCTTCAGAGCGTAATTTCAAAATCTTACCACCCATAATCTCACCCAATCCTTTCCTGATCTCATTATCCTCTGGAATAATATAATCCGCAATCTCCTCGATTAAAACAATCATATCCATATAAAGATGTGACTTTTGTTCCTTCTCGGATGTGTCCTCTAACTTTCGGTTGATCTCCCGGAAATCGTCCAGCAGATGCTTCACTTTTTTCGAATTCGTTCCATTGTGCTTCAAAAAATGTTCATACCGTAAGATATGATACGGAAGCAGAATCAGCAGCCGTTTTTCAAAAATCCGATCGACCGTGTATTTCTTTGCCTGTATGATCGGAACGCGGTAACGAATTTTCTGACCGTCCGCAAACTTCACAATCGCTTCGTGAAAATCCGGAAGTGAACGGTGATTGCGGATATAAAGTACACATGACTGCGGAAATTCAATTTCCCAGATATCATTTGATTCAAAAGAAGCGTGCTCAATAGCAATTGAAATATCATATTCAAACATGCGTATGACCATCGTTTTGTCTTTTGAGGACTGGCACTCCAGATGATAAATATGGTTGCCGATCCGGATAATGGAATCCGTGACCACAGTTCCAAATTTTTCATAATGTTCGTTCCGCAACTGTTCAAAATGATCCTCCTCGCTGTAGGAAGTGTGGAAAACTTCGTTAATCAGCGGAATAAGAAGCTGCGGCATTTTCTGTGCGATTGTCCGGAATACATCATCAAAAAATAGTGCTGTGTTCTGTAGTGTTTTTCTCGTTGGCATCTGACAGCGGAGCTGCCACAATGTCAGTGTTCCCCATGTAGTATCCTGCCTTTCCTTTAGTATATATCAAAACAACATAGTTTTACAACCGAAAAAAACGGGAAAACCGAGTCGTTTTTGATCCTGTATTGAATTAAAATTCCAGTGGATAAACGAGCGAATGACTCATCAGATTTGGAATTATATGTGTTAAAGACAGAATATCTTATTTGCATGCAGAAATCAACTGTAAATATCAAAAGTTGAGAATCTGTACCAGCGGTGTTACTGTTCGCAGGGTAACCTGTGAACAGTAATCCAGTGGTCAATAATCCGCTGGCAGGGTGACAAAAAAGAGGCCACAACCATGACAGGATATGACCTCTCTTTAAAAATTGTTTCCTGAATGTTATAGCTTCATTGTAAGCTGAATCTTGCTTTTTCACATCCACACTAAGAACTTTCACTTCCACGATATCCCCGACGCTGACGACCTCCAGTGGATGCTTGATAAAGCGGTCACACATCTGCGAGATATGTACCAGACCATCCTGATGGACTCCGATATCCACAAAGGCACCGAAATCAATGACATTTCGCACGGTTCCCTTCAATACCATGCCCGGAGTCAGATCTTTGATCTCGAGCACGTCACTGCGCAGGATTGGTTTTGGCATATCCTCACGCGGATCACGGGCAGGCTTTTCCAGTTCCTTTACGATATCCCGGAGAGTCAGTTCGCCGATTTCCAGATCCTGTGCAAGCTTTTTGTAATCCCGGACTTTTTCGAGATCCCGGCAACATTGCGGTCTGTCACATCCGAAAGCGTATAGCCGAGTGTTTCCAGCAGCTGTTTCGTGGCTGCGTAGGATTCCGGGTGTACACCGGTGGCATCCAGAGGGTTTTTTCCGTCACTGATGCGCATGAAGCCGGCACACTGTTCATAGGCTTTCGGTCCAAGCTTGGCCACTTTCAGAAGCTGGGAACGGGAGGCAAATTTTCCGTTTTCTTCGCGGTAGACTACAATATTTTTGGCAATGGCTTTGCTCACACCGGAGACATATTCCAGCAGGGAGGCAGAAGCGGTGTTTAAGTCCACACCGACACGGTTTACGCAGTCTTCCACGACATGATCCAGTGCTTCGGTCAGTTTCTTCTGGTTCATGTCATGCTGGTACTGTCCCACGCCGATGGATTTCGGATCGATTTTTACCAGCTCTGCGAGTGGGTCCTGCAGGCGGCGCGCCATGGATGCGGCACTTCGCTGCCCGACATCAAACTGCGGGAATTCTTCGGTTGCCAGCTTGCTGGCAGAGTATACGGAGGCACCGGCTTCGTTTACGATGATGTACTGTACGGTTTCCGGAATCTCTTTGAGAAGCTGTACGATAATCTGTTCGGATTCGCGGGAAGCAGTACCGTTTCCCAGAGAGATTAATGTAATATGGTATTTGGAAATCAGTTTTTTCAGTACCGCTTTGGCTTCGTCCACGCGGTTTTGCGGGGCAGTCGGATAGATCACGGTAGTATCAAGTACTTTTCCGGTCGGATCCACCACAGCGAGCTTGCATCCGGTACGGAATGCCGGATCCCAGCCGAGCACAACCTGACCGGCGATTGGAGGCTGCATCAGAAGCTGTTCTAAGTTTTTGCCGAATACACGGATGGCACCGTCTTCGGCTTTTTCGAACAGATCGTTTCGGATTTCGCGCTCAATGGCAGGTGCAATCAGCCGGTTGTAAGCATCCTCTGTAACTTCATGCAGTACAGCTGCTGTGGGAGCAGAAGGTGCGGTGATGAGTTTACGGTCGAGATAGGAAAGAATCCGGTCCACGGGTGCATCAATTTTTACTGTGAGGAATTTCTCTTTTCTCCACGGCTGATGGCAAGAATCCGGTGTCCGGCAAGCTTTGAAAGACTTTCGCTGAATTCATAATACATCTCATAGACGGATTCGGCTTCGGGATCTTTTGCAGCGGATAAAAAGCTGTCCGTGCTTCATAGTCAGTTCCCGGATATGGGTACGGAAATCGGCATTGTCGGAGACCGACTCTGCAAGGATATCTTTTGCACCGTTTAAGGCATCTTCTGCGGTGGAAACTTCTTTTCCGGGTTTATATAGTTTTCGGCTTCCTCCAGAGGAGAAACTGTCATTTTCTGAAGAAGGATCAGGTTGGCGAGTGGTTCTAAGCCTTTTTTTTTGCAATGGTTGCACGGGTACGGCGCTTCGACGGTACGGGCGGTACAGATCATCCACTGCAACCTGTGTTTCGGCCGCGAGAATCTGTGCACGCAGTTCCTCCGTCAGTTTTCCCTGGTCTTCAATGGAGGCCAGTACGGTCTGTTTTTTGTCCTCCAGATTTCGCAGATACACCAGACGGTCATAGAGATTTCGTAAAATTTCATCACTCAATGCTCCGGTAGCTTCTTTCCGGTACCGGGCAATAAAAGGAATGGTGCATCCTTCGTCGATCAGTTTTACGGCAGCGGAGGCCTGTTCTTTTCGAATGCCGAGTTCTTCCGCAATTTTTGTATTAATATCCATAAATTTTCCCCTTAATAGTCCTTTCCTGTCAAATAATACTTTCCCTATTATATATGAAATGTTACAATAAAAGCAATCCTAAAAAGAAAGGAAAACGTATTATGGATATGTATGGATCATCTTATCAACCAAATCCGAATCAGCCGTATCGCAGCCGGAGATCTGCACGCATGGAGGCAGCTTCCTGATACTTGGATCAATTGCATTACTAAGCTGCACCTGTCTGTATCTTGCTGTGCCGTGTGGGGCGCTGGCGGTTATTTTTGCAACACTTTCCCGCGGAGGCATGATGTCCTATACTTCGAAAGCACAGATCGGAATGATCCTGGGGATCATTGCATTAATGCAACAATTGTACTGTATGCATCCGTTCTGGGGTATGCCATCCATCAGTATGGAAGTATCGATGGATTTTTAAAGGCCTATTCTGATATGCAGGGCATGGATTATAATGAACTGATGAAGCAGTTTATGGCAAAATAAAAAGATTGTTGCATCTGCATAGCCATGCTATAATGAGAAAAAGCAATCAGTTACAGAAACGGAGTATAAACAAATGAACCTACCTTGCAAAGAATTAAAACGAATCGCAAGAGACAATTTAAATGGAAATTATAAAATACCAATGGGAGCTTTTCTTGCCGCCACACTGATTCCTTTGGCGGTAGAACTCCCATTTTCCATGTTGCAGAAAGATGCACAGCCGCTTCCGGTGACGATCATGTTTTATGTGGCGGAATTTCTGATCACACTTTTTAAGCATGGTATTGTCTGTCGGAATCCTTCAGCTTCATCTGTCACTTGCACGGAAAAAAAAGAAATGACACTTGGCATGGTATTTTATGGGTTTAAAAATCACCCGGACCGTTATATCATTGCAGGACTGCTTTTGATTATTGCAACGCTGATCAGCTGTATTCCTGTGATCACAGGTGCTGTGTTATTTTTTTTGTCCTGGACAAGTCGCCTGCGGCGATTGCAGTACTGGTGATACTTGGTATTGTGAGCACGATTCTGGCAGTTTTCGTGCAGATGTGGTATGCACTGGCATTGTATCTGCTTTTGGATCATCCGCAGATGAAGGCACGCGAATCATTAAAGATCAGCCGTCAGATCATGAAGGGAAATAAAGGAAGATTATTTTATATTTATCTGAGCTTTATCGGATTGCAGATACTGTGTATGCTGTCTTTAGGCATCGGGTCACTCTGGGTATATCCATACCAGTCACAGACGCTGGTTATTTTTATCTGGATGTGGTCGGGGAGATCCCATCAAACATAAGCTAATGCTCTGGCTGATTGCCGGATATTAGAATATACTATTATTAGGAGGAGTTTTTCATAATGAACCAACAAAAAGACATTATAAGAGATGCCAGAGTTTTGGGTACGCCGAAAATGCTGCTGCTTGGTCTGCAGCATATGTTTGCCATGTTCGGTGCAACCATTCTGGTTCCGATTCTGGTAAACAGCTATTTTCAGAGTACCTCACAGGTATTGTCCGTACAGGTGACATTGTTCTGTGCAGGATTCGGTACCTTGTTTTCCATCTGTGTACCAAATTTAAGGTTCCTGCTTTTCTTGGATCTTCATTTGCTTTTCTGGGAGGCTTTTCCAGCGTTGCGGCACTGGATACCGGGATATTTGCCAATATGGCAGATAAAGAAAAACTGCAGTATGCGTGTGGCGGAATTGTTGTGGCAGGATTGTTGTATCTGATCCTTGCACTGATCATCCGGTGCGTTGGCGTAAAACGTGTGATGCGTTTCCTTCCACCGGTGGTAACCGGCCCGATCATTATCTGTATCGGACTGAGCCTTGCACCGTCTGCGGTCAGCAATGCATCCACAAACTGGCTCATTGCAATTGTGGCACTGGCGGTCATCATTATTTTCAATATCTGGGGAAAAGGAATGTTCAAGATTATTCCGATTCTTCTCGGTGTAGTGATTTCGTATGTGTTCGCACTGGTTCTGCAGGGACTTGGTTTTACGAATCCGGACGGATCTGTTATTTTAAATTTTTCCGGCGTTTCCTCGGCGGCTGTTGTCGGACTTCCACCGTTTATCCTGCCGAAATTTAATCTTACAGCGATTCTTATCATGGCACCGATCGCCATTGCGACCATGATGGAGCATATCGGAGATATTTCCGCGATTTCTGCAACGGTAGGACAGAACTTTATTGAGGATCCGGGATTGCATCGTACCCTGATCGGTGATGGAATTGCAACTTCCATTTCTGCAATGATCGGAGGACCGGCAAATACAACCTATGGAGAGAACACAGGCGTTCTGGAGTTGTCCCGTGTACATGATCCGAAGGTTGTCCGTCTTGCGGCATGTTATGCGATCGTTTTAAGTTTTATCCCGAAAGTAGCAGAGATTATTGCTTCGATGCCGGCATCCATTATTGGCGGTGTCAGCTTTATTCTTTACGGTATGATTTCTGCTATCGGTGTAAGAAATGTTGTTGAAAACCATGTGGATTTCACCAAGTCCAGAAACCTCATTATTGCAGGTGTGATCTTAGTTTCCGGTCTCGGATTCTCGGATGGACTGACCTTTACGATCGGAAGCACTTCCATTACCCTGACATCCCTTGCCATCGCAGCGATTGCCGGAATCGTGCTCAATGCGATTCTGCCGGGAAATGATTATGCATTTGGAAAAGACCCGGAAGGAGATGCATCTCGCGGTGTGGATCTGCGTCCGCATGAGCTGGAACAGGAACTGAAAAATCAGAAATAGAATGTTTATCCAAGAAGTGCAATGCCAAAGACGGCGAGAAACAGATTTTTGACCAGCCAGTTGAGAAGTACAATGGCAAGCGCGATCCACAGATAAATATCACGATAATGCATCCCGATGGCAAAACGTCCGCGGGATGCTTTTTCTATGGTCTGGGACAGCATAAACCAGCCGAAAAAGACAGCGGTATACACAACAATCGGATGGTAAAAGAAAGAGCGCACAATATGTCCGTGCAGCAGGGCATGAATTGCGCGTGTGCCGCCGCATCCGGGACAGTAGTACCCGGTCAGATTGTGCAGGACACAGCCATCCGGAGGGAATATCCACAGGAAATAACCGCTTTTCCATGCAAGTCCGAGCACGAGTGCGAGAATAAGACATACCCAGCCAATGATATAAAAAGAAAAAATCTAAAGTTTTGTCCGTGCGTAATATATTTGAAATCTTCATGGAAATTATGTTAGCAAATGGATGGGAAAAAGTCCAGCCGGTGTTGACATTTTCGGACAATGTGAATATAATAACGGTGAAAAATAAAGAAGGAATTCTTCGGGGCAGGGTGCTGCGGATGACGCATATTCCCGACCGACGGTATAGTCCGTGAACTGCTTTTTGCAGCCGAACCGGTGAGATTCCGGTACCGACAGTATAGTCTGGATGAGAGAAGAAAAAAGTGCAAATTAATGTTTGCATTGTTGACTGTATGATAGAAAAAGAACCCCGATAGAGAAGTCTATCGGGGATTTTATTTTTTTGAATAATATATGCAGGCAACACTCCTCTGGAATTCCGTTGATTCTGAAAGGAGAGTTATTATGAGTGAACAGACAAAGACAGCAGTAAAGCAGGGAGGCATGAATACAAAAGTACGCTATATTACGGTTACAGCGATGCTTTCTGCCGTAGCGTTCGTGCTTATGTATCTGGAGATTGCCATTCCGATCATGCCATCATTTATCAAATTTGATTTTTCGGATCTGCCGGCACTACTTGGAAGCTTTGCGCTCGGACCAGTGTGTGGGGTATTGATCTGTCTGATCAAGAACGTTCTCCATCTGGCATTTTCAAACAGTATGTTTGTTGGAGAACTTTCAATTTTATTCTCGGAGCCGTATTTGTGGCAATTGCAGGTAATATCTACAAACATAAAAAGACCAAAAAAGAGTGCGGTAGTCAGTGGTCTGGTTGCAGCATTGGTCATGGGAATAGTCAGTGTGTTTTCCAATTATTTTGTGGTTTACCCGGTATATTACAAGGCTGGTATGGCAGAGGAAACCATCCTCCAGATGTATCAGGCAATTGCACCATCCATGAAAAGTGTACTGCAGTGCCTGATCTGCTTTAATCTTCCATTTACAATTGGAAAAGGACTGATTGCAGTTGTCATCTGTATGCTGATTTACAAACCGTTATCTCCAGTTTTAAAAGGACGTTTAAGTGAATACTAAATGGTTTTGGGAGCACCCGTGGGGTGCTCCTTTTTTTTCTCTTTTCTTTTGTTTGGAAAATTGTTATAATATGATACAACGTAATGGTTTTCTGTGTGATACGCAGAAAGCCTTATCATTTATTTTGGATAGGAGAAGAAGGCATGAAAGCGTCATTTGATGTTACATTATCACCAAAAAGACCTGTATCGGTTTAATATGTACCAGACGTATACCGGGTTTCAGGGATGGAGTTCCATTGCGCTTGGAATTCTTGGATTTGTTATGGCTGGAATCAGTTTTCAGAATGGAAAAACATCTTACACCCTGCTCTATATTGCAGTAGGATTTTTGTTTCTTCTTTATATCCCGGTTGCACTGTGGTTTCGTGCGAAGGAGACCCTGAAGACAAACAAGGTGCTTGCCGGCACACTGCATTATGAAATTACAGAGAAAAATATTCATGTATCCCAGGGAAAAGAAACTGGGGATATGGAGTGGCAGGCAATTTATAAGATTGTAGCGAATGCAAAACAGATTTTAATCTACAGCAATCGGAAAAGCGCATATATTATTCCTATGGAGCAGATGGGGGATCAGTATGCAGCGTTCCGGACACTTGCAGAACAGAAACTGGAAAAATATAAACTCAGAATGAAGGCGTAGAAGCAGTATGCAGGACAAAAATGTTATGGAATTTGAAACTTTATCCCCGGAGGAAACTTTAGAGCTCGGAAGAAAATTCGGAAGAGAGGCACAGCCTGGGGAGGTATATACCCTTGTCGGGGATTTGGGAGTCGGCAAGACGGTTTTTACACAGGGAATCGCACAGGGACTTGGAATTGAAGAGCCGATCTGCAGCCCGACATTTACCATTGTACAGGTATATGAAGAGGGGCGGATGCCGTTCTATCATTTTGATGTATACCGTATCGGAGATATCGAAGAGATGGATGAGATCGGATATGAGGACTATTTTTACGGTGAGGGTCTGACGATGATCGAGTGGGCCAATCTGATTGAAGAGATATTGCCGGATCATTACCGGGAGATCACCATTGAAAAAGATCTGGAAAAAGGTTTCGACTACAGAAAAATAACAATTTTAGACAGATAGAGGACAGAATATGAAAATACTAGCGTTGGACAGCTCAGGACTGGTGGCAGGGGTTGCGGTCACAGAAAACGACAATCTGCTGGGAGAATATACAATTAACTATAAAAAAACACATTCACAGACACTTCTTCCAATGTTGGATGAAGTCGCAAAAATGATAGAACTTGATCTGAATACGATTGATGTGATTGCAGTGTCCGCAGGACCTGGATCTTTTACGGGACTCAGGATCGGCTCTGCGACGGCCAAGGGACTCGCTCTTGCCCTGAACAAACAGATTGTTTCCGTGCCGACGGTGGATGCCCTGGCATATAATCTGTGGGGATGTGAGGATCAGGTATGTCCGCTTATGGATGCGCGCCGGCAGCAGGCCTATACCGGACTATATACTTTCTCCGATGGGCAGATGCAGACACTTCTTCCACAGTGTGCGGTAGGAATCGATGAAATTACCGCAAAGATCAATGAAAGTGGAAAGAAAACCGTATTTTTGGGCGATGGTGTGCCGGTTTTTGCCGATTACCTGAAAGAAAATTTACAGGTACCATACCTGTTTGCACCTGCACATTGCAATAAGCAGCGTGCGGCATGTGTTGCGGTACTCGGCGGCATTTTATACCGTCAGGGAAAGGCTGAGGATGCAGCTGCACAAAGCCGGATTATCTGCGCCTGTCGCAGGCGGAAAGAGAACGCCAGGAAAAGGCAAGGGATTTTCGCATATGAGAATACGGCAGATGACCGCGGAAGACATTCCGGCTGTTGCACAAATTGAAAAAGAATGTTTTTCCCAGCCGTGGAGTGAACAGGGATTTCTGGATGGAATGAAAGATGCCATATTTTTCGTGGCGGAAGATCCTCAGATCGCAGGTTATATTGGCATGTACCGGATGCCGCCGGAGGGAGAGATTACCAATGTGGCAGTGACACGGAAAATGCGTAAAAAGGCTGTGGAAGAGAGCTTCTTCTTAGGATGCAGCAATGGGCAGATGAACATGGAATTGACCGGATCATACTTGAAGTACGTTCCGGAAATGAGCCGGCGATACACTTATACCGGACATGTGGATTTGAAAAAATTGGAGTGCGAAAAAATTTTTATCAGTTTCCCAGAGAGGATGCAGATATTATGGAGTGGAAACGATTATGTTAGATGTATGTTTGTTAGGAACTGCAGGAATGATGCCGCTGCCGTACCGGTGGCTGACATCACTTATGCTCAGATATAATGGGAGCAGTCTGCTGATCGATTGTGGTGAGGGAACCCAGATTGCAATCAAAGAGGCGGGACTTAGCTTTAAACCGATCGATATTCTCTGCGTGACACATTTTCACGCAGATCATATCAGCGGTCTTCCGGGGCTTCTTCTGACGATGGGAAATGCGGAGAGAACAGAACCGCTTACGATCATCGGACCCAAAGGACTCACACGTGTCGTGACGGCACTGCGGACAATTGCACCGGAACTTCCGTTTGAGATCAATTGTATAGAACTGACACAGCCGGAAGAATCTTTTTCTATCCAGGGATATGACATTCATGCGTTCCGTGTAAAGCACAATGTCATTTGTTACGGATATTCGGTGGGAATCCATCGTGCGGGACGTTTTTCGGTGGAGCGTGCCAGAGAACAGAATGTTCCGATGAAATTATGGAGCCGCCTGCAGAAAGGGGAGACCATCGAGCAGGACGGTGTGATCTATGAGCCGCAGATGGTACTCGGGTAAGGCAAGAAAAGGTCTGAAAGTGACGTATTGTACAGACAGCCGTCCGCTGGATACCATTGTAAACGCTGCAAAAGAATCGGATTTGTTTATCTGCGAGGGCATGTATGCAGAAAAAGAAAAGTTAAATAAGGCAAAACAGTACAAACATATGACGTTTTATGAGGCCGCAGATATGGCGAAGCGTGCAGAAGTTAAAGAACTGTGGCTGACCCATTTTCTCCGTCTCTGGTAAGGGCGGAGGATTATATGCCACAGGTGCGGGATATTTTCGCAAATGCATACCTTGGCAAAGATGGAAAGAGTGTGGAATTAACATTTGAGGAGGAATAGGCGTATGAAGAAAGTTGGGATTACCGTTGTAGCAGCAGTATGTGTTGTTTTATTGTGCGTGGGATTTTATTTCATGAAAAACAGCGATGGTTCACAGGCATCGAAAGAAAATCTGACGGTGGTTCAGAGAATCAATGAAAAAAATCTGACGGATGATTATCCGAAAACTCCGCGCGCAGTGATTAAACTGTATAACCAGATCATTACCAGTTATTATTCCGGAAATTATACGGATGATGAGTTCGACAAGCTGATTGATCAGGCGCGTATGCTTTTTGATCAGGATCTTGCCGATAACAATTCCAAGGATGATTACAAGAAGTCGGTGGAGACGAGCATTGCGGATTACAAGAACCGTTCCTTTAAGATCCGTCAGACCAATGTATGTGACAGCGATGATGTAAAATACCTGACGGATGACAGCAACGGGGATAAACTGGCATATGTCACAGCTTCTTATTTTACGGAAGAAAATAAAAAGTTTGATAAAACCTACCAGATGTATGTGCTTAGAAAAGACGATAACGGAGACTGGAAAATCCGTACATTTTATAAAATCAAGGGGAATTCGACAGAGGAAGAATAAAAATGAGTGACACAGAACAGACTATAAAAATACTTGCGATTGAAAGCTCTTGTGATGAAACCGCTGCGGCAGTTGTGGTGAATGGCCGGGATATGCGTTCGAATGTAATTTCTTCACAGATTGCTCTCCATACATTATATGGAGGGTTGTACCGGAGATCGCATCGAGAAAGCATATTGAAAAGATCAATCAGGTAATCGCACAGGCACTTTCGGATGCAGATATGACATTACAGGATATGGATGCGATTGGTGTGACTTACGGGCCGGGGTTGGTTGGTGCACTGCTGGTTGGCGTGGCAGAGGCTAAGGCGATCAGCTATGCTGCGAACATTCCGCTGGTAGGGGTACATCATATAGAAGGACATATCAGTGCAAATTATATTGAAAATCCTGATCTGAAACCACCGTTTTTATGTCTTGTGGTCTCCGGAGGGCATACGCACCTTGTGAAAGTGACGGATTACGGAACGTATGAAATCCTCGGACGGACCAGGGATGATGCGGCAGGAGAAGCATTTGATAAAGTGGCACGCGCAATCGGGCTGGGATATCCGGGAGGACCAAAATTGAAAAAGTTTCCCATGAAGGAGATCCGAAGGCAATTTCCTTTCCGCGGGCAAAGATTGCAGATGGGGTATATGATTTCAGTTTCAGTGGATTAAAATCTGCGGTGCTGAATTATCTGAACGGATGCAGGATGAAAAATCTTCCAATTAATCAGGCGGATGTTGCAGCATCATTCCAGCAGTCGGTGACGGATGTGCTGGTGGATCATGCGCGGCATGCAATCCGCGAATATCATATGGACAGTTTTGCAATTGCCGGCGGAGTTGCATCCAACGGAGTAATCCGTGCGGCCATGGAACAGATGTGCCGTGAAGAAGGGGTGAAATTTTATCATCCTTCGCCGATTCTGTGCACCGATAACGCGGCGATGATATGCTGCGGCATATTATGACTTTATTGCGGGAAAACGTGCAGGGCTGGATCTGAACGCTGTTCCGAATCTGAAATTGGGAGAATGACCGGATGGAAAACAGGAAACGCTATACAGCGATCGTACTTGCGGCAGGCAGTGGAAGAAGAATGCAAAGTGATACACCCAAACAGTTTATGGAACTGTGTGGACATCCGCTGGTCTATTACAGTCTGTAAAAGAGCATTTGAAAAAGAGTCCGGTAGATGATATTATACTGGTAACAGGAAAAGATGATGTTTCCTATTGCAGAAAAGAAATTGATCCATGATGGGGCTTGTGATTTCAGAAAAGTCCGTAGAAGAGGAGCATGGTGATTCCGGTAAAAGATACGATCAAAGTGGGAAATGAAAACGATATCTGTCAGTACACCGGACAGAAGCTGTCTGTGGGCGGTACAGACACCACAGAGCTTTTCTTATTTTAATGGAAGCTGTTGAAAATAACAACGACGAACATTGATAACTGAACAGTGAAAAACCTTGAAAGATTTTGAGAATAATTCAAG
>VOFB01000597.1_pt1:0-2500 | contig 94000 bp, 126 predicted proteins | sample 5384141 | NCBI WGS metagenome assembly VOFB01 (sample SAMN12384721, study PRJNA508395) | human gut metagenome | isolation source: healthy gut A | host: Homo sapiens | reverse complement strand
ACAGCGGGGTTCGGACCGCATAATTGATTCAGTGATTCTAGCAGAAAGGTTTTGGGAAAGCCTGCCGGAGAGGGTGAAAGCCCCGTAAGCGAAAGGAAAACTGACAAGGCGGTATCCAGAGTACATCGAGACACGTGAAACCTTGATGGAACACGCGGGGACCACCCCGTAAGCCTAAATACTACTTAGTGACCGATAGCGCATAGTACTGTGAAGGAAAGGTGAAAAGGACCCCGGGAGGGGAGTGAAAGAGAACCTGAAACCCTGTGTTTACAATCTGTGGAAGGTCTTTATATGACCAACCGCGTACTTTTTGTAGAACGGTCCGGCGAGTTACGCGTACTGGCAAGGTTAAGTGCTTAAGGCACGGAGCCGAAGCGACAGCGAGTCTTAACTGGGCGATGAGTCAGTACGAGTAGACCCGAAACCGGGTGATCTATCCATGTCCAGGATGAAGATGCCGTAAAAGGCATTGGAGGTCCGAAGCCACATCCGTTGAAAAGGGTGGGCATGAGGTGTGGATAGGGGAGAAATTCCAATCGAACCCGGAGATAGCTGGTTCTCCTCGAAATAGCTTTAGGGCTAGCCTCGTTTTAGTCTTATGGAGGTAGAGCACTGAATTTCCGCGGGGGCGTCAAAGCTTACCAAAGAATATCAAACTCCGAATGCCATGTAGATGATGAACGGGAGTCAGACTGCACGAGATAAGTTGGGCAGTCAAAAGGGAAAGAGCCCAGACCACCGGCTAAGGTCCCAAAGTGCGTGTTAAGTGGAAAAGGATGTGGGATTTCTAAGACAACCAGGATGTTGGCTCAGAAGCAGCCATACATTCAAAGAGTGCGTAATAGCTCACTGGTCGAGAGGTCCTGCGCCGAAAATGTCCGGGGCTGAAACACGACACCGAAGCTGAGGAATGTCTAGAGACATTGGTAGAGGAGCATTGGATACGCAACGAAGCAGTACCGGAAGGAGCTGTGGAGTGTATCGAAGAGAGAATGCCGGAATGAGTAGCGAGAGAGAGGTGGGAATCCTCTCGGCCGAATATCTAAGGTTTCCAGGGTAAAGCTGATCTGCCCTGGGTGAGTCGGGACCTAAGGTGAGGACGGAAGTCGTAGCCGATGGACAGCAGGTTGAGATTCCTGCACTGCAGTAAGACAGAACTGTGGGGACACGTGTGGAGAGCATAGGCGCGGAATGGAAAGCCGCGTGCAAGCGAGGGTAGGAGCCAGGCTGTAGCAAAAACCGCAGGGCAATCTGAAGGCGTGATGCGGACCGAAGCCTAGTAGGGAAGTATGTGAGCCATGTATCAAGAAAAGCCGCTATTGTTCTTGATGTACCCGTACCGTAAACCGACACAGGTGGATGAGGAGAGAATCCTAAGGCCGGCGGAAGAAGCATTGTTAAGGAACTCGGCAAAATGACCCCGTAACTTCGGGAGAAGGGGTGCCAACGAGAGTTGGCCGCAGAGAATAGGCTCAAGCAACTGTTTAGCAAAAACACAGGTCTATGCAAAACCGTAAGGTGATGTATATGGGCTGACGCCTGCCCGGTGCTGGAAGGTTAAGAGGAGAGGTTAGCGCAAGCGAAGCTTTGAATTTAAGCCCCAGTAAACGGCGGCCGTAACTATAACGGTCCTAAGGTAGCGAAATTCCTTGTCGGGTAAGTTCCGACCCGCACGAAAGGCGTAATGATTTGAGCGCTGTCTCGACAATGCATCCGGTGAAATTGAAGTACCAGTGAAGATGCTGGTTACCCGCGCCAGGACGGAAAGACCCCATGGAGCTTTACTCCAGTTTGGTACTGGGGTCCGGCAGTGCATGTACAGGATAGGTGGGAGGCTGTGAACCTGGAACGCCAGTTTCAGGGGAGCCATTGTTGGGATACCACCCTTGTGCTGCTGGGCTTCTAACCGGAGGCCTTTATCAGGCCAGGGGACAATGCCAGACGGGGAGTTTGACTGGGGCGGTCGCCTCCGAAAGGGTATCGGAGGCGCTCAAAGGTTCCCTCAGAATGGTCGGAAACCATTCGAAGAGCGCAAAGGCAGAAGGGGGCTTGACTGCGACACCGACGGGTGGAGCAGGTACGAAAGTAGGGCTTAGTGATCCGGTGGTATTAAGTGGGAATGCCATCGCTCAACGGATAAAAGCTACCCTGGGGATAACAGGCTTATCACTCCCAAGAGTTCACATCGACGGAGTGGTTTGGCACCTCGATGTCGGCTCATCGCATCCTGGGGCTGTAGTAGGTCCCAAGGGTTGGGCTGTTCGCCCATTAAAGCGGTACGCGAGCTGGGTTCAGAACGTCGTGAGACAGTTCGGTCCCTATCCGGCGTGGGCGTAGGATATCTGAGAGGAGCTGTCCTTAGTACGAGAGGACCGGGATGGACGGACCGCTGGTGGACCGGTTGGAGTGCCAGCTGCATGGCCGGGTAGCCAAGCCCGGAAGGGATAAACGCTGAAGGCATCTAAGCGTGAAGCCCCCCTCAAGATGAGATATCCCA
>VOFB01000410.1_pt1 | contig 94000 bp, 77 predicted proteins | sample 5384141 | NCBI WGS metagenome assembly VOFB01 (sample SAMN12384721, study PRJNA508395) | human gut metagenome | isolation source: healthy gut A | host: Homo sapiens | reverse complement strand
CTGCTCATAGGCGCGTTTCGAGGCCACGGTGCCCAGGCGGCCGATGCCCAGCGCCTCGCCCTGCCATTTCTTCCATGCGTTGGCGATCGAGGCGTGTTTGGCGGCGTAATGGATGCGCAGCGCCGGGTCGCTCTCCTGTGCCGCGGAGATGATGTCGAGGCGCCCCGTGCGGATGGCGATTTTGGCCGGGTCGGAGCGCTCGGCGATGTAAGCGACCGCGTCCGAGAGGATGTACTCCTGGGTATTGCCCGGGAAGCCGTAGATCATCGTGAAGTCGCCTTCCTGAATACCTTCGGTGGAGATCTTGAAATGTTTTTTCGAGCGGTAGGGAACATTCTCGGGCGAGTAGGCTGCGGGCCGGTTGTCCTTGCCGGCGTAGATGCGGAAGAGCGAGAAGTCGCCCGTGTGCCGGGGCCATATCCAGTTGTCGGTGTCGCCGCCGAACTTGCCGATCGACGAGGGCGGAGTGCCTACCAGGCGTACATCGTCGAACTGTTCATAGATGAACAGAAACTGCTGGTTGCCGTAGTACATCTGCTCGATCGAGGCTTTGTAGCCCTTGCTTTCGGCCTCGGCCCGGCGGATGATTTCGGCCTTCGTTTCGCCCGCAGCGATACGGTCGGTGACCTCTTCCATGCGGACGAGGAAGCGTACGTTGAGCTCCTTGTTGGGCAGTTCCTCCCGGCGCGACATGGCCCAGAATCCGTTCTTCAGGTAGTCGTGTTCGACGCTCGAATGGCCCTGTATGGCGTCGTAGCCGCAGTGGTGGTTGGTGAGCAGCATCCTTCGGATCGCGGGCCGTGAAGTCGATGCCCAGCCCCACCTGGTCGTAATAGCGGTGCGCGAAACGTTCGGCGATGCCCTTGCCTACGCGGTTGATGCGTACGACCAGCTCGCATTCGTAGTGCACCTCCTGCGAGAAGGCGGGGATGTAGAATGGGTCGTTGTTGCGCAGCAGCGCCGTATCGGGCTTCAGAAAAAATACCGGTTCCGTCGGAAGTCCGTCGGGTCCGCCTGCCGTATTATGCAGCTCCTTCACATGTTCGGCGTAATTACGTCCTATGCAAATTATCTTCATCTCTTTTCGATTTTAGGGGGCATCTTTCGCCCCTTCTCGCTCATCCCGACTGGGAAATACATAAAGTATGTCCCATCCGGTCCTCGCCTCGTCGTGTCAAAACCTGCACCCCTAAAATCAAAAAGGGTTGCAGGGTGTGGGGCATCTTTCGCCCCTTCTTCGCTCATCCCGACTGGGAAATACATAAAAGTATGCCCATCCGGTCCTCGCCTCGTCGTGTCAAAACCTGCACCCCTAAAATCAAAAAGGGTTGCAGGGTGTGGGGCATCTTTCGCCCCTCCTTGCTCATCCCGAATGGGAAATACTCAAGTATGTCCCATCCGGTCCTCGCCTCGTCGTGTCAAAACCTGCACCCCTAAAATCAAAAAGGGTTGCAGGTGGGGCGTCTTTCGTCCCTTCTCGCTCATCCCGAATGGGAAATACATAAAGTATGTCCCGTCCGGTCCTCGTCTCGTCGTGTCAAAACCTGCACCCCTAAAATCAAAAAGGGTTGCAGGTAGGGCGTCTTTCGCCCCTTCTTGTTCTCCTCGAAAGGGAGGTTCGAATATGTCCTGTCCGTCCGGTGTGCCCGGTTTATTTGTTGCGGTCGTATTTTTGCGCTTTGACCAAGAGGAAAACACATCCGGCGGGCAGCCAAAGAAAATCCACCGCCAAAACCCATTTTTCGCCGCCCAGATTTCCGGCCAGCATACCCAATGCGATCCAGCCTATGCCGATCGCCGCCAGGCTCAAGCACATGAAACGCGATAATCCTTTGACATCCACGTTTTTCTTCTGCTCGGCGGACATCGTGTTGTAGCCGGCGATCAGGTTCGGGAAAAACCGAACCAAAATGCCGAGCAGGACCAACAACCCTCCGCCGAGGAGTTGCGTCGGGTATGTCGTGAACAGTTCGCGCATCTTACCGCACCTGTTTTTTCAGCAGCTCCACCATCCGGGCCGCGAAGCGGTCGCTGGCGCCGGGAGCCCCGATTACGGCTTGCAGTTCGGCGAAGTCCCGGAGCATCCGCTCCCGTTTTTCTCCGCCCGTAAGGATGGCCCGCAACTCCCGTTCGGCCCGTGTGATGTCCAGGTCGGACTGGATGATCTCCACGACCGATTCGCGGCCCAGGTTGAGGTTCACCAGCGACACGTAGGGAACTTTCAGCACGTAGGGCTGCAATTTCACCTGGAACCAGAGCGTGCGATAGACTACCACTTCCGGTACATTCAGCAGGGCCGTTTCGAGCGTCGCCGTCCCGGAGGTCACCACGGCGGCTTCGGCCGCGGCGAGCGTTTCGTAGGTCTGGTCGCAGACGTAGCGGATGCCGCTGTCCGCGATATATTGTTCGTAAATCGAGCGGTCGAGCCACGAAACCCCCGTGACCACGAATTGCCGGTCGGGGAATTTCCGGGCCAGGTCGGCCATCAGCGGCAGGTTGTCGCGGATCTCGCCCCGGCGGCTGCCGGCCAGCAGAGCCACGATCGGCCGCTCGTCGAGCGCATGGCGACGGCGGAATTCGTCCGGGGAGGGCAGCGATGCCCGACGTGCTTCGATGGCGTCCACGAGCGGGTTGCCCTCGAAAATCGGCCGGATGCCGTGCCTGGGGAAGTAGCCGCGTTCGAAGGGGAAGATGATGAACAGCTCGTCCACGTATTTGCGGATCGCCTTCACCCGCCATTCGCGCCATGCCCAGACCTTCGGGGCGATGTAGTAGAAGGTGCGGATGCCGTGCTCCTTGGCCCAGCGCGCCATCTTCATGTTGAAGCCGGGGTAGTCGACCAGGATCAGCACGTCGGGGGCGAACGCCTCGACGTCCTGCCGGCACTCTTTCATCTGGCGGCGGATCGTCCGCAGGTTTTTGATTACTTCGACGATGCCGAAAAACGAGGTTTCCTTGTAATGTTTGGCCAGATTCCCGCTGCCTCCGACCCCGGCCATCTTGTCCCCGCCCCAGAAGCGGAACTTCGCCTCGGGGTCGTGGGCTTTCAGCCCTTTCATCAGGTTGGCGCCGTGCAGGTCGCCCGAAGGCTCGCCGGCTATCAGGTAGTAACGCATATCGTAAGTCTTATTCTTCTTTCAGTAAATCGGGCCGCAGCCGTTTGGTGCGCTCCCAGGCCTGCTCCTCCTTCCAGCGGTCGATTCGGGCGAAGTTGCCCGAGAGCAGCACGTCGGGAACCCTCCAGCCGCGGAACTCGGCCGGGCGCGTGTAGACCGGCGGCGCCAGCAGGTTGTCCTGGAACGAGTCGGTGAGCGCCGAGGCTTCGTCGCCGATGGCGCCCGGGATGATACGCACGACCGAGTCGGCGATGATGCAGGCCGCCAGTTCGCCGCCCGTGAGCACGTAGTCGCCGATCGAGATTTCGCGTGTGACGAGGTGTTCGCGGATGCGGTGGTCGATGCCTTTGTAGTGGCCGCAGAGGATGATGATGTTTTCGAGCGTCGAGAGGCGGTTGGCCTCGTGCTGGTCGTAGCGTATGCCGTCGGGCGAGGTGTAGATGATCTCGTCGTATTCCCGTTCCGCTTTGAGGGCTTCGATGCAGCGGTAGATCGGTTCGATCTTCATTACCATACCCGCCTCTCCGCCGAAGGGGTAGTCGTCGGTGGTGCGGTGCTTGTCTTCTGTGTAGTCCCGGATGTTGTGGATATGGATTTCGACCAGCCCCTTCTCCTGCGCACGCTTGAGGATCGATTCGTTCAGCGGCGAGGCGAGCAGTTCGGGTACGACGGTCAGGATGTCTATTCTCATGGCGTTAGCGTGCTTGGCGGAAGATGATGTCTTTTTCGGTGTCGGGGGCGAGCGGAATTTCCCGCCCGTTCTCGAGCGTGTAACCCTTGTAATCCAGTTCGGTGAAGAGTTCGATGATCTGCGGGCGGTTTTCGCCGCCCGTTTCGATCAGTACTGTCGGGCGGAAACGCTCCAGCAGAGGGCGCAGCTCGTGCATGACGATCAACTCATACCCTTCGACGTCGCACTTGACGAAATCGAGCCGCTCCAGCCCGGCGAAAAGCTCGCTGCCGCGCCGCATCCGGGCGGTGAAAGTGACGGCGCCCTCTCCGGCGGCATCGCCCACGAAGTTTCGTCCCGTGCCGAGATAACCCGTTTCGCGGGCGGAGTCGTTGCTCATGGTGATCTCTTTATTCTCGGCTCCCAGCGCGCAGTCGAAGATTTCGACGTTGCGGCAGCCCCGCAGGTTGCGGCGCAGCACCCGGCAAACGACCGGGACGGGTTCGACGGCATGGACCCTGCCTGCGGTGCCGACGATTTCCGAGAGAGGACGGGCGTAATAGCCCAGATTGGCTCCGATGTCGATCGCCGTGTCGCCGGCTTTCGCCAGCCGGGGCAGGTGATAGACGTATTCGGTCGCCGCGCTGCGCCGTCCAAGCCCCAGCCGGTAGCTGATGAAAAAGAGGCGGCTCACCGCCCGCAGATAACCTTCGAGCGGAAGCGTCCGGTAGAGGATTTTGTGGAGCAGCGCTTTCATAACGGACCCGGACGGAATTAGTTCTTGTAGTTCACCTCCTGGTTGAGGACTTCGGTGACGAAGGGATTGTAGAGCACTTCGTGGCCGATGGTGGTTTCAGGGCCGTGTCCGGGATAGACGCGCCGTCATTCCGTAGTGCGAAAAATCGGGAAGAAGAGCCGACGGCGGTTCCCCGACTTTTTCGCTCTACGGATGCTTTGGGCGCCACCTTTTGGCAGCAAAAGGTGGTAAAAACCGCTCCTCGCAAGAACACGCGAACCGCCGGTTCGGGAATTCGCCGACGTTTCTTCGGAAACATTCTTTCTTGTACTTTCGGCTTGATCCCCAAGTTCACGATCGTGCTCGTTTTCTCGCCTCGGCAGAGGTTGCAAGCAGCCTCTGCGAAAATGTTCGCAGGGGCGGCGATGTGCGGTTCGGCGAGAGGTGGAAACAGCACAGGCGCTGCAACGGCAATTGCAGCGCCTGTGCTATGACATGGAGATGCCTGCGGACGGTCAGGCGTATTTAAACGTCGATTCGTCCGATACGGTCAGCTTCTTACGGCCCTTGGCACGACGGGCGGCCAACACCTTGCGACCGTTAGCCGTGGACATTCTCAGGCGGAAACCGTGCTTGTTGATTCTCTTCCGGCGCGACGGCTGGAACGTTCTTTTCATTGCCATAGCAGTATCCTTTTTGTTTTGTAATTTGCGCAGTTTGCGGAGTGCAAATGTATAACAAAAAAACGACACGCAAAAATTTTTCCCGAAAATATTGTGTTTTCGTCGTGAAAACCCCTTTCGGAAGGTCGCGGCGCGACAGGCGGGAGCCCCTTCGGACGACGGTTGAAAAAATCGGGCGGCGCGGGCTGTTTATCGGTATATTTTGACTATTTTTGCAAAGCCGAATCCGATCGGTGGCCGGCCGTTCCGGCCGCATCGGGAATGAAACGGGCCGGAACGTATCGGCGCGTGAGAAGCGCGGGTTCGGCGTCGAACTTATGGGGTTGACTCTTCGGCGATTTTTATGCGTGCTCCTCTCCGCGGCGCTGCTTGCGGCGGGGTGGCTCGGACTGTCCGGCCTTCCGCTCGTCGTAGCGCTGGTGCCCCTGCTGTGGATCAGCCGCAGTTACGGGTCTTCGCGCCGCGACTGGTGGGGGATGTTCGGCTGGGCATGGCTGGCCTTCGTCCTCTGGAACGGCGCGACGATCTGGGGCTTGTGGTATTCGACGCCCGTCGGTCCGTTCGCCGCGACGCTCGTCTCGACCTTCCTCAATATGCTGGCCTTCATGTTGTTCCATACGGTGAGCAAGCGGGCGCACAAGGCGTTGGCCTACACGCTGCTGGTCGCGGGCTGGATCGCTACCGAATATTGGTACACCGTGGGCGAATTCTCGTTTCCGTGGCTGCTGCTGGGCAACGGTTTCGCGAACGACACATGGGCCGTGCAGTGGTATGAATATACGGGTATCTTCGGCGGTACGCTGTGGGTGCTGGTCTGCAACCTGCTCTTTTTCGAGGCGTGGTTGCATCGGCGCAGCGTGCGGCACTGGGTGCGTGCGGCGCTGGCCGTCGTCGTGCCGGCGGCCGTGTCGCTTGCGATCTATGCGTGCTGGGAGGAGCCTGCGCAGCGGATCGAGACGGCGGTCGTGCAGCCCAACGTCGACTGCTACGACAAGTTCAATACCGCGCCGGGGTGGCAGCACGAAAACCTGCTGTCGCTGCTGGCCGAAGTTCCTTCGTCGGCGCAGTTGATCGCCATGCCCGAGACGGCGCTCGTCGAGGGGCTCAACGAAGCCTGGCTGTCGGCCAGTCCTTCGCTCGCGCAGTTCGAGGCGGCGCTGGCGGCCGACCATCCGGATGCGCTGCTGGTGGTGGGGGCCGACACCTATAAAGTCTATGCCGAGGGAAATCAGACCGCGACGGCGCGTTTCCGCAACGGTGTCTGGTACGACCGGTTCAACACGGCGCTGGCTCTCGACGCCGGGGGTGTGCGGGACATCCACCACAAGTCGCGGCTGGTGATCGGTGTCGAGAAGATGCCGCTGCCGTGGCTCTTCGACTGGCTGAGTTTCCTTATCATCGATCTGGGCGGTACGACCGGCCAGCTGGGCGTCGATACGCAGCGCACGGTCTTTGCGGCCGACAGCGTGCGGGTGGCGCCGGCCGTCTGCTACGAATCGGTCTACGGCGCCTACGTGGGCGAGTTCGTCCGCGGCGGGGCGCAGTTGATCCTGGTCATCACCAACGACGGCTGGTGGCGCGATACGGCCATTCACCGCCAGCACTTCTCCTTTTCGCGTCTGCGCGCGATCGAGCACCGCCGCGCCGTGGCGCGCAGCGCCAATACCGGCATTTCGGGCTTCATCAACGCGCGGGGCGACGTGGTCGGCCCGACGCTCGGCTGGGCCCGTCGGGGCGTACTGACGGCTCCGGTCGCCTTGTCGGACGAGCTGACCGTCTATACCCGCTACGGCGACTACCTGGGGCGGATAGCCCAGTACGTGATGCTGCTCTGCCTCCTTTACTACGTCGCCTATCGCGTCAAGCGGCGCAACTACCTGGTCGATTAATCCAAACAAATATCGCTTCGCATGAACTATTCACAAACGCTCGAATTTCTCTTTTCGTCGATGCCGACGTTTCAGGAAAAGGGCGTCACGGCCTACAAACCGGGTCTGGAACGTATCGCGGCTTTCTGCCGGCATTTAGGCAACCCGCAGCGGAACTACTTCACGATCCATGTCGCGGGAACCAATGGCAAGGGTTCCGTTTCGCACATCATCGCCGCCGTGCTGCAACAGGCCGGTTACCGCACGGGTCTCTTCACGTCGCCGCATCTGCACGATTTCCGCGAACGCATCCGCGTCGACGGCGAGATGATCCCCAAGCAGAAAGTGGTCAATTTCGTCGACAAGCACCGTGACAAGATGACCGAGCTGGGACTTTCGTTCTTCGAGATGACGGCGGCCCTGGCGTTCGACTACTTCGCACAGAGCGACGTCGAGGTAGCCGTCATCGAGACGGGGCTGGGCGGGCGGCTCGACGCCACGAACATCCTGCTGCCCATCGTGAGCGTGGTGACCAACGTCGGACTGGAACATACGGCGCTGCTGGGCGATACGCTGGCGAAGATCGCCGCCGAGAAGGCCGGTATCATCAAGAAGAGCATTCCCTTCGTGCTGGGCGAAGCGAACGCGGCCTACGATGCGGTGTTCGAGCAGGTTGCCGCCGCGAACAAGACGCGCGTGGTCTACGCCGAGCGGGAGTTCGCCTGCGAGGGCCACGAGCTGTGCGGCGACCGGCAGCACTTCCGCATGGTGCGCCGCCGCGACGGCCACGTGCTCGATTTCGATCTCGACCTGCTGGGCGAGTACCAGTGCCGCAATGTCCTGACGGCGCTGGCCACGCTCGACTTGCTGCACGAACAGACGCCGCTGACGATCAGCCGCCGCGCCTTCGTCGACGGCGCGGCGAGCGCCGCCCGCACGACCGCGCTGCAAGGGCGTTGGCAGTCGTTGGGCGAGCGGCCCAAAGTGTTGTGCGATACGGGGCATAATGCGCACGGACTGGCCTATGTGGCCGAACAGCTGCGCCGCTCGCATGAAGGCGGCCATCTCTACTGCGTCGTGGGCTTTTCGGGAGACAAGGACATCGACGCCATTCTGGCGCTGTTGCCGCGCGACGCCTACTATCTCTTTACGCAGGCGGCCAGCGAACGGGCGCTTCCGGTGTCGGAACTGGCCGCCCGCGCTGCGGCGGCGGGTCTCGACGGCGAAGCGGTCGCAACGGTTCCCGAGGCCGTGACCAGGGCGAAGGCGCTCGCCGCTCCCGCCGACACGATCTTCATCGGCGGTTCGACCTTCGTCGTGGCCGAGGTGTTGTGACCCGTTTTCGTACCGCCGCCGGCGGGAATGAGAGAAGAGGCGCCCGATCAGTTTCGGGCGCCTCTTCGGTCGTAAATGGCTGCGGAGGTCTACTCCTCGTCGGTGTCGGTGTACTCTTTGAGCAGTTTGGCCTGCACGTCGGCGGGCACCTGTTCGTAGGAGGAGAAACGCATCGTATAGGTCGCCGCCCCCGACGTGAGCGACGAGAGCGTCGTCGAATAACGATAGAGCTCGGCCAGCGGTACGCGGGCGTTGAGACGGTCGAATCCCTTGTCCGAGTTCATGCCCTCGATCATCGCGCGGCGGTTTTGCAGGTCGCTCATCACGGCGCCCATGTATTCGCTCGGCGTCAGCACCTCGATGCTGTAAATCGGCTCCATGATCTTGGGCCCCGCGTTGCGGAAAGCCTCCTTGAAGGCGTTGCGCGCCGCCAGTTTGAAGGAGATTTCGTTCGAATCCACCGGGTGCATCTTTCCGTCGTATACCACCACGCGGATGTCGCGGGCGTAGGAGCCCGTCAGCGGGCCTTCGTCCATCTTCTCCATGATACCCTTCAGGATGGCGGGCATGAAGCGTGCGTCGATAGCGCCGCCTACGATCGAGTAGAATTGCAACTTGCCGCCCCACGCCAGGTCGTACTCTTCCTTGCCCTTGGGGTTCACGATCATGTCGCCCTTGCCGGGAACCTTGTAGTCTTGGGCTCGGGCATCCCGTCGTAGTAGGGTTCGATGATCATATGCACCTCGCCGAACTGCCCGACCGCCCGATTGTTTCTTGTGGCGGTAATCAGCCTGCGCAACCTTGGTGATGGTCTCGCGGTAGGGGATTCGCGGTGCGATGTACTCGATCTCCATCTTGTTATCGGCGGCCAGGCGCGCTTTGAGGATGTTGAGGTGGTGCTCGCCCTGGCCTTGTATGATGGTTTGTTTCAGTTCTTTGGAGTATTCGACCAGAATCGTCGGGTCTTCGAACTTGGCGTCGTTGAGCACTTTGCCCAGCTTCTCCTCGTCGCCCTGCTCCTTGGGTTGACGGCGGCGCGGTAGCGCGGTTCGGGGAAGACGATGGGTTCGATGGTCACGGGTGCGGACGGCGCCGCGAGCGTGTCGTTGGTGCGCGTGCCTTTCAACTTGACCGTGCAGCCGATGTCGCCGGCCGACAGTTCGGTGACTTTGATGCGGTTCTTGCCCGCCACGGCGAACAGCTGCGAAATCTTCTCCTTGTTGCCCGTGCGGGTGTTGAGCAGCTCGGTGCCTTCGGTGAGTTTGCCGCGAATGACGCGGAGGTAGGTGATCTCGCCGATATGCTGTTCGATCTGGCTCTTGAAGACGAACGCCACGGCGGGTGCCGTCTCGTCGGCGGCGATCTCCTCGCCCTCGGTCGAGAGGAATTTGGGCGCTTTGAGCGGCCCCGGAGCGACGTTGATGATGAACTCCATGAGGCGTTTCGTTCCGACGTCGCGCTTGCCGCTGGTGCAGAACAGGGGCATGACTTCACGCCGCGAGAGACCGATTTTCAGACCCGCACGAATGTCGTCCTGCGTGAGTGTACCTTTGTCGAAGTAGAGCTCCATGAGCGCCTCGTCGTGTTCGGCGGCCATCTCCACCAATTCGCGGTTCAGCTCCGTGGCGCGCTCCATCTCCTCGGCCGGAATATCGAGCTCCTCGCGCGTGCCGTTCTCGTCTTTGAAGCGGTAGAGTTTCATCATCAGCACGTCGATGAAGGCGTTGAAGTCAGGCCCCTGGTTGACGGGGTACTGCACGATGACGGGCTTCACGCGCGATGCGGCGCGGATGCTCTCGACCGTCCCCTCGAAGTTGGCCTTCTCGGCGTCGAGCTGGTTGATGACGCCGATGAGCGGTTTCGACAGTTCGCGCGAATAGCGCGCCTGAATCTCCGAACCGACTTCCCAGCCGTTCTGGGCGTTGAAGACCATTACTCCCACGTCGCCCACCTTGAAGGCCGAGAAGAGGCTGCCGCAGAAGTCGTCCGATCCCGGACAGTCGATGATGTTGAGCTTGCGTTCCATGAACTCCGTGAAGAGGATCGTGGAGTAGATCGAGCGTTTGTATTCGTGTTCGATGTCGGTGTTGTCCGACAGCGTATTGTTCGTTTCGACGGCGCCCCTGCGGTCGATGACCTTCCCCTCGTAGGCCATTGCTTCGGCGAGGGTGGTTTTTCCGGAGCCGGGGGCGCCGATCAGGACGATGTTCTTGATCTCTTTCGCTGAGTAGTTTTTCATATCGAGAAGTTTTAAGGTTTTTCCTGTTTTTTCGGATTATAAATATATGAAAAAATCCGCAAAATCAAGTGCGGAGGGTGAAAAATTTATAAATTTTATCAATATCTTAGAATCGCTCTGCGGCTCGGCCGCGTTTTTGATCGGAAGCACGGTCGGGAGGTCGTGCTTTTGCCGTCGGGCGGGGTGCGATTGTTGATAAATGATTGAAAACTTTGTGCCGCCGGACGAATATTTTCGGGCGCCGGAATCTATCTTTGCCATGAAACAACCGGCCTGGCGCCGCACCGGTGCATCGCGTGCAGGGTCTTCATTGCAGGTTTCCCTTCCCGACGGGGGATTCGGAGGATGTGTCAATCATGGAATTTGGCGTTCGTCGGAAGACGCCGTAAGTTAGGAAGGACGTAATTTCATCGTTGATAAAGCCTCGGTTCATACATATTTTAATTACGTCTTTCCTACATGGAGTTATGGCTGAGAACAAAAATTTAGGTATCGATCTCGAACTGGACGAGACGGTCGCGCAGGGCAACTACTCGAATCTCGCCATCATCGCGCATTCCACTTCGGAGTTCATCATCGATTTCGCGGCTGTCATGCCTGCCGTTCCCAAAGCGAAGGTCAAGAGCCGCATCATCCTCACGCCGGAACATGCCAAGCGCCTGCTGATGTCGTTGCAGGAGAATATCGTCCGTTACGAGAGCGTGCACGGTCAGATCGTCATTCCTACGCCGCAGCATACGGGCGACCAGTTCGGCGGCAAGATCGGCGAAGCCTGACCTTCTCGCTTTCCAGCCTTTCGTCGTACGGCGTCGTGCGGCGCTGCGGGTCCGCACTCGTTTCGGACAGGGGCGTGCGTCGTTTCGCACTGCTGTCCGCAGCAGCCGCCGAAGCGCGGCGCGGATGCTTTCCCTTTGGGAGACTTGGACCGGGACGAAACGAAATGCGGTGGACGGGAGATCCCGTCGCACCGCATATTCACGTTCGGGCGGTATGCGCTCAGGCGCGGAGCCGTATGCGTTTGGCCTCGCAGGCTTTGTCCACCTCGATCTCGAAATCCGACAGTACGTTCATGTAGTTGATGAAGGCTTCGTAGGGCGATCCGTAGGGGTTGAAATAGGAGTGCACGTCGCCGTCCGACAACCATTTGGTAGCCATGTAGTAGAAGTGGTCGGAAGTTTGGAGGAAGTTCCACACGTAGTCGAAATCCTTGTTTTTTAACGCCTTGATCTTATCTCTCAGGCCGTATAGCTTCGTGAAGGCTTCGTTTTGCAACTCGTTGCCCAGCCATGCCGTGACGTCGCGCTCCTCGTCGGCCCACGACATCACGTGCGGGCAGTGGAGCACCGCCACGGGCTGGTACTTCTTCGCCGCCTCGCTCACGGTGGCGAATTCCAGCTTTGCGTGTGGCCAGCGCCGCTTTGGGCAGCGCCTTCATGAAATCGAAGATGCCCGTCGAAGCCTTCTGGTGCTCGCCGAAGGTCTCGTAATCCATGAAGAGGTTCACCACCTCGCCCACCGTATCGTCCGAGGCGATCCAGCCGGCGAACTTGTCGGCCGTCAGCGGCCATTCGTTCCAGCTGCGGTTCGAGAAACGGAAGGCGATGTCGTCCGACAGCTTGTAGTTGCGCAGCAGCACGTGCAGTTTTTGATTCAGTGCGTTGGCATAGACGTAGTTGGGCGATTTCCAGCCCAGCACGTGTTTGGCGCCTTCGGCCAGGATGGTCTTGAACCCCATCTGGGCGACCGTTTCGCCGATTTGGTCCGAGTAGATCAGCTCCGTGTTGCGGAAGGCCGTGGGTTTCATCCCGAACTCCTTGCGCACGAGGGCCGTATGGAGTTTCACCTGCTCCTCGAAATCCTCCTTCGAGCGGAGCGATGCCAGCGAGTGGGAGTAGGTCTCGGCCAGGAACTCCACGCATCCCGTGGCAGCCAGTTCGCGGAACGAGTCGAGCACTTCGGGCGCATAGGCTCGGAACTGTTCGACGGCCGACCCCGTGATCGAGAACGAGCAGCGGAATTTGCCCTTCTGCTCCTTGATGAGGTTCAGCAGCAGGGCGTTCATCGGCAGATAGCACTGCCGCGCCACTTTTTGCAGGATGGCGTGGTTGGTCAGATCGTCGAGGTAGTTGTGATCCACGCCCATATTGAAAAACCGGTAGGTTTTCAGCCGCCAGGGCTGATGAACCTGAAAATAGAAACAGATCGTTTTCATGGTGATATGTCGTTTGTGTTGTTATTCCCGTTGGCGTGCGGCCGCCTCGTCGATGACCGCCTGATAGACCGCCTTGATCTTCGCGGCGGCGTTGTCCCATTTGAGTCCGGTCACCTCGTCGAGCCCCTTCTCGGCGAACATCTTCGCCAGCGCGGGATAGGTAATCAGGGCATAGATCGCATCCGACAGGGCGTCCACGTCCCAATAGTCGACTTTGAGCGCGTAGTCGAGCACTTCGGCCACGCCGCTCTGCTTGGAGATGATGACCGGCACGTTCGAGCGCATCGCTTCGAGCGGCGAGATGCCGAAGGGTTCCGACACCGAAGGCATCACGTAGACGTCCGACAGCTGGAACATGCGGTGCACATCCTCGCCGCGCAGGAATCCCGTGAAGTGGAAGCGGTCGGCGATGCCGAGGCGCGCCACGCGGCGGATGACGTGGTTCATCATATCGCCCGAACCGGCCATCACGAAGCGCACGTTCGGCACCCGTTTGAGCACCTTGGCGGCCGCCTCGACGAAGTAGTCGGGCCCCTTCTGATAGGTGATGCGCCCCAGGAAGGTGACGATCTTGTCCCCGACGCCGCGTTCGGGGGCGGCGCACTCCGCCTCGGCGAACCGCACGGCGTTGTGCACCGTCACCACCTTTTCGGCCGGAATGCCGTAGCGGGTGACGATGATGTTGCGCGTGAGGTTCGACACGGCGATCACACGGTCGGCGGCCTCCATGCCCGCGCGTTCGATGGCATAGGTCTGCGAATTGATGTTCTCGCCGCTGCGGTCGAACTCCGTGGCGTGCATGTGCACGACCAACGGTTTTCCGGAGACCCGTTTGGCGGCGATTCCGGCGAAGTAGGTGAGCCAGTCGTGGGCGTGGATCACGTCGAACTGCCCCGCCAGATCGCGGGCCACCTGCGCGGCTACCATCGCATAGCGCGCCACCTCCTCCATGAGGTTCGCGCCGTATTTGCCCGAAAAGGTGTAGCGCTGCTTCCAGAGGTCGGTCGTCTCCCGCGTCTTGCGTCCCGTGCGGACGTACTCGTCGTGATAGGACTTGTACTCTTCGGGCGAGACGTAGGGGACCATGTTCGAGTCGATATGGATGAACGACATCTTCTTCCACAGCTCCTCCGTATCGCCGGAGGCGGCGCCGAAGAGCGTCTCCACGTCGCTGGCGTTGACCACGCGCACATAGTTCTGGTCTTCGTCTCCGGTAGCACGGGGCATGACGAAGGTCACGTTGACATCGTTTCGCGCCAGCCCGCGCGTCATGCCGTAGCAGGCCGTACCCAGACCGCCTGCGATATGAGGGGGAAATTCCCATCCGAACATTAACACTCTCATGGCTGACTATTTTTTGACGGTTTTACGTTCTGTTTTGTGCCTTCCGTTCCCTTTGGCCGGGGCTTTGGGGCGTTTCGCGGGTTTCGCCTCTTCGTCCGCCGCCCCTTTCCGTGCGGAATCCGCAGGCGCGGCCGCCGCCGCCGTCGCCGTGCGGGGTTTCGCCGCACCGGCCGCTCGGCGGGAGCCTGTTTTCGGGGCGGCCTTCTCCCTCTTCTTCCGCCATGCGGGGTCGAAGCGCTCCATGAGCCGGTAGAGTTCCAGCACGGCGCCGACGCTCCACGCATAGGAGATCGCGCTTTTAGGGGCGAAGGGCGGGTCGGCGTCGTACATCTTCGAGATCGAACCGATGCCGTGGCACTGGATGTCCTCGTCGAAGTCGGCGAGGAACCGCTCGACTTCGGGTGTGTAGTCGGCGCCGGTGAGCGCATAGCGGGCCTTGACGTAGAAGGGCAGCGGCCATACCCACACCGTACCGTTCATCGCGGCGTGGGAGCGCATCCGGTCGTCGCCGGCGTAGGAGCCGTTGTAGAGCGGATTCTGCGGCGAGAGCGAACGCAGCCCCTTCGGGGTGAGCAGGTATTGGCGGACGATGCGCAGCACGGAGATGAGCTGCTCCTCGTCGAGCATCGTGTAGTTCAGGCCGCAGGCGACGACCATGTTGGGGCGGATGAAGCGGTTGGTCTCGGCGTCGTTTACGAAATCGGCCAGGTATCCCTCCTCCGGAAGCCAGAATTTTTCCAGAAACGACGCCTTGGTCTGCGCCGGAGCCTCCTTCCATTCGGCGGCGAACGCCTTGTCGCCCGCCTCTTCGGCCAGTGACAGCGCATAGCTGACGGCATTGTACCACAGGGCGTTGATCTCGACCTGATACCCGTTGCGCGGGGTGACGGGCCGCCCGTCCGCATAGGAATTCATCCATGTGAGCGCCACGTGCTCGTCCGACGCCCAGACCAGTCCGTTGCCGTGCAGCGCCACACGGCCGCCGATGCCGCGGCGGTAAGCCGCGAGGATCGACTTCATCGCTTCGCCGTAGCGGCGCCAGATCTCGCGGCTGCCGATCTCGGATTCCAGTTCCTGCAATGTGTAGAAGAACCACAGCGGGGCGTCGGCTTCCTGCGCGGCCGATGCCGAACCGGCGAAATCGCCGTCGCGGAGCGTGCGGCACACGCTGTCCAGCACGTCGATGCAGTCCTCCTTGTGATCCTGTTCGAGCGTGATGCCCGGCAGCGACATGAAGGCTTCGCGGGCGATCTGCGCCGTGAGCCAGGGATAGCCGGCCATCACCTCCGTGCGGCCGTCGGGGCGCCGGATGACGAACTGCCGGGCCGAGTGGCGCAGCAGGCTGTGGAAATCGATCTTGTGGGTGCGGCGTGCCAGCGCGCGGTCGAACAGCGCGCCGATCTCGGCCGACGAGGCCATCTCTTCGACCGACGCCGAGAAGATCACGCTCTGTCCCTTCGACAGGGGCAGTTCGAAATAGCCCGTCGTCAGCAAGTCTTCGTAACCGTCGTAGCCGCGGGCCAGCTCCTGCGGGTATTCGAATCCGTAGTACCAGTCGGGTGCGGCCACGAATTCGGCGTCGGGCCGGTTCGTTTGGAGGTAGAGCCACGGATAGCCTTCGTAGAGGCGGTTCTTCACGCCGCCCTGCACGGGGTAGGAGCGGCCGTTGGCCTCCATGTTGGCATGAGTCAGCGCCTCCTTCTCGCGATAGGCGAAGAAGGGCCGCAGCCGCAGGCGGATGTCGGCCGGCGAGTCGAGCAGCGTGTAGCGGATCATCAGCTGCGTGCGCTTGTGAATCCACAGCAGCTCCTTGCGCAGGATGACGCCGCCCACGCGGTAGGTGATCGTCGGGGTCGGCGTGTAGGCGAAGTCGGTGATGTACTTGTGGCCGCGCGGTTCGTAGACGCCGCGGAAACGGTGGATAGCCAGATTGAACGACTGATCGTGCTGGACGATGGTCTCGTCGAGCGACGACAGCAGCACGCAGGTCTGGTCGCCCCTGCCGATCGGGGCGACCATCAGACCGTGGTACCTGCGCGTATTGCAGCATACGATCGTGGTGCTCATGTAGCCGCCGCGGCGGTCGGTCGAGAGCACCTCGCGTTGCAGCGAATATTCGAGGTTGCCCAGTTCGTTCTTGTCGAAAGTAAGTGCAGACATGGTTTATGTTGTGATAGTTAGGATCGTTTCAGTAAAGTTATTGAAAAATATCCGGTTTTCCAACAACGAAAACGTAAAAATCGCAGCCTCGCACTCCTCCGTCCTTTCGGGGCGGCACCTTCCCGGCTCAAACGGGTTGCCGAAATTTTGCGTTTGCGGTCCGCAGACCCTCCGGCGCCGGAAACGACGCCGGAGGAGCGGTCCGGAAGTCTCTTGCGGCGGCGACCGCGTCTACGCCCACTTCACCAGCGCGAAATCCATGCGGTGCGGCAGATGCGGGTTCGAGGGGTAGATGCGCAGCGCCACGTCGAACGACCCCGAGCGGCCCGAACGGTAGTCGAGCGCGTAGGTGACGGTCGTCCCCTCGACGGCCGTGCGTTCGAGCGGTACGGTTTCGATCACGTTGACCGGCTGGCCGTACTCGATCTGCTTGGCCACGACCAGCTCGGCGCCGATGTCTTCGGGACGGAGGTCGGCCACGTCGATCTTGATCTCGAAGGGGTAGTGCTCCCCGACGAACATCGCTTCGCGGTCGATCTTCGCCTGCTTGACCTCGACGATGCGCACCTTGTCCCACGCGGCCGAGATCCGGCGTTTCCATGCCGCGATTTCGCGCGCCAGCATGTAGTCTCCCGCGACGATCTCGTGCCGGCGTGCCGCCAGCTTGCCGTAGAAGCGCTCCTCGTAGTCGCGCATCATGCGGTTGGTCGTGAAGTTCGCCGCGATGTCGGCCACGCACCGTTTGACGGATTCGACCCAGTCGCGCGGGATGTTCTGTTCGTCGCGCTTGTAGTAGAGCGGTACGATCTGCTCCTCGATCGTGTTGTAGATCATCTCCGCGTCCAGTTCGTCCTGGAACCGCTGGTCGGCGAAGGTCCGTTCCATCGGCAGCGCCCAGCCGGCGCCCTCCTTGTAGCCCTCGACCCACCAGCCGTCGAGCACCGAGAATTGCAGCACGCCGTTCATGACGCACTTCTCTCCCGACGTACCCGACGCTTCGAGCGGGCGGGTCGGCGTGTTGAGCCACACGTCTACGCCCTGCACCATTTTTCGCGCCAATTCCATGTCGTAGTTTTGCAGGAAGAGAATTTTCCCGACGAATTGCGGCATGGCCGCCACCTCGACGATGCGTTTGATGAGATCCTGCCCCGGCTTGTCGTTGGGGTGCGCCTTGCCCGCGAAGATGAACTGCACGGGCCGCTCCTTGTTGTTGACGATCGCCGACAGGCGGTCGAGGTTCGTGAAGAGCAGGTAGGCGCGCTTGTAGGTGGCGAAGCGGCGTGCGAAGCCGATCGTCAGTACGTCGGGTTTGATCCCTTCGACGATCTGCACCATCTGGCGCGGCGAGTCGATGCGCACCTGGGCGGGGTCGCTGTACCGTTTGCGGATGTGATCCACCAGCTTGCGTTTGAGGAAAATGCGCTCCTGCCAAAGTTCGGCGGCGGGGATGTCGTGCACCTTCTGCCAGGCGGGGATGTCGTAGTCGTGCCCCGAAAACCCTTCGGGGAAGTAGCGCATGTAGAGCCGCCGCAGATTGGAGGCGCACCACGTGGGGAAGTGTACGCCGTTGGTGACGTAACCGATGTGCAGCTCGTTCTTGAAGTAGCCGGGCCACATGTTGCCCAGGATGTCCTTCGACACCTCGCCGTGGAGCCACGACACGCCGTTGACCTCCTGCGAGAGGTTGCACGCCAGCACCGACATCGAGAAGCGCTCTTCGGGGTCGTTGGGGTTGGTCTTGCCCAGATTGATGAACTGTTCCCACGTGATGCCCAGTACATCGGGGTAGTGGGCGAGGTATTGGCGGATCATCGACTCGGGGAAGGCGTCGTGGCCGGCCGGCACGGGGGTGTGGGTCGTGAAGAGCGACGACGAGCGGACTACTTCCAGCGCTTCGGAGAAGGTGAGCTTGCGGCGCACCAGATCGCGGATGCGCTCGATGCCGATGAAGGCCGCATGGCCCTCGTTGCAGTGGTAGACCTCCTGCTTGATGCCCATGGCCCTCAGGGCGCGGATGCCGCCCAGGCCGAGCAGCAGCTCCTGTTTGAGCCGGTTCTCCCAGTCGCCGCCGTAGAGGTAGTGGGTGATCTGACGGTCTTCGTCGAGATTGGCTTCGTAGTCGGTGTCGAGCAGGAAGAGGTCGGTGCGGCCGACCTGGCATCGCCAGACGCGGGCCGAGAGCGTACGCCCCGGCAGGGCGATCTGTACGGTCGTCCAGTTGCCCAGCTCGTCGCGCACGGGCGAAATCGGCAGCTTCGAGAAGTTCTGCGCCTCGTAGGTCGCCTCCTGCGCCCCCTGCGCCGAGAGCCGCTGCGTGAAGTAGCCGTAACGGTAGAGCAGCCCCATGGCAACCATCGGCACGTTCTTGTCCGACGCCTCTTTGAGGTAGTCGCCGGCGAGGATGCCCAGGCCGCCCGAATAGATCTTCAACGACGAGTGCAGTCCGTATTCCATCGAGAAGTAGGCGATCGTCGGCGCCTTCGGATCGGGTTTTTCGCTCATGTATTCGTTGAACATGGCGTAGACGCCGTCGAGCATCGCAAGGAACGAACCGTCCTGTTCCAACTCCTGCAACCGTTCGAGCGGCAGCCGGTCGAGGAATACGATCGGGTTCTTCTCGCACTCCGACCACAGCTTCTGGTCGATGTACTCGAACAGGTCGCGGGCGCCGCTGGTCCAGCTCCACCAAAGGTTGTGCGAGAGCACTTCGAGGGCGTGGAGACGCTTGGGAAGCACCTTCTCGACCATCACGCGGTTCCAGTGCGGTTTTTCGGTGATGAGCTGCTGCCGCACGAAATTGATCTGTTCGGTCGCGCCGCCTCCGTCGTTGAGCACCGCACGGTTGGTACGGGTCACCGAACGTTCGATCGCTTCGGAATAGGCTTTTTCGTAGGCTGCGTAGAGTTCGCTCCACAGGGCCGTGCGCGACAGTTCGGCGGCGGCGTTGCGGGCGATTTCGACCTCCTGCGGGGTATATTTGGTGAAATGCAGCAGCGCCTTGGCGATTTCGCGAGCCGCTTCGGCGTAGTTGTCGTCGTTGCGTGCGACGAGCGTCACGCCCTCGTGTTCGCCCTGAGAACCGGCCCAGAGTCCGAATCCGGCCAGCGTGGTGGTGAGCGTCGGTACCGAGAAGGCCGTCGATTCGAGCGGCGTGTATCCCCACGGCTCGTAGTACGAGGGGAAGAGCGTCATGTCCATTCCCACCAGCAGTTCGTAGTAGCTCTTGTCGAAGATGCCGTCGCGGCCGTTGAGGTAGGTGGGGACGAAGACCACCTTCACCTTCGACGACGGGTTGGCCAGCACGCTGCCGGCGATCGAGTTGAGGATCTGATCCCATTCGGGATGTTCGAGATAGTGGGTGCAGAAGCGGTTCTGCTTGGGATCGATCGGGCTGTTTTCGTCGGCCAGATGCGCCTGCAAATCCTTGCGGGGACCGGTCGTGGCGGACGGTACGGTGATGTAGACCAGCACCTCGCGGTCGAGGGCGTCCGTTTCGGCGAGCTGTTTCAGGGCGTCGAGGAAGATGTCGATGCCTTTGTTGCGGAATTCGTAGCGGCCGCTCGTGCCGACGATCAGGGGTTCGCCGTCGAATTTGCAGCTCAGCGTCGCCTCGGCCGTGCGGATCATCGCGCGGCGTGCCTCGGCCCGTTTTTCGTCGAACTCCCTGCCGTTCCACACGAAGTCGTCCTCGAAGCCGTTGGGGGTGACGACGTCCACCGTGCTGCCCAGCAGGCTCTCGCATTCGCGGGCGGTGATTTCGCTCACGGTGCAGAACACGTCGTGTTCCTGCGAGGCGATCTTCTCGATCGAGTGTTTGGCCACGACGTTGAACTGGCGCGCCAGTTCGCCGGCGTTGAGCCGTCCCAGATCCTTGTAGAGCGGCAGCCCGTTGCCGGCCACGCAGCGGCCCGTCACCGTGGCGTGGGTCGTGAAGACCGTGGCCACGTAGGGCGAGTACTTGCGCAGGTAGAGTCCGCCGGCGGCGGTCATCCACTCGTGGAAGTGGGCCACCACCTTGTCCGTCGAGGCGCAGAAGTTCTCCACGTAGGAGGCGATGACCTGTCCGGCCGCGTGGCCGAAGAGCACCGGCTCGATGTAGTCCCACTGTCCCGAGATCGAGTCGACGTGGTAGGTCTCCCACAGGAATTTCAGGATGTCGTCCTTCTTCGGGAAGAGCGACGTATAGTCGACCAGCACCGCGATCGGACGGCCGACGACGCGCCAGCGGCCGATGCGGATGCGGATGCCGTCGTTGTAGACGCTCTGGCGCCACGCTTTGAGCAGCTCGTCGTCCTCCTCGAATTCGGGATTGTCGCCTTCGCGCTGGATGTCGGGGCCGATGAGCAGATAGTTGTCGCCCAGTTTGCTTTCGACGGTGCGGGCCTTGGTCGAAACGACGGTGTGGATGCCGCCGACTTTGTTGCAGACCTCCCAGCTCACCTCGAAGAGGTAGTCGGGCGTCAGCAGTTCGTTTTCGTTCATATCTTGTCGGATTTTTGATAATTCGGTTCGTACCTGCGGTCGACAGGAAGGTGTTTCACCTGCAAAGGTACTGCCGAATGATCTATATTTGCAAATTTATAAAAATATTTAATAATAACTTAACCTTAACATTCCCAGAACAGAGCGGCGATCACGGCGTCCGACAGCAAAAACCGTTCGGCGGGGATCGCCAGCCGTCCGTCGCGCAGGGTGGCGTCGCCCGCGTCGAGCCACGGGCGCGCCGCGTCGAGCAGGGCTTCGAGCCGCGCCGGCCCGAACCGCCGCCCGATCGCCTTCGTATCGAGCCCTTCGGCCGTGCGAAGCGCCGTCATCACGGTCTCGTTGTAGCGGTCGCGTTCGGTCAGGCGCTCCGATTCGTAGCGGTCGCCGCCGGCCAGGTAGCGCCCGATGTCGGCGACGGCCCAGCGCCGGCATTCGCCGTCGAACGAATGTGCCGCAGGGCCGATTCCCAGATAGGGGTCTCCGCTCCAATAGGCGCTGTTGTGGATCGCCCGGCGGCCGGGCAGGGCGTAGTTCGAGACTTCGTAGTGCTCGAATCCGGCGTCGCGGAGCGTGCGGTGCACCGTGAGGAACTCCTCTTCGCTCGTCTCTTCCGTCACGGGGGAGAACCTGCCCTGCGCCATGCGGCGGCCGAAGGCCGTCTGCGGCTCTACGGTCAAATGGTATGCCGAAACGTGCTGCACGCCCAGCGCGACCGTTTCGCGCAGATTGCGTGCGAGCGTCGCGGCGCCGAATCCGGGTACGCCGAAGATCAGGTCGACGGTCACGTTGCCGAAGCCCGCCTCCTGCGCCTGTCGCACGGCCTTGCGCGCCGCGTCGGCCGTATGGCGGCGGTTCATCAGGCGCAGCTCCCCGTCGTCGAACGATTGTACGCCGATCGAGAGGCGGTCGACCCGCGTGCGGGCCAGCCGCCGCAGGTAGTCGGGCGTCAGGTCGTCGGGGTTGGCCTCGACGGTGCACTCTTCGAGGGCCGTGCAGTCGAAGAGTTCGGCAGCGTGGGCGATGAACTCCTCCAACTCCTCGGGCGGCAGCAGCGAGGGGGTTCCGCCGCCGAAATAGATCGTGCGCAACTGCTCCGCAGGCAGGAATCCCGCTTCGCGGCGCAGTTCGTCGTGCATCGCCTCCACGACGGCCTTCATCGGCCGCAGGTCGGCCGACTTGTAGAAGTCGCAGTAGGCGCAGACACGCTTGCAGAAGGGGATATGGAGATAGAGTCCGGCCATTTTGACGTTTAATATTCTAACAAATCTAACGAAAAAAAACGGAAAAAATTGGACTGCCCGCCGAAAAAACGGAGGATTCGGTTTTTTTCTTCCGACGGATGGGTCAATTCGTCCGGAGCGCGAGGTTGTTTAAAATTTTTATTAACTTTGCGCCGTCATGAAAACACAAGCGGAACTGACCGAGCTGCTCGATTTTATCGGCGAGTACGCCACCTACCTGCTGGGGTCGGGCGTGCATACCTCGCGCGTGGTGCGCAATGCGCGCCGTATCGGCGCCTCGCAGTCGGTCGACGTGCGGCTGACCACTTTCCAGCGCACGTCGATCCTGACCGTGCGCGAGGAGGGGAACCCGCAGGTGGTGACGCAGGTGGTCGAGATTCCGCACCTGCCGATCAGTTTCGAACGCAACTCCGACCTCAGTTCGCTGAGCTGGGAGGCCGTCGACCGGCGGCTGCCGCTCGATGTGATCCGCGAGAAGTTCCGCAAACTGACCGCAAAGCCGCGCATGGACCCGATGTTCGTGCTCATGGTCGTGGGGCTGGCCAACGCTTCGTTCTGCAAACTCTTCAACGGCGACTGGGTGGCCGTGGGGATCGTCTTCACCTCCACGCTGGCGGGCTTTTCGGCCCGGCAGCAGTTGACCAAAGCCGGCGTGAACCACTTCATCATCTTCATTCTCTCGGCCTTCGTCGCGTCGCTGTGCGCTTCGTCGGCGCTGCGCTTCGACTGCACGGCCGAGACGGCCATCGCCACGAGCGTGCTGTTCCTCGTTCCGGGCGTGCCGCTCATCAACGGCGTGATCGACATCGTCGAGGGGCACATTCTGATCGGTTGCAGCCGTCTGATCGGCGCCCTGCTGCTGATTCTCTGCATCGCCGTGGGGCTGTCCGTCACGTTGTTAATGGTTAAGGGAAGCCTGCTATGATCGCTGCGGATATTTTCGTCGACGGGTTTTTCGCGGCTGTCGCGGCGATCGGGTTCGGGGCCATCTCCGACCCGCCCCTGCGGGCCTTCCCGTCGATCGCCCTGCTGGCCGCCGCAGGCCACGCCCTGCGTTTTGGCCTGATGACCTGCGCGGGACTCGACATCACCACGGCGACGCTCTGCGCCTCGCTGCTCATCGGACTGGGAAGCCTCTGGCTCGGCGGCCGGATCTACTGCCCGACCACCGTCCTCTCGATTCCGGCGCTGCTGCCGATGGTCCCGGGTATCTACGCCTACAAGACGGTCTTTGCCCTCATCATGCTCATGCAGCACACCGCCGAGAGCGATGCGGCGCGGCAGTATATGGATGCGTTCCTGCTCAACGCGACGGTCACCGTCAGCGTCGTCTTCATGCTGGCCGTCGGTTCGACGGTGCCGATCTTACTCTTCCGCCGCCGCGCCTTCTCGCTCACGCGGCGCCGCAAACCCCGTAAAGCCTGATTGCATGGAGATTTTCTGGAATACCATCGCACGTTACAATGCCGCCACGTGGCCGTGGCAGATCGCGATCGTGGCGGCGGCGGCAGTGCTCACCGTCCTGCTCTACCTCCGCCCGACGCAGAATGTCAAACGGGCCATGAAACTCCACCAACAAGGCCGCCGAGCAGATGCGCGAACGTATCGCCCAAATGCTGCCGGACGGACGCCACCGCTATATCCGCATGGGAACCTTCCACTCGGTTTTCTCGCGCATTCTGCGCGACAACGCCGACCGGATCGGCTTTCCCCAGAGTTTTACGATTTACGAGCCGTCGGACTGCAAAAACCTCCTGAAAACCATCGTCAGGGAACTGAACCTGGACGATACCAAATACAAGCCTGCGATGCTGGCTTCGCGCATCTCCTACGCCAAAAACTGCCTGGTGACGCCGGGCGCTTATTTGGCCAATGCCAGCTTCGGAGCCGAAGACCGGCGGATGCAGATTCCCGAGTTCGGCAACATCTACAACCTCTACTGCCCGCTGCAAGCACAACGGGGCGATGGATTTCGACGACCTGCTGTTGCAGACCAATATTCTGCTGCGGGATTGCCCCGGACGTGCTGGCGCGCTACCAGGAGCTGTTCAAATACATCCTGGTGGATGAGTACCAGGACACCAATTATGCCCAGTACGTCATCATCCGGCGCCTGTCGCAGCTTCACTCCAAGGTCTGCGTCGTGGGTGACGACGCCCAGTCGATCTACTCGTTCCGCGGTGGCCAAGATCGAGAACATCCTCTCCTTCAAGAAGGATTTTCCCGAGGCCATGGTCTTCAAGCTGGAGCAGAATTACCGCTCGACCCGCACGATCGTCGAGGCGGCCAACTCGGTGATCGAACGCAATTCGAACCGCATGGAGAAGAGGTGCTTCTCGGAAGGGGATATGGGCGAAAAGATCCGCGTGCTCCGAGCCTATACCGACCGCGAGGAGGCCGAAATGGTGGTCTCCGACCTGCGCGACAAGGTGCGGGCTGCGGGCGATGAGTGGGCCGAGGCAGCGATCCTCTACCGCACCAACAACCAGTCGGCCGTGCTCGAAGACGCGCTGGCCGCAAAGGAATACCCTACCGCATCTACAAGGGCAGTTCGTTCTACGACCACAAGGAGGTCAAGGACATGCTGGCCTATATCCGGCTGGTGATCAACCCGCGCGACGACGAGGCGTTCAAGCGCATCGTCAATTACCCGACGCGGGCATCGGCGATACGACCGTAGAGCGGATCGCTTTGCTGGCCAAAGCTCGTAATCTGTCGATGTGGGAAGCGGTGGACGCGCTGATGCCGAGCCGGTGACCGATCCCGTGCAGAAGACCATCGTCCGCAAGGTGGCCGAGTTCGTGGCGCTCATCCGGGGGCTGTCGTTGGCCCGGGCCGAAAAGGGGCTGTACGACCTGGGACTCGAAATTGCGACTCGTTCGGGTATCATCGGCGCTTACCGGGCCGAGAACACCCCCGAGGCGACCAGTGCGCTGGACAATATCGAGGAGCTGCTCAACTCGATGCAGCTTCAAGGAGCAGCGCGAGGCCGAAATCCGGGCCGGGGAACGTCAGCAAGAGGAGCGGGCTACGATCGAGGAGTGGCTGCAGGGGGTGATGCTGATGACCGATATGGACAAGGACGATCCCCAGGACCGCAACAAGGTGACGTCACTGATGACCGTACATTCGGCCAAGGGCTGGAATACAAATACGTGTATATCGTCGGATTGGAAGAGAACCTCCCAAGTTCGGGTGCGGGGAGATCGTGCGTATCGAAACGCTGGCGGCCGATCATAAGCTGGTCGTCGTCTTCGAGGAGTACGGCGAGAAGACCCTGCTTGCGAAATTCGCCAAATTGACGAAACGATGATACCGGTTTTCGATCCTGCCGCGCCTGCGGCGTCGGGGTGCGTCGCGACCCCCCCCCTCGTATCGGTCTGCATGACCGCCTACAACCACGCGCCCTACATCGGCCGGGCGATCGAAGGGGTGCTGTCGCAGCGGACGACGTTCGCCGTGGAGCTGGTGTTGAGCGACGATTGCAGTCCGGACGGCACGGGTGCGATCTGCCGCGACTACGCCGCGCGTTATCCCGACCGCATCCGGTTGTTGACGGGGGATGTCAACGTGGGGATGCGCGCCAACTACCGGCGCACGATCGAAGCGTGCCGGGGCCGTTACGTGGCGATGTGCGACGGCGACGACTGGTGGTGCGACCCGCTCAAACTGCAACGGCAGGTCGAGGCGTTGGAGGCCGATCCCGCCTGCGGCATCTGCTATACGCGGGTGCGCTGTTATGCGCAGGAGGAGGGGCGTTACGTCGAGAACTACCCGATGGGGGCGGGTGCGACGACTTTCGAGGAGCTGTTGTTGAACAATACGATTCCCAATTGTGCGGCCGTCGTGCGGCGCGACCTGCTCGCGGGTTACTATGCCGATCCCGAACTGCGGCCGCTCGAACGGCCGTGGCCGCTGGAAGACTACCCGATGTGGCTCTGGATGGCGCCGCGCTGCACGATCCGGTTTCTGGACTGCGAGACGGCGGTTTTCCGCGTACTGCCCGACAGCGGCAGTCACCAGTCGTCGCTGGAGCGCCGGATCGTCTATTTCGATGCGATTTTCGATATCAAGTGCTGGTTCGACGCCCGCTACGGCGGCGGCCGTCAGCGGCGGCGGATCGCCAGGATGCGCATGGAATATATCCTCACGCTGATGAGGGATGCGGGCGGCGGTGCCTGTCTGCGCCGTTGGTGGCGCGACGTCCGTCGGGAACCCTCCCTGCTGTTCGTGTGGAGAGGGGGCGGAAAGCTGGTATGGAGTGCGCTCCGCCGCTCTGCCCGACATGAATTTTTGAATGGGAACAGATGATGAATGCCGAACCTCTCGTATCGGTCTGCATGACCGCCTACAACCATGCGCCCTACATCGGCCGGGCGATCGAAGGGGTGCTGTCGCAGCGGACGACGTTCGCCGTGGAGCTGGTGTTGAGCGACGATTGCAGTACGGACGGCACGGGTGCGATCTGCCGCGACTACGCCGCGCGTTATCCCGACCGCATCCGGCTGTTGACGGGGGATGTCAACGTGGGGATGCGCGCCAACTACCGGCGCACGATCGAAGCGTGTCGGGGCCGTTACGTGGCGATGTGCGACGGCGACGACTGGTGGTGCGACCCGCTCAAACTGCAACGGCAGGTCGAGGCGTTGGAGGCCGATCCCGCCTGCGGGTTGAGCTATACCCGCTCCGAGCGGCGGTTCGAGACGACGGGCGAGCGGCGGCGCTATCCTGCCGGAGAGCTCTTTTGCGATTTCGACCGGCTGCTGTTCGACAATACGGTCGAGAACTGCACGGCCGTCGCGCGGCGGGAGCTGATCCTGCGCTACTACGCGGAGGTGCGGCCGGAAGAGCATCCCGAATGGCTGACCGACGATGCGCCGATGTGGATCTGGTTCGCGGCGTGCAGCCGCATCCGGGCATCGGAGGAGGTGACGGCCGTCCACCGCATGTTGCCCGAAAGCGTCAGCCAGAGTCGGGCTTACCGTGCGCGCATCGCCTTCTGCGATTCGCTGTGCGACATCTCGCTCTGGTTCGACGCCCGCTACGGCGCGGGGCGCCACCTGCGGGCGCTGCGTCGGCGTCGGATGCGCGTGGCGCTGTGGGTGTTGTCGCGCGACGGTACGACGGCGGAGTATCTTTCGCGCTGGTGGCGCGACGTGCGGCGCACGCCGCTGCTCGTGTTCGATGCGGCGGGATACGGACTGTTGGTGAAGAAATGGCTGCGACGGCAGCCGAAACGATAAAGCTATGACATTGAAGGAACGTTATGCGGGCGTGATCGGCTGGTTCGAGGCCAACATGCCCGTGGCCGAGAGCGAATTGCACTATACGGATCCCTACCAGTTGCTCGTGGCCGTGATCCTTTCGGCGCAGTGTACCGACAAGCGGGTCAACATGACTACGCCGGCGCTTTTCGAAGCCTATCCTACGCCCGAGGCGATGGCGCAGGCTACGGCCGAAGAGATCTACGCCTACATCAAGAGCATCTCCTATCCCAACAACAAGGCCAGAAACCTGGCGGGCATGGCCCGGATGCTCTGCACGGAGTTCGGCGGCGTGGTGCCGTCGGATCTCGACGCCTTGCAGCGATTGCCCGGCGTGGGGCGCAAGACGGCCAACGTCGTGGGGGCGGTCATCTGGGGCAAGGAGGTGATGCCCGTCGATACCCACGTCTTCCGCGTGTCGGCCCGCATCGGGCTTACGCGCGGCGCCAAAAACCCGCTCCAGACCGAGTTGCAGCTCGAAAAGAACATCCCGTCGCATCTGCTGCCCGTGGCGCATCACTGGTTGATTCTCCACGGCCGTTACGTCTGCACGGCGCGGGCTCCGAAGTGCGACGCCTGCGGGATCGCGCCGTGGTGCAAGAGCCGTGAGAAGCAGAAAATGGCGGATAAGTAGGAAATTTCCGAACCTTTTGTTACCTTTGACTTCGTCTTAGATACTCCCGTTCGACAATGCTCAAATAAATTTGACATTGTACTCACTTATTCGTATCTTTGAAGCGATGAAGATCGACAGTGCAAAAATCGAAGCGCTCCGCGAACTGCTCGCCGCACCTCACCGTAAGATCGTGCTGGTCGCACATACCAACCCCGACGGCGATGCGATCGGGGCCTCGACGGCATGGCGCGATGTGCTCGCGGCGATGGGGCATGAGGTGACGATGATCGTCCCGAACAAATACCCCTATTTTCTCGACTGGATGCCCGACATCCGCGAAGTGGTGATCTTCCGCTTCGCGCCCGAACGCGCGCTCGAAGCCATTCGCGGGGCGGATATCGTCTTCTGCCTCGATTTCAACTCCCTGTCGCGCCTCGAAGCGCTCAGCGACGCGCTGGCCGAGAATACGGCGGCGCGGCGCGTGCTGATCGATCATCACCTTTCGCCCGATGGAGGCTTCGACCTGCAATTCTCCTATCCGCAGTCGTCGAGCACCTGCTTCCTGCTCTACTGCATCATCGAGCAGCTCTGCGGAACGGAGGTCATCACCCGCAAGATGGCCGAAGCGCTCTATGTGGGCATCATGACCGACACGGGCAATTTCGCCTATTCGTTCCTCACGCCTGAGCTGTTCCGCGCCGTGGCCGTGCTGGTCGAGAAAGGGATCGACGTGGCCGGTATTCACAACAGCGTCTACAACGCCTATACGGAGGGCCGCGCCCGGCTGTTCGGCTATGCCATCAACCGCAAGATGAACATCATCCAGGAGGGGACGGCGGCCTACATGTCGCTTACGGAGGCCGAGATGCGCCGCTACCGTTTCCAGCAGGGCGACAGCGAGGGTTTCGTGAACTACGCGCTGACGATCAAGAAGATGAAGATGTCGGCCATGTTCCTGGCCCACCGCAAGTTCATCCGTGTATCGCTGCGCTCGCGCGGAGATGTCGACGTCAACCTCTTCGCCCGCAAGTACTTCAACGGCGGCGGCCACAAGAATGCCGCCGGGGGCAAATCCTATGTCTCGATGGACGAGACGATCGCTCATTATATCCGTTCGGTCGAGGAGTTCGCCCGCGAGGGCGGCCTCGATACCCCCCCCCTTCGGTAGTCCGGTGCGGTATCGGCTTCCGCGGGGAGAGTGCATCTGAATCTAAAAACCTAAAACCGTTATAAATGAGCCGATATTTGCTATTTTTTGGTTGCGTCCTTCTGGGCGTGCTTCCCTGCAAGTCGCAGCAGCCTGTTCTACCGCAGTGCGGTGTCGTCGGGCGACTCGCTGCTGCTGTTCGTTCCGCGCCGTCGGGTTGAATATGTCCTGAGCGACGGCGATCGCCGGATGCTTTACCGCGGCAAAACCCGCGGCTGGCAGCCGTGGCGGGGCCGTACGTTCAACGAGGTACCGCAGCATCGGATGCTCTATGCCGCGTCGTGGAGCACGATTCTCGACGGCTGGTCGATCGATGCGTCGGCGATGCGGATGATGAATCGCAATAACCGTATCGGTGTGGGGGCGTTTGTCCGGTATTTTTCGACGAATCCGTCCCGTGACGACTATGTCAGAATTTCTACATACGATCATCGAGCGGTTGCTTTCGGGCCTCAAACTGAAATCCGAGGGTATAGCCGGCGGTTGAAAACTTTTTTCTATGTCGATTTTGGATTGGGAGGATGTTATCACCATTTCAAATGGGGCGATGGCTATGATGCCAAGTTGGAATGGCTGGAAACGTATGTCAAGCGGGAAGAGCTCGAAAACCAGTATCCTACCTCGCGTTGGGCCTATCAATTCAACTATCGTTTGGGTGCTTACGTTCGGTTGACGCGCGGATTGTATGCCGATGTGGCTTTTACCGGAATAGGACATATCTTCACGCGAATTCCCCAGAAATACATATCCAGCGACCAGTTTCCCTTCGGGTTTAGCGTCGGTCTGCGCTTCGGACGGGAACGCAGGTGAGGCGCATGGGCGGTAAGAAAGCTGCTGCAACCTTTTCGGTTGCAGCAGCTTCGGCTTTGATCGGTGCGGTCAATCGGGCGGGACGGCTCGATGACAGGGACTTATCTCCCTGCGGAGAGCGTGTCGGCCGTGCCGGAAACCGCTGCCGTATCCGCAGGAATTCCGGCGGCAGTCGTATCCTCAGGGGCGTTCACGAGGCTGTCGGACGTCGAATCGGGTGCCGCAACGGAGGTCGCGGCGGGTGCCGCGGCCGATCGGCCGGCCCGTTCGATAAACGAACGCCGCCGTAGACCACCTTGCCGCCCGGCGTTGTGCGGCGCAGCGCGTCGTCGAAACGGATCGAATCGGCCGAGAAGAACTCGTTGTGCTGGTAGCGGTTCCAGATGTCCTCTTCGTAACTTTCGTCGTCGCCGATCGTATAGGGTTTCTGGATCGAACGGCCCGTAGGCGTGTAGTAACGCGCCGTAGTAAGCCGCAGCGCCGAACCGTCGCTGTACGGAATCTGCTGTTGGACGAGTCCCTTGCCGAACGAACGGCGGCCGACAATCGTACCACGGTCGTTATCCTGCAATGCTCCGGCGAGGATCTCGCTCGACGAGGCGCTGCCCTCGTCGACGAGCACCGCAGGTCGAGGTCCTGTGCGGCACTGCCCGTGCCGTCGCTGTATTGTTCGATGCGCTGGTGGTTGCGGTCTTCGGTATAGACGATCAGTTTGTCGGCGGGCAGGAATTCGTTGGCGATGATGGCCTGGTCGAGGAAGCCGCCCGAGTTGCCCCGCAGGTCGAGGATAAGTTTGCGCATTCCCTGCGTGCGGAGCGTCGAGAGCGCTTCGAGCAGTTCGGTGTGCGAGGTGCGGGCGAACTGGCCCAGCTTGATGTAACCGATGCCGTCGGCAATGCGGAACGCCGATTCGACACTCTTGATCGGAATCTTGTCGCGCACGACCGTCACCTCCACCAGTTCGGAGATACCCTGCCGTCCCAGCCCAGGTGCACGGTCGTGCCGCGCGGGCCGCGCAATTTCTTCACCACATCGCGCTGCGGGATTTTCTGCCCCGCGACGAGCGTGTCGTTGATCTCGATGATGCGGTCGCCGGCCTTGATTCCGGCCTTGTCGCTTGGCCCCGACGGAATGACGTTCAGCACGATCACCGTGTCGGTGGCCATGTTGAATACCACGCCGATGCCGTCGAATTCGCCTTCGAGCGGTTCGTTGATCTCGGCATCTCCGATGCCGGAATGTAGACCGAGTGGGGATCGAGCTCCTTGACCAGCAGCGGGATGACATGTTCGGCCAGCGAATCCATCGCCACCGAATCGACATATTGATTCTCGATCAGCGAGAGCGTATAGGTTAACTTGTTGGTGGGCAGTGCCATCTGGCGGAGCATGCCCTTGATGTCAGATTCGTGCTGTTGACCTCCCATGTACTGTCCCCAGCAGATGCCCAGGGCGACTGCCGCTGCCACGACGAGCGGAAGCAAAACGGTGGAACGGGAGTTTTTGTACATGATGCGCGGCGGCCGGACTATTTTTGCGGTTTTTCCTTGTTCTTGAACGTGTACGTCAGGCCGACGCTCAGAAGCGTGCGGGTCTGTACGCAGAAGTTCTGCGCGCGGTTGTAGTAAAGCTGAAAATTAACGACGTGGAGAGGTATTTCGTTGCCTTGATGTCGATCGTGTTTTCCCAGCGTACGATCGGGTGGATCGGCAGGCGGGGCTTGGTCTTGATGTCGCTGCCCTTCTCTACCCAGTCGTCATATGCAATCCGGTATTCGGAATAGTCGCTGATCTTGTTCTTCTGACCGAGGTCCGTGATCCAGCCGTAGAAGGAGTAGAGCGTCGTGCGGTAGCGCAGCACGTCTTGCCGAATTTGCGGTCGAAGTCGATCTGGATCGACGAACCGCCTTCATACTTGGACGTCTTGTTCGACGGCACGCCGTAGGGTTCGACGTATTTGCGGGTGCCGGCCTCCTTGTTGGCCTCGCTGAAATCGTAGACGAAGTTTTCGCGGATCTGCTTGCTCTCGACGAATACGGCGCTCAGGGCCACCGGCGACATGTTGATTTTGACCGGGAAGCTCTTGTTGGGGCAGTTGTAGGTCAGACCGACCGACAGGTCGAGATAGCCCGGCGACATGAAGGTGCTCTTGCGGTGGATCTCCTTCTGCTGCGTGCGGGCCTTGTACCCGTTGGCGAACTGGCTGCGGAAATTCAGGATCGAACCGTACGACCAGTTGTTCGAGAAGTTGAACGACGGGGCGACGGAACCCAGAATTCGTCCTGATTCTTGTACCAGATGCCGACCTCGCCCTCTTCGCCTTCGGGGACGGCCTTGATGCGGTTGTAGCCGAATTTGGCGCTCGCCTTGGTCTCGATCGAGAATTTGTCCTTGGTGAAGATATGATCCAGAAAGAAGGTGCCGATCGCGGCGATCGAGTTGTCGCCGCCCGACACTTCGATCCACGGGTCGTTGAACGAGGTGAGCGTTCCCTGCACCGAAGCCGATATTTCGAGGTAGTTGCGCTCCTTGCGGATAGCGGCCCGTTCGGCACGGTACTTGGCCAGCGAGAAGGCGTCGCGTTCGACCTGCTGCCGGCGGATCGAGTCGGCGAAACTGACTTCTCCGGACTGGGGTTCCACGCGGTCTATGGAGATTTGCGCGGCGGCGGGCCTCGCGAGCAGGATCGCCGTGGTCAGGAGAAGCGTCGTACACTTGTTCATACGCGATTTATTTTTTGCAAAAATAGGAAATTATTCAGGAAATCCCGTATATTTGTCGGTAAAAGAGTTGTTATGAAATACTTCGGAGCACATGTGAGCGCTGCGGGCGGCGTCGAGAACGCACCCCGCAACGCCCGTGCCATCGGGGCGACGGCATTCGCCCTTTTTACCAAGAATCAGCGGCAGTGGAGCGCTCCGGCGCTTACGGCGGAGCAGGTCGCGGCCTTCCGCGCCGCCTGCGACGAGTGCGGTTATGCGCCTGCGCAGATTCTGCCCCACGACAGTTACCTGATCAATCTGGGCCACCCCGACGACGAAGCGCTCGAAAAGTCGCGCCGCGCCTTCGAGGAGGAGATGGCAGCGCTGCGAGGCGCTGGGGCTCGACCGGCTGAACTTCCACCCCGGCAGCCACCTGCAAAAGATTTCGCCCGAGGAGTCGCTCGACCTGATCGCCGAGTCGATCAATATCGCGCTGGACCGCACCCGCGGCGTCACGGCCGTGATCGAGAAACACGGCGGGGCAGGGGTCGAACCTCGGGTTTGCCTTCGAACACCTGGCCTACCTGATCGAGCGGGTCGAAGACAAGTCGCGCGTGGGGGTCTGCATCGACACCTGCCACGCCTTCGCCGCCGGCTACGACCTGCGGACGGCGGAGGCCTGCGACAAAACCTTTGCGGAGCTGGAACGCGTGGTCGGGTTCGAATACCTGAAAGGCATGCACCTGAACGACGCCATGAAGATATTGGGCAGCCGTGTGGACCGTCATACGCCGCTGGGCGAAGGCATGATCGGCATGGAGTGTTTCCGCTACATCATGCAGGACGCGCGTTTCGACGGCATTCCGCTGATCCTCGAAACGCCCGACGAAGAGCGCTGGCCGGAGGAGATCGCCCTGCTCAAGTCATTGGCCGAAGAATAGGAAACCATTGACTCCGCAGCCGGAGCAGGCACGGCGATGCGGAAAATTACGGCCGGCATGCGCCGTCGTCGGAAAATAGTTGCCGCATATGTTTAATTGCGGGTAATCGCGGCCGGGAGATTCCGGCGTAATACGAAAAAAGAGGGTTTCCGACCCTCTTTTTCGTTTGGCCGCCCGGCCTATCCCAATTCGTCGAGGCATTTGAGGATCAGTGCCGCGCTTCCGCGGATCTCCTCCTCCGAGATCGTCAGCGGCGGCGAGATGCGGAACGCCGTGTCACAGAACAGAAACCAGTCGCTCAGGATCCCCGCCTGCTTGAACAGTTCCATGATGCGGTAGAGTTTCTGCGGTTCGCCCAATTCGACCGCCAGCAACAGTCCGCTGCGGCGGATTTCACGCACGGCGGGATGGTTGCCGAGCAGTTGTGCGTAGAGTGTGCCCTTCGCCTCGACCCCTTCGACGACCTTGTTGTCGAGCAGGTAATTCAATGCCGCGAGCCCGGCTGCGCAGCATACCGGATGTCCGCCGAAGGTGGTGATATGCCCCAGCACGGGGTTTTCCTGCAGGGTCTGCATAATCTCCGCTTCGAGGCGAAACGCTCCCAGCGGCATTCCGCCCCCGAAGGCCTTGGCCAGGCAGACGATGTCGGGCGTAACGCCGTAGCGCTGCATGGCGAAGAGCGCTCCCGTGCGCCCCATGCCGGTCTGTATCTCGTCGAAGACGAGCAGCGCCCCGACTTCGTCGCACCGCCGCCGCAGCGCCTCCAGATAGCCCGGGACAGGCGGGCGGACGCCCGCTTCGCCCTGCACGGGTTCTGCAAGCACGCATGCCGTGCGGCGGGTGATCCGGTCTAGCTCCTCGAAATCGTTGAATTCGATTGCGCGCACGTCGGGCAGCAGCGGCCGGAAAGCTCCTTTCCACTCCTCGCCTTCGGGGGTGCCCATCATGCTCATCGCGCCGTGCGTCGACCCGTGGTAGGCACGGCGCATCGAGACGAGTTCCGTGCGTCCGGTATAGCGCTTGGCCAGTTGAGCGCCCCTTCGACCGCTTCGGCGCCCGAATTGACGAAATAAACGCTGTCGAGCGGTGCGGGCAGCGCAGCGGCGATCCGCGCGGCATAGGTCACCTGCGGCGTTTCGACCAGCTCGCCGTAGACCATGACGTGCATGTAGCGCGCGGCCTGCTCCTGTACGGCGCGCACCACGTCGGATTGCAGTGCCCGACGTTGCTCACCGATACTCCGGCGACCAGGTCGTAATAGCGTTTTCCTTCGGGCGTATAGAAGAACGACCCCTCGGCGCGCGCCACCTCGACCAGCATCGGGGACGGCGAGGTCTGGCCGACGTGGGCCAGGAATTGTTTGCTAGAATCGTATTCATCGTTGTCTTCGGAAATTTCACTCTTCGGGAAAGCGCCGCGCCAGAATCCCTTCGGCGTCGCGGGCGGCATCATCCAGCGGCGCAGCGCCGCGGCCTGCCGCGCCTCGTCCATGCGCCAGTCGCCGACCGTGAGCCGTACCCGTTCCGAGAGCATGTAGACAGGATCGCGGCCGATGCCGAGACATTGAGGCTTTCGACCAGCCCGCACATCGGGATGCGCAGGAATTCGTCGGCCCCGGCAATGACCTCGTCCGATATTCCGGCGTGCTCGGTGCCGAAGACCAGTGCGAACGGCCCGCGCGTGACGTCGAAAGTCTCGGGCGTGCAGCTTTCGCGGTGGGGCGTCGTGGCCACGATCCGGTAGCCTTCGGCCCGCAATGCGGCGATCGCTTCGGCCGTCGAGGCGTGGCGGCGCACGTCGACCCACTTGTCCGTCCCGCGCACGATCGAGGCGTTGGGCGAGAACTTGCAGAGGGTTTCGACCGTGTGCAGCTCCTGCACGCCGAAGGCGTCGCAGTGGCGCATCAGCGCCGAGGCGTTGTGCGGATGGAAGGTGTTTTCGGCCAGCAGCGTCATGTAGCGCGTCCGCTCGGCGAGCGCCGTTGCGAGCGTGCGGCGCCGTTCGTCGGTGAGGAACTCGGCGAGGTGGTCGGCGCGCGCGTCGTACCACTCCTGCGGGCGGTCATTTGCGGTATTTGTCATCTTCGTCGCGGATTTTCAGGTAACTTTCGTAGCGCGACCGCGCCACCTCGCCCCGTGCGACCGCCTCGCGCACGGCACAGCCCGGTTCGTGGGTGTGGGTGCAGTTGTAGAAGCGGCAGCCCGCCCCGATGCGCATCATTTCGGGGAAGTAGTGCCACAGTTCGTGATCGTCGATGTCGATCAGGCCGAATCCCTTGATGCCGGGGGTGTCGATCAGGAACCCGCCGCCCGTGAGGGGGTACATGGCCGAGAAGGTGGTCGTATGCCGTCCTTTGCGGTGGCTCTCCGAGATGCTTCCCGTGCGCAGCGCCAGTCCGGGTTCGAGTGCGCCGACGAGCGTCGACTTGCCGACGCCCGAGTTGCCCGCCACGAGCGTCGTGCAGCCGGCGACGAGCGCACGCACCGCGTCGAGCCCCGTGCCGTCGAGCGTCGAGAGGTCGACGACGCGGTAGCCCGCGCTTTCGTAGGTGGCGTGGAAGGCCGCCGCGGCTTCGGGATCGGCCGCAGCGAGGTCGTATTTGGCCAGCAGGATCGTCGCGGGGATCTTGTAGGCTTCGCACGTCGCCAGAAAGCGGTCGAGGAATTCGGGGGCCGTCACGGGTTGCGAGAGCGTGGCCACGAGCAGTGCCTGATCGATGTTCGCGGCGATGATGTGCGACTCTTTCGAGAGGTTCGAGGCGCGCCGGATGATGTAGTTGCGGCGCGGCAGGATGCGTTCGATCACCCACTCTCCGTCGCCGCCTTCGGTGCAGACCACCTCGTCGCCCACGACGACCGGATTGGTCGAGCGGAGGCCTTTGAGGCGGATGCGGCCGCGGATGCGGCAGGCGATCGTGCGCCCTTCGTGCAGCACGTCGTACCAGCTCCCCGTGGCACGGGTGACGACTCCTCGGATCTCGGTGTTCATGCGTTTTGCAGTTTTTCGGTTGTCTCCGGCTTTTCCGCGGGTTCTTCCCGCTCCGGTCGGGGCAGGTACTCGCGGGCGTATTCCCCCAGCGAGGGGAAGATCTTGTCCGCCACGCACATCACCGGTGCGTAGCATTTGGACTCTTCGCGCGTGGAACGGGCGATGAGCCCGGGATCGAAATAGTCGGTCGCCTTGAAGGCGAGTCCCAGCAGCAGCACGGCCTGCAACAGCGCCAGCGCGATGCCCAGCAGCGTGTCGAGACCGCCCAGTCCGATCGTGCTGCATGCCTTGCTTACGAGCCGGCCGACGAGGTTGGCCGCGACGGCCGCGGCGACGAAGACGACGATCGGTCCCGCTACGGCGGCCGTCGTTCCCTCCATGTGCAGCGCCTCGCCGCAGCGGGCGCCGTAGCCCAGCGCGAGCCAGATGCCGCCGACGAGTCCGGCCAGCGAGAAGAGTTTGCCGATGAAGCCTTTGCGCCAGCCGTTGAACACGGCGACGGCCAGTGCGAGCCAGACGATGATGTCGAGAATGTTCATTGGTACGCGGAGCGGGTTGTTGTCTGGGACAAAGATAGTGCAAGCCGAGCGCAGAACCAAATTTATTTGGATTCTGCCGAGGCGCCGCCTATCTAAGCGGAGGCTCGTCCTCCGCAAAGTGTGCAAACCGAGCGCAGAACCAAATTTATTTGGATTCTGCCGAAGCGCCGCCTATCTAAGCGGAGGCTCGTCCTCCGCAAAGTGTGCAAACCGAGCGCAGAACCAAATTTATTTGGATTCTGCCGAAGCGCCGCCTGTCTAAGCGGAGACTTCGTCCTCCGCAAAGTGGTGCAAGGCGAGCGCAAAAGCAACCTGCGATTGGCAATTTAAATTTAAGAATTAAAATTAGGAATTCCGTTCCGTCATCCCGAGGATGCGTGAGGATCGGTTGCTGCCGTAGCTGCGGGTCGAAGTCTGCGGAGCACGCCCACAGTGGCGGGCTTCCGCGGGCGGAGGCTTCGGCCCGCGCGGCGCTGAGCGCCGCAATGTTGCAGCAGGGTATCGTAACGGCCCGGCAGGATGCTGTTTTAATTGCCTGGCGCTTGCTTCTGCCCTCACTTATTCGTATCTTTGGCTGACGCCTTAGATACTCCCGTTCGGCATAATCAAGCCGGTGCTTGCTTCTGCCCTCACTTATTCGTATCTTTGCACGGGGACGGGTTCCGCTCCGTCGCGGACGGAGGCGATCCGGATGCGCCGTCCGAACTAAAACGATAGGAGGATTATGAAACGTTATCTGCTTCTGATCAGTATGCTGGCGGCCTTCGTGGCGGAGTCCGCCGCGCGGGAGGTCTACCGTCTCAACGACGACTGGACTTTCTATTTCCGCAGCGAAAACAGCGCTGACGACGCGCGCAATATCACCCTGCCCCATACGTGGAACCTCGATGCGCTGGCCGGCAACTCGGAGTACCAGCGCACGACGGGCAACTACATGCGCCGGCTCTACATTCCTGCCGACTGGGCGTCGAAGCGGCTCTTCCTGCGCTTCGACGGCGTGCAGACCGTGGCCGACGTCTTCGTCAACGGCTATCATGTCGGCGAGCACCGCGGCGGCTTCACGGCCTTCACGTTCGAAATCACCGGCCGCGTGAAGTTCGGCGCCGAGAACCGCCTGCTCGTGGTGGTCAGCAACACTTTCCAGAACGACGTACTGCCCACCTCGACCGAGCAGAACGTCTACGGCGGCATCTACCGCGACGTCGATCTGATCCTGACCGACAGGGTAGCCGTATCGCCTACGGTCTGGGGAACCGACGGACTCTTCGTCGAGCAGGTGTCGGTGGACGACGACGCGGTCGAGGGCCGTGCGGCGGTCTATGTCTCCGCGCCGAAGGATTGCCAGGGGATGATTACCCTCACGGTGCGCGATCCCGACGGCTATGTGGTGGTCGAGAAGACGCAAAAGAACAACCGGCCGGCCGGCGAGCCGGTGACGATTCCCTTCACCGTCGACGCGCCGCGGCTGTGGAGCCCCGCCGCGCCGAACCTCTATACGGTGACGGCGCGCGTCGCGTGCGACTCGCTATCGGACGAGGTGACCGTGCGCACCGGGTTCCGGCGGATCGCCGCTTCGGGCCGCGGCCTGCTTGTCAACGGCGACACGGTACGTCTGCACGGCGTGGCGCTCTACCACGATCGGGCGAGCGTCGCCAACGCCTTCACGGCGGCAGACTACGACGAGGATCTGGCCTTCGTACACGATGTGGGGGCCAATGCCGTCCACTCGGTTTCGGGACCGCACGACCAGTACCTCTACGACCGGCTCGACGAGCGGGGGCTCATGGCGTGGATCGATCTGCCGCTCATGCGTTCGCCCTATCTGGGCGACGTCTTCTACTTCCCGACGGAGCGTTTCCGCGCCAACGGCCGCGAGCAGCTGCGCGAGATCGTCGCCCAGAACTTCAACCACCCCTCGGTGGTGATGTGGGGGATCTTTTCGCTCGTCTGGCAGCGCGGTGACGACGTGACGCCCTATATCCGCGAACTGCATACGGCGCTCAAACGGGTCGACCCGTCGCGTCCGACCGTCGCGCTGAGCAATCAGGACGGCGAGCTGAATACGATCACCGACCTCATTGCGCTCAAACAGAACGTGGGCTGGATGCGGGGCACGACCGACGACGTGGGATACTGGTGCGAGACGCTCCACAAGTCGTGGGGCAATCTGCTGGCGGCCCCCTGCTACGGCGTGCCGGGTTATCCCTCGCAGCAGGACGACCTGCTGGGACGCCCGACGCCCGGAACGCACTGGCTGCCCGAACGGTGGCAAACGCGGTTCCATGAGGAGTACGCCCGCAGGATCGTCTCCGATCCGGCCTTCTGGGGCGAGTGGGTCAACGCGATGTTCGATTTCGGTACGGCGCGCGGCGCCAACGACCGCTACGCCTGCGGCATGGTGACGCTCGACCGCCGGCAGAAGAAGGACATCTACTACCTCTACCGTACCTTGTGGAACCGGCGCGAGCCGACGCTCTACATCGCCGAGCGGCGGTGGCGCGTGCGTCCGTCGGCCGAGCAGCGGATCAAGGTCTATTCGTCGGGCGAAGATCCCGTGCTGCTGGTCAACGGCGACAGCGTGGCGCTCACGAAATACGCCGAGGGGCAGTTCCGTGCCGACTGCAAGCTGCTGCCGGGCGAGAACCGCATCGAAGCGCGCTGCGGCGAGCTGCGCGACAGCGTGGCGCTCAGAGTCGGCACTGCTTTAAAAGCGCGGGACTTTGAGGCCCTTCGCAAAACAAAAGGTCTGCGATCGAAAGATTAGGCGTGAAAGGCAGGCGGTCGGAGAAGACCTGAATATAGGGCGGGGACGCGAAGTCCGCGCCCTCTTTTCGTTTGGGGCGCAGGTCGAGATCGCCTTCGTCGGCCGTCAGATACGCTTCCGAGACGGCCGGCATGGGCAGGCCGAGCAGTTCTGCGATCGTCTCCATGAGGCGCAGGTCGTAGTCGAAGAGGAATTCGTAGCGGCGGGTGTAGAAAGGCTCGAAACGGGGGGCGTAGTGGTCGAAGTAGGGCGAAGCCTTGTAGGCCGAGACCAGCGCCGTCCAGTGCTGATGCTGCCAGTGCTTGGAGTAGTCGATACGCACGTCGCGCATCGGCGTGCGCGGGCGGTTGGCGCGCACGGCCTGCACCGTCAGCACGAGTACGCCGCCGGCCGTGAGGATGTGCGTGCGGTTGCGCTCCGAGCGTTTGACGAAGTGTTCGCCGCCGTCGACCACGCACGGCCCCTGCGCCCAACGGGCGCAGTATTCGATGCTGGGCAGGTAGGCTGCGGGAAGAATCGTCATCTCGGGTCGTATCGTTTCGTTGCGGCGGCACCGTCCGCCGGCTGCAAAAATACGAATCTTTCGGCGATCCGAGCTTTTTTTCTGCGATTTCGCTATTTTTGTATTCCGAAAAAACTACTCCTATGCCTCAGACTTCGCTCCCCTCGGCCGCCTATGCCGACAGCAAACCCCATTACGATATTCTGGACGGCCTGCGCGGCGTCGCTGCGCTGCTGGTCGTGGTCTTCCACCTCTGCGAAGCGCACGCCACGAGCCATTTCGACCAGCTGCTCAACCACGGCTACCTGGCCGTCGATTTCTTCTTCGCCCTTTCGGGATTCGTCATCGGCTATGCCTACGACGACCGTTGGGGGCGGATGACCGTCGGCGGCTTCTTCAAGCGGCGCCTGATCCGCCTGCAACCCATGGTGGTGCTGGGCATGGCCGTCGGTGCGGCGCTGTTCTATTTTCAGGATTGCGATATGTGGCCGGTGCATGCCGTGCCGGTGTGGAAGATGCTCGCGGTGATGCTCGTCGGCATGACGCTGCTGCCCGTGCCGGTGTCGATGGACGTGCGCGGCTGGCAGGAGATGCACCCGCTCAACGGACCGGGGTGGTCGCTTTTCTACGAATATTGCGCCAATATACTCTATGCCCTCGTCGTGCGGCGTTTTCCGAAATGGCTGCTGGGGGTACTGGTGGCCGTGTCGGGCGCGACGCTGATCCGCTTCGCCCTGACGAGCCCCTCGGGCGACATCATCGGCGGCTGGTCGCTCACGGCCGAACAACTGGGCGTGGGCTTCACACGCATGATGTATCCCTTCTTCGGGGGATTGCTGCTCTCGCGTCTCGTGCGTCCGGGGCATGTCCGCCGCGCCTTCTGGTGGTGTTCGCTTGGACTGGTCGCACTGCTGGCCGTGCCGCGCGTCGGCGGGACGGAGCATCTGTGGCAAAACGGGCTCTACGACGCGCTGGTCGTCGTCGTGCTCTTCCCGCTCATCGTCTGGACGGGTGCGAGCGGTACGGTGACGGGGCGTTCGGCGCGTGTCTGCGAGTTTCTGGGCGATATCTCCTATCCGATCTATATCACCCACTACCCGCTCGTCTACACCTACACGGCGTGGGTGCGCAACCATGGCCTCACGCTCGGCGAGGCATGGCCCGCTGCGGCCGGCACGGTCGTCGTGAGCGTTCTGCTGGCTTACGCCGCGCTGAAATGGTACGACGAGCCGGTGCGCCGCTGGCTCCGGCGCGAATTCATGTAGGCACTGGCCGTTATTCGGGTTCCTGCCAGTCGCCGTTTTCGCGGATCAGGGCGATGAGCCGGTCGAGCGCCTCCTCCTGCGGGATGTTGCGTTCGACGACGGTGCGCCCCTTGTAGAGGGTGATGCGCCCGGGAGCGGCGCCCACGTAGCCGTAGTCGGCGTCGGCCATCTCGCCGGGGCCGTTGACGATGCAGCCCATGACGCCGATTTTGAGATTTTTCAGATGCGACGTGCGCGCCTTGATCTGCGCCAGCGTCCCCTCGATGTCGTAGAGCGTGCGGCCGCACGAGGGGCAGGCGATGTATTCGGTATGCGAGAAGCGTACGCGCGCCGCTTGCAGGATCATCAGCTCCACGTCGCGCAGCTGGGCCTCCGTGAAGCGGTCGTCGAGGATGCGGATCCCGTCGGCCAGCCCGTCCAGAAAGAGCGGCCCCAAGTCGGCCGCGGCCTTCACGGCCAACGTCGTGAGATCCGTGTCGTCGTAACGGCGGACGACTGCCGCCGGTTCATCGCCGTCGAGCGAGAGGATCGCCGCACGCAGTTCGGCCGTGGGGTTCTGCGACGTGCTTTCCAAGAGGCGGAACGCGGGGGTGATCTCGTCGCGCACGACGGGCGTCTGTACGCCGCTTCGGCGGCGGTAGACCGTGGGCGAGTAGCGTTCGGGATGTTTCACCTCGAATGTCCCGGGACGTTCGCGGAAATGGTCGGCGAGCAGCCGGGCCACGGGTATTTCGTTTTCGGGCGCTTCGGTCAGCGAGACGCGGATCGTGTCGCCGATGCCGTCGGCGAGCAGCGCGCCGATCCCCACGGCGCTCTTGATGCGCCCTTCCAGTCCGTTGCCCGCCTCGGTGACGCCCAGGTGGATCGGGTAGGTCATCCCTTCGCGCTCCATCGCCTCGACGAGCAGCCGGTAGGCGGCTACCATCACGCGCGTGTTGCTCGACTTCATCGAGACGACCACCTGGTCGAACGCCTCGCGGCGGCAGACGTGCAGAAACTCCATGGCTGCGGCCACCATCCCTTCGGGCGTGTCGCCCCACTCGTCGAAGATGCGCTTCGAGAGCGAGCCGTGGTTGACGCCGATGCGCAGCGCGACGCCCCGCTCGCGGCAGCGGGCGACGAGCGCTTCCAGTTCGCCGCGGTCGAGGCGGTAGTTGCCCGGGTTGATGCGTACCTTGTCGACGTACTGCGCCGCCACGGCCGCCGCTTCGGGCAGGAAATGGATGTCGGCCACGAGGGCCGTCGTATTCCCGTCGGCACGCAGCCGCTCGGTGATGTCGCGCAGGTTCTCGGCTTCGCGCACCCCCTGCGCCGTGAGGCGCACGATGGGCGCGCCGGCGCGGGCGATGCGCTCGATCTGGGCGACGCAGGCCGCTGTGTCGCGCGTGTCGGTGTTGGTCATCGACTGCACCGCCACGGGATGCGTGCCGCCGATCGTGCAGGCGCCGATGCGGACTTCGTGCGTCGCGCGGCGCCGGTATTGCGTAAGGTCGATCATCTTTTTCCGGTTTTATGACACAAAGTTAGGGAATTATTCCTAACTTTGGCATACGACCCTTTAAATGCGCTGACAATGAACAAGCTATGGATGCTGCTGCTCTCCCTGCTCGGATTCGCGGGGTGCGATGAACCGCAGGAGGACATGTACGGTACCCCCTATGCCGAGTATACGGTCAAGGGGTGTGTGACCGACGCCGCGGGGACGCCGATCGCGGGCATCGAAGTGCGGAGACCGTCCTGGGGCTCCGATCCGTCGGCCGTTCGCACCGATACGCGGGGAGCCTACACGTTCGAAGCCGACGGAAATGTGCTTTACATGCCGCCCGTGCTGACCTTCACCGACACGGACGGCCCGGCCGGCGGCGATTTCGCCGGGAAGGAGGTCGAGGTCGCCTTTGCGGAGAGCGACCGGACGGGCCCGGGCGAGGGAAGTTGGATGTACGGGCGTTTCGAGCGCTCGGGCGTCGACGTCGTACTCGCGGAGAAAACCGGAGAGGAGTAGCATGGACGGACGACATCTTTCGCTGCGTAAACGGCTGGGGCTGGAACTCTACCGCCGGCTTCACCGCGAGGCGGTGGAGCGGCACGAACTGCGCACGCTCTTCTGGGAGTGTACGCTGCGCTGCAACCTCCGGTGCGGCCACTGCGGTTCGGACTGCACGGCCTCGCCCGACTGCCAAGACATGCCGGCCGAGGATTTTTTCCGCGTGCTCGACCGCCAGATCACGCCCCGCGTCGATCCGCACCGCGTGATGGTCGTCCTCTCGGGCGGCGAGGTGCTCGTGCGCTCCGACCTGGAACGGATCGGCCGTGCGCTCTACGACCGCGAATACCCGTGGGGGATGGTCACCAACGGCATGGCGCTCACGCCGCAGCGGTTCGACGGACTGCTCGCGGCGGGACTGCACTCGATGACCGTCTCGATCGACGGATTCGAGGCCGAGCACAACCGTTTGCGCCGCCATCCGCTCAGTTTCGCCCGCGCTGCGGAGGCGGTGCGCATGGCCGCCGCCGAGCCTTCGATCGCCTTCGACGCCGTGACCTGCGTCACGCCGGCGCTCGTGCCCCGGCTCGACGAGTTCAAGGAGTACCTGCTCTCGCTGGGGCTGCGGAGCTGGCGGCTGTTCGCGATCTTTCCGGCGGGACGCGCCGCCGAAGACCCTGCGCTGCAACTCTCCGACGGGCAGTTCCGTGCGCTGATGGAGTTCGTCCGCCGCACGCGGCGCGAAGGGCGTATCGCGTGCAGCTATGCCTGCGAAGGGTTTCTGGGCGGCTACGAGATGGAGGCGCGCGACCATTTCTACCACTGCGACGCCGGTGTGTCGGTGGCCTCGATCCGTGTCGACGGCGCCATCTCGGGCTGTACGTCGGTGCGGGCCGACTATGCGCAGGGCAATATCTACCGCGACGATTTCTGGCAGGTGTGGACCGAACGGTTCGAACCCTTCCGCCGCCGCGAATGGATGCGTCGGGGTGCGTGCGCCGACTGCGCTGCGTGGCGCTACTGCGAGGGCGGCCCGATGCACCTGCGCGACGCCGACGGAGGGATGATGCACTGCTCCTACCGGCGGCTGTGCCGCTGAGCGGCAGGATGGTTCCGTACGGGTGTCGCAGGAGGCTGCGAAACGTCTGTACGGGCCATGAAATCGGCGGCGGCGGGAAAAAAGTGGGGGGGGGGGTAGCAGGCTCCGCTTTTTTCGTTATATTTGCCGACGTAATGAGGAAACTTTTTTCGAGATACGCCCTGTCGGCGATCGTCGCGCCTCTGCTGGCCGTCGGTTGCAACGACGGGGTTTTCATCGACGACTTCCTGCCCGAAGCACCCTCGGTGACGGTCGGGCCGGACGATACGTCCGCCACGATCCGCTTCGAGGCGGGCAACTGGGACATTCTGTCGGTCGAGGGGCCGACGACCTCGCTCCGCGGCGACATCTACGATGCGGAGGGAAATCTCCTCTACGGCAACCATCCGCTCTACGGCGACGGTCTGCTCCGCATGACCTACGACGACGGCCTGCTCGATTTCGGCATCGAGCGCAACGACTACCGTACGTTGCGGATCACCCTCGGCGAGAGTCTGCGCGACGAACCCTGGGAGACGCGGATCCTCGTGGGGAACGACTACGAAAGCGAAACGGTGTCGGTGACGTTCGCCCCTACCGAGAAATACCGTGTCGACAGTGTGGTCTACCGCTGGGACGAGTTCGAAAGCTGGGACAATTCGATCGAGTTGCAGGATGCCTTCACGATCGACAACACCGCCTCGTCGGAACCCGCTTCCGTGGTCGTGTCGCCCTTCCGGAACGCGAAACGGACGGTTCGTTTCTGGCCGGACGACTTCAACGATCGTCGGGAGGAGATCTTCGGTGTGCCGCTGCCCGAAATCGTGATTCCCGACATGGCGGACGGCGCGCCGGTCGTCGCGGAGTCGTCGGCCCGCTTCGCGAGGAACGACCAGCAGCTTCCGCTTTCCTTCCCCGACGACGAGCAGGTGACCGTCACGGCGAAGCCCCACGAACGTTTGAACGTCGAGGTGTATCTGTCGCTCGAACAGTTCCGCGTGCCCTATACCGTCTACGCCTCCGGTCCTGCCGGACGGCAGCGCACCTTCACCGGCACGCTGCACAGTTCGCTGCCGTACGACTATCTGATCCTCAAACCCAAGACCGATGAATAAGGCCATGCGCGTGATCTCCGCTTCGTTTGCTGCTGTTCTGCTGTGCCTGACCGTCGTGTCGCTGCCCGCTCCGGTGCGGGGCGAATCCCTGCGGCGTCCGACGCCGGACAGCCTCGCCCGCCCGCAGGCGCTCGTCCACAAACTCGGCCTTGACGTCAGTCCGGGGGCGCTGTTCCGCACGGACGACTTTTTCAAGGGGGCCAACGCCGCGGGGAAAGAGTTCGGAACGACGCTCTCCGTGCATCTGAAATATGCCTTCCAGTTCGGCCCCGAAACCCGTTTCGGCCGCAACTACCCCTTCACCTATCAAGGCGTCGGACTGGGTTACAACACCTTTTTCAACAGCGCCGAGGTCGGTACGCCCGTAGCGCTCTACGTGTTCCAGCATGCGCGCATCGCCGCGCTGACGGAGCGGCTGTCGCTGGATTACGAGTGGAATTTCGGCCTCTCGTTCGGTTGGAAGCCCTTCGACGAACGGACCAATCCGTTCAACACGGTGGTCGGTTCGAAAATCAATGCCTACATCAATCTGGGGTTGATGCTCAACTGGCGTTTCGCACCGCGGTGGAGCCTGACGGCGGGCGTCGGACTCACGCACTTCTCCAACGGAAACACGCGCTATCCGAACGGCGGGGTCAACCTCATCGGCGGCCGGGTGGGCGTGATGCGGACTTTCGGCCGCGACGCGGCCGACGACCGGAGGGCCGCCGTGCGGCGCAGCGATCCGTTCCGCCCCTATGTGAGCTACGACGTGATTCTCTACGGCGCGCTGCGCAAGAAGGGATTCTTGCAGGAGAGCCGGGCCTACCTGATCCCCGGGTCGTTCGCTGTGGCGGGTTTGAATTTCACCCCGATGTACAATTTCAGCCGGTTCTTCCGCGCCGGTCTGTCGCTCGACGCCCAGTACGACGAAAGCGCCAACCTCAAAGACCATATCGCCAACGACTATCCGCTGGCCGACGAACTCAAATTCCACCGTCCGCCCTTCAAGGAGCAGTTCGCCGTGGGGGTGTCGATCCGCTGCGAGGTCGTGATGCCGATCTTTTCGATCAATCTGGGTATCGGCAAGAACCTGATCGGCAGGGGAGACGATACGAATTCGTTCTACCAGGTCTTCGCCCTCAAAGCCGATGTGGCGCGCAACGTCTTCCTGCACGTCGGATATCAGCTCTACAAGTTCCGCAATCCGAACAACCTGATGCTGGGCGTCGGTTACCGGTTCAACGGGCGTTGACGGTTCGCTGCACGATTGAAATCAAATAGGGCTTCGCGGCAAAATCTTTATTTGGCTGCGGTCTCGATGTACCTCTGCCGTTCGATTTTCGGATTTTTGGCTTCGCCGAAGGTACTCCGTCTCGGCATAATCAAGCTGTCGCTTGCTTCTGCGCTCGACTTTTCGTATCTTTGTAAAAACAAACGATAGATCCGATGAAACGTACCCTCTCCTTTCTGCTTCCGGTCGCAGCGATGCTGCTGGCCGCCTGCGGCGGTGCGAACGACCGTCCCTCCTTCCCCGATTTTCAGGAAATGGCCGATCCTGCGGCCGCATTCGCCGACTGGTCGGCGGCCGGCGATACTCCCTGCGCGTCGTTCGTGACGACGGATCGCCGCTTCGGCAAGTCGCAGCTGCCCGACGTGGAGCCGCAGATGGCGTGCCGCCTGACGGCATGGCGCGGCGAACGGGTGTCGGCGCAGCTGCTCGTATGGAGTGCGCTGCCCGTGGAGCGGCTCGTCTGTACGGCAGGGGTGCTGACCTCCGATGAAGGGCGGCTGCCCGAAAGTGCGGTGCGCACCCGTTTCGTGCGCTACGTGATGAGCGACGAATTCGCCTGCGGCTGCTGCAAGCGCAAGCCGCAGGATTTCGCGGCGGTGCTGACGGCCGACATGCTCGACGAGCGGCCTTCGATGGCGCTCGAAGCCTGCACGGTGCGTCCGGTATGGATCACCGTCGACGTGCCGCAGGATGCCGCGCCCGGACTCTACCGCACGCCGGTGACGGTCGCCTGCGACGGCGACGAGCAGCGGCTCGAACTGGCCGTGGAGGTCACCGGCCGCACGCTTCCCGCACCCTCCGAGTGGCGATACCACCTCGATCTGTGGCAGCATCCCGCCGCCGTGGCGCGCGTCGAGGGGACGGAGATGTGGAGCGACGCCCATTTCGAGGCGCTCCGCCCCGTGATGAAGCCGCTGGCCGACGCCGGACAGAAGGTCGTCACGGCGACGCTCAACAAGGACCCGTGGAACCACCAGTGCTACGACGCCTACGCCGACATGATCGTCTGGACGAAGGGCGCCGACGGCGCGTGGACATACGACTATGCGGCCTTCGACCGCTGGGTGGAGTTCATGGAGGGGCTGGGCGTCGACAAACAGATCAACTGCTACTCGATGCTGCCGTGGAACAACATGCTGCACTACCGCGACGCCGCGACGGGCGAGTGGGTGGACGTGAAGGCCGAACCGGGCCAGCCCGCCTTCGACGAGATGTGGCGGCCGTTCCTCGCCGATTTCGTGCGGCATCTGGAAGAAAAAGGGTGGCTGGCGAAGACCTGCATCGCCATGGACGAGCGGTCGCCCGAACAGATGGAGATCGCCGTGGCCTTCCTCGCGGAACACGCTCCGCAGCTGGGCATCGCGCTGGCCGACAACCACGACAGCTACAAGCGTTACCCGCAGCTGCACGACATCTGCGTCTCGGCACGGCAGGAGGTCGCTCCCGAGGATATCGCCGCGCGCCGCGCCGCAGGGCAGGTGACGACCTACTACGTCTGCTGCTCGCACCGCTATCCCAACATGTTCACCTTCTCCGATCCGGCCGAGGCGACCGTGGCGGCGTGGTACGCCGTGGCCAACGGCTACGACGGCTTCCTGCGCTGGGCCTACAACTCGTGGACGGAAGACCCGCTGCGCGATTCGCGTTTCCGCACGTGGCCCGCGGGCGATACCTACGTCGTCTATCCGGACGGTCGGTCGTCGATCCGTTTCGAGCGCTTGCGCGAAGGGATTCAGGATGCCGAGAAGATCCGTATCCTGCGCGCCGAAGCGGGCCGCGGGAACTCGGCCGGGGCTGATGAAAAACGGGCGCGGCTCGAAGCGGTCATCGCCCCCTTCGCATCGCGCGAGCCGGCCGCCGACCTGCACGAGCGGCTGGCCGAGGCCAAGCGGGTGCTCAACGAATTGTAACGCCGCGATGGGAAACTGGTATACGGACGACGTGAAATACATCGCCGGCGTCGGCGAGGCACGGGCCAAACTGCTCGACAAGGAGTTGGGCATAGCGACCGTGGGCGATCTGCTTTACCATTTCCCGTTCCGCTATATCGACCGCACGAAGATCTACCGGATCGCCGAAATCGGCGCTTCGGGGCAGACGCTCGTCCAGTTCCGGGGTCGCGTCACCGGCGTGGCCTATGCCGGCGCAGGACGCAAACGACGCTTTACGGCCTATGTCGCGGATGCCACGGGACAGGCCGAGCTGGTGTGGTTCCAGGGGATCAAGTGGATCGAGAAGCGCATCGAAGTGGGGCGCGAATACCTCGTCTTCGGCCGCCCGTCGTTCTTCCGCAACGAACTCTCGCTGGTGCATCCCGAAGTGGAGACCGTCGAAAAGGCGTTGTCGCGGCGTGCCGAGAGCGGTTTGCAGGGGATCTACTCCTCGACCGAGCGGCTGTCGTCGGTGTTGGGAACCAAAGGGTTCCATACGATCGTGAGCAATGCGTGGCGGATCGCGGGCGAGCGCATCGGCGAGACGCTGCCTCCCGAGATGCGCAGGCAGTACGGACTGGCGACCCTGCGCGAAGCGCTCTACAACATCCATTTCCCCCAGTCGCCGGAAGCGCTCCGGCAGGCGCAGTACCGCCTCAAATTCGAGGAGCTGCTCGGCGTGCAGCTCAACGTGATGGCGCGCCGTTCGGAGCGTCTGGCCCGAAACGACGGTTTCTATTTCGCCCGCGTGGGGGAGTCGTTCAATACGTTTTACAGGGAGAAGCTGCCCTTTCCGCTTACGGGGGCGCAGAAGCGCGTCGTGCGCGAAATCCGGCAGGATACGGTGACGGGCTACCAGATGAACCGGCTGTTGCAGGGCGACGTGGGGTCGGGCAAGACGCTCGTGGCGCTGCTGTCGATGCTGCTGGCCGTCGACAACGGTTTTCAGGCCTGCATGATGGCTCCCACCGAGATTCTGGCGCGGCAGCACTACGCCACGCTCACGCGCCTGCTCGACGGGCTGCCCGTGCGGGTGGCGATCCTCACGGGTGCGTCGAAGGCCCGCGAACGCCGCGCCGCACTCGAAGGGGTCGTCTCGGGCGAGGTGCAGCTGCTGGTGGGAACCCATGCGCTCATCGAGGACAGGGTGCGCTTCGCCAACCTGGGGCTGGTCGTCATCGACGAGCAGCATCGTTTCGGCGTCGAACAGCGGGCGCGGATGTGGACGAAGAACGAGCAGCCGCCCCACGTGCTGGTGATGACCGCCACGCCCATTCCGCGGACGCTCGCCATGACGCTCTACGGCGATCTCGACGTCTCGGTGATCGACGAGCTGCCGCCCGGACGCCGGCCCGTGCGCACGGTGCACTACACCGATGCGGCGCGGCTCAGGGTGTGGGGGTTCCTGCGGCAGGAGATCGCCCGGGGCCGTCAGGCCTATGTGGTCTACCCGCTGATCGAAGAGTCGGAATCGATGGATTACAAGGATTTGCAGGACGGTTACGAGGCCATTTCGCGCGACTTTCCGCTGCCGGAGTACGTCGTCGAGGTGGTGCACGGCCGCATGAAGCCCGAGGACAAGGAGGCGGCGATGCGCCGCTTCAAGTCGGGCGAGGCGCAGATACTGGTCTCGACGACGGTTATCGAGGTGGGGGTCGACGTCCCCAATGCCACGGTGATGGTCATCGAGTCGGCCGAACGTTTCGGCCTGTCGCAGCTGCATCAGCTGCGCGGGCGCGTGGGGCGCGGCGCCGAGCAGTCGTACTGCATCCTCATGTCGGGCGAGAAACTCTCGAAGGAGGCGCGGGCGCGGCTCGACGCGATGTGCCAGACCAACGACGGGTTCCGCCTTGCGGAGCTCGACCTCAAACTGCGCGGCGCGGGCGATATCGCCGGTACGCAGCAGAGCGGTATGGCCTTTGATTTGAAGATAGCCAATCCGACGCTCGACGTGCAGATTCTGCAACTTACGCGCGATGCGGCCGGCGGGGTGCTCGCCGCCGATGCGGCGCTCGCGGCGCCCGAGCACGCCGGATTGCGCGAACTGAAACGACGCTATTCGGGAGAGAAGTCGATCGATTTCTCGATGATCTCCTGACGCCGCGAAAATAAAAGCGGCGCGGAACCCGTTTGTTTATTAACAGACGCTTTCCCGCCTCGGCGAAGTCCGAACGAGTTCGGCTCTATGCTCGGCTTAACGAAAACGGTGAATTTTTTTCTTCGTTTTCTCGCCTCGGCAAAGCTCGCGCAAGCGCGGCTCTGCACTCGGCTTAACGAAAACGGTGAATGACAGATGAAACAACTTACGATGAAACGAATCCTCATACTTTTTCTGCTGACGGGAGGCATATTCTCCGCCGCGGGACAGATCTACGTGCCCGGCGAAGAGTTGTTCTACCGTGTCAGCTACCGCGCCAAGCTGGTGCCCAATACGGAGGTGGCCACCGTCGTGGTGCGTACCTCCGAGGTCGAACTCGACGGACAGACCGTCTATAACGTCTTCGGACAGGGCAAGACGCTGGCCTCGTTCCGGTGGTTCTTCTCGCTCGACGACCGGTACAACATCTGGGTCGATACCGCGACGCTGCGCACCGTGCGATTCACGAGCGATATCCACGAAGGGGGCTATACCTTCCGCAGCCGGTTCGACTACGACTGGCCGGCGCGGCGCGTGGCGACCCGCTGGCAGCGGCGCACGCTGCCCGAAAACCGGAAGGAGATGGCGCTCACCGACGTGAGCATGGACGCCGTGTCGCTCTTTTTCAACATGCGCAGCGCCGACGCCGCGTCGTTCCGCGTCGGCGAGCAGCGTGTCTTGCAGATGGTGCTCGAAGATACGATCCGCCATTTGCGCTACCGCTTCGAGGGACGCGAGGTGAAGAAAATCCGCAACATGGGGAAATTCAACACGTTGAAGTTCGCCTGCCAGATCGGTACCTCCGAGAGTTTCTCGTTCACCGACGGATCGGAGTTCTTCATCTGGCTGTCGGACGACGAGAACAAGATTCCCCTTCACCTCGAATCGCCCATTCGCGTGGGAAGCGTCAATGCCTATATCACGGGGTATAAGGGGCTGAAATATCCGTTGACCAGCAAAATCAGGTGAAGATGAAACTGACGCAGATCGATTTGGCGGAGGGCCGCGGCGGATCGCAGCGGGAGATGCCGGCATCGGAAGCGGTCGCACGCGCGGAAGAGGCGTGCGGCGGTACGCTGCTGCTTTTCGAACCGGACGGCGTGCCGCGCGCGGCCGTCGCGATCTGTCCGGGCGGCGGATTCGGTAAGGTCAACACGGAACACGAGGGGGTTGCCTTCGCCGAATGGTTCGTTGCACACGGCATCGCCGCCGGTGTGGTGAAGTACCGTCTGCCCGAAGGCGATCCGGCGCTTCCGCAGCAGGATGTCGAACGGGCCGCGGAGTTGCTGCGCAATCGTTTCGACGGCGTGAAGACCGGTGTGCTGGGCGCCTCGATCGGCGGTTATCTGGCGGCTTGCGCGGCACTCGCGCAGCCTGCGGCGCGGCGTCCCGATTTCCAGTTGCTGTTTTATCCGGTGGTGAGCATGGAGGAGGAGTTCGCGCATCGTCCTTCGATGCTGCGCATGTTCGGCCGCGAGCTGCACGGCCTGGAAGCCAAACGCCGTTCCCCGCTCTACCGGATCGATCGGGCGGCGCCTCCGGCCTTTCTCGCCGCGGCGGCCGACGACGGCGCCGTGACGCCGCTCGGCGCGTGCCGTTATGCCGAATGCCTGCTGGCGGCTGGCGCGGGCGCCGCGTTGCATCTCTATCCCTCCGGCGGCCACGGATTTGGCCTGCGACGGGAGTTCGCGTGGCGCGAAGCGCTTGTCGGGGAGTTGAGGATGTGGCTCGATGCGACGATCGGGACGGTGTGATTTCTCCGTTTCCGAAAAAAATTCTATCTTTGAGACCAAAACCGTATCGTTATGGAAGAGAATAAAGACTATAATCCGTCGCAGTACGAGGACGACGATCGAATGGAGGCTCCGAAGAGCGCCAAATCGATCCGCGGTTACCAGACGATCATCGTCATCCTGGCCGTCATCCTGGCCGCGCTGTCGATCCTCTATTTCAATATCCACCGTCAGCAGCAGGAGGAGTACGATCTGCTGTTGGTCGACCGCGATTCGATCAAGAGCAACCTCTCGCACCTGATGGAGGATTTCGACAACCTTCAAATTTCGAACGACAGCATTTCGCAGAGCCTCGGTCTCGAACGCAGCCGCGCCGATTCGCTCATGGAGCGGCTCACCAAGGAGCGTTCGTGGAGCTACGCCAAGATCAAGAAGTACGAGAAGGAGATCGGAACCATGCGGACGATCATGCGCGGCTATCTGCGTCAGATCGACTCGCTCAATACGCTCAACAAAAAACTCATCAACGAGAACGTAACCTACCGCAAGGAGATCTCGTCGGCGAAGCTGCGCGCCGAAATGGCCGAGGAGAAGGCTTCGGAGCTGAGCACCAAGGTACGTCAGGGTGCGGTGATCCGCGCACGGGGCATCCGGCTCGTGCCGCTCAACGCGCGCGACAAGGAGGTGTCGCGCGTGAAGAACGCCTCGCGCCTGCGCGTCGAATTCACGCTGGCGGGCAACGACCTGGCCGAGCCGGGCGAACGGACGGTTTACGTGCGCATCACCTCGCCCGACGGGTACGTGCAGTCCAATGCATCGGCGGCGACCTTCGAGTTCGAGGGCGAGCGGCTGACCTACACCGCTTCGCGCGACGTCGACTACCAGAATGAAGACCTGGCCGTGGGCGTCTACTACAACGACGGCGCCGGCTTCACGGCCGGAACCTACCGCGTCGAGGTCTATGCCGACGGCCGCCTGGCCGGTCAGAGCGACATCGTGCTGCGGTAAGGGCCGGTTTCGTTAAGGCGGGTGCAGAGCTGCGCTTGCGCGGGCTCTGCCGAGGTGAGAAGACGGAGAAAAGATTCGACGAAAAGGTCGGGAACGATCTGTTTGCAGCATGAAAAAAGGAGTCGTAAGGCTCCTTTTTCCTTTATCTGCCCGCCTGCCGGACGGTGAGTTGACTCCACTCCATCCAATAGTTCGGAATGTTCGTGATGAACCGTATCCGGATCTCCTTTTGCTGTCCGGTGTTCGTGTCGGCGCCGAGATGAAGCGTTTGGAGATAACGTGGAACACAGTGCTGTTCGCCTTTGTATTCTACGTCGATGTAGTCGTAGATTTCCAACTTCTCCGATGCCGGATCGGGGGTGACCTTTATGGTGAATCCTTCGACCTTGTATTCTCCGAGTCCGGACATCGGGTATCCTCCGATACCGAACTCTTGAACACCTTTCGAAACGATCCGTAACTCGACGGTGTTTTGTTCGGCCGGCAGTTCGAGAATGTATCCGTCGGTTTCCACGAGCTGTTGCCCGTCGAGCATATAGATTCCACCGAAGACAAGACCCCCTTCGGTGTACTCCTCTTCTTTTTCCTTACAGGAGAAGTTCGAGAGTGCCGACAGCGCAATCAGTATGGCGAATATCTTTTTCATAATTAGGTGTTCGTTATTTCGCTCCCGCCTGCCGGATGGTGATGTCGGCGCATTCGGGCATGGGATTCTGTGTGATAATTCGGAATCGACAGTCTCTCGCTTGCTTTTGCCCGTTCGTCTCTGCGATTATTCTGAGTGTCTGTACATATCGCGGAATGTTCCGTGTCTCGCCGTCAACCTTGATCGGAATATAGTCGTAGATAACAGCATCGTTCCCCGTGAATCCGGTCAGGATCGTAAGGGTAATTTCGGGTGATTGATCCAGTTTTTCGATCTTTACGGCTCCTTCCGATACGATTTGCAGGTCGACGTCACGTTGCTTGGAGTCGATATCGATCGTATGTTCGTGCAGCAAGATCAGTTCATCGCCGTCGAGCAGGAAGACGTCGTGGGCGAGGTATACGCCGCCTTCGAAATCGACGTCGTCCTTGCAGGAGGTGCTCAGCATCGCGCCCAGCGCAAGCAGAACGGTAATCAGTTTTTTCATAATCAGTAACCGTTATTTCGTTCCCGCCTGCCGGACGGTGATGTCGGCGGCACTGCTGTCTAAGGCCCCGGGTGTCCAAATCCTGAATTTTACAATTCTGGGGAGTTTGAACGCATTTTGTTTTGCACTTATGCTGACGGTTTGCAGATAGCGCGGTCGATCTTTGTGTACGACTCCCCAAGAATCGACGGTGTAGTCGTATATCTCGGCCTCTTCGAGTTTCTTCGTGAGCGTGACGGAAATAGCGTCGGGGAGGTTCATGCCGAAGTGATCCAGATCGATACTTTGTTGGTTGTAGATTCCCGACGAAACGATTTGCAGATCGACGGTGCACTGCTGTGCGGGCAATTCGACGGTGTATCCGTGTGCCTCGATGAGATTTTCGCCATCGAGAATATAAGCGTCATGGAAATCCCAGTCACCACCTACTTGCTTTTCCTCACAGGCACAGCAAAGCAACGCGAGCAGGGCGATGGAGATGGTTGTATGTTTTTTCATTTGTTCAATATTATATTAAAATCCCGTAATGAGAAGATCTTGTCGATCGGAAGAGTAGTTGCATATCTCATTGTTTTTATTGGGGAATTGGATACTGCTGTCTAAAAACCAACCGTCTTGGTTTGCGTATTGCCCCCAGTTCATGTGGAAGAAGACATTCTGTGCATGATAGACCCTTTCGGAATCGAGTTCGATGTACCAAGGTCGTGGAAGTCCGTTGTTCAGCGCATATAACTTGTATTCCGTATAGGCGGTTATCGAGTTGCTGCCATCAATTACCCAAGCGTGGCCTTTATCGCGGGCTCTATCCTGTCCATCCGTATAGACTGGAAGATTGCTGTTCAGCATCGTATAGACGGTCGAGGCGTTATGACTCCTTTTCGAGCAACTGTATCCGTAACTTTCGAGAACCCGTTTCGCATGGTCGATATTGCTCGATCCGCTGTCGGATACGCGCAGTTCTCCGTGTAATTGCGCCAAAAAAGAGGATAAGGTCGAGTTGCTCGTTTTGTCAGGCATGTCCGACCAGTTGAAATAGGCGGGGTGTTGGTAGTAGCGCATCAGTTGGCCGACGGCGATGGTTACGTAGCCCAAGGGCTTTTCCCCGCCTATCTGTGAATTATAAGGTGCATATTGTCTCCATTTCGTCGTGAGGAACGGGCCTTTCTTTGTTCCCGATTCATGGTATTTGACCGTAATAATTCCCGACTCCATGCAGTTGTAGGGGGTGTCGTCCCAAGCATCGTCGCCTTCGGCGGTTTCGCAGAATCGTTGATAAATATCTTCCGGTAAATTTTCAGGCCGTTTATATAGGAAATAAGTATCGGCTCCTTCGTCGTACCACTTCTGAAACCATTCGTCCTGCATGGCATAAAACTTATCGCTCAGTGCGCGCGTTTGCACCCGTTCGGGGCGTGTGCGCTCTTCGTAGGGAAGCCATGCGGAGCGGCAGTCGAAGATGGCGGCGGAGTCGCGTGCGGCCTCGATCGTCTCGGTCATCTCCTGCAAGACGACGTCCAGCCCGCTCGGTTCGCGGTCGAGTGTGAAGGTGCCGCGGTCGATCTGCGCCAGGATAGGATAGCAGCGTTTGGTGGCGGAGACCAGCAGGTAGCCCTCTTGCAGGTTGACCGCATAGATTGCCGGACGCCCTGCTGCGTCGCGGATCGTCACGACGTTGCGGACGACTGCACCGCTGCCGGCACGGGTCGGACGGTTGCCGTTGCGGAAAATGCGGGCGACCGCCGCCGCGTCGCCTGCCGACAGATCGGAATCGTTTGCGACGAATTCCGCCGCCGGTGCGGGGAGAGAGGGCGTCGGGGCGGAGTCGGACAGTTCGGTTTGCTGACAGGCGCCGATTATGAGTGTAACGGAGATGACAAACGCTCCGAAAAGAGTTTTGTTTGGTTTCATAGGCGTATGTTTTTTTAATTAGATTGGTTCTTGGTGTAAATATAATAAAAATCAAATGTAAAAGAAGGTATATTTGTAAAAAAAATAGCATCCCTTTTCAGGAATGCTACCTTCGTGCGAAACGGCAGGCGGAAAATTCTATTTTCCGTGCGCCTCTTTGAGAAGTTCTCCGAACTCTTTGAGCGACAGCGCCGTGACGTCGGGCTGCGGTTCGGCTGCCGAGGCGACCTCCTCGGTCGTCTCGCCCGAGAGTACCAGTACGCCCAATGCGCCGGCGTTGCGGGCCATCGCTACGTCGGTATAGATGCGGTCGCCCACCATGGCGATCTCATCGGCGCGCAGGCCGAAACGCTCCTTGATGCCGGTGAGCATGTTGGGATCGGGTTTGCCCAGCACGATGTCGGGCGTACGTCCCGTGGCGTGTTCGAGGCACTTGCAGATCGAGCCGCAGTCGACCAGCACGACGGGCTGATCGGTAGGACATACGCGGTCGGGGTTCGTGGCGATGTAGGGGATGCCCTGCGATGCCCACCATGCGGCGCGGCACAGGCGCGGGTAGGTGAGCGTCATGTCGAAGGCGGCGACCACCACGTCGGGGACATCGTCGGCGCTGTCGGCCGTCGATTCGAAGCCGGCGGCCTCGAACTCCGAGATCATGCTCGGCGTACCCAGCAGGAAGAGTCGTTTGGCCGTCGGGTAGTGCGAGCGGATGTAGTCGATCGTGGCCAGCGCCGTGGTATACATCTCCTCGCGCGTGGCTTCGATGCCCAGCGTTTCGAGCTTGTGGAGGTAGTCGGCGATGCTCTTCGAAGGATTGTTCGTCAGGAACGAGTAGCCGATGCCCATCTCCGTCAGGTCGGAGAGGAACCGCTTGGTCCAGGGGAAGAGGGACATGCCCATGTAGATGGTGCCGTCCATATCGAGCGCCACGTGCTGGATGCGGCGGGCGCGTTCGAGAAGCTCCTCGTGCGGAAAGGGCGAGCGGTAGGAGTCGATTGTAGCCATGAATGTAATTTTAGTGCGGTTGCGTAAATTCGTGAAGTCCGGCCGCATGGAGCGGGCCGGACTTCGCAAAGATACGAAAAGTCGGGGGCAGAAGCAAACATTCATGTTTGATTATGTCGAGACGGAGTATCTAAGGCGAAGCCAAAGATACGAATAAGCCGGGCGCAATGTAAATTTATTTGCTTTTTGCCGGGCGGGAGCATCTAAGGCGCAAGTTGAAATAAAAATAAGCAAATGCAATGTCAGAATAAATTCGACATTGCATTTGCGGGATAAGGCGTCAGCCCAAGATGAAAATTCGCAGAATGACCTGACCGGTTATTCGGCGATCGCAGGATAGTTGTCCACCATCGGATAGTCCGTTTCGGCGGCCGTGGTGAAGACGTTCTGCGTGTAGACCTTGCCGAAACAGTCGGTTGCGCGGATCTCGACGGCCGCTTTGGCATCTTTGAGTTTGTAGTGGTAGAAGTGGTCGTAGGTGGTCTTGCCGTGCGAATCGGGATTCGCGCTCAGGACTCCCACGTGATAGCCCGCACCCCATGCGTCCAGCGATTTCTCGCGGGTCATCTCGCCGGTTTTGTTGCCGTTTTCATACACTTCGACCTTCCAGTTCCTGTCGTCCGAGTTCCAGATGTTGGCCACGATCTCGTCGGAGGCCGTGTAGGTGAACTTGTAGCCGCCCGCGAAGGTCGTCTCGCCCCGGTACATGCGGATCTGGAAATCCTTCGACAGCCGCGTGGGTTTGTAGTACCAGTTCTCGATCTTGCTGCCGGAGATGTCGTAGACGCCGTAACCGTTGGGGGTACCGTCGACGTTGATGGTCGATTTCCACCAGGCGCCGCAGACGGCACCGTGGATATGTTCGTAGACGTCGCCGTCGATATAGTTCTGGGCGTAGTGCGTGTGTCCGGCCATGATGTGGACGTTGTCGAACTCTTTGAGCAGGTTGCGCACGGTCTCGCGGTTGAACGACGTGGCGTTGCGCAGCGGAATATGTACGCAGAAGATGACGAGCTTGTCCTTCGGGACGAGGCTCAGATCCTGCCGCAGCCACTCGACCTGCGCATCGGTGAAGCCCCCTTCGTAGTCCGAGGGGTTGTGTTTCTCGTCCGTCAGCAGGACGTCGTCCATGGCGACGATGTGGGCGTTGCCCCGGTCGAAAGAGTAATCGCACGGGCCGAACTTGTATTCGAAGTTGCGGCGTCCGGCCAGATCGAAGTTGCTGCTCTCGTCGGTGACGGTGGGCGTCATGCAGTTGTCGTGGTTGCCCATCACCTGAAAGAGTTTCAATCCGATCTCGCTTTCGCGCATGGCCAGCGCGATGGGAGGCATCATCTGGTTGGTGACGTCTTTGCTCCTCTCGTTGAAGATGATATCGCCCAGCGTAATGCCGTAGACGGGACCTTCGAGCGTCGAGACATGCGCGCGGATATCGGGCACGGACTCCTCCTTGAAACGGGCCAGATCCGTGTCTTTCTGTACCTGCGGATCGGCGATGCAGACCAGTTTGAAGTCGGTTTCGACCGCCTGCTGCGGCATCAGAACGAAGTCGTAGCGCTCCTGCGTCTTCGAAAGACGCTGCCAGAAGCAGGGACGGCCCTCCGACATCGGGATTTCACGGTCGGCGGGGATGCGGTAGAAGACATGGAAGGCGTCGGCATGGCGCGGCATCTGGTAGACGCCGTTGGCATCGGTCGCCACGCACGAGAAGCCGTCGCTCACGACGATTCCTCCGACCGGAGCGCCGTTGGGGTCCGTCACTACGCCGTAGAGATTGTTCCCCTCCTGGATCGGGGTGTTCAGCGGGGCCTGCGTATCGTCGTCGGAGCAGCCCGCGAAGAGCGTACCGGCGGCAAATAACAAAGAATATATGATTCGCTTCATTGTTTGAATGTGTTATGTTTTACGGATCGGATGTCTGCGGCGGCCGGCCAGAACCGACCGGCCGCCGCAGCGTCCGGGAGTGCTATTTCCAAGCTACGTTCTGTCCCAGATCGGGGTTCTTGTCGAGTGCCGTCTTCGGAATCGGGTGGACGTAGCGCTGCTCGTTGAAATAACGTTGCAGGTTGTAGACCAGACGGCCGCTGGCGCCGTCTTCGAGGGCGCGTTCCGAGTTGCGGACGATGTACTTCACGCCGGGTTCGCTGCCCGCCTTGTCGGTCACGCATACGTCGTTGACGCCGTCGTTGTTGAGGTCGTAGGCCTTGTCCACCTCACCGATGTAGATGCCGTACCACTGTTTGTTGAGCAGTCCGCCCAGATGCCAGCGCATCAGGTCGTCGTAGCGGCGTCCTTCGAGCAGCAGCTCGATGGCGCGTTCGCGGCGGATTTCCAGAATATCGCAGTCGGTGATCTTGGGGTTGCCGTCGTCGGTGCTGTAATAGGCGTTTTGCAGGTATTCGTCGATCTTCGTGGGACGGGTTCCGTCGACGCCGGCACGTTCGCGCAGCGGTTTGATCGTCTTGTCCCAGACCGCGTCGTCGAACTCGCCCAGCTCGGCTTTCGCCTCGGCGTAGTTGAGCAATACCTCGGCGTAGCGCAGGATCGGCAGGCAGTTCCAGCAGATGCCCGACGCTTCGTAGGAGTCGTCGTCGATGTTGAACTTGATGACCTGATAGCCCGTGTAGCTTACCGAGAGGTCGGGGGCGAAGAGCTTCGAGGTGCCTCCGACCAGTTTGCGGTATTCGGGCGAGATGACCGTCTGCTGCAAGCGGTAGTCGCGGTTTTCGAACTGCTCGGCGTAGGTCGTCGACTTATAGTCGGCCCGGTCGGTGAAACGGCTGCCGTCGCGGTTCAGATAGGTGTAGACGAAGTCGGCGTCGAGCGACCAGCCCTGGCCCATCGACCCCGAGGTGAAGTACCACGTCACGTCGTGCCGGACGTTCTTCTCGTCGTTGTATTCGCGCGCCCACATCACCTCCTGTTTGAGCACGGAGGGCGACGTGAAGAGCGAACGATATTGCGTGGCCACGTCGGCCGGCGAGTTGACGAGCGAGTAGACGCCCGCCTCCATCAGCTCTTCGCAGGCATCGGCCGCCTCGCGCAGCCATTTGTTGTCCTTGTTGTATTCGGGGTCCCACGCCTTGCCCGTCGACGGATCGACGCGGTGGTATTTGCGGTAGGTTCCCTCGAAGAGGCAGATGCGCGACTTGATGGCCAGTGCGATGTAGCGGTTGATCTTCTGGTTGTCGACCCATGCCTCCGAGGTGTAGCAGTGTTCGCAGGCGTAGTTGAGGTCTTCGAGCACGCGCTCCATGACGTATTCGCGGCTGTCGCGGGGCTTGTAGAGGTCTTCCTCGCTGTCGGAGCGGACGACGTGGTCGTACCAGGGCACTCCGCCGAAGGTCTTCACCAGTTCGAAATAGTTCCATGCCCGCCAGAAGCGCGCCGTACCCTCGTAGTGGGCGAAGGCCGCTTCGCTCACGCCCTGCGCTTCGTGCATCCGTTCGAGGAAGGTGTTGATGTAGTAGACGAAGTTCCATGTGCTGTTGCTCCAACCGCCTTGCAGCGAGGAGTTCCAGACGGGTTGGTAGAGGTAGCTCGACGTCTGTTTCACCTCGATGATGTCGCAGTTGCCGTCGCCGCGCGTGACGTCGCCCGAACTCGGCGTGTAGGAGTTCAGGAAGCCGTTGGTGTATTTTTCCAGCGAAGCTTCGTCCTTGAAATATTCGTCGGTGCCGATCTGCTCGATCGGCTGCTTGTCGAGGAAATCCTCGCAGGAGGCGAACGTCAGACAAGCCAGAGCCGCATAAATTATTCTTTTCATAGTTTCGTTCAAATTAGAAGGTGATACTCAAACCGATGCTGTACGAACGCATGACGGGATAACCGTCGCCGTCGCCCGAACCGTCGCCGCCGCGCGTGCTCGAAAAGTCGGAGTCGCCGGCGTAGATGTTCTCGGGGTCGTAGTTCTTGGCGTACTTTTTCAGCGGGGTGATCGTGAACAGGTTCTCGCCCGAAAGGTAGATGCGCAGGTTCTGGATGCCGATCTTGGTGAGCATCTGCTTGGGGAAGGTGTAGTCGATCGTCAGGTTTTTCAGACGCACGTAACGGGCCTTCTGCAAGTAACGGGTATTGGGCTGCGAAAGGATCGCATTCGCGCCCTGTGCCGTGTAACCGATCAGACGCGGCCAGTAGGCGTCGGTATTCTGGTTGGCATCGGTATAGCGGTCGTTGTGCCACGGCAGCGCGATGCTGTACGGCCGGCCGTACTGTCCCCAGAAGTAGCCCGACTCTTTGGCGGGATACCAGTCGCGGCGGCCGACGCCCTGCCAGACCATCGAGAGGCCGATGCCGTTCCAGCGTGCACCCGCGGCGAGGCTGTAACAGTAGCGGGGCGAGGTGTTGCCGATGATCGACAGGTCGCCGTGGTCTTCCAGCCGGTTGGAGCCGTTGTCGATGCGGCCGTCGCCGTTGAGGTCTTCGTATTTCGGGTCGCCCTTCTGCCATACGATCTTGTTCTGCGCGAACTTCGAGTAGTCAGCGTAGGTTTGCGCCTCTTCGTTGCTCTGGAACAGTCCGTTGCAGGTGTAGCCCCACAACTCGCCCAGCGTCATGCCTTCGTAGTAGTTGGTGGCGTAGTTGGTCGGCAGCGTGTTGGTCGTGGCCATGTATTTGGTCACCTTGGTCACGTTGTCCCAGATGGCGAATTTCAGGTTGTAGCTGAAATCCTTGCCGCCCAGTTTGAAGTTGTCGCGCCACGAGATGCTGGCCTCCCAGCCGTCGGTGCGCATGTCGGCGTAGTTGCCCTTGGGAGCGGAGTTACCGAATACGGCGGGAAGTTCGGGGCCGACGACGTACATGTCGGTCGTGTTCTTGCGGTAGATGTCCGCCACGATCGACAGCCGGCCGTTGAGCATCTCCCAGTCCAGACCCAGGTCGTAGGTGCTGACCGTCTCCCACGTCAGGCCGTCGGGGATGAGCGACGGTTTGTCGGCGTAGATCAGCGGGCTGTCGCCCGTCAGGAATCCGAGATTCTTCTTGATCGCGATCTTGCTCAGGAAAAGGTAGTTGTCGACCTGGCCGTTGCCGGTAGAACCGAACGAGGCGCGGATTTTCAGGTTGTCGAGCCAGCTTTTGGCTCCGGCCATGAAGGGCTCCTCCGAAATACGCCAGCCGACCGACGCCGAGGGGAAGAAGCCCCAGCGCTGGTTGCTCGGGAATTTCGAGTTGCCGTCGTAGCGACCGCTCACCTCGACGAGGTATTTTCCCTTGTAGCCGTAGTTCACGCGGAAGAAGGTGCCCACGAGGCTGGCCGAGTAGCTGCCGTTGCCCTGCGCCTTGGGCAGTTCGCCGTCGGTAAGGCTCAGACTGGGGTGCTCGGGATCGATGACACCCGTATTCTGCCCCAGCGTGGAGGTGTAGTCCATGTTCTCGATGTTCCAGCCGCCCATGAGTTTGAGCCAGTGGTTTTCGCCCAGTTTCGGCGTCCACGTCAGCACGGCGTTGCTGGCCACGCGTTCGCGGTTGTAGTAGCGCTCCTCGTACCACGAGGTCGCGGGACGTTCGCCCGAACTTTCGGGCCCCGTGTAATAGGTGTAGGGCACGGCGAGCATGTGGCGCTCGGTGTGGTTGCGATAGTAGCTGACGTCGATCTCGCCGACCAGCACGTCCTTGATGAAATCGAGGGTGAATTTCGTTTTGTTGTTCAGGTCGAACTTGTCGTCTTCGCGCCACGTGTTCCCTTCGACGAATCCGGCCCAGCCCATGTAGACGGCCGCGTCGGTCCAGGTTCCGTCGGGGTTCTTTTCGAGCGTCATCGGGAAGCCCTGGTGGTTCATCATGCGCGTCGGGGTCACCGTGAACGACTGTCCGCCCGTGGTCAGCGTCGGCTGGTGCGAAAAACGGCTCATGAACGAGGTGGTGTTTTCGACGCGGAGCCATTTGGTCGCCTGCACGGTGCCTTTGGCCAATACGTTGTACTGGTTGTAGCGTTCGTCGCCGGCGTTGTAGATACCGTCCTGATGGAAGAAACGGCCCGACACGTAGTACGACGCCTTGTCCGTTCCGCCCGTAATCGAGAGGTTGTGCTGGTGTCCGGTGGTGTAGTCCTTGTAGAATATCTTGTACCAGTTGGTGTTGCCGAAGTACTCGTAGCGGTTGTCGGCAGGATTGATCCGCCACTTCTCGTAGGAGGGGTCGCTGTTGCGGCGTTCCAGTTCGCTGTACCATGCGCGGCTGAAACGGAAGACGTTGTTGATGTTGGTCGGATCGGTGGCGTAGCTGTTGGTGTACGCTTCGAGGTAGGAGGTCGTCCAGTCGTAGCCGTTGTCGACCAGTTCGGGCGTCACGGTGCGCTTGTAGAAGTTGTACGAACCGTTGTAGGTGATCTTCATCTGGCCTTTTTCGGGGCGTTTGGTGGTGATGAGGATGACGCCGAACGTACCGCGCGAACCGTAGACGGCCGTCGATGAGGCGTCCTTCAATACCGAGATGCTCTCGATGTCTTCGGAGTTGACCGTCGTGATGTCGGTCTCCACGCCGTCGACGAGGATGAGGGCCGAACCGCCCGCACCGATCGAGTTGGCGCCGCGCACCTGGAACGAGGCGCCGCGCGTGGGTTTACCGTCGGAGAAGGTGACCGTCAGGCCGGGGATGGCTCCCTGCAACGAACGCGACACGTTCTGGTAGGAGCCGATGCGGTCGGCGATATCCTTGCTGGATATCTGTTCGACAGCGCCTACGATGTCGCGCTTCTTCTGCACGCCGTAACCTACGACCACGACCTCTTCGAGCGAGGTGTTGTCTTCGGTCAGTACGACGTCGATCGTCGTTCGGTTGTTGATTTGGATGAGTTGGGATTGGTAGCCGATATAGCTGAAATTCAGCGACTCCTTGGCTGAGGCTTTGATGGTGTAGCGACCGTCGATGTCGGTAGAGGTGCCGCGCGCCGTGTTGGGGATCGTGACGGCTGCACCTATGATGGGATTACCGCTCTTGTCCTTGACTGTGCCGGTGATATTCCCCCCCCTTGTGCGAAGGCACTGGTTGTCAGGGCAGTCAAAACAAGTGCGACCACGAAGAATCCCATACGCCGGCAGCGGTTCGCGAGCGTGCGGACTCCTCTCTGAGTAGGACATTGTTTCATTGTTAAAACAGTTTAAGTTAACATTCGGTTGGGTTCGGACATCCGTGTCGGATTTTTAAATTATTTAAAATATGAAAGTCCGGTACGGGAATCCTCACGTTGCAGACTGATCCGATCTAAACTGTTCCGGGAGGGATGAAAAAGGTTCGGTTAGTTTCTGTTCATTTGTTTTGATGTGTGTTTTAAGGTTTGGTTTCGTGCTCTTTTGGAGAGCGGGTTATGGCTTTATAGATGCAAATGTAAATTTATTATTTGTTTTATGCAATAATTTATACGATAATTTTTTGAAGAGATCCGATAACACGCGACGAAGGAAAAATCGGCGAAGAGCGTTGAAATCGGAGCCGTCTCTCTTTTCCGGAAAGGTTTCTGCCGTGTGCCGGAGCGTGTTTTTCAGGGCACGTTTTGGATTATTTTAGGATTGTCGGCGATATCTACTGAAAAATATTATTTTCGAAAAATTTGGATACAATGAAAAATTGTGTACATTTGTTTTCGCAAGCTGATCTGAAATTCTTTCTTGGAGGCGGGGCGCATCGCAGGGATGCTTCCCGAAAACTATTTTTACCAATAGTATTACTCTAATACCGACGAATTTTATGAAACTAACGAAATGGATGGCTGCAGCCGCGCTGTTCCTGTCTTTTGGTGTTGCCGGTTGTACCGACGACATTACCGACGAGGTGAGCCAATTGACACGCAATACCGACGAGGTGAGTGTGGCTTATAATAAGGATGCGACCGCCCGGATCTCGGTCCGTGTGCCGGGGGCATGGTCCGCATCGGTGGCATGTAAGGACGCCGCAGGGCAGGAGACGGCGGCCTGGTTGCGACTCGATCCCGCCGAAGGGGTCGGCAACGGCAAGGATTATCAGTGGATCACGGCGATCGCCGACCGTAACCTCGGCGGCGAGCGCGAAGCCGTGATTACGATCGTGGGCGCTACGCGCGGCGATGCCGTCGAGGTGAAGGTCACGCAGGACGACGGTACCTTCACGGTGAAAAAACCCGTGCTTTCGGGCGACCTGAAAGCCAATGTCGCATCGAATGCGCTGCTGGCCGTGGAGTACGACAAGGCGAAGGGCGGCGAACCCGTCGAGATGACCTTTACGTTCGACGGCGACAACCGCGGGCTGGCGATCAAGGACTACACGGGAACGATCGAAGGCGAGGGCAGCGGCAAGATCGAATTGCCGATCACGGGAACCCCCTCCGATATCGGCGTGGTGAAACTCAACATGAAAATGACCATCGAGGGCAAGACGATCTTCGACGACGTGATTTCGCTCAATATCCAGTCCGAGAATTTCATCTTCTCGATGGACTTCGGCAAATTCGTCTGGGGCGGCGACCTGATGGCCAATAAGAAGGGCAAGTGTCCTGGCGGGAAACAGGTTTCCGGTCAGGATATTACGGGCCTCGAAGAGGCCGACGGCGAGGTCTCGGTGGGAACCGACGGCGCGGGCGACGCCTTCAAGTCGCTGGGTGAGACCTACCGCATTAACCGCGATCTGGTCGGTTGGCAGGGAGAGCGTGTCTACGAACACCCGGGTTACATCAAGCTCGGAACGGGCAGCAACAACGGTTGGATTCAGACGCCGAAAATGGACAAACTCTCTTCGGCGCCGCAGACCGTCGTCGTGTCGTTCGACATCTCGCTGTACGATAAATCCGACGATCTGATCCTCTTCACGGCCGAAGGCGCAGGTTCGGTCGAGGGCGGCGGCAACATCTCGCTGCCGACCTTCTCGGGCTGGGCGAACGCCAAGTGGACGACCTGCACGTTCGTGGTCAACGGCGCCACTTCGGCCACGTCGTTCAAGTGGGCGTCGACCAAGACGGACGGCAAGGGCCGTTTCGTGCTGGACAACATCTCGGTGATGTCGTCCGCCGTCAAGGAGCGCACCGAACCGTTGGAGAAGGTCGATGCGGAACGGATTCTCTATACGAGCGGAGCGAATTCGATCGAGGTGGAGTGGCCGGGCGTCGCCGACGCGACGGGTTATGAAGTAGCCCTCGTGCCGCAGGAGAACCCCTCGTTCGTGAACAAGGCGGTGGTTCCCGCCGCAGAGGGAGTCGACGATGTTTTCTCGCACGAATTTACCGACTTGCAGCCGGGATTCTACATCTTCGAGATCGTCGCGCTCTACGAGCCGAATCCCGAGTTCGATTCGGAGAAGGTCTCCGTCCTGCTCGGTACCGAAGGCTTCCTGGCCGGCCCGTTGAAGACGCCCGAGGCGACCGCTTCGGCGACGTCGTATGCGGTGACGATCAGTTGGGAGACGGTGAGCGGCGCGAGCGGCTACAAGGCCGTGCTCAAAGAGGCCGGTGCCGTGGTGAAGGAGCAGAGCGTGGATGCCGACGCGCTGTCGTGCACCTTCGGCGAACTGACGCCCGACCGTGACTATGCCGTTGCGGTGCAGGCGCTCTACGAGAGCAAGCCCGAATACAATTCGGAGTTCACGGCCGACATCGCCGTGCATACGCCGGCGTTGCTGACCCGCCCTGTCGTGCATCTCTACGACGGATTCGAGGTGACGCACAATATGGCCATCGTCGAGTGGGATATCGACGCGGCGCAGCAGTCCGACACCAAGACGTCGCTCCAGCTGCTCGAAGGGTCGAAACTGATCTACAACTTCTCGAAGTGGGGGCTGCCCAGCGCCAAATACAAATTCCCGCGCTTCGTATTCGGCGGTCTCAAAGCGAATACGACCTACACGGCACGCATCCAGCGCATCTCGGCCGACGCCTCCAAGTTCGGCGATTCGGAGTGGGGTGAATATACCTTCACTACGACGGCGAAGGCGGATCATTCCGACTGTCTCTTCTATGCCGATTTCAACGAACATTGGTGGGGCGGCAACGGTGCGGCCATCGCATTCGGCATGTATCCCAAGACGGAGAAGGACGATCTGACGGGCGACCTGACCCAGTTGGCCTATACGTCCGGCACGCCGGTCAAGAACATGCCCAACCCCAACAGCGGTTGCGGCGCGGTGCCGGCCGATTACCACCGGCTCTTCCTCTCGCAGTGGGACGCTTCGAAGCTGCCTACGGCGACGGAGGATTACATGCTGCGTTCGTATCTGACCGCAGGTATCCTGAAATTCGGTTCTACGGAGAACAACGGCTACATGCCGATTCCGTATATGACCTCGTTGACCGGTCCGACGACCGTGGTGCTGACTTTCAAGTCGTCGCCCTATTGCGAACCGAACACTTCGACGGGCGATCTGGAAGTCGGTAATGCCGTTCTGGATGGCCGTGAAGGCGTCTGGGTGCGTCTGAAAGAGGCCGACGGTGCGAAGATCGTCAAGGCGGACGGTGTCGCCGTCGCAGCGGAAAATGCGATGGACGTTCTGGTGAAGCACAAACTCCCGGCCGAATACGGTGCCAACAGCAAGAAGTGCTTCGAGTTTACCGACCACGAGGTCGTGATCGAAGGCGTGACGGCCAAAACGCTGATTCAGATCTATACCAAACTGTATAAGGCGACGGCCGAGTACGACAAATACAATACGCCGGGCGACCGTGCCTGGATCGACGACGTGATCGTCAAGAAACAGTAAACGCCCTCTCTTTTTAGCGGTTTTCGCGGCGGACGGCCCTTTGGGTCGTCCGCTTTTTTGCGGGTGCGGGTGCCCGTGCGGAAAATATCGGCCGGAGATTCCGGCCGTGAGAGACAGAGCGACGTTTTCGATAAGCCAAATTGGCAGAGCCGAACTTGTTCGGACTATGCCGAGGAGAGAAAACGAAGAGAGAAAATCAACGCTTTTTTGCAGAACTCGTCGATATTTACTATATTTACGCAATTAAAATCGAAACAAACCGAATATGTTGAGCGTAGCCGAAAGACACAAATACATTCTCGATCATCTGAACAAATACGGCTTCGTGCGCATCACCGACGTGGCCAACGAATTGGGCGTGACGAAGGTGACGATCCGCAAGGACGTCAAGATACTGGAAGCGAAGGGGCTGTTGTACAAGGTACACGGCAGCGCCCGTTCGGCCAATCCCCACGTGGCGGATACCGACGTCCACGTGAAGGGCAATGTCAACCGCGAGGAGAAGGAGCGCATCGCCCGGAAGGCGGTCGAACTGCTCAACGACAACGATTCGATCATCATGGCTTCGGGATCGACGATCTATGCGTTCGCCGAGGCGATCAAGCGCGAGTTCCGCTCGCATCTCAACGTGGTGACCACGTTCCTCAAAACCTCGGTGCTGCTCAACGACGTCGAGGAGATCAACGTCGTGCAGCTGGGCGGGTGCGTCCACAAGAAGTCGTTGTCGGCGATCGGCGGTTACGCCGAGGCGGCGCTGAGCGATTTCAGCTGCTCGAAGCTCTTCTTCGGGGTCGACGGCATCGATCTTGAACACGGGATCACCACCTCGACGATCGAGGAGGCGAAGCTCACGCAGGTGATGATGCGCTCGGCGTCGAAGATCATCATTCTGGCCGACTCGTCGAAGTTCGGGCAGCGCGGTTTCGGCCGTATCTGTTCGCTCGAAGAGATCGACGTGATTGTGACCGACAGCCGCATTTCGGAGCAGGCGGTCGCCATGGCCGAGGAGGCGGGCGTCGATCTGGTGATCGCATAGGGCGGAGCCGTACTGTGCGGCGGTATGCTTTCGGGTAAATTGGAAACGCCCCTTTGCAGAGAACTGCAAAGGGGCGTTTCCCTTCTCACAGCAGCGGAACCGCTGCGAGACGTTTTATTTCGGGATTCCGTAGACGGCCTTGTCGCCCAGCTCCTCGGCGATGCGGAGGAGCTGGTTGTATTTGGCCATGCGGTCGGTGCGCGACATCGAACCGGTCTTGATCTGGCCGGCGTTGGTCGCTACGGCCAGATCGGCGATCGTCGTGTCCTCGGTCTCGCCCGAGCGGTGCGAGATGACGGCCGTGTAGCCGGCGCGCTGTGCCATGGCGATGGCGTCGAGCGTCTCGGTGAGCGTGCCGATCTGGTTGACCTTCACCAGAATCGAGTTGGCGCAGCGGCGCTCGATGCCCTTGCGCAGGAATTCGACGTTGGTGACGAACAGGTCGTCTCCCACCAGCTGGCAGCGGGCGCCCAGACGTGCGGTGAGCATCTCCCAGCCCTCCCAGTCGTTTTCGGCCATCCCGTCCTCGATCGAATCGATCGGGTACTTCTCCACCAGTGCGGCGAGATACTCGACCTGCTCGGCGGCGTTGCGGCGGGCGCCCTTTTCGCCTTCGAACGTCGTGTAGTCGTAGAGACCGTCGCGGTAGAACTCCGACGAGGCGCAGTCCATGGCAATCGAGACGTCGCCCTGCTCGTCGCAGCGGCCGGCGCGGTAGCCGGCGGCGCGGATCGCCTCGATGATCGTTTCGATGGCGTCTTCCGTACCGTTGAGCGCAGGCGCGAATCCGCCCTCGTCGCCCACGGCCGTCGAGAGGTTGCGTTTGTGAAGCACCTTTTTCAGGGCGTGGAACACCTCGGCACCCATGCGCACCGCTTCGGGGAAGGTGCGGGCGCCGATCGGCCGGATCATGAACTCCTGGAAAGCGATCGGTGCATCGGAGTGCGAACCGCCGTTGATGATGTTCATCATCGGCACGGGCAGCACGTGTGCGTTCACGCCGCCGATGTAGCGGTAGAGCGGCACGCCGAGGTAGTTGGCCGCGGCATGTGCCGCAGCGAGCGATACGCCCAGCAGGGCGTTGGCGCCGAGATTCGATTTGGTCGGGGTGTGGTCGGCAGCCAGCAGGGCACGGTCGATGCCGGTCTGGTCGAGCACGCTCATTCCCGTGAGCAGGGGAGCTAGTGTCCGGTTGACGTTCTCCACGGCCTTCTGAACCCCTTTGCCGCCGTAACGGCGGGGATCGCCGTCGCGCAGTTCGAGCGCTTCGTGTTCGCCGGTCGAGGCGCCGCTGGGTACGGCCGCACGGCCGTGGGCGCCCGATGCTGTCGTGATTTCGACCTCGACGGTCGGGTTGCCCCGCGAGTCGAGAATCTCTCGTGCATGTACATCTACAATTTGCATAGTCGTATTGTTTTTTGCGTTTGTTTTATTTGTTAATTATCAATTCGATAACGGAGCCGTCCGCCGGTTTATTGTGCGGCTGGGAGACCTTTTCGCGCTTTTCGTGCGGCGACAGAGCGCCGGGCGGTGCGCTCTGCATCGTCGTGTGCAATGCGTGTGCCGAATCGGGGCCGCGGGGCGGGAATTCAGCCGGCGAACGGCGCGTCGTTGACGAGCAGGGACGAATCGCCGTAGCTCAGGAACCGGAAATCGTTCCGGAGGGCATAGTCATAAATTCTGTGCCAATCTTCGCCGACGTAGGCCGAAACCAGCAGCAGCAGGGTCGATTTGGGCTGGTGGAAATTGGTGACGATCGCCCGCACGATGCGCCAGCGGTAGCCCAGCGGTGCGATCATGATCTGCGTCGAGGCTTTCAGCGTGCCGAGGTCGTTCCGCTCCATGTAGGCCAGCAGTTCTTCCAGCGCTTCGCGGCCGGTGTAGGAGGCAGGGACGTCGTAGAGTTCCCATTGGCCGACCGCGCGCATTTCGTCGGGCGATCCTTCGCGCCGGATGCGCCAGGCCAGCGCCGCCAGCGATTCGAGCGTGCGTACCGAGGTGGTGCCCACGGCGACGATGTGGCCCCAGCGGCGCAACAGCCGTTCGACGGTCGTGCGGCGGATCTCGAAATGTTCGGTGTGCATCGCGTGGCGGCAGGCGTCGTCGTCCTTGACGGGAAGGAAGGTGCCGGCTCCGACGTGGAGCGTCACCTCTTCGAACTCGACGCCTGCGGCGCCGAGCGACGCGATCAGTTCGGGGGTGAAGTGCAGTCCCGCCGTCGGCGCGGCCACCGAACCTTCGAATTTGGAGTAGACGGTCTGGTAGCGCGTGTAGTCGATCTGCTGGCTGTCGCGGTTCAGGTAGGGCGGGATCGGAATCCGTCCCAGCAGTTCGAGCAGCTCTCCGAACGTGAGGTCGGCCTCCCACTCGAACCGCACGATCTGCTCGCGGCCGCCGGTACCCGTGCGGTAGGCGCGCAGTTGCTGCGGGGTGCCGTCGAGCGTGAAGTCGATCACGAGCGCTCCTTCCTTCCACTTTTTGAGATTGCCCACGATGCAGCTCCATGCGCACTTCCCCTTGACGGCGAAGGCGCGTTCGTAGTCGGCCGGCGCGTGGGGTTCGAGGCAGAAGACCTCGATGCGGGCGCCCGAAGGCTTGTGCATGATGATGCGTGCGCGGATGACCTTCGTATTGTTGAAGACCAGCATCGCCCCCTCGGGCAGCTCTTCGCCCAGCCGGTCGAAGCGGCTCTCCGAGATCGCGCCGTTGCGGTAGACGAGCAGTTTGGAGGCGGAGCGTTCGGCCAGCGGGAATTTGGCGATGCGCTCGTCGGGCAGGTCGTAGTCGAATTGGTTGATGTCGATATGGCGTTCCATGTTCGGGCGGTTTACGCCTGCAAAATTACAATTTAATCCGCACCGTCGGGTCTTTCCGTCGGGCTTTTCCCGCAAAAAAGTCGCGGCGGTTGCAGCCGGCGGTCCTTTTTCGACGTGCAGACGGTGCGGAGTCGCCGAAAATCGCTACCTTTGCAACCGTACAATCAACTCTGTCCGTGATGAAACGAGTACTCCTGACGGCGGTCGCGCTCTTGTTCGGCGCCGTTGCGTTCGCCCAGCCGTCGGCCTCGGTCGAGACGCTGGCGCGGAAATACGCCGACCGCGACGGTGCGCTGGTCATGCGGCTCGACAGTACGATGGTCGGCCTGGTGAAGTTGCGCGTGGCCGCGCTGCCCGATTCGTTGCGGCGTTCCGCGGCACTGCTGGACAAGGTGAGCGGCATGACCAACATCATGCTGATGACCGGACTGGCGCGCACGCTCGATCCCGCCGCCGATACGACGGCTTTCGTGCGGCTGGAAAGCGATTTCCGCGCCGACCTGGCCGCACTGACGGCCGAACCCGTGCGCAGGCGGCTGTTCCGCGAACGGGAGGCGGGCGTGGAGGTCGCGGGCTATTACTCGGCCGCGCCTTCGGGCGAGGCCGAACTGGTGCTGGTCGTTTCGGGAGGCGGCAACGAGGCGCTGTGCGTGCTCGGCGGCCGTTTCGGCGAGGAGGAGGCCCTGCGTCTGGCGACGATGCAGCGCGAGCAGCTGCTCGGTCGCGGCGGTACGCGATAGGGCCAGACGGGCGACGGAACGGAAAAACCTCGCCGTCTTTTCCGCGTGTCGTGAAAAATCGTTACTTTTGTGCCACTTAATCGTACTTTTGAGATGCAAACCGATTTTCTGGTGATAGGTTCCGGTGCGGCGGGTCTGAGCTTCGCGCTCAAAGCGGCCGAACACGGCCGTGTCACCGTCGTCACCAAAGGCGAATTGGACGAGTGCAACACCAACTATGCGCAGGGCGGTATCTGTTCGGTGACGTATGCCCCCGACACGTTCGAAAAACACATCCGCGATACGCTGGTGTGCGGCGCCGGAAAATGCGATCCGGCCGCCGTGGAGCTGGTGGTGCGCCGTGCTCCCGAGCTGATCCGCGACCTGATCGCATGGGGCACGCGCTTCGACAAGACGCCCGACGGGCGGTTCGAGCTGAACCGCGAGGGGGGCCACTCGGAGCACCGCATCCTGCACTACGAGGACCTGACGGGCGCCGAGATCGAACGTGCGCTGGTGGCTTCGGTGCGGCGTCATCCCAACATCACCCTGCTGGAACGGCACTACGCCGTCGACCTGCTGACGCAGCATCACCTGGGCGAGTTCGTCACGCGCCACACGCGGGGCGTCACCTGCTTCGGCGCCTATGTGCTCGACCTGACGACGAATGCGATCGAAACCGTGCTGGCGAAGTTCACCGTAGTGGCTGCCGGCGGCTGCGGCAACGTCTATTCGACCACGACCAATCCCGTGGTGGCTACCGGCGACGGCATCGCCATGTGCCACCGGGCGAAGGCCATCACGGAGAACATGGAGTACATCCAGTTCCACCCCACGTCGCTCTACAATCCGGGCGAACGCCCGTCGTTCCTCATCACGGAGGCGATGCGCGGCTTCGGCGCCATCCTGCGCCTGCAAAACGGCGAGGAGTTCATGGACAAGTATCATCCGATGAAGTCGCTCGCGCCGCGCGACGTGGTGGCGCGTTCGATCTACCGCGAGATGCAGCTGCACGGCCAGGAGTTCGTCTATCTGGACGTGACGCACAAACCCGCCGACGCGATCCGCAGCCACTTCCCCAATATCTACGAGAAGTGTCTCTCGATCGGTATCGACATCACGAAGGACTGGATTCCCGTCACGCCCGCGGCGCACTACTGCTGCGGCGGGGTGAAGGTCTCGACCGACGGCGAGACCTCCATCCGCCGGCTCTATGCGCTGGGCGAAACCTCCTGCACGGGGCTGCACGGCGCCAACCGGCTGGCCTCCAATTCGCTCATCGAGGCGGTGGTCTACGCCGACCAGGCGGCGCGCCATGCCGTGGCGCAGCTGGATCGGGTCACGATCCAGGAGGGTATTCCCGACTGGAATTTCGAGGGAACGGCCACGGCCGAGGAGATGCTGCTCGTGATCCAGTCGAAGCGCGAGTTGCAGCAGATCATGTCCAACTACGTGGGCATCATCCGTTCGAATCTCTACCTCAAACGCGCCATGCGCCGTCTGGAAACGCTCTGGCACGAGACGGAGGAGCTCTACGGCAAGACGACGCCCAACCGCGAGTTGTGCGAACTGCGCAACATGATTACGGTCGCCTACCTTATTATCAAGCAGGGGCGCGAGTTGAAGGAGTCGGTCGGCTGCCACTACAATACGGACTATCCGCCCGAGACGGCGGCCGAGTGAAGCGAGCGGCGGATGCCGGCGCGGTTTCCCGCAAAGACGGGAGCCGGAATAGAAACAGTTGACAATGGAATAGCAGGGAGCAGCGGTTCGCCGCTCCCGACCGTAACGATATGACTTTACAGGAAGAGATCACCCGGCGGCGGACGTTCGCCATCATTTCGCACCCCGACGCCGGCAAGACGACCCTTACCGAGAAGCTGCTGCTCTTCGGCGGCGCGATCCACGTGGCGGGCGCCGTCAAGAGCAACAAGATCAAGAAGGGCGCGACGTCCGATTTCATGGAGATCGAACGGCAGCGCGGCATCTCGGTGGCCACCTCCGTCATGGGATTCGAGTATAACGGAGTGAAGATCAATATTCTCGATACGCCCGGCCACGAGGATTTCGCCGAGGACACCTACCGCACGCTGACGGCCGTCGATTCGGTCATCATCGTCATCGACGGCGCCAAGGGCGTCGAGCAGCAGACGCGCCGCCTGATGGAGGTGTGCCGGATGCGCAAGACGCCGGTGATGGTCTTCATCAACAAGCTGGACCGCCCGTGCAAGGACCCCTTCGACCTGCTGGACGAGGTGGAGCGCGAGTTGCGCATCAAAGTACGTCCGCTGGCCTTTCCGATCTCCAACGGCCCGACGTTCAAGGGCGTTTACAACATCTATGCGCACGGTCTGTCGCTCTTCACCTCCGACGAGCGGCAGACGGCTACGGCGTCGACCGTCGAAATCCGCGATCTGGCTGCACCGGAGCTCGACGCGCATGTGGGCGAGCGCTATGCCCGCCAGCTGCGCGAGGATTCGGAACTGATCGAGGGCGTCTACGATCCCTTCGACCGCGACGCCTATCTGGCGGGCGATCTGGCGCCGGTCTTCTTCGGTTCGGCGATCAACAATTTCGGCGTGCGCGAGCTGCTCGAATGTTTCATCGACATCGCCCCCTCGCCGCGCCCCTCGCAGACCGAGACGCGGCGCGTGGAGCCGGCCGAGGAGAAGATGACGGGCTTCGTCTTCAAGATCCACGCCAACATGGACCCCAACCACCGCGATCGCATCGCCTTCCTGAAAATCTGCTCCGGCCGCTTCGAGCGCAACCGCAACTACCTGCACGTGCGCAGCGGCAAGCAGCTCAAATTCTCGTCGCCGACGGCCTTCATGGCCGAGAAGAAGTCGGTGATCGACGAGGCCTATCCGGGCGATATCGTGGGTCTGCACGACACGGGAACCTTCAAGATCGGCGACACGTTCACCGAAGGCGAGAAGCTCAAATTCACGGGCATTCCCTCGTTCGCTCCCGAGCAGTTCCGTTATATCGAAAACGCCGATCCGCTGAAATTCAAGCAACTGGCCAAAGGCGTCGATCAACTGATGGACGAAGGCGTGGCACAGCTGTTCACGTCGCAGCTCAACGGCCGGCGCATCATCGGTACGGTCGGCGCGCTGCAATTCGAGGTGATCCAGTACCGCTTGGAACACGAGTACGGCGCCAAATGCCGCTGGGAGCCGATCTCGATCTACAAGGCGTGCTGGATCGAAAGCGACGACGCAGGGCAGCTGGCCGATTTCAAGCGTGCCGCCAGCCAGCTCGAACTCGACAATGCCACGGCGGCTTACGAGAGTGCCGTGGCCGACGTGGCCGTCGGCGAGGCCGACCTCACGCAGGCGCAGATGACCCTGGGCTATACCTCCGTGCAGTCGCCTATTGCGGGTTATATCTCCGAACGCAACGCCGACATCGGTACGCTCGTGGGGCCGAGCGGCAAATCGCTGCTCGCCACGGTCGTGAAGAGCGATACCGTGCGTGTCGATTTCAGCATGACGGCCCTCGACTACCTGCGCAGCAAGGCGCGCAACGTCAACCTCGGGCACCGCGATTCGACCCGCAAGTGGGATCCCTACATCACCGTGACCCTGGCCGACGGCTCGGAATACCCCTACCGCGGCCTGGTCGATTTCGCCGATCCGCAGGTCGACCCCGAGACGGGAACCTTCTCCGTGCGCGCCGAGATGCCCAACCCCGACCACATCCTGCTGCCCGGCCAGTTCACCAAGGTCAAGCTGCTGCTCGACGTGCGTGAGGACGCCGTGGTCGTGCCGTCGAAGGCGATCGTGATCGAGAAGGGCGGCGCCTACATCTACGTGGTGCGCCCCGACAGCATCGTCGAGAAGCGTTTTGTCGAGACGGGCCCCGAATGGGGCAACAACATCGTCGTCGAACGCGGCCTGGTGCGGGGCGAGGATATCGTCGTCGAGGGCTACCATAAACTCCAGCACGGCATGAAAGTCGAACCGGTCGCTCCGCGCCGCGATGAGGAGGCCGAAAAACAACAGTAGCCTATGAAAGCGGACTTCTTTATCGACAGGCCCGTCTTCTCGACGGTGCTGTCCATCATCATCGTGATCGTGGGTTTCATCGGCCTGGCACTGTTGCCCGTCGACCAGTACCCCCAGATCGTACCTCCCGTAGTGCGTATCTCGGCGTCGTACCCAGGTGCCGATGCGCAGACCGTGACGCAGGCTGTGGCTACGCCCATCGAGCAGGAGCTGAACGGTACTCCCGGCATGATCTACATGGAGTCGTCGAGCTCCAACTCGGGCGGTTTCTCCGCCACGGTGACCTTCGACATTTCGACGGATCCCGACCTGGCAGCCGTGGATATCCAGAACCGGCTGAAGAAGGCCGAGGCGCGCCTTCCTGCCGAAGTGGTGCAGAACGGCATCTCGGTCGAGAAGCAGGCGGCCAGCAAACTGATGACCATCACGCTGCTGTCGTCCGACCCCAAGTTCGACGAAATCTACCTGAGCAACTACGCGACGCTCAACGTGCTGGACATGCTGCGCCGCGTGCCCGGCGTGGGCAGCGTCTCGAACGTCGGCAGCCGTTATTACGCCATGCAGATATGGGTCATGCCCGACAAACTGGCCGACCTTGGGCTGACGGTCAAGGATTTGCAGACGGCGCTCAAAGACCAGAACCGCGAGTCTGCCGCCGGCGTGCTGGGGCAGGCCCCCATGAACGGCATCGACGTGACGATCCCCATCACGGCGCAGGGGCGTCTGTCGTCTGTCAGCGAATTCGAGGACATCGTCGTGCGGGCCAACCCCGACGGGTCGATCATCCGCCTGAAAGACGTGGCGCGCATATCTCGCTCGAAGCTTCGTCCTATAATACCGAGAGCGGCATCAACGGCGGGAACGCCGCCGTGCTGAATATCAACATGCTGCCCGGAGCCAATGCCATGGAGGTGGCGGCGCTGGTCAAGGCGGCCATGGAGGAGATCAGCCACAACTTCCCCGAGGGCATCGGCTACGAGATTCCGTTCGACATGACGACCTACATCTCGGAGTCGATCCATCATGTCTACCAGACGTTGTTCGAAGCGTTGCTGCTGGTGATCCTCGTGGTCTTCCTCTCGTTGCAGAGCTGGCGCGCCACGATCATCCCGATCGTGGCGGTGCCCATCTCGCTGATCGGCACCTTCGGCGTGATGCTCGTCTTCGGGTTCTCGCTCAACATGCTGACGCTGCTGGGACTGATTCTCGCCATCGGCATCGTGGTCGACGACGCCATCGTCGTCGTGGAGAATGTCGACCGCATCATGAACGAGGAGCATCTCTCGCCCTACGAGGCTACTAAAAAGGCGATGTCCAACCTGAGCGGGGCGCTGATCGCCATGTCGCTGGTATTGTGCGCCGTGTTTGTCCCGGTGAGTTTCCTTTCGGGCATTACGGGTCAGCTCTACCGCCAGTTCACCATCACCATCGCCGTGTCGGTGGTCATCTCGACCGTCGTGGCGCTGACGCTCAGCCCCGTGATGTGCGCGCTTTTTCTGCGTCCCGAAGGCGAGGGGAAGAAAAACCGCTTTTTCCGCCGCATCAACCTCTCCCTGGCGACGGGCAACAAGTTTTACGGCCGCATGATCCAGGGGGCGCTGAAACATTCGCGCCGCATGTTCGCCGCCTTCGGCATCGTGCTGATCGGAATCTGGCTGATGAACAGGCTCGTGCCGCAAAGTTTCATGCCGCAGGAAGACCAGGGCTACTTCACCGTCGAACTGGAGTTGCCCGAGGGGGCGACGATCGAACGTACCCGCGAGGTGACCGACCGCGCGATGAAGTTCCTGATGGCCGACCCCGACGTGGAGTACGTGCTCAACGTCACGGGTTCCAGTCCCCGCGTGGGTACCAACCAGGCGCGCAGCCAGCTGACCGTGATCCTCAAACCGTGGGGCGACCGCGACTCCGAGGGGGCTGAGCTCCGTGATGCAGCGCGTGCGCACCGAACTCTCGCGCTACCCCGAAAGCAAGGTATACCTTTCGACGCCCGCCGTGATTCCCGGCCTGGGCAACTCGGGCGGTTTCGAGATGGTGCTCGAAGCGCGGGGCAATACGACCTATCAGGATTTGCAGCATGCCGTCGACACGTTGATGTACTATGCTTCGCAGCGTCCCGAATTCACGGGGCTGGCATCGTCGATGCAGAGCGACATTCCGCAGCTCTACTACGACGTCGACCGCGACAAGGCGCAACTGCTGGGCGTGTCGATGTCCGATGTCTTCTCGACGATGAAGGCCTTTACGGGGTCGATCTACGTCAATGACTTCAATATGTTCAACCGCATCTACCGCGTTTACATCCAGGCCGAGGCTCCCTACCGTGCGCAGCGCGACAACCTGAACCTCTTTTTCGTCCGCGGAGCGGGCGGTGTGATGATTCCGATCACTTCGCTCGGAACGACGCACTACACGACGGGTGCCGGGAATATCAAGCGTTTCAACATGTTCAATTCGGCTACCATTTCCGGTGAGGCCGCACACGGTTACAGTTCGGGGCAGGCGATGGGCGTACTGGAAGAGCTCGTCCGAAAGCACTTGCCCGCGTCGGTCGGCGTCGAGTGGAGCGGCCTTTCCTACCAGGAAAAGCATGTCGGCGGGCAGACCGGCCTGGTACTGGCGCTGGCCTTCCTGTTCGTCTTCCTGTTCCTCGCCGCAGTACGAAAGCTGGTCGGTGCCCGTGGCGGTCATCCTGTCGCTCCCTGTGGCCGGCATCGGCGCCTATCTGGGCATCTGGATCTGCGGGCTGGAAAACAATATCTATTTCCAGATCGGACTGGTGATGCTGGTGGGTCTGGTGGCCAAGAACGCCATCCTGATCGTGGAGTTCGCCAAGGAGGAGGTTGAGAAAGGCCGTGACGTGGTCTCCGCTGCGCTCACGGCGGCGCACCTGCGTTTCCGCCCGATCGTGATGACATCGCTGGCCTTCATCCTGGGTATGCTGCCGCTGGTCTTCGCTTCGGGGCCCGGATCGGCGAGCCGCCAGGGAATCGGTACGGGCGTCTTCTTTCGGTATGCTGGTCGCCATTACCGTCGGCATTGTCTTCGTGCCCTTCTTCTTCGTGTGGATTTACCGGATTAAAGAAAAACTGAAACGATGAAACGACTTGCGATATAAGATGATTATTGGGCGCTGCCGCGGCGTCGTACTGCTCGGCCGTGCGTCACTGGGGGCGCCGTCAGATCAAGAGCCCCGAACTGGAACTGCCGGCTACGGTCGTGGCCGGTGCGACCGCTCGCCATCGCCGACATGGAGTGGTGGCGGTTTTATGGCGATTCGACCCTGTGCAGATCATCCGTCATACGTTCGAACGCAACAAGGACATGCTTGCCGCGGCGGCGCGTGTCGAACGTATGCGCCAGCTCTACCGTATTGGCAAGGCCGGACGCCTGCCGTCGGTGTCGGGAACGGTCTACGCCGATCACGAAACCAACGACTATGCGGGCGAGGAGCCGAGCCGCGACCCCGAATTCGGCGCCAAGGTCTCGTTGGCGTGGGAGCTCGATCTGTGGGGAAACCTACGCTGGGCCAAACGCAAAGGCGGTGCCGAATACCTCGCATCGGTCGAGGACAGGCGTGCGATGCAGATGACGCTCGTGCCGAGGTGGCCGCCGCCTATTATGTTGGTGGCGCTCGATCAGGAGTTGAGCATCGTGCGGCGCACGCTTCAAACCCGCAAGGAGGGGGTGCGGCAGGCGCGCCTGCGTTTCGAGGGCGGACTGACCTCCGAGACGGCGTTGCAACAGGCGAAGGTGGAGTTGGCCAGTACGGCCACGCTCATTCCCGGACTCGAAAGTCGCATCGCGCTCAAAGAGCACCAGATCGCCCTGCTGGCAGGTGCCTATCCCACGCTGCGCATCGACCGGCAGACGATGGAGATGCATGCACGGCTGCCCGAACGGTTGAAGGTGGGGCTGCCTTCGGAGCTGTTGAAGCGGCGTCCCGACCTGCGGCAGAGCGAACAGACGCTTCGTGCGGCCGAAGCGGCGATGGGGATGGCATCCGCCGACCGCTTCCCGCGCATCACCTTCTCGCTGATGGGCGGTTGGGAGAACGACGACCTCAAAGGGCTCTTTTCGTCGCCCTTCTCCTATGTGGGCGGGTCGCTCGTGTCGCCGCTCTTCTCGTTCGGCAAGAAAAAGGCGAAATACAAGGCTGCGCTGGCCGCCTGCGACGAGGCGCGGCTCAATTACGAACAGAAAGTGTTGGCGGCCTTCCGCGAGGTCAACGATGCGGTGGTGACCTACCGCAATGTTCGTACGGCGGCAGCGCTGAAACGCGATTTGCAGCAGGCGGCGCAGAAGTACGTGGAGCTGGCGCAGCTGCAATATTTCAACGGCGTAATCAACTACCTCGACGTGCTGGATGCCCAGCGCAAGTACTTCGACGCGCAGATCGGACTGAGCAACGCCGTGCGCGACGAACACTTGGCGATGGTCGACCTCTACAAGGCGCTCGGCGGCGGCTGGGGCGTCGAACGAGTAGTTCCGGCCGGTAACGCAAGACGCCGCACCTGTTGCAGGTGCGGCGTCTTGCGTTTGTCGTCCGTGCGATCTCAGTTTGGTGCGACGAAGGTTTTGGTCAGCAGTTCTTTGAGCGTCTGGGGATAATTGGTCGTGATGAAATCCATGCCCAGGGCGATGCAGCTCATCATGTCCTGCTCGGCATTGACCGTCCAGGTGTTGACGACCATGCCGTTGTCGTGCGCCTCGCGGATCCAGTCGGGACGGACGGAGATGGTCGAGAAGGTGTAGTCTATGCCCCGGATACCGTCGGCGCGAAGGGCGGCGGGTGCGATGTCGCCGTTGAGGTATTGCACCATCGCATCGGGCAGCGCGGCAGCGATGCGCTTGCAGGTCGCAAGGTCGAAGGCGATGTACTCCACGCGGTCGGTCAGCCCCGCCGCCTTGACCGCTGCGACGACGGCGTCGGCCGCACGCTGGTTGTTGGCCGCCGAGGAGTGGCGCTTGATTTCGCAGATCAGCTTCGTCTTGTCGCTCTTGGCCGCCTGCGTCAGATAATCTTCGAGCGTGGGGATGTTCTCGCCGTTGCTGAGCTTGATGTTTTTGAGCTGGTCGTAGGTCGAGTTTTCGATGACATGGCTGTCGCCCGGGAAGGTTTTGTCATGGTTGATGACGATGCGTCCGTCGGCGGTCACCCACACGTCGAATTCGGAGCCGTAGATTTCCAGCGCTTGTGCTGCGGCCAGTGCCGCGACCGAGTTCTCGGGAGCGCCGGCGGTATGGTAGCCGCGGTGGGCGATGGCTCGGGGCTTGGCGAGGATCAGAGGATTGTCCGTAAAGGTGAGCTGCGTGAAGCCCAGCGGGTATTCGGCAGCGCCGCGCAGCAGGAACATCCGGTAACGATCGGTGACAAAGGTATCGGGAATGACGATCGTCGCCGATTCGGCCGTGACGGAGGCGTCGAAGATCATGGCTTCGGCCTTCGCGTTGTCGACCGGCTCGAAGCGGATCTTGTCGCCCGCGGCGAACCCCTTGCCGTAGATCGTGTAGCGGTAGCCGGCGCCTACTTCGCAGCCGGACAAGAAAAGCAGGTCGCTGATCTCGATCGGATCGGGTCGCTGTTGGCGTTTTACGAGATTCCACAGCACCTCGACGTTTTCGGCAGTCAGCGGTGCGTCGTAGACGCGTGCGATCGCTACGTCGCCTTTCCATGCGTTCTGTCCCGATGCGGGGCTGGCGTCGACGCCGACGCCGAACCAGTAGCTCGTGGTCTTGGAGGGATGCACGAAGTTGCCCGGAGCGGGCATCGTCCCCTTCAACTCGCCGTCGACGTAGATGTAGCTTTTCTCTTCCTGTTTGTTCCATACCCCGACGACGTGGTAGTAGCGTCCCGCTTCGGGGTTGATGCCGCTCTTGGTCCAAATCCAGTTCGATTTGCCCGTCGTGCTCACGTTGGGAAGGAAGGTCAGCTCCGTTCCCTTGTCGGCCTTCGAGATGAGGAATCCCGTACCGCCCGACGACATGGCGCTGAACATCTTCCATTCGGCCGAGCCGTCCGATTTTACGTCGGTCTTGAAGAGTACTTCGAGAGAATGGCCGTCCGCCAACCCGTTGATGAACTGTTGGTCGGCAGCGTAGTCGGCCTTGTAGAAGCCTTCGTTGACCGTCGTGCCCGGAGTGTGGTGGAAATGGGAAACGAAACGCCGGTAGGCGTCATTGTAATAGGTCATCATGGCCATGCCGGAGAGGGTCTCGACGGGTATTCCCGAACGGGAGATGTCTTCGGCCGTCCCGTCGTTGCGGAAGACGACATCGAGCAGGTCGGCCTCCGGCACGAGCGGCTGCGGCAGGTCTTCCCTGGGTTGCTGGGTGATCGTGATCGTTTCCTTGAGTTTGGAGTCGGCCTCGGAGGTGAAGGTGACGGTCGCCTTGCGCTCCGCGTCGCTGCCGACCGCTGCGGTGAGCGTCAGCCGTTCGGCGCTTTTCGACTTCTCGGTGAGCCACTGCTCCTGCTGGTCGATCGTATAGCTCCATGCACCGTTCGACGTGACGTCGAAGACCACGTCGCCGCCGTCGCCGGAGATTTCGTTCCTCTGGGCTTGGACTTTCAGCGTGCAGAGGGGATCGTCGTTCGTTTCGTCGTCTTTGCAGGAGGAGCAGAACACGAGCAGAAAGAGGGCGAACAGCCCCCAAAGGCGGGTTCCTTTTTTCATAGTTCGGTTGGATTTGATAAGTTTTAATGAAACGTCTATACGATAAAGATAGACAATAAAACCGAGTAATGAAATGGAATCGGCGCTTTTCGACTTTTTAAGAGTCTTGTCCGACACCCGATAAATGCTTGCTCGCCGCATCTTCGACGAGAAATGCGGCGAGCAGGCTGCCTGCGAAGGCGTTATTTCGTGACGGCGTTCACGAGCGGCCGGCCGTCGAAAAAATCCTTGATATTTTGCAGCGTAGTCTCGGTGATGTTGTGCATCGCCTCGGCCGTGAAGAAGGCCTGGTGCGACGTGACGATCACATTGGGGAAGAGCAGCAGCCGCGCCAGCGTGTCGTCGTCGATGATCGAGTCCGACCGGTCTTCGTAGAAGTAGTCGCCTTCCTCCTCGTAGACGTCCAGCCCCGCCGCGCCGACCTGCTTGCTTTTGAGCGCTTCGATCAGCGCTTCAGTCTGGATAAGCTGTCCGCGGCCGGTGTTGACGATCATCACGCCGCGTTTCATGCGGGCGATCGAGGTCTCGTTGACGAGGTGCTTCGTCTCGTTGGTGAGCGGGCAGTGGAGCGTGATGATGTCCGAACGGCGGTAGAGCTCGTCGAGCGAGACGTAGGCGATGCCTGTCTCGCGGGCGAAAACGCCGTCGGGGTAGGGGTCGTAGGCCAGAACTTCCATGCCGAATCCGAGCAGGATACGGATGACGATGCGGGCGATCTTGCCCGTGCCGATCACCCCGACGGTCTTGCCGTTCATATCGAATCCCATGAGTCCTTGCAGCGAGAAGTTGCCGTCGCGCGTGCGCCAGCTTGCGCGCGGGATCTTGCGGTTGAGCGAGAGCATCATCGCCACCGTGTACTCCGCGACGGCATGGGGCGAATAGGCGGGTACGCGCACGACGGGGATGTTGAAGGTCCGCGCGGCTTCCAGGTCGACGTTGTTGTAACCGGCACAGCGCAGCGCCAGCAGTCGCACGCCGTTGCGTGCCAGTTCGCGCATCACTTCGGCGTCGGCCGTATCGTTGACGAAGATACACGCCGCCTGCGCGCCGTGCGTGGCGACGACCGTCTGACGGCTGAGATGGCCTTTGAAATAGCGGAATTCGAATCCGAAATCGCGGTTCAGTGCGTCGAACGACTCCTGTTCGTAGGGTTGCGTCCCGAAGAAGGTGACGATGGGTTTCATGGCTCTTGCGTTTTGTCTTGTTGTTCTAACGTAAAACGATGCCGGCAAATTACCTGCCGGAGTCTGAAAATCGGCGTGTCGGAGCCGAAAAGCAGATCTGACGTGAGAACCGTCGATAAGATTGCAGGGAGAATGGCTCGCAGTTCTTTCATTTCATGGGTGTGCAGTGCAGAAAAGCGATTCGAATATGCGGGAAATGCCTGTTATCGGCCGGACAAAAAAATCGCCGCGACCCGTTTTTCGGGTCGCGGCGATTTTCGAAGATATTCCTTCCGTGGAATTTCGGACGGACGTTATTTGATTTCGATCTGGTGCGAAACCGGCGCGGTCGGAGTCACCTCCTTTTTTGGGCAGGTCGATCGTCAGCACGCCGTTCTCGACCTTGGCCGAAATTTTCTGGCGGTCTACGTCGTCGGGCAGCGAGAAACTCTGCTGGAACGAGGTGTAGGAGAATTCGCGCCGCAGGTAGGTTCCCCTATGTCCCTCCTTCTTGTCCTTGTCGCCTTCCTTCTCCTCCTTCTCGCTGCGTTTTTCGAGCGAAATGACCAACTCGTTGTCGGCGTTTACGTTCACCTTGAAGTCCTCCTTCGTCGTGCCCGGAACAGCCAGTTCCACACGGAAGTCCTTTTCGTTCTCGATGATGTTGATCGCAGGCACCGAAGCGTGTTTGTGCTGCATACCCATCCACTCGTCGCCGAAAAAGTCGTTGAACAGACTCGGCAACCAATTCTGATTTCTCATTACAGGCATCATAATTTTGTCCTCCTCAGGTTTATTTGGTTATACATTGTTTTCGTCGTCTCGCGTTCGGAACTTCGTCCCGCCGTTCCGTATGCCGGCGTTCGCCCGTCCCATCCGGGATTCGACATGCTAAGGAGCAAACCGCGTGCCACTGCCTGCGAGCGGAAATTTTGTCAATTCATGACACGAAATGGCAGCGTGTCGTGCTCTTTTGTCCTGTCGTTGACAGATTGACACGACGAATGACAGCGGGCGACGCATCCGACGTCGCCCGCTGCCGTTTTCGATTCGCCCGTGGCTGTTACTTTTTGGCTGCGACGGTGCGGACGAATGCCGGGTAGATCAGGTTCGTGTAGTTGCTTTTGGCGCTCTCGATCGTCGAGCCGTCGCCGTCGTAGACCTGCTTGAAGGAGACTTCGTAGAGGAAGCAGCCGCGGTAGCGGTTGTTTTTGAGCAGTTCGTAGTAGAATTCGCCCCAGTCGATCAGTCCGCCGGAGAAGGGTTCGAGGTGCTTGTCCTTGGGATCGGTCGGATCGAGTGCGCCCGGGTTCTGCTGGATGTGCAGGGTTCCCAGACGGGTGCCGATGCGGCGGAGCACGTCGAGTGCGTCGCCGTTGCACACGGGGTCGATGTACTTGCCGTTGAGCGGAATGAGGGCGTGACCCGTGTCGAGGCAGACACGTACCTTTTCCAGCCCTTCGGCATCGAGCAGGTCGAGCAGCGAGTCGCCGTCGTAGGCGAGGCTGCGTGCGCAGTTCTCCACGCACAGAATGGCTTTCGTGCCGTGCTGTGCGTTGCACGATTCGATATGGCGCTGCAACTCGGCCAGCGACTTGCGGCTCTGCACCGTGCGTTCGGCGAAATCTCCTCCTGTCGTGAGGATCGTGCCGGTATTGGGATGGATGACGAAATGCTGCGGGCGCAGGTGTTCGATCGTCAGTTCGATGAGGCGTTTGAGTTTCAGCACGGCCGTTACGCGCATATTTTCGTTCGTCGACGAGATGTCGTAGGTCTGATAGGGCAGGTGCAGCCCCCAGAAATCGGCTTTCGTCGAGCGGATCGCCTCGCCGCATTCGGCGAACAGCCCGTCGAGCCGCTCGTCGGTCATGTCGGAGGCGAAGACGATCTTGTCGCTGGCCATGATGTCGATGCACATACCCGCAGCCACGGCACGGCGGCAGTTGGCGGCGTTGACCTGATTGATCGAGATGAGTTTGCCCGGTTTGAGTTGCAGGTTCTCGATCGCTTCGTCGGCTTTGCCGAGTTCGGTGGTGGGGGCGACGGGTACGGGTGCGGCGGGCGGATCCGTTTTGCCGCCCTCGTCGCTGCTGCCGCACGATGCATTGAGCAGAAGCGCCGCTGTCAGGAAGAAAACGATGTGTTTCATGATCGGATGGTTCGAAAAACGATCGGCAGGCAGGGACTGCCTGCCGATCGACGGTTATGCAATTCGTTCGTCAGTTCTTGCGGATCGCGATGTTGTCCAGGCAGATGCGGCCGTCCTTGCTCTCGGCGCCCACGCCGGTCGTGTCCCAGCGGATCTGCGTCTCGGCCGTTGCGCCGTCGATCGTGAGCGTGAAGCAGGACCACTTCTTGAAGTCGTCGTTGGCATGTTTGGGACAGTGCGTCGACGTGATGGCGATCGACTGTCCGTCGGCTGCGGGGGTAATGGCCGTTTCGGCCGTCCCTTCCTCGATGCGCACGCTGGCTGTCTTTATGGTTCCCGCGCCCAGCACCTTGACGGGAATATCGGACGTCGAGGCGAACCGCACGGCGTCGAAGGTGAGCGTGATGCTCGTCGGGCCGCTCAGCGCCGTGAGTTTGGGAGTGGTCAGGATCCCGTACATGTTTCCCGAGGAGTTGGCTGTATTCGAGAGACGGATGTAACCCGGGAATTCGAAACAGTGGGCGATTCCCCAACCCGTCAGTCCGCGATTGGCCAGATAGGCCGGCGATGCCTCGCCTTCCGAGGCGATCTTAGCGCCGAAAGTGGTATACGACGCCTCCTTCTCGCCCGGTTCGGTACCGTCGATCAGAGCCGTGTCGGTCGATTGTCCCATACGACCGCTTTTGGCGTTCTTGCCGGTCTGGATCCAGTCGCCGCCGTAGACCATCAGGTCGAAATATTGGGCCAGTATCAACGCGGGATCATCGGCTTCGACGAGTTGCAGGTCGTAGCGGAACGGATCCTGCGTGCAGTCGATGCGCAGGTCGATTCGGGCGTCGGCCGTCAGATTGATCCAGAACTTGTTGAGCGGATCGGAGGCCATGCGGCCCAGACTGCGGCGAACGTAGTATTCGGCTGCGGGATAGGTGTAGAAGGGGACGCATGCCCGATCGTTGTTGACCGTACCCACGCCGCCGTTGCCGCTGTACGACAGGAAGCCGTGGGGAACGTTCTCGACGAGTATCTCGAACGAATCGGCGGCGCTGACGGAGACCGTCCCCGTGTAGATCTTCGCTTCGCTTTCGGTCAGTTCGAACAGTTCGCCGTTGCTCTTGCGAACCCAGACGCCCTCCGAGGTGTCGACGAGCTGGAAGGTGAGGCTTACCGGCTCCGAATCCTTCGAGTCGGGCAGTTGTCCGACGGCGTACATCGTGAAGCGGATCGGCTCTTCGGCGCTGAGACCCTTCTGCGTGACGGAGAGCACGTCGGCGCCGACCTCGGTGAACGATGCGGCTTCGCCGAACTTGTAGGCGTAGCCCGCAGCGCCCTTGACGGCCGGCCACGAGACGACGACGCTGCCGGTCTCGTCGCCCTTGACGTAGGTGGGCGCGGGTTGCGGAAGTGTGGGATCGATCTCGAAGTCGATCGTCCGCTCGGCCGAATCGGTCGTGTGGTCGAGATCGCCGACGGCTTTGAGTCGGAAGGTGTGGCCGCCCTCCGCAAGTGCAGTAAGCGTTACGGTGGTCGTGGCTGCATCGACCGAAGTATAGTCCGCGGCGCCGTCCAGTGCATAGGCGTAGCCGGCGGTCTTCGCGACGGCGTCCCACGTGACGGTCGCCGTCGCCAGTTCGGTGGTGACTTTCAGTTTCGGGCTGGCCAGTTCGATGACTCCCCATCCGTCGTCATCGCTGGAAGAACATCCCCCTCCTGCCAGAAATGCCGCGGCGAGGAGCGTAAGAAACAGATACTTTTTCATAGGTGTGTAGGTTTCGTCGGTTTGAATGTTAGAAATCGGCATGGAAATCGCCGGGGTGCTCCGCCGGATCGGTGAAGACCGTCTGTTCGTACTTGTTGCCGAAGCGGTCGATCGCCTCGACGCGCACGGCCGCAGCGGGGTTTTTGAGCGTGTAGTAGAACATGTGGTCGGACGACTTGCGGTAGCTGTCCGTGTTGTTCAGCAACCCGATATGGTAGGCTACGGTCCATGCGTCGATGTCGGAGTTGCGTGTCATCTGGCCGCTCAGTACGTCGTTTTCGTAGACGTTGACCGTCCACGAGGGATCCCAGTTCCAGATGTTGGCTACGATCTGGTCGGCGCCCGTCTGTTTGAAACGGTATTTGGCACCGCCGACGAAGGTGTCGGAGGCGCGGTAGAGGCGGATCTGGAACTGTTCGTCGTGACGAACCGAACGGTAGGCCCACTCCTCCATGCGGTTGCCGTCGATCCGGTAGAGGCCGAATCCGATGGGCGTACCCTCGGTGCAGACGGTCGAACGCCACCATGCGCCGCACGTGGTGCCCGTGACATGCTCGAAGATCTCCTTGCCGTTCTTTCGGTGGATGTAGTTGATGTTCGAGTGGGTGTGGGCCGACATGATCGCCGCATATTCGTACTGCGACAGCAGATCCAGCACCTCGTCGTAGTATTTGTCCGCATCGGCGTGCGCGCTGTTCGTGCCCCAGCCGCCGCGGAACGGAATATGTACGCAGAGGATCACCATCTTGTCCTTCGGCACGAAACTCAGATCCTGTTTGAGCCACGCGTACTGTGCGGCGGTGAATCCGCCTTCGTAGTCGGCGCTGGCCTTGCAGCTGTGGATGACGTTGTCCATCGAGACCACGTGTACGTCGCCGCGGTTGAACGAGTAGTCGACCGGCCCGAAATAACTCTCGTATTTCGCGCGGGCCGCCTTCTCGTTGGCCGTCGGGAATTCGTGGTCGTGGTTGCCGATCGTGGCGAAGACGGGGACTCCCGTCTGCTCCGGTTGCAGGGCGACGACCATGTTGGTGAACAGCGTCCATTTGTTGTTGACGTGGTCGCCCAGCGTGATGCCGTAGCAGGGAACGCCGGCCGAGGCCGCGTATTCGCGGATCTCTCTTCCGGCCTCCTCCTTGAAACGCACGGCATGCGACGCCTCGTTGATCTGGGGATCGCCGATGCAGATCAGGTCGAACCGCTTTTCGGGTGCGGCGAGCGCTTCGAGCGTGAAGTCGTAGCGCGCCGTTCCGGCTTGGAGCCGGGCGAAGAAGCGGGGGAGTTTGTAGGTCTTGTCGACGCTCACCTTGTAAGCCGACGGCAGCGAATAGAAGACGAAGCCCGCGTCGGCGTTGCGCGTGAGTGCGTAACGCCCTTCGGCGTCGGTGGCCGTACAGGAGTATCCGTCGCTTACGACCACCCCTTCGACGGGATTGCCGTTCGTATCCTTGATGTAGCCGTAGGTGTCGCCGTCGGCGGGCGTTTCGGTATTGCCGTCGTCGCCGTTGCCGTTCGATTCGTTTCCGCCCTCGTTGTCCGAGCAGGCGGCGAAAGCGGCGAGCAGCAGCACGAGCAATGCGCGGTTCAGGTATTTCAGTATCGAAGTCATATCAGCATGTTTGAATCGGTTATTCCGCTGCGAAACCCGCGTAGCCGGGGTTTTGCGTGATCTGCGGCAGGGCGATGCGCTCGCTTTCGGGGATCGGCCACAGGTAATCCTTCATCGGGTCGAAGGCCATGTCGATGAATTTGCGCAGGTTGATCTTCTTTCCGTCGAAGGTGTCGCCCTTGTAGGTCACGTGCCAGTTTTCGTCGATCGTAGGAATGGCGTTCGACATCGAACCGTCCGATGCCGGAGCGTAGAGCGTTCCCGAAATCACCTCTTCGGCAATGCCCCAGCGTCGGATGTCGAACCAGCGGAATCCTTCGTTGCACAACTTCGACCATGCGCTCGTAACGCAGTGCCGAACGCAGCCGCGTTGAGGTCCGATACCGTCACCGGGCATGTGTGCGCGGCTGCGGATCGTTTCGATGTCGGCTTTGGCGACGCTGAGGTCGCCGCCGTTCCACTCGATGTTGGCTTCGGCGCGGATCAGATAAAGCTCGGCCAGACGCATCAGCGGATAGCTCAGCACGCATACCGACTGGTGCCGAATGCATTGTTGTATTTGTACTCCTGAATGTCGAGGTATTTGCGCCACAAGTAACCGCACGGGCCCTTTCGAACCGTTGGCGCCGTATTCCGATTTGCTGCCGTAGGCTTCCGAGTTTGCGACGTCTACGCCTTCTTCTTTGTCATTGTAGTTCTTGATGGTCTGGGCGGAAGGATTGGTCTCGAACTGCATGCCCAGTACGCGGGAACCCGGACGTACGCAGAAGAGATCGAGACGCGGGTCGCGGTTCTTCCACGGATTCTGGTAATCGAACAGGGGCGATTCCACGATCGACTTGCCGTCCGTGCACTGGATGGCGTCGAGGAAAGCCTGCGTCGGGCTGAAGTAGGAGCAGCCGCCTGCGATACGCGGCGCCGCATAATAGCCGGCATTGTGCTGGTTGCTGGAGATCGCCGTATTGTACTGCAAGGCCCAAATCCATTCGTCGCTGTTCTTGTGACCGTTGATGCCGAACAGATTGGAAGGAGTGGGTTCGCCCTTCGTGTGGTCTTCGCCGCAGTAGCGGATGTCGTATGCCTGAAGGGAATATCCGCCCTCTTCGGCCAGTTTCAGCGCTTTGTCGGCATAATAGGCCGCCTCTTCGTAATATTTCCAGTTCAGACAGATGCGGGCTTTGAGTCCATAGGCGCCTGCGCGTCCCAGACGTGCCGATCCGTAGCTGTTCTTGTTGTGGCGGATCGGCAGAAAGTCGAGCATTTCGTCCGCAAGATCTTCGTTGAGAATCCGTGAAATCACCTCTTCTTTCGGCGTGCGCGTGTAGGTGTCGCCCAATTTCAGGGTGTGGTCGATGTAGGGGATGTCGCCGTAAAGCTGGCAGCCCCAGTCGTAGAGGAAGGAGCGGACGAGCAGCAACTCGGCTTTATACATATTGTACTCCTGCTCGCTCATCAGCTCGCGGACGTTGTCGATGCCGTCCAGTACGAGATTGGCGCGGGCTGCGGTTTTGTAGATTTGGGTGTAGACCTTAGTCACCCATGCGTTCGAAGGCGGGAGTTTCGACTGCTGCTGGTAGTTGTAGTTGGCGGCGTTGATACGCGATGCGCCGATGTCGGAAGCATTGTCCTGAATGCCGGGGAACGGCGTCGAGGATGCGTCGATCAGGGTAAGGCCCTTGTAGGTCGCGAAGACGCCCGCTTCCACCTCCGATTTCGTAGCCGGGAACGTGGACGCATTCGGACCGTTGAGATATGCTTTGTCGAGCGAGCAGCCCGTGATGAAGAGACTGCAGAGCGCTATGCCGGTGATTATTTTGTTTTTCATGGTTGTAATGCGTTAAAATTTGAGTTCGAGTCCGACCGTAACGATCTTTACCTGCGGATAGTTGTTCGCCGAGCCGAGTTTCACGACGTCGAAGTCGCCGCTCGAATCGCCTCCGTAACCCACCTCAGGGTCGTAGCCGTCCCAGAAGTTGGTGACCGTGAAGAGGTTCTGCGCATTGACGTAAAGATAGGCCGAATTGAGACCGATCCGGTGCATCCACGACTTGGGCAGTTCGTAGCCCAGCTGGATGTTCTTCAGGCGGAGGTAAGCGGCGCTTTTCATCCAGAACGACGAGTCGTACCAGTTGTTTTTGTTCGCACTCGTCAGACGCGGAGTCTTGCCGTTGGGATTCTCTGCGCTCGCCCAGTCGAGGTGCTCCTTGCGGAACGTACCGCCTTGATTGCTGGGCATTACGTAATAGGTGTTCAGATAACCGTCCGTTTTGCCGACGCCTTGGAACAGCAGACCCAGACGCAGCCCTTTCCAGCCGAAGTTCAGGTTCAGGCTGTAGGTGTAGCGGGGGATCGTGCTGCCGACGATGTCTTTGTCGTTCTCGTCGATCGAGTTGTTGCCGTCGATGTCGGCATAGCGATCTCGTTCTTGACGTCCAGCAGACGTTTGGCCTGTACGCCGAAGGTGAAGTCGCGCCAGCGGTTGTTGTACCCGATGCTGAGTTCCCAGCCGGTGTTGTTGCTACTGCCGGCGTTCTGGTAAGCGTTCTAGACCCACGCCGCCCCGGAATGTCAGGGTTTCTCATCAGGATGTCGTCGGTGTGCTGCAGGCTGAAGTCGGCACGTGATGTGGGGTTTTCGAAGAAGAGCGTGACGTCGGCGCCCACGTCGAGCAAATAAATGGTCTCCCACTTGTCAGGTTGGAAGCCATTTTGGCAACGCCAGCATTACCGTTCATCGAAATATACGAGGTTCGGCGGCTGGTGGGATAGTAGCAACACATCGCCGGCGAGTTTCTAGTTACCAGGATTTTCAACCGTCGAGGATGTGCTTGGCGTTCTCCATGGTGGCTCCTCGAAAATACTTGGGCGCCGATAATAAACGGAAATGTTTAGCAGTTGGATTGCGAAACATGACAGACAAATCAATGGGTTGACTTCAAGAGCAATTTAGCTAAGTTCAGACAGTAGGATTGTGTTACATTCATGGCACCCATATTTCAATCTCTTACGTCGAATGAACAGTCAGGGGTGGATTGAAGGCCTAGCGGTGGGGCAAGACACATGGTCAATAGAGATTATTTATTCAGCAGCATAAAGTTGGGTTTTCAGGTCATAATGACTTTAAAATTCTTTGCAGTGTCAGGAAGTTTAGCCGTTGCAACATTCGGTGGCGGGAATAGTGAAGCAATTAGCCGTACCCTCCACAATGCAAATGGGTGTGACGGGCTTCTTTGTTGTGTTTGTTGATAACATTCCCTTGCGAGCCATTCGATGAGCCGTTTATTAGATTGGCATTGATCACTTCCCAGTGGGCCTGATAAAATTGTTCTTACATTTCAGCCGCCTTCGGAAAGACCAAAGCTACCCAGGGTTCTATTGCCTTGCAGGCCCAGGCCGTTGTAAGTCCAATAGGAATGG
>VOFB01000267.1_pt1 | contig 94000 bp, 103 predicted proteins | sample 5384141 | NCBI WGS metagenome assembly VOFB01 (sample SAMN12384721, study PRJNA508395) | human gut metagenome | isolation source: healthy gut A | host: Homo sapiens | reverse complement strand
CAAAACACCGAAAAAGCAGCTTCTTTGCTCATGCTTGCTCCTCCTTACACATCGGGAAATTCAATTTTCCCCGTTTTTTCTTCCTGCTTAAAAAGCAGATACAGCATATCTGTACTGTATTGCCAGACCTTTGTATCTTCCTGCTCAAGGCTGGCATACAGCTTTGAATTATGGAAAGGTCTCCTGCGGGTGGAAGCGCAGCAGTGAAGGCCTGGAATTTGAGGTCGCCATACCGGCCAACTGCCGGGCTCTTGTACGGCTGCCGGACGGAAGCGAGCAGGAACAGGCAGCGGGAGAGCAACAGTATTTTATCGCTCAGTAAAAAGGCGTGAGCCCAAATCATATTGACAAAAAGCACGCAAGGTCAAACCCTCGCGTGTTTTTACGGCATTTTCGGGAAACAGGGCAATTTGCGTTGAACCCAAATAAATTTTGCTCCTCAAGCCATGTCCAGCTTTCCATTCTTCAAAACCAAGTCAATCATTCGGGGATCAAGCCGCATCCTTTCCAAGCTCTTGGCATCTGCATAGCAACCCTCCGGCGTGACCTCCATGCCCAGCAGCGTGCGCCCGATAACCGCTGCTGCCAGGGACGCGCCCAGCACAGAGCTGTGTTCTCTCCACAAGCTCCTCCTGCGTATGCTTTGCGTTCTCTGCGGGCATTGTTGGGATTTGATGCAGATACTGTCGTCTGTGGAACGGATAAAGCAATTTTTATCTCTACGTCCTGGCTGCTCGTAATATCAATACCGTCTCCCGTTACAATCCTCGACATAATATTCATATCATCAATCACAACATGGTCACACGCCGCAGGAACTACATGCCAGGAAGGACCGTCTACAGCAGTAAAGCCTTTTAAGAGTACATTATTACACCACTTGGCATAGATAAAGAAACGGTGTGCATTACTGTCCGGCAGATGCCAGCAGGCTCCGTTGATAATTCCGTTTCCTACAATGGAAATATTGTCACAATGGTCTGCGTATACACAACCTGATACAACAGCACCTTCCTCTATGTAAACCGTATCATTGGACTTTAAGGTAAGAACTCCTACATTATATACCTTGCCCTTTTCAAAGCAGATGGTGGTATCTGCCGGTTTCTCAATCCTGTGCGAGCAAAGTACAAACAATGCATCATGAAGACCACCATCTGTCTCTACAGTAAACTTTCTCGGTTCATCAAGATGGATATGGACTGTTTCTCCTTTTACAAAAGGAACTATGCCAAAGCTGGAAGGACGGATTTCAAGTTTTTCATATGGTGTATGGATTGAAATCTCCAGATCATACGCTTCGTTATCTACTACTACCACATAATCGAATGAATCTGTATGGTATACCACACGTTCTGTTCCGTTGCAGATTACACTGTATTTTTCTGATTTCTCCAGTTCATCTACAGAATTTAAGACAAATCTCGGTTCCTTGACCGGGTCCGATTAGGATAATAAATCAAATCATTTTCAAGTGATATCTGCTTTTCCTATAATAATCTTTGCAAATGTTTCTTCTTCCATTTTTCAGGTTAGCCCATTTTGCCTGCATGATTTCTGTCTGACCGCTATATGCATTATAAACCGGTATATAGGTAGTGTCAAGAGTTATGCACAAAATTGATTACAGCTCTGGTAAAAATCTATTACAGTGGGCGGCTTAACCGCCCCTTGATTACTTTTCAGCAGGCAGGGCGCAAATGGTCAAGGGCGGCGGGACTACACACCCTGCCCGTACTTCGGGTGCCGCACCTTCACCAATGCGCTCAGCGCTCTATAATTTTATGGTCGTTAATTCCGAATTCCTGCATCGTTGCATGGATACTCAGATGTTCTTTTTTCATGGTTTCTACAACCATTCTCTTGAACTCCGGCGTATATCGTTTGTTTGGTACTCCTTTTGGCATAGCAAAACACCCCACTTGTTAGATAGTATATCATACTGTCTAACAAATGGGTGCTGTTCACCTCCGCTGGCATGCATAAAAAGCGAAAAGGTCACAGTCATCAATAGAAATACTAGAACTTTGCTTATTCTTTTCATAGTCACACTCCTTTTATGACTTTATCTTATCCAGCAATTTAAATATATTAAACACAAACACATTATTTGTATCGCTCCAACCAGTGTGAATTTCTCCACCTGCACCCGTTCCTATACCTATGAAGCTGCCTAATCCATTATAAAAGCGATTCTTTTGTCCCAGAACAGGGAGCGCATACCAATCTCCTCCACCGCCTATTGCTAATGCCCCGATAACTGGTTCTGTAATTGAAGCTCCTGAATTATATTTTCACTTCTCCATTCTTGTTTATAGTTCGGTCAAAACACCACCGTTGAATCCATATATATTTTCCTTTTGTATCCGTATAAAGACCCAGGCAAACTGATATGCGGTTCAAAAGTGAACGCTTCGACAGCGGACAGTTTTTCCGTGTTTCCTTTTTCAATGTAGATACGGTGTTTTTTATCCTTAACTATGGAATGACCCAAATTCCCAAGAAAATCAAGGTTGACGTACCCACGAGCTTTAATCTGATCGTTTATGTAGTAGAACAGCGCCTCAAAATTAGTGTTCTCATTCACGAAACCAAGCATAGCTTCATGCAGATAGACTTCCATTTTAAGACCATTTCGCCATTCATCATTCTGTATTTGCTCTACGTCTTTGACGATCTTACCGTTTTCTACAATCAGAGTTCTTGCGTAATCGCCCCAAATGCAGTTGCTCTGTGGACTTAAATCTATTGTAATAATATCGTTTGGCTCAATTATGTGGTCATCTGTTTTATACTCACGACCGGATACGGATACAGTAGTCTTATCACCGGCGAAAACAAAAGCACCTACATCCCAATACCAAAAGGAATCCGCACCGTGGGAGAGCATATATTCCTCACATAGTTTACGAAGCTCAATGAGCGTCATGCCGGGCACGATAACTTTTGAAGCATGTTCAATAGTGGCTCGGTTCAAGTTTTGCATTTCATGAATAGTCATGTTTTCCTCCCAAAATCCAGTGTCGCTATTTGTTCAGCATTTCAATTAATTCATATTTCAGACTTCGGTTCACCAAAATCACAGATAACCCCGCCGTCAGCAAAATCATCGCTGCAGGGATGACGACTTCCAAAACGCCTGTGTTCTCTGCATCTTCTGTCTCCACCGCATTTTCGTCGCGCGCCCAAAGGCTGTATTCCGTGCTGAATGTGTGCTCGCTCTGCCCGGTTAAATCGAGCGTCTGCACTTTGTCAAACAGCACTGAACTGCAAACTGTGCCCAAAATCACCGCCACAGCGCTCAAGACCACTACGCCCGAAACAAGCGACACGCGGCACTGATTTTTGCTCATACCTAAACTCCGCTCGATTGCCGTGCGCTTCTTCTGCTTTACGATGAAGAAATAGAGCAACAACACCAAAATCGCCAGTGCCGAGAGCAGTCCTGCCGCGAACAAGATGATCGCCGCCGTGCGCAGATTTTCCAGCCCGCCGACGACTTCGCTGTACCCGTTGTCGTCAAAGGTCAGCTGCAAATGCGTGCGCACGCTTTCCGGCACATTTTGCTCATACGCTGTCCTATATTCGTCGATCGTGCCGTTCGGGATTTGAAACGAAGTGGTATACCGGTTCATTGCACCGAACGCGCCTATATTCTCCGCATCGGACGCTGTCACCGAAGCCGTCGGCACAATAAACATGTTCCGCGCGATCTCCCCCGTGCCGTTTTTGCTACCCGCAAGGCGAAACGTATCATATAGCCCGACGATCTCATACGCCTGCTCGAAGAAGACCGAATACGGCTCGCCCGCTGCGTTTAACAGCCCGGAGCTTCGGCCGCCGCGCCACTGCACCTGAAAGCCGAATTCCCACTGCGGGCTCTCCACCTTGTTCGCAAGGTACAGCGAGAGCGGCACGCGGTCGCCGACCGCAAGCCCTGCGCTGCGCGCAAACTCCGCGCTGACCATGCACACAGCCGCGCCGTCTGCGAACTCCGCGTCTGTAATCTCTCGCCCTGCCGATAAAAACACCGTGTTTTCGTGAAACGACGGCAGCAGATCGAGGCTTTCCGCTGCGAGCACGGGGTAGCTTTGCCACCGCGTGTACAGCGCCTGCGCCCAGTTTCGGACGATCTCCCACGTCTCGGAATCATAAAACTCCGGCGTGACCTCCATAATCGTCGGCAGCGTTACGCCGTCGTTCAGCCGGTTTCCCTCGGCATCCATCTGCGGCGTACCGGTGATGCTCTGCGGCACGAAAAACATGTCGCCCGCGCGAAACGATTGCAAGCTTTCCGCACTTAACGTGACATACGCGAGATAACGTTTTCCCGCTTCCAAATTCACTGTGTTTTCGGAAAGCATGTCGCAAAGCTCCATCTCGTCGCCGCTGTATGTGCCGTACAGCACGCGGTTCACCTGCACGGTTTGGCGGCGATCGGCCCTCCCGCTTTCAAGCGGTGTGAACTCGATGACGCACCTGCTGCCGTTAAACGGCGGTGTGTCCTGCCGCTCCGGCGCGGTGTATTCTTCCGGCAGAAGCGCCGCGTAATACGTGCGCTTTTCGGGCCCGTGCACGTATGCGGCGCCCGGAAAATCGAGCACGCTTTCATCATATACCGTGCCGTATACCGACTCTGTTTCCTCCGCGCCAAGCCACAGGCTGTCTAACGTTTTAGTTTTCACCGGCGCTTCATAGTCCGGCAGCTGTTCCACCGTGCCGAGCGTCACGAACAGCCCCTCCGCCGCGTCGATCTTCGCCTGCGTGTTCAACCACAAGTTCGCCCCCAGTACCAAAAGCGCCGTGGCGGCGGTCATCAGGAAGAAAAACAGCGCGGTCTTCATCGGTGTGCGAAGGAGTTGTTTTAAGCTGTTTTCATGTTATTCCACCCGTGCGCTCAAAAGCTCTATCGGCTCCTGCTTTAGGTTTCGGTTCACCAAAATCACGGATAATCCGCCGTCAGCAAAATCATCGCCGCCGGGATGACGACTTCCAAAACGCCTGTGTTCTCTGCGTCTTCTGTCTCCACCGCATTTTCGTCGCGCGCCCAAAGGCTGTATTCCGTGCTGAATGTGTGCTCGTTCTGCCCGGTTAAATCGAGCGTCTGCACTTTGTCAAACAGCACTGAACTGCAAACTGTGCCCAAAATCACCGCCACAGCGCTCAAGACCACTACGCCCGAAACAAGCGACACGCGGCACTGATTTTTGCTCATGCCTAAACTCCGCTCAATTGCCGTGCGCTTTTTCTGTTTGACAATGAAGAAGTAGAGCAGCAACACCAAAATCGCCAGCGCCGAAAGCAGTCCCGCCGCGAACAGAATGATCGCCACGTACCGCATATTGAGTAAACCGCCGATGATCTGGCTGTAGCCGTTGTCATCAAATGCAATCTCAAATTCTCCCGAACCTCCGCCGGAACATTTCGGTTATACGCCGCCATATAGTCGTCGATTGTGCCGTTTTGGATTTGGAAGGAGGTCGTCGCGCGCTGCATCGGCCCGCTGTCTACGATATTGTCGGCAAAGTCCGCCTTGACCGAGCTTGCTGGAATGAGGAACAAATTCAGCGCCATTTCGATGGAGCCCGCCGGTTTTCCGTATGTGCCCACGCTGTAATACGTGCCGATGATCTCATACTCCGCCGTCCAAAACGGCGTGTATGTCCGGTTCTGTGCGTTTAAAAGCGAAAACGTGCGCAGGCCGCTACCGTCGCCGAACGTCCTATGCGGCGAGTCTTTTTCGTTCACGCCGTAAAGCGGCAGCTCCACTTTATCGCCGATGGAAAGCCCGTTTTTCCGCGCGAATTCTTCGGAAACAAGACATACCGCCGCACCGTTTTCGAGGTCTTCCGCGGAAAACGTCCGCCCCTCCCGCACATACACCGTGCGGTCGTGAAAGCTCGGCAGCAGCGCCGTATCCGTGACCGGCAAAACGGGCGCGGCCGTGTCCCACATGGAAAGCGCCTTTGAAAGCTCCAGCCAATATTGCCCGCGCTCGGTCTCGTAAAAGCCTGCCGTCACTTCGTCAAATGTCCGTGTCTGCCTATCGCTTACAAGCAAATTTCCGCCTGCGTCGCACTGTGTGGAGCGCTCCGCCGCGATCAGTGCGTATTCAATGGAGCTTTTCGCGTTTTCGTGGTGATTGACGATCACATTTGTATACGCCACATATGTTTTCCCTGCCTCCAGTGGCGCGGGATTTTCCGTCCAGTGGTCGCAAACGTAAATTTCGTATTCGTTGTTCTGATTTTCCGCTTCCGGGTACAAAAATCGCTGCACATACACTTTTATGGGGTGATCCGGCACCGCCGTTTCGGCAGGCGTGAATTCGACCACCGGGTAAAACAGCGCCGTGCCGCCGTCGCGCACCGCAAGCCCCTGCAAATCCGCAAGGTAATACGGGCGTTTTTCAGGCGCTTTCAAATAATTCGCGCCGTCAAAATCCAGAACATCGGCAGAGATCACCGAATCATACACGGGTTCGGCTTCGCTATAATACGCCCCATCGGCGGCGTCCCACCCCGTGCGCATCTGCGTGCGGTTCGGCTTTTGCTCTACCGTGCCAAGCGTTGTGAATTGCTTTTCCACAGCATCCATTTGCGCCTGTGTCTGTGCCCACAAATTTGCCCCCAGCACCAAAAGCGCCGTGGCGGCGGTCATCAGGAGGAAGAACAGCACAGCTTTTACAGGCGTGCGAAGGAGTTGTTTTAAGCTGTTTTTCATGTTATTCCACCCGTGCGCTCAAAAAGCTCTATCGGCTCCTGCTTTAGGTTTCGGTTCACCAAAATCACAGATAACCCCGCCGTCAGTAAAATCATCGCTGCAGGAATGACGACTTCCAAAACGCCCGTGTCCGCTGCGTCTTCTGTCTCCACCGCATTTTCGTCGCGCGCCCAAAGGCTGTATTCCGTGCTGAATGTGTGCTCGCTCTGCCCGGTTAAATCGAGCGTCTGCACTTTGTCAAACAGCACTGAACTGCAAACTGTGCCCAAAATCACCGCCACGGCGCTCAAGACCACTACGCCCGAAACAAGCGACACGCGGCACTGATTTTTGCTCATGCCTAAACTCCGCTCAATTGCCGTGCGCTTCTTCTGTTTTACGATGAAGAAATAGAGCAGCAGCACCAAAATCGCCAGCGCCGAAAGCAGTCCCGCCGCGAACAGAATGATCGCCACGTACCGCATATTGAGTAAACCGCCGATGATCTGGCTGTAGCCGTTGTCATCAAATGCAATCTCCAAATTCTCCCGAACCTCCGCCGGAACATTTCGGTTATACGCCGCCATGTAGTCGTCGATTGTGCCGTTTTGGATTTGGAAGGAGGTGTTCGCCGCCGTCATCACACCGTAGCCGGCAATGTTATTTTTGGCAGATGCTCCAACGGATGCCGCCGGAATAATCGCCATATCGTAGCCCATCTCAGCCGTTTTTTGAGGTAAGTTCATAGGCGTTTATCGTGCGGTAAAGTCCTACGATTTCATAATCCTGCTGCCAAAACGGAGTATACGGCTCGCCGTTTACATCGATCAGGCTGGAAATATCTCGTGCCTCACCCGCAAATGAAAACACCAATGCGGGCGAGCTTTGATAGCTCGCATAGAGCAATGCAAGCGGTAAAGTATCGCCAACATGCAGACCGTTCAAATTTGCAAAATCTGCCGAGATAAGACACACAGCCGCACCGCTTTCAAACTCTTCCGCGGTGATCTCCCTGCCTGCTTCTACAAAGGAATCTTTCTCGTGAAAGGTCGGCAGCAATTTAAGGCTGTCCGTCGGCAAAACCGGGATAAGGTCGTCCATTTGCAAAAGTGAAGAAGCAAAACTCTCCCAATATTTTCCGCGCCCGTTTGCGCTGTAAAAATCCGCCGTCACTTCTTCCCACGTTTTCTTCACGCCGTTTACATTCTCTTCTGCAAATACCGCTTTGATCGGTTCACCCATCTCCGTATATTGCGAAGCGTAAACCAGATTGAGCGCAGTCATTTCCAGCGCGCTGCCGGAAGCGCCGCTCGGATCATTGAGATATTCCGCGTGCATGTTCGGCGTCGGGTGCATAATGGAAATATATGTTTTTCCTGCTTCCATTTTTTCCGGCGATTCCGTATAGTGGTCACAAAACCAGAATGTATCGCTATCATGTAAGTTTCCAAACAAAATACGCTTAACTTTCACCTGTACCGGCTGCATCGGCACACAGTCTTCCAGCGGTTCAAATTCTGCCACAATCCACTCGTCTTCAAAACCGAGTTTCGTCACGGAATGCTGGCAATTCGGCAAAACCGAAGTATAATACGGTCTGCGCTCCGGCCCCGCAAGGTATTCCGCTCCCGAAAAATCAAGCACACTTTCATCGATCAAAGAATCATATACCGGCGAAGAAAAGCTCATATAGCTTTTTGTGGAAGCGCTCCACAGCGGTGAGACCTGCACTGCGTTTTCCTTTTGCGTCACCGTTCCAATCGTCGTGAAAGTCGATTCTGCCGCGTCGATTTTATGCTGTGTGTTCAGCCACAATCCCGCCCCCAGCACCAAAAGCGCCGTGGCGGCGGCCATCAGGAGGAAGAATAGCACAGCTTTTACAGGCGTGCGAAGGAGTTGTTTGAGGCTCTTTAACATTCTACTGCCAGCCTTCCGTCTTTCATTATATAGACGACGTCCGCCTGCGCCGCGATGCCCGGGTCGTGCGTGACGACAATAACGCAGTAATTTTCGTCTTTCACGAGCTTTTTCAGCAGATCAATGACGATCTTACCGTTCTCCGTATCGAGGTTGCCCGTCGGTTCATCCGCGAGGATGACTTTCGCGTCAGACGCCAATGCCCGCGCGATAGCGACGCGCTGCTGCTGACCGCCCGAGAGCATCGCCGGCAGCTTTCTCGGGTCAACGTCACCGAGACCGACCGAACTTAGGAGTTCCTTTGCCCGTACTTTCGCCTCTTTCGTCGGTTTCTTCATAATCTGCATCGGGTACATGACGTTTTCGAGTATGTTTAATGTCGGGAACAGGTTGAAAGATTGGTAGATCACCGTCACATTTTCGCGCCGGTGCCGTTCGCTTCCGATCTCTTTCAGCGTTTTTCCGTTCGCAATGATCTCGCCCTCGCTCGGCGTGCCGAGACCCGCGAGCATCGAAAGCAGCGTCGTTTTGCCGCTGCCGGACTGCCCGATGATCGCGTAGAATTTTCCCGCCTCAAACGTGCAGGAGACATTTTTTAACGCCTGCACCTTCTGGTATTTGCTCTGGTAGGTATAGCTCACATTTTCCGCCGCTAAAACAGCCATATTCACGCCGCCTTTCGTTAATCGATTTTCGTCAGGAGCTCCAGTGCGTCAAAACGCAGGAGCAAAATGAGCGCCAACAAAACGCCCACGCACGAGGACGCAAGGTACAGCCCGCAGATCGTCAAGATCTGCCCGAGCACAAGCCCCGCCGTGCAAAGCAATATGGGCACCGCCACCGCGCAGCCGCACACATTTGCGATGAGCATACCGAAAAAGCACGCGCATCCGCTTAAAATCTTCGGCCGCCCAAGCGAAAGCGAGATCGCCATGTCCCGCCGCGTGCTGCGCAGCAAAAGAAACGTCACCAGCGTGACAAGCACAATGACGAGCGCGAAAAACGGCGCTAAAAACCACCGCAGCACCTTCAAATTCTGCTCCAACTTCTCTGCCGTCTCAATGAAAAGCTGGTCGTCCACCACAAGCGTGTCGCCGTGGCGCTCATCAAGCGCGTTCGGGTCGGGCTTTGCAAAGCCTGCGCCGCGCATGGCATCTTTAAAATCGTTCAGTTTCATCGGGTCGCGCAGCGCACAGCGGAACGAGCTGTAATAAAACCGCAGGTTATTATCCTTAACGACCGTTTGCAGCCACGGCACAGAGACGATCATGCTGCACGGCACCGCGCTGCCCGAAGCGCTGTCCGCGTACACGCCAATGATCTTCATGCCCTGCATGTCGAGGTGCTCGTACCGCAGCGAAAAGCCGTCGTCGTTGTAGCGCGTCACGTAAAACGGCATCGAGAGCGTGTCGCCCGAATTCAACCCGTACTGCGCCGCGTAGCTTTGACTCACCACGCACAGCGGCTCCGCGCGCTCCAAAAACGAGAGGTCGTACCCGTTTTCAAACGCGATGTTCTCCTCCGTCACGCCGACGAGCGCCGAAAGCCCGCTCACCGCCGTCACGGACGTGTCCGCGCCCTGCACGTCCTCCGCGCGGTACTGCTCCTGAAAATTCGCGCACGCCGAGGCCGTGTACACCGCGTCTTTGATGTCCGCCTTCATGAGGTTCGCAAAGTGATTTTCGTCGATCTCGAACCCCACGGTGCGCGCACCGCTGCGGCTGACCACCTGCGCCGTCACCGGGATGACCTGCGCCAGATTTTCCTCCGCGCTCTCCGCCGTCTGGATGCTGCCGAGGTAAAACGACATGCAGCACACCAGCAGCGCCGCAATACAAACAGAAAGCGCTGTCCGCCCGCGGCTGCGCAAAACAATGTAGTTCATTTCTTTCAAAATTACCATATAGATTTCTCCATATCATAAACAAGATATCGTAATTCCATCACAAACCACGTTACCTTTAAAATCAAATGACACTCTGGCCAAACCTTAAATTTCTCATATGGTTAACTTGCTGTTAATATATCTTATTAACGGAAACAAGTCAATACATATATGCCAAATTCTGGTCCATATCATTAGCTTCTGCCAAACCATTTGATTTCTTCCAGAAACTTCCGACATCATATCCAACAGATTGAATAAAACCTTGTGCTTGCATATCATCTGAAGACAATGTCCTATCAAAATCATAGCAGATCGCCAAAACAGGCTGAGATTCTTTATATTCTCTTTTATATTTCTTATTTATCATAGATCAGCTCCTTAAAAAATAATGATAATATAGTTATTGTTTCTCTTTCTTAACCGATTTATTTCTTACCAATCTTTCTATCAAAATAAATATAACGCCTAAAAATATACCGAACCCAACAATTACAAGAGTCATCGCTTGCATTCTCCCCGCATATTGAAGTAGCTCTGTTGATTCCCTACTCGATTTTGCCAGTATGTTCAATGCGGAAAAAATCTCTCCAAACTCCCGCATATAATAGGCTGCATCCGTAATGCGGTATTGCGGCAGGAGAGAGGACGGCAGAGCGATGTGCAGCAGGATAAGCGGCACAGCGAGTAGGGCGAGAACACCCAAAACGCCGTGGAAAATGAGCTTTGCGCGGTTCTCTTTCGCTCTGCGCGAGAGAACGAAAGAATAAACCCACAGAATCAAGACGAAAAGCGAGAGGGCAAGCAATGCGGCCAAAAGCGGCAGCTGCGAAAGAAAGCTTTTAACGTCTGAAAGACTGTAAAAGCTGCCGGCGTTTTCATTTGCGAGTTCCGTCACGGGTAAAATTGTGCTTTTCGCGCGGTCTGCCATAAACGGCTGCGGGGTGTCCGTCGCGTTAAACAGCAATGCGTTTTCGGCTTCTGCGGTCGGTGTGAGGACGCCTGAAAGCTGCGGGATGCCCTCCGGGAATATGGCAAGCCATGTGTCGTCCCGGTTCTCCAGATCGGATTTGATTGAAATTTCGTCGCCGCTGCGCAGGGGCTTTGAAGCGTAACGGACATAGCTGCCGAAAAACTTCAAATCAAGCTGATTTTCGCCCACGGAATAATTATTGATTTCTTCTTCATAAATGCGCGTGCCGGTCTCCCAGCCGGTGCCTTCTCTCGGGCGGTAGAGGTGCATGCCCGTATCGTCGAAGAAAAGGGAGTCGAGCGCGATGTGCGGGGAGGGTTCGCTTTCGTCCGCTTGCGTGAGCACCACTTCCGGGATCATGAGCAGCTCAATGCGCACGGAAAGCATCGTGCAGAAAACGAGGCCCCATAAGATCAAAACAAAAATGCAGAGAACGCGGCGTTTCATATCACTTCACCTCCGCTAAAACGATACCTTCCACAAGCTCGCGGTTGAAGAAGGTGAAGAGGAACAGCGCGGGCAGCACGACCAGAATGCAGCAGACAAGCTGCACGGAGGTCTCGCTCGGCGGTGTATAGGCGAGCGCCACCGAGATGGGGTACTGCTCGGCTTCTTTCAAAACGCGATGGGCTGCTCCACCATGTTCCACGCGTCGAGGAAGGAGAGCAGCAAAACGCACACAAGGCCGCTTTTGTTCATCGGCGAGACGACGTAAAACAACATGCGCAGCACGCCGCAGCCGTCCAGCATGGCGGCATCCAGAACGGTGTCCGGCACCGATTTAAAGCTTTGCGTTAAAATAAACGTGCCGAGCGGCACGATAATAGACGGTAAGATCAGCGCTGCGTAGGTATTCAGCAGGTTCATGTAGCCCAGCATGATGAAATCGGGCACGAGCGTGACCTGCACAGGCAGCGTCATGAGGATCATTAAGAGGAAGAAAAGGAAGTTGCGGCCCGGGAACTTATACTTTGCAAACCCGAACCCGGCAAAAACGGAGATCAAAAGCTGCCCCGCGGCAATACACACGGCCATACCGATGCTTTTCCAAAAGCGGAAAAGGTATTTTGGGGAAGCTAAGAAAACGTCATAGTAGTATTGGAACGTAACACCGCCGGGAGACAGGAAGCTGCGCACAAAAACATACAAAAACGGTGCGGCAGAAAACACCACGACCAAAGCGGCAAACAGCCCGGAGAAAAACCGTTTCACTCGCGGAACGCCTCCTTTCGGCTGACAAACGCATAGAATAAGCCAAAGAATACGATAATGACGATCAACAATAAGACCGAAGCCACGGAGAGCTTCTGGTAATTGAGGTTGCTGAAGCAGTTGTTGATGAAATGCTGGAGCATGTAGAGCTCATCCACGGGGTGCTCGCCGCCGATAAGAAAGATCTCGCGGAAGCACTTAAATGCGTTGATGACGGAGAAGATCAGGGCGAAAAACACGGAATACCACATTTGCGGCGTGGTGATGTAGCGGAACTTCTGAAACGCCGAAGCGCCGTCGAGATCGGCGGATTCGTACTGCTCCGCGGGGACGGTGACGAGCCCTGCGAGCAGCAGAATAACGCTGTACCCCGTGTTTTTCCAGAGGTACATGAGGATCATGACCCAGAACGCGTATTTGCCGTGCAGCCACTCGACGATGGGCAGGTTTAACGCGGCAAACAAGCCGTTTACAGCGCCCTTTTCGCCGAAAAGCAGATCAATGAGCAAGACTGTACCGGCGACGGGCATGATATACGGAAACAAAAGACAGATTTTAATAGCTTATGCTTGCCCGCCTGCTTTTGCATGAGGAGTGCCAAAAGATAGGAAAGCAGCATGATGAGCGGCAGCCCTATGGCTAAAAACTTCATCGTGTTGAAAAACGCCAGACGGAAAAGGTCGTTTTGGAACATCTTCGTATAATGCTCCATGCCGACGAACATGCCGGCGGCGCCGTAGCCCTGCGTAAACGAATAGCGCAGCACAATGCCGAACGGGATGAGCGTGAACACAAGGCAGCCGATCATCACCGGGGCGATCAGGATATATCCGTGAAATGCTTTTCTCATAAGGCACCGCCTTTTATTTTATTCCTGCACCCACTGCTCCATGGTCTTGTACCATTCGGCAATGATGGGCGCGAGGTCGGCATTGGGGTCTTGGTAGCGGGCATCGCTGCACGCATAGTAGCAATTTACAAGCGCTTCCTCCAAACCGCCCTGGAAGCGAACGCGGGTGATCTGGCTGCGCGCGGCGCTGAAGTTTTCGTAGTTTTCGGCGCTCATGTGCCAATCGGTCATGCCGTGCCACGTTACGGGGCTGGTATCCTGCATGGCATCGGCATAAACGGGGATGCCTACGGAATCATTGTATACGAGCCACTCGGAATAGAGTGCGGAGGACAGCTGGGTCTCTTTGCGCAGCAAAAGGTCGGCGAGGAAGAACGCTTCGTCCGCGTGCTTTGTGCTGCGGTTGATAGCGACATACGACGTGACCGCTGCGGTCATACCGCCATCGTCCGAATAGAGCGGCACCATGGTGATGGGGCCTTGGTCGCGCACCTTGACATGCGGATCGGCAAAGTCGCTGCCTGTAAGGCCGCCGCATGCAAACCAGTGGTAATAAGGCGGGACATTTTCAAATTCGCCGTTCTTATTGCGCACATCCAACTCTATAACGTCGGTGATGCGCTGCAAAAGCTCGTCTTCCGTAAAGAGCAGCTTTTCACTGCTGTAATCGGCAAGGTCGCCCAGTATGTAGGGAAGCAGCGGGCCGCCGCACTGGTTTTCAAAATTTTCCTGCTCTTCCATCGTGGGTATCCAGTTCGCGGCAGCAGTGAGCACGTTCGTTTTGTCGTTCAGCATATCCTGCCATGTGGTTTCCGCTGTGGTGGTGAGCGTTACGTCCGATTCGCGGAACATGGTCAGCGGGAAGGTGTAGGTCATCGGCAGCAGCATTTGACCCTGTTCGGTGCGGCCGGCCGCCATGACGGTCTCGTTCAGCTTATTCCACTCCATGAACTGCGCGTTTTGGATGTAGTCATCGAGCGGCAGGAAAAGCCCGGCTTCCATCGCTTTTTCGGGCACACGGAACAGCGCTTCGACGTCTGCTGCCATGTAATCGATGCCGCCGTTGCAGGCGATGATGAACATATCCGGGCCGCCGCCGGACATGATCTCGGTGCGGACGCGGTCGAGCGCCGTTTCGCGCTCTGTGCCCTCGCGGGGGAGGTATTCAAACGATACGTTTTCCGGCCCGCCGAGGCTTTTTACGGTGTTCATCAGGTTATAAAACGCATTTTCCGGGGTCTTGCCCTCCGTGTAGCCGGCGCGGTACTCTAAGTCCACGCAGACGCGCAGGGCGTCTTTATCCACTGTGCCGAACGAGGACGAGTCGGAGGTTTTGCCGCCCGAATCATCACTTCCCGTAATGCCGGCAGGCGGAAGCGGCGCGCCGCAGGATGCAAGGGAGAGCGTGCAAAGCAGCACTGCCAAAAGAACAGATAGCTTACGTTTCATATCAGACACCTCTTTCAGGTTATGGGGATATGAGATGCGGGGAATGAAGATTTTTTCCTCATGTTTTGCCGTTTACTTGTGATTACATATTACTATACTTTTCTAACCTTGTAAATGAATTTTGCACAAATTTTGCAAAATGCATTATTCAGAGAGTCTTGTTTGCAGCGCTTCTATCACGCTGTGCGCAGCGGCAGCGCAATCCGGGTTTTCTTCCCACGGCAGGGTCGTGGCGGTATCGTAAATGGTGTAGTCCATCACGGAGTAGAACCGCACGGCGTTGATGCGGCTCTGCACGCTTTCAAGCAGGTCGGGCTGCAGATAGGCGTTTTTGTGCGTCAGGAAGCTGTTCAAATTGCCGAGCATCAAAAGCGTACCGCGTGCGTCGTTCATGGTTTCGGCAGGGTCAATTTGCGCTTCGTCGCTGAACAGCAGCTCGAAGAAGCGGAACACCTCATCGGCTTTTTGGCTGTTGCGGTTGATGGCTGCGTAGGAGGTAATAAACGCGGTCACGCCGCCTTCGGTGTTCGGGATGGCAAGGGCGTTCACGGTGTCTTTATTCTGTGCGTAATACGCTATGCCTTCATCAGTCTGCGCATAGGATCCGCTTTGGATCAGTGCGGTCTCCTCGTCAAAGCTTTCCGACGCAGGCATGGCAAGAAGATTTTCAAACTGCGCGGTGAGGTTTTCCTCGGTGAGAATTGTTTTTTCGGTGGCGTAATCTGCAATACGGGGAATTCCGGCGCCGCACCAAGTGTAGAGATTGTTGCGCACAACTTTCAGAACGGCCGTGTCCTCACAGTTTACAAGCTCGTCCCATGTTTTTGGGGTGAAATCGGGGTCGGCAAGCTGTGCTTTATCGAGGAGAAAAACGCTTGCGTAGTACGTGATAGGCAGCACGACCTGCCCTTCGTCGGTTTTTCCGGTATCGAAAACAGTGGCAAAGTGGTCTTCGGGGCGGAGGTATTCGCTTTCTTTTATATAGTCGTCAAGCGGCAGAAAAGCGCCGGACTGCATGGTGCGCTGCACATCCGGGAACAACGTGGCTGGGTGACCTTCACCATTGAAAGTCATGTTTGAGGTCGGGGAAGAAAGCAGATAGCCGTCCGGCCCGCCGCCGGCCATGATCTCCACGCGCAGGGAGGAGATCTGCGTTTCGCGCTCCTGTGCATCCTCGGAGAGGACGAAAAACTCAACGTTCAAATCGCCGTAGATTTCTTTTACAAGCCGCGTTATGCCATTTTCGTGCGTAAAGTCCTGCTCATCCGTCACGATCACCGCTTTTTCGCTCGATTTGCTCGCGGTGCTGCCCGTTGAAGCCGAAGCGGAAGACGTGTCCGAAGAAGCCGCGCCGCCGCAGCCGCAGACCGCCTGCATGAGCAGCATGGCAGACAAAAGAATGGCAAATTTGCGTTTCATAGATTTTCCTCCTTTAAATTGGTGAAATATAATTATATGCTTATATGCGGAAAGAGGGGCGGTTTTTAGCCGTCCCTCAATACCTGAGGCAAAGTTAATTAGGAATCGTAACCGTGGCAAACAATTCTTGTCTGAGATTTGGAAGTGGTGTAACCCTGTCCGCAGCCCTGGCACTTTGTTGTTGCCGTACCGTCTCTCTGCTGACGGAGATCGGTACCATAATTATGGTGTGTGCATTTGATTTGAGCAACTGTGTACCAGCTTCCCCATGTAGTGGAAGTTACCATTCGTCCGCCGCAGTTGCCGCAAAGTTCCACGCGCCGTTCAGAAATCGCGGTGTCCGCCGGTTCGGCGGCGCTGACCGGGATCGCAAGCATAGCGAATGCAACCACCAAAATAACCGCTAAGATTTGTTTAACCTTCATGTTTGTGCCTCCTTCTTATCTACATTTGTATATGAACTCACCTTTCATCTACAAAGGCAAATTCATAGAGGGTTATACAGCGATCACTGTTCTTTTGCCAGACATGATTTCTAAACGTTTAGTTGACTTAATAATAATAGAATTTCAAATTAAGTCAAGCAAAATCACACTAAATGACAAAAGAGCATCATGAAGTAGCATTTATCAATCCGAACACTCTACAAATATCTATTGAATTTTCCTTTAACAGCCAGCTCTCGTTTTAAAAAATTAAAATGCACAAAAGAGATGGTGCGATGATCTTTATCATGATAGAATAAAGGAAAAGGAGTGTTCATTATGTTGAGACGATACGAATTGACCAAAATCAAGTTTCAACGTCACTGCGACTGGTGACTTTACAAGGAAAGACATTTGGTAGAAAAATTCTTTCTGAAAATAAAATCTGAAAATTAAATCTTTTCTCCGTATAGCTACCCAATACGATAGGCTGCCTTTCACCTACCGTCGGTTTTTCCGGTATCGAAAACAGGGGCAAAGTGGTCTTCGGAGCGGAGGTATTCGCTTTCTTTTATATAATCGTCAAGCGGCAGAAAAGCGCCGGACTGCATGGTGCGCTGCACATCCGGGAACAGCGCGGCAGGGCGGCCCTCACCATTGAAAGTCATGTTTGAGGTCGGGGAAGAAAACAGGTAGCCGTCCGGCCCGCCGCCGGCCATGATCTCCACGCGCAGGGAGGAGATCTGCGTTTCGCGCTCCTGCGCATCCTCGGAGAGGACGAAAAACTCAACGTTCAAATCGCCGTAGATCTCTTTTGCAAGCCGCGTTATGCCGTTTTCGTGCGTAAAGTCCTGCTCATCCGTCACGATCACTGCTTTTTCGCTCGATTTGCTTGCGATGCTGCCCGTTGAAGCCGAAGCGGAAGACGTAGCCGAAGGCGCCGCGCCGCCGCAGCCGCAGACCGCCTGCGTGAGCAGCATGGCAGACAAAAAGAATGGCAAATTTGCGTTTCATAGATTTTCCTCCTTTAAATTGGTGAAATATAATTATATGCTATATGCGGAAAGAGGGGCGGCTTTTAGCTTCATATTATCATTCTTCTTTGAGTTTGTACGTATTTTTGCGCGAATTGATTATTTTGTTGATTTAATCCATAATTAGCAAATCCAAATCAAGCTTTTTTGTAGACCAAGCGTTGTTTTACTCTTCTCAAGATTGAACTTTATAACACCTTTAATTAGCACATTTCTCAAAACAGTACATAAAATTCTGCGATTCAAACAAAAACGCAGAATTTCAAATTATGTTATTCTATACTGATTTGGGGTGTTTTAATTTGGTTAACCCCCGAATAACCTGCAGCACATACTTCTGTTCCTCTAAATCCAGTTTTTTGAGTTTCCTTTAATACCTGCGACAAAATATAGTCTTGCGTCACAGGCGTATCTAAATTAATATAGAAGTCATCGATTCTCATACCGAAAATTTCTGCAAGCCTTTCCTGATGTTTCATATTCGGATGCAGAGACCCAGATTCCCATCTGGCAATCGATGAAACGGAAGTATCACACAGGTTCCGATATAATGAGAAAAAAAGATAATTGGAGGTTATTCTATTTATAACCCTAAAAATGCACGCAGCTTAAATGATCTGTACGTATTGGTAATTGTGGAAAATTCAATCAGATGGTATGATATAAACAGACGATGTAATTACTCATTTTCAAAGCCCACAATAACAGAGGAGGTTTATACTCATGTTGAAAATAGCTTTATGTGACGACGACGCTGTGTTTCTCAAAGAACTCACAGGAAAAATACAAGAGTTGTTACGTTTTGAAGAGAAAAAACGCAGCCATTGCATCTTTCGTAAATCCAACAGCCCTCACCGCTTCCGTTGCCAGCGGAGATCGCTTTGATATTTTCATTTTAGATGTTGAAATGCCCCAGATAGATGGATTCAAAGTTGCGGCTGATCTTCGAAAGTATCAGCCCAATGTCGCATTAATCTTTTTAACCTCTCATTTACAATATGCGCCGGAAGGCTATAAGGTAGACGCACTTCGATTTATTTCAAAATTAAATGTAGACGAAACTCTGCCTGAAGCTTTACAGAAAGCTCTTCACACATTAGAGCAACAAGATCAGCATTCCCTACTTGTTCAGCACTATAAAAATTTCAGCAGAGTACTTTACCAGAATATTATCTATGTTCGAAAAACTGCCTGCAGTGTGCAAATCATTACGTCAAATCAAGGTGTGATCAAAGATAATCGAGGTATAAAAAGAACTATTTGGCATCCTCAATGACCCGCGATTCATTTTCGTAGATCGAAGTTATTTTGTAAATTTGGATTATGCTAAAGAATTGTGCGGTAACTCTATTATCATGTTAAACGGAGAGGCGCTGCCGGTCAGCCGGCCCATGATGCCGAAAGTAAAAGAAGCTATTTTGTCTTTGTGGGGAGATGGACTAGTAAAATGACATATCAAATTGTAGATTGGCTTATTTCGTATATAGAATGTTTTGTAATGTTAGTTGTTGTCACCGAATCCGGCGGTCGGAAATTTGAAGAGAAAAACAGGCTTATCTGCTTTTATCTTTCTCCCTGCTCAACGCAATTCTTGTGGCCGTATGCAATCAGATTTCTGCTTTTTTTTTTTTATTACGCCTGTGTTGTCTATTTTATATTTAACAGTAATTTCACGCATCCTTTCACGCGGAAATTTTCTGCTGCGTATCTCCATAAGCATTACGACCATGTTTGTTATTCTAACGACGGGGTATATTCTTATGGTTATATTCTGTTGGCTTTATGGTGGAGATCAATTCTCCATAGCGTTTAACGTATTTATGACGCCAGGACCTCTTCGCTGCCTATATCTCGTTCTGGATAAAATAACCGACCTTGCTTTATACATGGCTGCGCGGAAATACCTTCCTAAATTATCAGAGCTAAAATCTTGCTGGCTTATCACTTTACTTTTCTCTGGTTCTCTCGTATATCTTATAACTCAAATTCTTTTTAGGGCAATTTTATCAGAAGACTATATCCAGCTTTACCGAGCGTCTATCTTATCCTTTTAATTTTAATATTATTCTTTGCCACGCTTTTCCTATTACTGCTGAACAACTCCGCAAGAGAGCACGAAAATGTGCAAAAACAGCTTTTACTACGCACAAATCAGTTAATGGAGCAGAACTATCAAATGCTGCATGAGGATATGAAAGAAAACGCTAAAAGATTGCACGATTTTCATCATCATCTCAAAGCAATTCTCGGATTGGCTGAAGCTGCTCAGAACGGTGAAATACAGAAATATGTCGGAGATTTGTTATCGATTTCGTACAAAGAAGTCCATTTGTGCCGCTGTGGAAACGATGTAATTGATGCCATTTTGAATTGCTCTGCCGCAGAAGCTAAAAAACAGCAAATCTATTTTCAATACGAAGTTAACTTCACTGCACATATTCCCGTTGCTCCCGTAGATTTGTGCGCCATACTCGGAAATCAAATTGAAAATGCACTGGAGGCCAACCGTCAGATTACTGATATTTCTGCACGCTATGTAAAAATCATGCTTACACAAAAGAAAGGATTCCTCATTTTCCGTGTGGAGAACGCCTCTACCGAAAATCCCTTTTCAGAAAGCGGAGCGCTAAAAACAAGGAAAGAAGACGGAAACCTTCATGGTCTCGGAATCAAAAATATTCAGGACACTGTAAATAAATATAACGGCTGGCTAAAAAACTCTTATGACAACCACACCTTCATTTCAGAAGTTCTTTTGTGCGTTTCGACAGTTTAAGACATAAAATCTTACAATTCGCGCAAAACCTATGATTTATATCTATCAGCGCCGCTTATGCCGGTATCAGGCCTACTACTCTTTAGATTACGCCCTGACTGCGGAAAATGAAAGAGATTTGCTCGACGACGAAGTACCCGAAGACCTGCAGGAGCAAAAGGAGCGCCGCCGAAAGCTGCAAAAAGCGTTCCGAACGCTCACCCCATCCCAGCAGCGGCGCATCTATAAAAGGTACTTTCTCTGCATGAGCTGCGCAGAAATTGCCCGCTCCGAGGGATACACAATTTCTGCCGTTTGCAACAGCATCCACCGCAGCCTCAAAAAATTGAAAAAGAATTACGATCTATAAATCCATACTAAAAATTCCGTCACAGCTTCCACTGCGACGGAATTTTTTATAAACCGGTAAGTCTTTTTTGCTTCGAGATAAAAGTGCTGAAGCTTATTTCAGTCTTCTACACATCATGCTCAGCCTTAAATTTACGGTTATTTTCTACCAGCTCATCGAAGGTGACGGGACAGTAGCCGTTCAGATCCACACCGGCATTCAACACATGGTCCCGGCATTGAATCAGCGGCCAGAAATCCGCCGAAGTATCTGCGTGGATATGACCGTGGATCATGTAAGTTCGTTTGGCGTGCTTCCAAGTCAGCATCGGATAATGGCAAAGCGTCAAACCGTGTGCGCCATCCGAAATCTCAAGAAAATTATCTACACTGAGAAAATAGCGGCTCAAATCAACTTTTCCCATCCAAGAGCCGTCATGGTTACCCACGATCAGCCGCTTTTTTCCTTTAAGCTGCCTTAAGATACTTTCAGGATCCGAACAGCGAAATGAACATATCTCCGATGATGTATACGGTATCATTGCCATGTACACGTTCATTCCATGCCGCAATCATCGCTTCATTCATGGCGTCTACATCGGGATATGGTCGCTCGCACATCTACAACATTAGCATGGCCGAAGTGCGTATCGGCAGTATAATAGATCATAGTTGCTCCGCCTCCTATCGTTTGACCACCATCACAAGGGCAGGAAGCATCTGCAATAAATTATCAATTACACCAGATGATCTTCATTAACCAGAAGAATACCAGTGCTTTCCTTTGCAATATCCAACACCATCTTTATTGAATATGCTAAAAACAACATTCTATGTATGCCCTTATGATAATCTCGTTTATATTATATATTTGCAAGGCAAAAGATCAAGCAGCTTTATACTTCAAATTTTGAATTTCCACCCTATAAGCATGTCAAATGTAAACAATCTGTAAACAAATGCCTTTACCCCGTTTATAAATCGCCGAAAAATGTCGTGTATAGTGAAGGGAACTTTTTCGGCAGTATGGCAGCGCCGATTATTCTGATCGCGATCCCGCAAAAAACTGCCATGCCGTTTTTCCCTTTCTGAACCTTGAAAATTGAATATTAACTTGCCAAATACGTTCTCTTTGCGGTGAGCGTGCAGAGCGGTACGCCATGACCTGTTTTTCAGCGAGCGAAATTTACCGACTTAGAATACCGGGCAGCTCCCGGTTCCGCTGTGACCCGCAAAGAGCATAATGATACTCCCGTCCAGTCACAGTTCGAGCGTGATAAAACCGTCGCAAACGATGAGGGCGGCTCTGACAGACCGTCAGTTGGGGTGAAACTCCCGTGGCGTCGGCTCGCTCCCGACCGTTTGGCAAGCTACATATCGAAATTACCCCTATTACAGCGCAAAATCAGGAGGAAATGCAATTATGGAACGAACTATCCGACGCGGCGACATTTTTATGGCTGATCTAAATCCCATCATCGGCTCCGAGCAGGGCGGTATCCGTCCTGTGCTCATTCTTTCCAATAACCTCGGCAACACGCACGGCCCCACCGTCATCGCGGCGCCGATTACAAGCCGAAGACATAAAAAGGCGAAACTTCCTACGCACGCACAAATTCCCGTGCTCGGCGATCTCACCACGGATTCCGTCGTTCTGCTTGAGCAAATACGCGTTTTGGATAAGCAACGGCTGCAAGCCCGTTTAGGCAGACTGCCGTATTCCTATATTCAGAAAATCGATAAAGCCCTCGCCGTCAGTATCGGGTTATGGGATAAATGCTGAAAACATAAAGACTTTGTTTTTATTTGTTATCCGGTACAAGTAAGCTCCCATATACTTGCACCACGAGGTGGTAATTTGGCGCACAGAGAATTTATCTATATCGGTGAACCGCTTCCAAAATTGGATGAAAAGGAGCATGCAGCTTTCTTTCTGAACTTGCAGAAAGGCATCCTCCGCTCCCTAAAGCAGCGAAATCTGCTGACACCCGCTCAATACCAAGAGTGTTTAGCCGAATTGGAAAAAAGAGAAAGCAAAAATCAAATCTGTAATACCATAAAACAGAAACATTCCTTGTGAAAGAAAATTTCACCGATTTTTACACGAATAGTTAACTGCCAACAGCATTCTCTAATGTGATCGAGGAAATTAACAACTTCAGGGGGCGGGATTGTGGAAAGCCATCCGAAACAAACTGTAAAAACAAATTTGCACATTCGACAAACCAATTTTTGCTTTCTATAATAATAGGCACAGAAACATTCACTGTAAAAGGGGGATTTATATGAACCGATATGAACGCATGAATCAAGAGCGAAAAATAGTCGATGTGCGAAAGCGTGTGGCTGCCTATTGCCGCGTTTCCACCGACCACGAAGATCAGGCAAATTCCTTTGAGAGCCAGCAGCGGTATTTCAGACAGTATATTGAGCGCAACCCCGATTGGGAGCTTTACGAGATTTTTGCCGACGAAGGCATCTCCGGCACCAACACCAAAAAGCGCAGCGAATTCAAGCGCATGATTGCCTGCGCCAAAGAGGGCGATTTCGATTTGATCATCACGAAAGAGATTTCCCGTTTTGCGAGAAATACGCTCGACAGCATTTATTATACGCGCGATCTCAAAAAGCACGGCGTCGGTGTGATTTTTATGAATGACAACATCAATACCTTAGACGGCGATGCAGAGCTCCGCTTGGCGATTATGTCCTCTATTGCGCAGGAAGAAAGCCGTAAGACGTCCGAACGTGTGAAGTGGGGGCAAAAACGCCAGATGGAGCAAGGCGTTGTGTTCGGCAGGAGCATGTTGGGCTACGATGTTAAAGACGGCAAAATGACGTTAAATGAAGACGGCGCCAAAATTGTGCGGCTTATCTTCCATAAGTTTGCAAACGAAAACAAAGGCACACACGTTATCGCGCGCGAGCTTCGCGAAGCCGGCATCACGCCTATGCGCGTCAAAGAGTGGAGCAACACCGTCATTTTGCGCGTGATCCGCAACGAAAAGTATTGCGGCGACCTCGTGCAAAAGAAAACTTTCACGCCGGATTTTCTCTCTCACGAAAAGAAATATAACCGCGGCGAAGAAGAATTTGTCATCATCAAAGATCATCATGAGCCCATCGTCTCCCGAGAACTTTTCGAGAAAGCCAACCGCATTTTAGATGAAAAATCTCTAACACAGGAAGGCAAGGCAAAAGCACTCTAACCGCTATCCGTTCTCCGGCAAAATCAAGTGCGGCTGCTGCGGCTCCAGCTATGTGGCAAGATATAAAAATCGAAATAACGGAACCCGCTACAAAGCATGGCGATGCTACAAGTCCGCTACACAAGGCAGCCCGCACACCGATAAAGCCGGAAATCCGCTTGGCTGCTCAAATCCCAGCATTCGCAATGAAGATGCCGTTCATATCATGTACCTTGTGACCCGCAGTCTGCAATTAGAGGAAAAGAAAATCACCGCTAATTTTCTTTCGGTCATTCAATCCGTGCTTTCCGTAAACACCAACTATTCGCATATTGAAAAGCTCAAAGAGCAAATTCAAACTGTCGAAGATAAGCGCACGCAGCTGATTGACCTGTGCATATCCGGCGCGATCACCAAGCAGGAATTCATCACGAAACGCGAAGCCTGCGATAAGGAGATCTCCGAGCTTCAAGATACGATCAGCGGCATAGACCAGCAGCACCTCCTCGCCGATCAGCAGGAAAGCGTGATGAAAGAAATCACCGCTGCCATTCATGAAATCGTCAGCGGTGTGGAATATGAAGATGCGTTTTATTCACAGATTTTAGAAAAAATGGTGGTTCAAAGCAAGGATACCGTCGATGTTTACCTGAATTTGCTCCCCATTAAGTGGAGTTACGCCGTCGCAAAGGCCTCAAAAGGCGTTTTAGACCCCAAAAGCGGCATTTCTGAAACAGAGATACCGATATCCGTCAATATCGCCCGAAGCTCCGGGTAGGGCATGGAGTAGCGCTGGCTGAGGTAGCGCAGGGAAGCGCCTAATTCTCCGTGAGGGCCGCCGTATTGGCTTATGATGAGCTTTGCGAGCGCGGGGTTCGGGTTTTTGATGCGTACGGGGTACTGCAGCTTCTTCTCATAAATCCACATTACTCGTTCGCCTCCGTTTCCCACGGCCACGGGTCGCTGATCCACGCCCAGCGGCTCGTTGAGCGCGAAGTCTCGTTTAAGGGGCCGTACGCTTTTTCGTACTCGACCGTAAGCTTATCGTATTCCTCGCGGTAAGCAGCAAGCTTTTTTGCCGCTTCTTTGCAATACGGATGCGAATCCAGATACAAATGCAGCTCCCACATTGCGAACTGCACGGCGGAAATGTGCCGCCTTAAACGCTGCTGTTCGTTCACCGCGGCTCACCCCGCCTTCCGTAAAACGGTTTATTCAAAACCGGGAACAGTGTGCCGTCATCGAACGCGCGCGCCGGCTCGTAGGTTTCGCTCCACTGCTGAAACGGCACGTAGGCCATGCCGGGCACAGGGTCCTCGGGCAGCGGCGTACAGGTGGTGCGGCAGCCGCGCAGCATGGTGTTTTCATCTGCCATGTGCTGTGTCTCCTTTCAAACTATACTTGCAAGACAAGCTCGCAGTTCATAGTATGAAATCAGAGCGCAGCGTGTGCATCATGCGCCGTGGCGCGGACCGGACTTTTCCCCCTTCTTTTCGGAAACACGCTGCCACAAAACGGCGAGCATAAAGCCAAACGCCACCGCAAGCAGCACGATGGCGGCCGTAACAAGACGGTCTGTCTGTGCCGCACGGGCGTTTTTCTCCGCTTCCGTCTGTGTCAGATCCGCGTCGCGTGCTTCTCCTGTCACAACGGTTGTTTCGGCCGGTGCTTCTTCTACATTGGCTTCGGCGGCTTCGCTTTCCGCAGACTTTTCACTGCTTGCCGCGTCTTTTCCCTTTGCGGCGGACGACGTGCCCGTCTTTCCTGCCACCGCCGTCACGGGTTTTGTCTCACGCGTGACGGCCACGGTGTACACTGCCGTTTCGCCGCTTTCGGACGTCACGGTGAATTCAAAATCGACCGTGCTGCCGCCCGCGCCGAGATTTTTGCGGTTCACGCGCACAGAGCAGTCCTCTGCCGGCTGGGCGTCGAAAACGAGTGACGTGACGGAAAACGGCACCGAGAGCGAATATTGGAACATCTCCGGGTCAAAGCCCGGGGAAAGCGTGCCCGTCGGCGGGATGAGCGAAAGCAGTGCCGCGCTGATCTCCGGCTCTTTCACGTAAGTGAACGTCTTTTCCGTCGTCTGCACCGTATCTATCAGTTCTTGCCCCACAGCGTTCGCCGCATCGGTCACGGAAAAGCTGACCGTCACCGCATCAAACTCCGCGCCGCGCTCCGTGCGGAACACCAGCGTGAACGGCTCCGTGAGCGCGCCGCCGTCCTTCGCCGTGTAAACGAGCGCAAAACGTCCGTCCTGCTGCGAGGTATACACGTGGCGCGATTTCACACTTTCCGGCAACTCGGCCCTCGCGTCGGCTATGACTTCCGCGTCAAAATCCGCAAACAGCACGAACGCGCCGATGTCCCCGCGCGCCGGCGTGCAGGTCACGGCGAACGATCCGCCGGGACGCACCTCTTCTGCCTGTGCTGCGAATGCGAACAGCGGCTCCATCTCTTCTGCCATGGCCGAAACACCCGGCGCAAAAAGAAACAGGAGCGCGCACAGAAGAAACCACGCGCCAAAGTCGTGCTTCTTCATAGTGCACCTCCCGCAAATCGTTTTTATATTGCTTTCAGTATAGAAACCGCCGAGCACACTGTCAATAAGTTGTGAACTTTAATCACTTTTTCTGTTCAAAAGCTCTATCGAGCCCTGTTTGAGGTTATCTATTTCCCGACAACCCCTTTTTCCACCAAATAGTAAAAATCACTTTAAAATTTTGCATTATCAGGATCCGATCCCGTACGGCCCACACAGGCCAGACCATCAATCAAATCGGAGTCTTCCTTTGATATCTGAAAATCAAACAGACGCAGATTTTCTTCGATGCGGGAAGGTGTTGTCGATTTTGGAAGTGGCAATTTCCCTTTCTGAAGACACCAGCGCAGACAGATCTGTGCAGTTGACCGGTTATACTTTTCGGCAAGAGCCACAAGAGCCGGATCAGACAGCAGTTTTCCAGAGCCCAAAGGACTCCAGGCCTCCACTAAAATCCCATGTTCTTCACAAAATGATACTGTCTCAGGCTGCATCCAGCCAGGATGAAATTCAATCTGATCGATCATCGGAACGACCTCTGTGCTCTTTAACAATGCTTTTAAATGTTTCGGAAGGAAATTGCTGACACCGATTGCCCGCACATATCCTTCGTTTAACAGATGCTCAAAGGCTCTCCATGTCTCCCTGTTTACCTCCTCATAATTGTCCCGAAAAGCAATGGGACGAGGCCAATGAATCAGGAACAGATCCAGATAATCCATATTCAGCCTTTTTAAAGAGTTTCCAAATTCCTTCAAAGTCTCATCATATCCCCGGACATCATTCCAGAGCTTGCTTGTAACAAACAGCTTTTCACGCGCTGCCCCCGACATCCGGATTCCTGCACCGACTCCGATTTCATTGTGATATACTACAGCTGTATCAATATGGGTATAGCCTGCCTCAATGGCATGCATCACAGCATTAGCCGCCGTCTCTCCATCCGGTACCTGCCAGGTGCCAAAGCCTACACAGGGATCTCCACCTGATTATGCAGTGTATACGTATTTTCTGAGATTTTTTCATTCATCACACTCTCTCCTTTTCTGAGTTTAAACCAAACCATGCTCTACCCGTTTTAAATGTACCTTCTGTGATTCTTTATAGTGCACCTCCCGTAAATCGTTTTTTATACCGCTTTCAGTATAGAAACCATCGAACACACTGTCAATAAGTCGTGAACTTTAATCACTTTTTCTGTTCAAAAGCTCTATCGACTCCTGCTTGAACTTTCGGTTGACTAAAATCACAGATAATCCCGTTGCCAGTAAAATCATCGCTGCCGTGATGACGACTTCCAAAACGCCCATGTTCGCGCCCTGCACGTCCTCCGCGTTCTCCGCCGTCTGAATACTGCCAAAGTAAAACGACATACCGCACACAAAATGTACGTATCCTGCCAAATCGGCGCCCGGTTTCGTCTTTTCTGAACCAGATGTCGCGGCGCAGGTGCGCTTCGCGTTTGAAGCCGAGGCGCTCCAGTAAGTGCCAGGAATTCACATTATCCGGGTGGCAGTACGCCTCCACACGGTGCAGCTTTTTCTGCGCAAAGGCATCCCGTTTTTTTCAGTATAGCACAGCGTTATTTTCCATGCAATGTTTTTTCTAAAGAAAAAGTGCAGGTTTAACAATTTCGTAAAAACGCATAACACAAAAAAAAGCGAAAAGTACCACTATACTGATAATCGAAAAGAAAAGATGAATACAAAGAGGTGGTTCCCTTTGGAACATAAAGTGAACACGATAAACGTGAAAACATGCAGCTTTTAAGACGAAAACATCACAACAAAGAGGAGAATGACTTATGTTTGACATGAGACCGTATCGTAACAATAATGATAGAAGAAACAACCTGAGTGCTTACAACCCGTTCCGTGAAATGGACGCGTTTGAGCGTAATTTCTTTAACGATCCGTTCGGCAGCTGGTTCGACCACAGCGCGCTCGCATCGTTCAAGACCGACATCAAGGATAACGGCGACAGCTACACGCTGGAGGCCGACCTGCCGGGCTTTGACAAGAAGGACATCCATCTCGACGTCAACGGCGACACGCTGACCATTCACGCCGAGCGCAAGGCAGAGCAGGAAGAAAAGGACGACAAGAACAACTACGTCCGCTGCGAGCGCTCCTTTGGCTCGTACAGCCGTCAGTTTGACCTGAGCAGCGTAGACGCCGACCACATGAAGGCGACCTACGACAACGGCGTTTTGAAGCTTGAAATGCCGAAGAAGGCTCTGCCGGACAACGCGCGCCACATTGAGATTGAATAAGCCTACCGTCCTTTGACGCAGAATAATATAGAATGAAACGGGGAGCCGTGCGTGTACCTTGCGCGGCTCCCCGTTTCTGTTTTATTTCAGCGTTTCCACTGCGGATTTCTCCACCGGCAGTGTTGCCTTATAGCGCTCCAGGAACTTCTCAAAACCCTGCATGTCGGCTTCATCGGGCTCTGCGGTCTCGCTCTTTGCCTCGGCGAAAATGTTTTTATCGAGGTAATCCTCCAGCGTTTCGCCGTCCTCTGCGTTCACAAGGTAAGAAGCCAGCAGCGCCATGCCCCACGGGCCGCCCTCGCCTGCCGTTTCCATCACGGAGACCGGCGTATGCAGCGCACCTGCCATCAGCTTCTGGCCCACGCCCTTCGCCTTGAAGAACCCGCCGTGGCCAAGCAGCGAATCAACCTCCGCGTGCTCCTTTTCGATCAGAATATCCATGCCGATTTTCAATGTCGCCATTGCGGAGTAAAGCTGCGTGCGCGCAAAGTTCTGGAACGTAAACGCGCTGTCCGGCAGGCGCATAAACAGCGGTCTGCCCTCCTCCATGCCGGTGATCGGCTCGCCGGAGAAGTAGTTGCACGAAACGAGCCCGCCGCAATCGGCGTCGCCCTTTAAAGCCTCAAAGAACATCGTATCAAGCGCCTGCGGCATGGAGCACTTCGCGCCGATGAGCTCCGCAAACGACTTAAACAGCCCCGCCCACGCGTTGATGTCGGATGTACAGTTGTTGCAATGCACCATCGCAACGGGCTTGCCGGTCGGCGTCGTCACCATGTCGATCTCCGTGTGTACTTTAGAAAGTGCCTTTTCGAGTACGATCATCGCAAAAACAGACGTGCCTGCAGAGATATTGCCTGTGCGCACACGGACGCTGTTCGTTGCCGTCATGCCCGTGCCGGCGTCGCCTTCCGGCGGGCACAACGGCGCACCGGGCTTTAAGGTGCCGGTGGGGTCAAGCAAAAGCGCACCCGCGTCGGTCAGCTCGCCCGCGTCCTCGCCCGCAAGGCGAATCTGCGGCAGAATGTCGCGCAGCCGCCACGGCAGGTTGTGCTCCTTGTGCAGAATATCAAACGTGTCCATCATGCCGGAATCGTATACGTTGTGCTCGCTGTCAATGGGGAACATGCCGGAGGCATCGCCGATGCCGAGCACCTTCTCACCCGTCAGCTTCCAGTGCACATAGCCCGCAAGCGTTGTGATGAACGCAATGTCCTTCACATGCGGCTCGTTGTTTAAAATCGCCTGATGCAGATGCGCAATGCTCCAGCGCTGCGGAATGTTAAAGCCAAAGCGCGACGTAAGGTCGGCAGCGGCCTCCTCCGTCTTGGTATTGCGCCATGTGCGGAACGGCACAAGCAGCTCGCCCTCGCGGTCAAACGCCAAATAGCCGTGCATCATCGCGGAAAACCCCAGCGCCTTCAAATGCGTGATCTTCTCGCCGTATTTCTCCTCTACCGATGCCGCAAGGTTCTTGTAGCTCTCCTGAATGCCGTGCCAAACGTCGTCCATGTGGTACGTCCACACACCTTGCTCCAAGCGGTTTTCCCAGTCATAGCTGCCGGAAGCCAGTACCTCGCCGTGCGGCCCGATGAGCACCGCCTTAATGCGTGTAGAGCCAAGCTCCAAACCAAATACCGCTTCGCCCCCGCGGATCAGCGCGGCAGTCTCGTTGCGTTCCATATATACCCGTCCTTTCACGGCAAACCCGCCGTTTGTGTGATTTTCTCATTCCGTCACTCGTATCACTTGTACGAACAACTCTATATAATCATACCGAAAATCATCGCATTTTTCAAGAGAAAACATTGCCGAAATTCCTCTGCGGAATTTGTATCGTGTGTGAAACCGGTTGCTTCAAAACAAAAAATGTTCCAAAACGAACTTCCCTCTTGATTTTTTCCTCAATTTATATTAGAATAGATAATACAGCAAAATGAATACGCGGGCGTAGTTTAATGGTAGAACATCAGCTTCCCAAGCTGAATACGAGGGTTCGATTCCCTTCGCCCGCTCCAAAAATCACGAGTCTTTTTGATTCGTGGTTTTTTCTTTTGAAAAAAGCTTTTGCACATTTCAAAGCTTCTTCTTTTCCAAAATCGTTAGTGAATGCCGTTTCGTTTCTAAAACTATTCATCAAAATATTTTTTGCAGAAAATGCAGCGAAAGTTTCCTTTTTCAGGGAAACTTTTGCCGTGTTTTCCTCTATAGGTAGAAAGACTTCATTTTACTTATAGAGGAGATGTAAAAATGACTGAAGAGAATCGAGAATATCGCACAAGTCAAATCATGCTAAGAAACCAGTTTCATGGCAAAGACAAATTTAAGATTCCTATTATTCCCAAAGGAAATTTCGGGGATAAAGACTTTCAAAATCTGCTGTTAATCGGCTTTGACCGCACCAACATCAGAGATGAGCATCACTTAAACCGCATGGTTCATTTCTTTTTATATGATTATAAATTTGAACGGATATGGAAAAAACCGGACTATGATATAGAAAAACTGAAACGCTACAGAGCCGTTCTATCTCCAGATTTCAGTATCTATAGAGATGAACCCTTCAATGCAGCTTTATAACACTTTTAGAAACCGCTGGTGCGGCGCATATTTTGCTTCAAAAGGAATTCGGGTTATTCCAACCGTAAGTTGGGGAGACGAAAACACCTTTGATTTCTGTTTCAAGGGCATTTCAAAGGGGAGTGTTGTGGCGGTATCCACTTACATGGTTTCTGAGCATGGCAATCACGCCGATCAAAAAGACTTTTTCCTAAAAGGTTATCGCGAAATGCTTCGGCAAATCGAACCCGAACGGATTATTTGTTACAATACCCCATTTCCTGAAATGGAAGGCAACATCATTTTTGTAGATTATGAACTTTCTTCTTGGAAATATCAAAACCATAGCAAGTCTTCAAAATATGCAAAATATCTCACAGGACAGTTGTCTCCTGTCAAAAGCCGTGCTATACTGATAAAAAGAGGTTATGTATTCCCCAGCAAGAAGAAAAAGGCATGGGCAGTGCTTATGGCGGCGAATGGAAACCTAAGAAACCGGACGATGAAAGATTTATAGGTAAACCGGGAGAAATTAAAACTACCAAAGACAAAAATGGAAATCTTCGACTTACCAAAATCGGTGAAGATGGCAAAGCGGTTTCAGAACGACATTTTTCGGATCACGGTTACCCACGCCACCATTCCATACCGCACGACCACGAACTAGTCTGGGAACACAACCATTTTCATTGGGGCGACACTAAAAATTATTGGGACGGAAATGTCCCCGAATTCAAACAATATGGAGGTAACGATATGGACACTATTTTTCCTGCTTGCAACACTCTGGAAGACGATCGTTTTGAATCTATTGAGGAATTCAAGGACTGCATAGGGCGCGGAGATGAAATTGAATTCGAATGGAAAGGCGTTCATTTCGGAATGAGCGGCTGCCAACCGAAACCGGAGCATCGGATCATGGCCTATCTCTGGAACCAGCCGGATACCGAACAATACTTTGATACGCCGGACGACGCGCTGGAATACATCGTTGCCGGAGACCGCCTGCGCGATATCATCACACAGATAGACGTTCTCTCGCGTGCTTTTTGATTAACCAAGCGAAATATTCCGAAGCTCAACCCAAAACCAATCATACAAAAAGCTCCCGCAAACTTTCTCCGCGGGAGCTTTTACTATTTTCACTTTTTCGCTTTTTTCCGCTGCAAAACGGTCTCGCGCAGCGCGCAGTATTTATCGGCAAGGCACAAAACAGCCGTTTCTTTGAACCGCGGCAGGGCGGGATTTAACGGAAACATGTGCTTTTTGATCATGTCCCGCTCCGTGTCATTCAGTTCAAAGTCGCGGTCGGCATTGCGCAGGGCCGTTCCGGCGTGCCGAAACCCGTGCAGCCTGTGCGCGGGGTCGGGCGTGTGCCAATCGTAGAGGAAATAATCGTGCAGCAAAGCGCCGCGCACAAGAGCGCGCTGGTTAACTTTGAGGTGCAGTCGGTGCACAAGCCACAGGCACACAAGCGCCACGCACACGGAGTGCTCAAATACGCTCACAGACCCGTGCTGCATGTTCTCTTTTGCAATCTGCATACCCGGGGACTTCAAAATATCACCGCCGTGCAAAAACAGTGTGCGCAAAGTGGGGCGCATCAGTTTGCTCCCCGGCAGGAAACTCCGCCTTGATCTTCGCGAGCACATCGACATCTGCGGGGCAGAACACAACGTCGTCGATCTCCCCGGGCGTAATCCAGCGAAAATCCTGATGCTCAAGCCGCTGCGGCTCGCCCTCTGTGATCTTCGCGTTATAGACAAACAGGTGTACGAACAGATCCGGGTAATCATGCAGCACGTCCACAAAAAGCGTGCCCACTTCTACCGTAACGCCGATCTCTTCCCTGCACTCGCGGATGAGGGCTTCCTCGTTCGTTTCATTCGGCTCCGTTTTGCCGCCGATGAATTCCCACATGCCTGCGCGGGCTTTGCCTTCCGGCCGCTGTCCGATGAGAAATTTATCCCCCTCACGCACAAGCGCCGCCACTACGGTGACGCTTCTTTTATTCTCCACTAAAAAGACCTCCCGTCTTTTGTAAAACAAACCGAATGCAGCGCATATCTCTGCATTTTCATTATAGCACGCAAATTGGGGAATTCAACTGAAAAGTTTCTTACAATACGCAAAACGGGCACAACCTGTTTCCAAGCTGTGCCCGCCTTTCAGGAGGTAGAGGCAACACCGAACAAAGAACGCCTATCGGTGCTGCCTCCATGTTTATGGTTAACGGAGGCCTCGCGGTCTTTACTTCTGTGCGTGCACGCAGCCGCCGCGGCAAGCCGCGCAGTTGCCGCCGCAGGAGGACTTGCCGTTTTTCTTATCCCGCCTCATCGATTTTACGATCGCAGCGACGATGAGAACAACGACCAGTAATACGATTATTGTTCCTATGTTTTGCGAAAGCCAAGTCAGCATAACGATCTCTCCTTTCGGCTTGGATAATTCCTGAATTTGCGAATTTAAATTACGGAGTAAGATTACTTAACCTTAACGGCTCTGTTGGACAGCGTGGTGCTCTCCTTGTACGGGCGAACCAGCAGGAAGATAAAGAGCACGATGAGCACGATGGAAACGATGATGCCGAAGACATTCGCCGTGCCGAGTGCAATGCTGCCGAGCTGGTTGATGACGAACGCTACAAGATAAGCAAAGCCGCACTGATAACCGATTGCGAACCAGGTCCACTTTGCGTTGTTCATCTCACGCTTGATTGCACCGATTGCCGCAAAGCAAGGTGCGCACAGGAGGTTGAACGCAAGGAACGCATAGCCGCTGACCACCGTGAAGTGGGAAGCCATGTTGCTGTAAACCGTGCCGTCACCGCCGCCATAGAGGATACCAAGCGTACCGACAATGTTCTCCTTCGCAACAAGACCGGTGATGGAAGCCACAGCAGCCTGCCAGTTGCCCCAGCCAAGCGGTGCAAAGATCCAAGCAATCGCGTTGCCGATGGTAGCAAGAATGCTGTTGCTGATCTCGTCTTCGGTGAGCATTCTGAACGCGCCGTCGACAACACCGAAATAGGTGGTGAACCAAACAATGATGGTAGACAAAAGGATGATGGTGCCTGCCTTCTTAATGAAGGACCAGCCGCGCTCCCACATGGAGCGGAGCACATTGCTGACGGTCGGCCAGTGTTAAGCCGGCAGCTCCATAACGAACGGAGCCGGATCGCCCGCAAACATCTTCGTTTTCTTCAGAATGATACCGGAGCAGATAATCGCTACAATGCCGAGGAAATATGCGCTCGGAGCAACCCACGGTGCGCCGCCGAAGATAGCACCCGCGATCATTGCGATGAACGGAAGCTTGGCGCCGCAGGGGATGAACGTGGTCGTCATGATGGTCATACGGCGGTCACGCTCGTTTTCAATCGTACGGGAAGCCATGATGCCCGGCACGCCGCAGCCTGTACCGATGAGGATCGGAATGAAGGACTTACCGGAAAGGCCGAACTTACGGAAGATACGGTCCATAACGAACGCGATACGCGCCATGTAACCGCAAGACTCGAGGAATGCAAGGAAGATGAACAGAACGAGCATCTGCGGAACGAAGCCGAGAACTGCGCCAACACCGGCTACGATACCGTCCAGGATGAGGCCCTTCAGCCAGTCTGCGCAATTTACAGCGTCCAGACCGCTTTCGATGATACCCGGCAGACCCGGAACCCAAACGCCGTAATCGGCCGGATCCGGCTCTTCGCAGCCGTAGGACTCATAGGTTGCAACCGCTTCCTTGAGCTCTGCGCCTGTGTAGGTGACTTCTTCGTCAGCCATCGTTTCTTCATCAACGAGGGTGTAATCCGCTGTTGCGTCGTCAGAAACGGAAGCTGCAAACGTATCCAGCGCAGAAGCCGCTGCTGCCGCGTCAAACGTGTCGCTCTCGGTGTCGATGGCGTCTGCAACGTCGTCCGCACCTTCAGCCGTTACGAATGCGTCGATGACATTTGCCGCATCGCCGAACTCGCCGGAAACGTCTTCGTACTCGCCTGCGCCGATGCCGAACAGGTGCCAACCGTCGCCGAACACACCGTCGTTCGCCCAGTCTGTCGCAACCGTACCGACCGTCGTAACGGAGATGTAATAAACAATAAACATAACAACTGCAAAGATCGGCAGAGCCAGAATACGGTTCGTTACGACCTTATCGATCTTATCGGAAACGGTCAGACCGCCGTTGTTCTTTTTCTTGTAGCACTGCTTGATGATGGAAGCAATGTAAACATAGCGCTCGTTCGTGATGATGCTTTCCGCATCGTCATCAAGCTCTTTTTCAGCCGCTTCAATGTCCGTTTCAATGTGCTTGCGATTGTCCTGCGTAAGGCCCAGCTGCTCAATGATTTTCTAATCGCGTTCAAAGATCTTAATCGCAAAGAAGCGCTGCTGCTCCTCGGGGAGGGTATGTAGGGCAACCTCTTCAATGTGTGCAATCGCGTGCTCAACCACACCGCTGAAGCTGTGCTGCGGGACCGTCTTCGTGTTCTGGGCTGCATGGATAGCGGCTTCTGCTGCTTCTTCAATGCCGGTGCCCTTCAAAGCGGAAATCTCAACGACCTTGCAGCCGAGCGCCTTGCCCAGTGCGTTGGTGTCGATCTTGTCGCCGTTCTTATTTACGACGTCCATCATGTTGACCGCAACAACGACCGGAATACCGAGCTCAACGAGCTGGGTGGTCAGGTAGAGATTGCGCTCAAGGTTCGTACCATCGATAATATTAAGGATGGCTTCAGGTCTCTCCTGAATGAGGTAGTTACGTGCAACAACTTCTTCCAGCGTGTACGGAGAAAGGGAGTAGATACCCGGCAAGTCCGTGATCACAACGTCGTCGTGCTTCTTCAGCTTGCCTTCCTTCTTCTCGACCGTAACGCCCGGCCAGTTGCCGACGAACTGGTTGGAGCCGGTCAGCGCGTTGAACAGCGTTGTTTTACCGCAGTTCGGGTTGCCGGCAAGGGCAATTTTGATCTTCATTTGTTACTCATATCCTTCCGATAAGATTAAACCCAAAGGTTAGAATTTGCTAACCTTCGAGCAAAAATTAACACATTAAACTGACAAAGGCAGCAGCAAACGGGGATGGTGCTCGAGATGCGCCGTCAGATTTTTCGTCAGGCTGTACGGAAAGCCCGCAGGCAGGCTGACGCCTGTCAAGGGATTTACGTCCGGCATGGCGGAAAATATGCAAGCAGATCGAGTACCAAGCCGTCAGGCGTGCCCTGTTTGGTGGTGCCTTACTCGACCTCGATCATCTCGGCATCCGCTTTGCGCAGGGAAAGCTCATAGCCGCGAACCGTTACTTCCACCGGGTCGCCGAGCGGCGCAACCTTGCGGACGAAAACGTCCACGCCCTTCGTGATGCCCATGTCCATGATGCGGCGCTTTACGGCGCCCTCGCCATGCAGACGAACAACCTTGCAGGTCTCGCCGATCTTGACTTCTTTCAGTGTCTTCATTGGTTCTTCCTCCTTATATCATGATCTTAGCGGCCATCTCGCGGCTGATTGCCACACGAGAGTCCTTAATGTTAACAATGATATTTCCGCCCATGGAGGTGATGACCTTCACGGCGGCGCCGGCTACAAAGCCGAGGTTTTCGAGGTGAGCACGGACTTCCGCCTTTCCGCCTACCTGCTTGATGATGTTTTCTTCGCCCTCTGTGGCAAATGACAACGGCATCACAGTTTTTCCCTCTTTCCTGAAAATTCTCCGCGCCGAAACGGCACGGTTAGGCTGCACAAATTAGTTTTTGCTAACCCAGATGCTGTAAAATAGGTTAGATTTCTCTAACCGTCACTAATCATACCGCCCCATTCAAAATTTGTCAACACTTTTTGCCCCAAAAAGACGCGCTCAGCCCCATTTTCGGCGTTTAGTCAAACACAAAGTTAGTTGCAGCAAACACCTTTGTGCAGACTGCGCAATTTTTTCGGTTCAAAGCCGCATAACGCGTCTGTTCGGGGCCAAACTGTGTTATTGTACATGAAAATGTCGCCTTTTGCCCCTTTGGCATAAACCGTGCCGCGGCAGAAAATTTGCACACCTGCCATCCCAAATAAGCAGGAAGGAGCGATGCAACTTGTAAATTCAAAGTGCTTTTTGATGAAATCCACAAATAAATGCAATTTCGGTTTAAACATCTTTCAAATTATGATGCTTGTTTTTTTGCCGGAAGACGTATAAAATAATAGTCACAAAGCGTTGATGGAGACAAGCGCACGGCATCTTCCTCAAAGCGAGCGGCGGGTGGTGAAAGCGCCGCAGGCAACCCCGTGTGATCATCCCTCTGGAGCGGCAGCTTCCAAAGAAAACGAGTAGAGGCTGACGGGATCTTCCCGTTACAGAAGAAGGAATTGCTGGATTCCGTTAAGTGCAGGGCAAACGCCCTGAATTCAGGTGGTACCGCGTGATTTACACGTCCTGAAGGTCTTAAAGAGACTTTCAGGGCTTTTTTATTCTCTGAAGTATCCCCGCAAAGAAAGCCTAACTTCCAGTAAAGCGTTTTTTTATTTTCTTATTTCAATTTATTTAAGCGATCTCAAAAGGAGATCCAAAGGAGCGTTTATCATGGAAAACTACAATGTCAATTACAGCGTACATCTGCCGAGCTATTCCATCGGCCCGGATTGCTACAACGAAGTGCCGTATGTCACGCGCTTCTTCGGCAAAACGGCTGTTGTCCTCGGCGGCGAGATCGCTATGGAAAAAGCAAAACCGGCTCTGCTTAAAGGCGTAGAAGGCTCCGATGTCGAGCTTTTGGGCTTCCTCCCCTACGGCGGCGATTCCACCTACGAAAACGGCGATGCGCTTATCGCAAACCCGCTCGTGCAGAAAGCCGACATGATCTTCGCTATGGGCGGCGGCCGCGCCTGCGATACCGGCAAGTATGTCGCCGATAAGCTTGATAAGCCGCTCTTTACCTTCCCGACCGTTGCGTCGAACTGCGCTTCCGTCACCGCCATCTCCGTGATCTATAATACGGACGGCTCCTTCCGCGAGTATTATTACCCGAAGCTCACAAACCACTGCTTCATCAACTCCGCCGTCATTGCAGATTCCCCGGAGCAGCTCCTTTGGGCCGGCATCGGCGACGCACTGAGCAAGGAGTGCGAAGCCATCTTCTCATCGAAAGACGACACGCTCGCCCACACCCCGCTCATGGGCCGTCAGGTCAGCCGCGTCTGCACCGATCCGCTCGTGCAGTACGGCAAAGAGGCGCTCACTTCCATCCGCAACAAAACGGCATCCTTCGCGCTCGACCAGGTCACGCTCGATATCATCGTTTCCACCGGCATCGTCTCCAACATGATGACCACCGTAAATGATTATTATTACAACTCCACGCTCGCCCACTGCGTCTACTACGGCTCCACCGTCACAGAGCACGGCCACCATCACCTGCACGGCGAGGTCGTTTCGCTCGGCGTGCTGTGCCTCTTAGAGCATGCCGGCCAGTTCGAGGAAGAAGACCGCCTGATGCAGTTCAACGATTCCATCGGCCTGCCGGTCTGCTTCGACGACGTGGAAATCCAGGAATCCGAGTTCGACAAAATGGCGGATAAATTCATGCAGACGACCGAGTGGGCGCACATGCCGCAGGGCGTTACGCGTGAGAACTTCCTCGAGTCCATGCGCCGCGAAAACGCCAAGGGTCGTGCTTTCAAAGCCGCAAAGAAATGATTTAAGAATCCTATAAAAGGTAAGAAAAAACGAAACAGGGCGGCACGAGTTCGTCTCTGCCGCCTGTTTTACGCTCAAAAAGGGGTAATTTCCTATGTCCGCATTACAGAAATTCAAAACATTCTTCTCCAAAAATGTGCTCTTGTGTTTGACGGTCCCCATGGTCGTCTTCTCCCTGCTTGTTCCGCAGCCGTTTGTGTGGATGGGCCAGAACATCTCGATTGACCTTTCCGGCATCCCGTTTTTGAAAGAAAACTTCCCGAGCTTCGGCTTTGTCAACATGCTCCTGTGCGTCATCATGTTCGGCATGGGCATGACGCTTAAAGCCGACGACTTCAAGTACATCTTCAAAAAGCCGACCGATGTGTTTATCGGCATTTGCAGCCAGTACGTCTTCATGGCAGGCTTTGGCTGGCTTGTCGCATCGCTGTTGTCCCTCACGGGTGTGAGTGACCCCACCGTCCGCGCACAGATTGCCGTCGGCCTCGTTCTGCTCGGCTGCGTGCCCGGCGGCACCGCGTCAAACGTCATGACGTTCCTTGCAAAGGGTGACGTGGCGCTCTCCATCACCATCACCATGTGCACCACATTGCTTGCGCCGGTGCTCACCCCGTCCCTCACGCTCGTGCTCGCCGGCCAGTGGATTGACGTCAACTTCTGGAACATGTTCATCAGCATCGTGCTCGTCGTCCTGCTGCCGATCCTCCTCGGTATCGCCGTACACACCGCGCTCGGCGACCGCGTAAACGGCCTTAAAGATTTCCTTGTCAAGGCTTCCACCGCCTGCATCATCCTCGTGGAGGGTCTGTGCGTCGGCCCGAACCGCGACCAGTTCACAACCCACGGCGTCACCGTCGTGCTCGTTACCGTGCTCGCCGTTGCGCTGCACCATGTGCTCGGCCTGCTCGCGGGCTACGTCACCGCTAAGGTGTTCCGCTTTAACGAAAAGAAGGTCCGCACGCTGTCGCTTGAGGTTGGTCTGCAGAACTCCGGCCTTTCCTGCACGCTCGCAAAGACCGCGTTCCCGGATACCATGGCCATCCTGCCCTGCGTCATCGCAACGGTCGTCCACCAGATCATCGGGCCTATCGTTGCCAGCATGTTCGCCGCAAAGCCGCTGCCTGAAGAGGTCGAGCCTACTTCCGAAAAGAAAAATGCAAAGGAGGCCGTCACCGCGTGAAGCACTTTTCCGAAATTTCCCTGATCGCAACGGTCTCGTTTATCGGTGAACTGCTGCACTACCTCATTCCCCTGCCCGTGCCGAGCAGCATCTACGGGCTTTTGCTCATGCTGCTCCTGCTCGTCACGCATATCGTAAAGCTTGACCACGTAAAAACCACGGCCGATTGGCTCATCACCCTCATGCCCGTCATGTTCGTCGGTCCCACTGTCGGTCTCATCGCGAGCTATGACAGCTACAAAGATATTCTCATTCCCATCATTGTCATCTCCCTCGCGACCACCGTCCTCACCATGGCGGTCTCCGGCCTGACCACACAGGGACTCATCCGTTTACAGACCAAAGAAGAAAAGGAAGAGCGCGCAGAAGCGCTTGAAGCATGCGAAAAGGAGGAACAAACCGATGTTAAATGATATTGCGTCGAACACCTCGTTTTTCGGCATTTTCATCACCGGCGTCGCCTATGTGCTCGCCTGCGCCATTCAAAAGCGCTTTAAGTCGTCCATTTTGAACCCGCTGCTCGTCTCCTGTGTGATTCTCATCATCTTCATGCTCGTCAGCGGCATCGATTACAACGTCTACCTGTATGGCAAGCCGAAAGCCGACGGCACATACGACGGCACGGGCGCCATTTTCTTCCAGAACATGCTCACCCCCACCACCGTTTGCCTTGCCATCCCGTTGTATGAAAAGCTCGTGTACCTCAAAAAGTACCCGGTCGCCATCATCGGCGGCATTTTGGCCGGCATGTTCGCGTGCCTCGGCGGCGTACTTGTTTTGAGCATGGCATTCGGGCTTGACCACACCCAGTACGTCACACTGCTGCCGAAGTCCATCACCACCGCCATCGGCATGGGTCTTTCGGAAGAGCTCGGCGGCATGGTGTCCGTCACCGTCGCGTCCATCATCGTGACGGGTCTCTTCGGCAACGTCGCGGCGGCCGCCATCTTCAAGCTGTTCCGCATCAAGCACCCGGTCGCCATCGGCGTGTCCTGCGGCACCGGTGCGCACGCCATGGGCACCTCCCGTGCGCGTGAGTTCGGCGAGATTGAAGAAGCCATGAGCGGCCTCTCCATCGCCGTCTGCGGCCTTTTAACCGTCGTCGGCGCCTCCGTATTCGCGATGATCCATCTTTAAACCAGTCAATCCAATTACGAGTAAATCCGCACCGGCCCCTGTTAAACGCTCAGACCGTGCGGATTTTTTATAAGCAAAGCCGCGCTCCCGGAAAACTCCCGAGGGCGCGGTTTTGTCTATTCTTTATTTTCTTACCGATTCCATAAACACCATGTACGCGGTTTTATAGGTGGAGATAAATGCCGGCTCGCCGAAATTCATCGGGAACGGCTTCGCTTCGATTTTCTTTTCCAAAATGAGGTCGCACAGCGTCAGCATGTCGTCAATCTTCTCATAGCTGTTCGGCACATATTTGTCCTGCGGATCCTCGCCGCCCTCCTGCCGCCTGTGGCCGCCGAGGAACGCAAGCTCCGTATAGCCGGGCTTCTGCAATTTTTCTTTCAGACGCAGCACCGCGGCTTTATACTCCGAAATCGGTCGTGCAAGCGGCACCTGCATCCAAAGGCCGAATGCGTCTCCGGTAAACATGCACTTATGCGCGCGGTCGATGAACACGACGCTGCCCGGCGTGTGCCCCTCCACCTCGGCAACTTCAATTTTCACATCGCCGCCAAGGTCGATGACATCGCCGTCTTTGATGTCGATAACATCCTTTTCCGTAAAATTCTTGCCCGTACCGTCGTTCAAACGCGGCAGCAGCGGCACGTCTTTTTTGCTCATGTAGTATTTTTCGAACACATCGCCGCTCAGGAGATGGTCAATATGCGCGTGCGTCACGGCAAGCTCCACGGGCAGTGATGTCAGGCTCTCCGCCATTTTTTTCACGTTGCCGCCGCCAAGGCCGGTATCGATAAGCAGCGCCTTTTCTTTGCCCTCCACAAGGTACATGGAGTCGTTGTTGTAGTCCTCCATATAGAACACGCCCGGGCAGATGAACTCGATTTCATAGCGGTCAAATCGCGTTTTGCCGAACATCCACTCCAGCGCTTCTTTGTTTTGGTACGCCGCCGTCCAAGAACCGTGCGGGTGCGTGTGGTACACGTTTTCCATTTCACCCGCGGGATACTCCGTGTAGTGCGCGTCACGGTTGCCAGAGGAGCGCAGCGAGGACATCGCCATACGCGAGCCCACACCCACCGCGCCGTGCGGCGAGTGGTAATAGCCCGTCACCGGCACCACAGGGTCGTCTTCGGCATGGAACGCCCACACAGGCACATTTTTGCCGCGCGCAGCTTAAACGGCTCCGCATAGCCGCAAATCGGCATGGCCGCCGCGATCTTATGCGGGTAGCGCGTGAGCAGCTCCCACGTGCCCGCGCCGCCCATGGAAACACCCGTCACGTACAAGCGGCAGATGTCCACGGGGTACTGCGCCGCCATCTCGAGCAGCGATTGCGCCAGTAAATCAACATACGGCACCCAGCACTGTTCTTCCGGGCACTGCGGCGCGAGGACAAAGCACGGGTGCTCCGCCTGCCACGCGTCCGTCATAAATGTGTCCGCGCCCGGCGTGAAATCGAGCACCAAATTTAAATCGTCCCCGCGCTCGCCCGCACCGTGCAAAAACAGAACCAGCGGGTACGTTTTGCCCGGCTCCGTCTTCGGCGTGTACAGCGCGGCGTTTAAGTACCGCCCGTCTTTTTTCAGTTCTTTTACGGAAATGTTCTTCTTTTCAATACCGTTGATCATACAAAATAACCTCCTCTAAAGGGTTCATTCCTCCAACAGATACGGCATCAGCTTTTCGAGCACCACTGCGTAGCCGTTTGCGTACATGTGCATACCCTCAATGGTGTATTCCGCTTTCAAATTGCCCTTTTCATCCAGCAGACAGTCGAACACATTGATGTATGTGCAGCCGAGCTCCGCTGCCATTTTTTCCACTTCGGCGTTCACTTCTTTCAGCTCCGCATTCGTGCGTGCGCCGAACTGTGCCTTCACCGCTTCCGGGTCTGCGCCGGGCAGCTCGCGGTTCACGGGGTAATAGCTCATCACGTAAATTTTCGTCTCGGGCAGACGCGCCTGAATTTGCATCAAAATTTTTCTGTACTGGCTCATCAGGCGCTCGCGCTTATATTCCGGGCGGCTGATGTCATTTGTGCCGATGTTGATGAACACCTTTTTCGGCTCGAGGTCAAAAATCGATTCATCCATGCGCTCCAAAAGTCCGTCCGTCACGTCGCCGCCGATGCCGCGGTTGTACACGCGGATGCGCGGCTCCACGTTTTGCAGCATCTCGTTGATCGGGAACAGCTCGCACAGCGAGGAGCCCGTAAATACGATCTCGCCCTTTTTCACGAATTTATTGAGGCACATAAAATTATGCACTTTCATTTCCCAGTCCGTCATATAAAGCACCTGATTTCATTCGTTTCATTTCACAGTCATTTTAGCACAAAATCCGCACAGATACAACCTGTATTCTAAACATTTTCCCCTCTTGACGTGAAAAACCGCAGCATATATAATAATCACATAGTAACACACTAACACACGAAAATTTGCGCTAAAGCGCTGTGGTGTAAGCACATCAGCGCGCAAAAGCAGACGTTGTACCCCGCTTGCGCATTACCGAAAAGAGGAATATGAAAATGAAAATTGCCGCTTATGAAGTCCGCCGGGACGAACAGAAAGACTTTGCCTTCATCGCCGAAAAGCGCGGCGTAGAGCTCACCGAAGCAGAGGATAACCTGACGCTCGAAAACATCGATACGGTAAACGGGGCCGAGGGCGTCACAACACTCGGCCGCACACGTTTTGACCGCGCCCTGCTCACCGCCGTCCGGGAGCGCGGCGTAAAATACATCTCCACGCGCACCATCGGCGCCGACCACATCGACCTCACCGCCGCAAAGGAGCTCGGCCTCAAAGTGTGCAACTCCAACTACGCGCCGAACGGCGTGGCAGATTACACCGTCATGCTCATGCTTCTTAGCCTGCGCAAGTATAAGCCCGCCCTGTGGCGCGCACAGGTCAACGACTACTCCCTTGCGGGTCTTCAGGGCCGCGAGCTGCGCAACCTCACCGTCGGCATCCTCGGCACCGGCAAAATCGGCGCGGCGGTCATCAAAAATTTGAGCGGCTTCGGCTGCCGCATTTTAGCAAGCGACATCCGCGAAAACCCGTCGCTCAAGGGACTTTGCACCTATGTGGATAACGAAACGCTCTACAAAGCGTGCGACATCATCTCGCTGCACATGCCGCTTTTAGACAGCACCCGCCACTTTGTGAACGCCGAGACCATCGCCAGAATGAAGGACGGCGTCACCATCATCAACTGCGCCCGCGGCGAGCTGATGAATATTCCGGATATGATCCGCGGCATTGAAACGCAGAAGATCGGCGCGCTCGCGCTGGACGTTTTCGATAAAGAAGACGGCATCTACCACGAGAACCGCCGCGACGACATCATCTCAAACCGCGATATGGCCTACCTGCGCCAGTTCCCGAACGTCATCATGACGCAGCACATGGCGTTTTACACCGACGCCGCCGTGCAGAGTATGGTGTTCTGCGGCATAGAAGGTCTGTGCGATTTCGCCAGGACCGGTCACACCGCGACTGAGCTTGTATAAATGTCAAATATGACGATGAAATCGAGCTCGTGCTCAACCTCTAAAATCAAATACTGTGTATAGAAAAAGAGAAAACGTGTACCGAGCTTGCCCCGGCGCACGCTTTCTCTTTTCTTTTTACCTTTTCTGGTTATACGTGCGGACTAAGCGGTCCACGTCATTTTCGCTGTGAATTTCGTACTCGTGCTGTGTGAGGTATTCCTTCACTTCCTCGGGCAGGTCGTCGAAATCCTTGTGCCAGTCGAAAAGCGCCGCGCCCAAAACGTAGTTTTCCGGCCCCCAGTAGCCGTTCATGCCAAAACCGTTCGGAAACATAAAATCACCCCCGGCGCTTAGTATGCGCCAAGGGGTGACTTCAAATTCATTTTCCTACAATTTCACTTTTTTCGTCTTACACATACTTCAGTTAGAGACCGTAATGTGTAAAGAAAGTGCGCAAGATGCGCAGCCAGATTTTTTGCCGGTTCGCACAGAAAGCCCGCAGGCAGGCTGGCGCCTGTCAAGGGATTTATGGTCGGAATGGCGAAAAAGATGCAAGCAGATTGTGTGCGGGCTTTACACGTTATGGTCTCATTGCCCGATCTGTTCAAAGAACTTCGCGTGGATGGCGGCAACCGCCTTGTTCGCGTCTTCCTTCTTGATGAGCACGGAAATTTTAATCTCGCTCGTCGAGATCATCTGAATGTTCACGTTCGCCTCAAACAGCGCCTCGAACATATCGGAAGCAACGCCCGGGTGAGACTCCATGCCCGCGCCGACAATGGAAACCTTTGCCACGTCGTCGTCAAACACAACGCTGCTCGCGCCGATGGTCTCTACGTAAGACTGCATGAGCTCGATGGTCGCGTCCATCTTGTCCTTTTCCACGGTGAAGCTGATGTCCTTCGTGCCGTTTCTGCCGATGGACTGCAAAATAATATCGACGTTTACGTTCTTCTGTGCAAGTTTAGAGAAAATGCGGAACGCAAGGCCCGGCTTATCCGGCACGCCGATGACAGAGATTCTGGCGACGTTTTCGTCCTTTGCAACACCGCTGATGAGCATTTTTTCCACGTTGGTAGCCTCCTTAACGATCGTTCCCTTAGCCCGTGTCAGGCTGGAAAGAACCTCTAATTCAATATGATATTTTTTAGCCATTTCAACCGAGCGGTTATTCAGCACCTGCGCGCCCAGCGTCGCAAGCTCCAGCATCTCGTCGTAGGAGATGACGTCGAGTTTCCTCGCCGCCGGAATTTTGCGCGGGTCTTCCGTGTAAACGCCGTCCACATCCGTATAGATCTGGCACAGGTCGGCGTGCATGGAAGCCGCAATGGCCACCGCGCTCGTATCGCTGCCGCCGCGGCCCAGCGTCGTCATGTCGTCATACTTGTTGACGCCCTGAAAGCCCGTTACAACAACGATGTTGCGCTTTGAAAGCTCCGCCTTAATACGTTCCGGATTCACACGCTTAATGCGCGCGCTGCCGTAAGCCGTAGAGGTGGAAAAGCCCGCCTGCCAGCCGAGCAAAGAGACCACCGGGTAGCCCAAATCTTCAATCGTCATAGCAAGCAGCGAAGCAGAGATCTGCTCGCCCGCCGTCAAAAGCTGGTCCATTTCGCGCTTAGACGGGTTTCGGTTGATCTCTTTTGCTTTATCAATGAGGTCGTCCGTTGTATCGCCCTGCGCAGAAACCACAACGACCACGTCGTTGCCGTTCTTATATGTGCCGGTCACGATATCGGCGACATTTCTCAAATGCTCGGCGTCCTTAACGGAGGAACCGCCGAACTTCTGAACGATCAATGCCATAGAAACACTTCCCTTTCCATAACCCCTGTGGGATAATTCTCGTTATTCAATGATGATGCGCGCGCCCTGCGGGTCGGTATGCAGAAGCTCCACACGCCAGCCGTTGATGCCGCGATCCTGTAAATGTGAATCGCACGCGCTCATAAACTCCTCCGCGCCCTCTGTGGGGATCATGGAGATGATGGTCGGGCCTGCGCCGCTCACATACGTGCCGAGCGAGCCAAGCTCGTAGCTCATGCGGAACACCTGGTCGTAATTTTCGATGAGGCCCGAGCGATACGGCTGATGGATCCTGTCCTGCACCGCCACGCGCAGGTTCTGCAGATCGCCGGAGAACAGCGATGCCGTCATTAAAGCGGAGCGCGAAAGGTTAAACACCGTGTCTTCGCGGGAATACTCCGTCGGCAGCACGCCGCGGGCTTTCTCCGTTTTGAGCTCGAACGGCGGGATCATCACCGCAAAGCTGATCTTGCCGGAAACCGGCACGGAAACGCTGTACACGCGCTTGCCCTCCATGGCAGAAGCGACAAGACCGCCGGAGATTGCCGGGCTTGTGTTATCCGGGTGCCCTTCAATCTGCGCCGCAAGGTTAATGAGGTCGCTCTGCGACATCGGCGAGCCAAGCATGCGGTTCGCGCCCAAAATACCGGCCACGATGCACGCCGAAGAACTGCCGAGGCCACGCGCCATCGGAATGTTGTTTTCCTGAATGATATGCAGACCCGGCAGCGTTTTGCCGCAGATCTGGTACAAATGCCGCGCCGCCCAGTAAATGAGGTTCGTCTCATCGGTCGGCACTTTGATCTTGTCCGTCGTCGTAATCTTCAGCTCGTCCGCTTCTTCCATCCACACGCGGTTGCACATGGTCAGCGCAATGCCGAGCGAGTCAAAACCGGAGCCAAGGTTGGCACTGGTTGCCGGAATATCGATTCGGATCATAAAGCTTTCCCCTTTCCGCTTTTATCAATAATCGGAGATGCGAATACGGCCTTCAACCTTTACGCCGCGCGCTTCCAGCGCTGCCAGCTTATCGCTGAGTTCCTTCTCCGTAAGGTTTTCCACCGTAAAGCCCGCTTCGCCCTGTACCGGTCTTTTCGCAAGCAGCGGCGTGATCTTGCCGAAGACGTCCGCCGCCGTGTTCAGCGCCGTATCGCTGTCCTTGGCGGAAACGCGCACGAATGCGGACGTTTCCATGCTGCCGAAATCCGCCACGTAGTTCGGCTTCGCATCCTCCCAGAAGAGGTACTTGCGCGCCTTAAAGTGCTTCACACAGTCGATGACGTCCGCCACAACGGCACTCGCCGTGGGCAGCTTGCCCGCGCCTTTGCCGTAGAACACCACGTCGCCCGTCGCGTCGCCGCGCACCATAATGCCGTTGAATACATCGTCCACGCTCGCAAGCTGACTGCCGCGGTGCACGAACATCGGGCAAACCATAATATGCACCTGTCCGTTTTCGAGCTTCTTCACAGAGCCGATGAGCTTAATGACACCACCCCAAACGTCTGCAAAATCGACGTCCTGCAGCGTGATCTTCGTAATGCCCTCTGTGTAAACGGAATCCGGGTACACGTGCGTGCCGAACGCCAAAGACGCCAAAATGCAGATCTTGCGGCAGGCGTCCAGACCCTCCACATCGGCGCTCGGGTTGCGCTCCGCGTAACCAAGCTGCTGTGCAAGCTTCAAAGCGTCTTCAAAGTTCATCTGCTCGCGGATCATCTTCGTCAAAATGAAGTTCGTCGTGCCGTTCAAAATACCGGCAATCTCCGTTACATCGTTTGCGGCAAGGCACTGGCTGATGGGGCGGATGATCGGAATGCCGCCGCCGACGCTCGCCTCAAACAGGAAGTTGAGGTTATTCGCCTGCGCGATTGCAAGGAGTTCCGCGCCCTTTTGTGCCACAAGCTCTTTATTGGAGGTCACAACGCTCTTGCCGTTTTCCAGACACGCCTTCACAAAGTCATACGCCGGGTGCAGGCCGCCCATCACTTCCACGACGATTTGCACCTCGGGGTCATTTAAAATGACGTTGAAATCCTTCGTAAAGCGGTCGCTGTACGGCAGGCCCGGGAACTCCTTTAAGTCCAGAATATACTTAACATGAATCTCTTCCTTCGCGCGCTTCGCGATGCTCGCCGCGTGAGAGGTAAGCACCTCCAAAACGCCGGAGCCGACCACGCCGTGGCCGAGAACTGCTATATTTGCCATTTCCATTTTCCTTTCCACGCGGATTTAACCGACGATGCTGTCAATCTTAATAACGCCCTGCACCTCAAAAAGGCGCTTCAAAAGCTCATCAATCTCAATGCTCATGTTTTCGCTTCGCGCCGAGACCGAAACGAACGCTTTGCCCTTTACCGGAATATTCTGGTTAATGGTCAGAATGTTCGCGTTCGCCTTATAGAATACCGTCAAAAGGTTCACAAGCACGCCGGGCTTGTCGTTTAACACGACCTGCACCGTCATAATGGAGCCCGTTTCCTTTTTTGTATACGGAAAAACGGCGTTTTTATACTTATAATATACACTGCGGGAGATGCCCGCCATTTTGACCGCCTCTGAGGTGTTTGAGGCTTCGCCGGTCTCCAGAAGCTGGTTCACGCGGATGACCTTCTGGTATACCTCCGGCAGAACGGATTCGTCGATCAAAAGAAACGATGTGTTTTCCATTGTCCACCACCTAAGTACGTTTGTATTGCGTTGATAAACAGTGTAGCACACTTTTCGGCAAAATTCAACCCAAATTTCTTTCCTTTCCCCCTTTTTCTTATTTTGATCTATCTCATACAAAAAGCAACAGGACCCACTCTTAAAATGAGTGAGTCCTGCATAATACACGTTAAATTTTTATCATGGTCTGCGTTCCGCAAACCGCTTTACGCCGCCGGTGTTTCCGGCTCTGTCGGCGGTTCCGGGGTAGGCTCTACCGGCGGTTCCGGGGTAGGCTCCGGCGTCGGTTCCGGGGTAGGCTCCGGCGTCGGGGCCGGCGTTTCGGTCGGGGTCAAGGTCGGCGTGGCCTCCGCCGTCGGCGATGCCGTAGGCTCCACGCTCGGGGACGGGCTCGGCTCTATGCTCGGCGAGGGCGACGGCGTTGCCGTGGCGCTCGTCCTTGCAATGTGGTCGGATCCTCCGTCACACGTCCTCGGAATGTTGTTCTGCGAATACCAGCCGTTTGCAATGTGCACGCAGTTCGGGCCGGGGCGCAGGCCGCTGTCGCGGCAGTAGGAAAGCTGCACCACGTTGTCGCTCAGCACATAGCTGCCGCTGTGGAGGAAGTCGTAGTAGTTTGCTTCCATCCAGTCGATGATGCCGTTGTACATCTTCTTTGCGCTGTTCGTGTCGTAAATCTCTTCCTTATATTCGTGGCCGTTCCAGATGCCGCACACGAAAGCGGTTGTGCCGCCCATGTACCACACGTCGTTGCTGTCTTCGGTCGTACCGGTCTTGCCGATCTGGTCAAGGTCGTCGCGGCGCACCATATTTGCCGTGGGGTATGCATCCGTATCCGTACCGTTGATCGGCAGGTGCAGCAGCTTATTCATAATGGTCGCCGTATCAAACGAGATTGCCTGCTCCTCGCTGTGATTCTGCTGGTAATCGTAGATCACGTTACCTTCGTTATCCTCAATGCGGTACACGGTGTACGGGGTGTAATACTTGCCGCCGTTGCCGAAGATCTGGTACGCGCCGGTCATCTCGCGCACGGAAATACCGTTCGTCAAACCGCCGATGGCCACGCCGCCGACGTTGTAGGAGTCTTCCTCCGAAAGCGACGTGATGTGCAGGTTCTGCGTGAGGAACTGGTAGCTCACAAGCGGCGACATCTGGTTGATGAGCTGTGCCACCGGGGCGTTCAGAGATTCCGTAATGGCCTGATCCACATTCACCGTGCCGGCGAAAGTACCGTCAAAGTTGTTCGGGCCCGCACTGCCGTCATCAAAGTAGTTCGGCAGCGGCTCATCCTTCAGCACGGAGCCGTACGTGATAAGATTGTTCTCCAACGCCGGCGCATACACGCTGATGGGCTTAATGGAAGAACCCGGCTGGTTCGTGGAGTACGAAACGTTGTTCTGCACGCGGTTGCCGGTCTTTTTCAAAAGCTCGTTGTCATCGTTGGCCTGGTTCGTGTTCACGCAGAGGATTCTGCCGTCATACTCCATCAGGCACACGCCGCTCCAAATGCCGCTGTCGCTCGTAAACTCCTGCCAGTTGTTTTTCAGGTAGTTTTCAAACGCCTCCTGCATCGGCACATATTCGGCGGAGTAGATCTTGAGACCGCCGTTATAAATGAGGTCGATTGCCATGTCGCGGTCGAGGTTTGCATACTGCATAAGCAGGTCAACGGTGTCGTTGAACACCTCTTCCTCGTACCAGTTCCACACCTCGGTGGAAACACTCTGGGTATCGGTCTCCTCTTCTTCGTCGTCCATTTCAAAGTCCACGCCGCGCAGCTTCAGGTTTGCGGATTGCTCCATCGCCTCGTCGTACTCCGCGCGCGTGATACGCCCTTGGTCGTACATTTCGGAGATGACAAGCTCGCGGCGCTTGCGGTTCGCCTCCGGGTGGTAGAACACGCACAGCGCGGCCGGGTTTTGCGTCGTCGCGGCAATGGTCGCACACTCCGCAATGTTGCAGTCCCAAATGTCCTTGCCGAAGTAGCCCTTTGCCGCGGCCTCCACGCCGTAATAGCCGTTGCCGTAGTTGACAAGGTTCAGGTATGCTTCGAGAATTTCATCCTTAGTATACTTCTTCTCAAGGTTCAGCGCCATGAAGATTTCCTTCACCTTACGCATGACGCTGACCTGATTTTCGCCCGTCAGGTTTTTGATAAGCTGCTGCGTGATGGTGGAGCCGCCGGCGGTATCGTTGCCGGTCGCCATACCGTATACGGCGCCTAACGTACGCTTCCAGTCTACGCCGTGGTGCTCGTAAAAGCGCTTATCTTCGATTGAGATCATCGCTTCCTTCATAATGTCCGGAATCTGCGTGAAATCAACGCGCGTGCGGATCTCTTCGGCGTTATAGCGCAGGCGCTGCGTCCATTCCGCATTGTCCACGCTGTCTATGTGCAGGGAATCCGTCACATACATAAAGCTCGATTCCTTCAGTTTAAAGGAAGCAAGGCTTGCGTTCATCTCCACATCGTGGTAGCTCCAAATGACGGCCGCCACGCTCAAGCCCACAAGGCAGCCGGTGATGATGCAGATGCAAAGCACCGTCTTGAGGAGCTTGCCGAACATGGTAAGCACCGCATGTGCCGTGCCGCCGGCCGCGCGGGCCGTTTCGCCGTCTGTACGGCCCATGGGTCTTCCGCTCGGCTGCGCCGTGTTGTACTTATTGATGTCTTTTTTCAGCACGTTTGACCTCCTGAAAAATCAAATTGCGCGGCAAAAGCGCACTTTGTCTGCATAAATTGGCAAACCTTGGCGATACTAAAGCCGCAGGGCAAATCCTACTTAGAAAGGATGTATAGTCATGAAAATGCGTCTTGAGTCCCTTGTGCACGCCGCTCGGCAGCGGTACGGCGCATGGGCGGTGATCTTGATCCTTTTCGCCGCGCTGTGCACGCTCTCCGTGTTTTCCGCACGCGATGCGCGGGAAGCTGCGGCAGACCCCGCAAAAGCAGAAAGCGACTCTTTCGTTTATTATAGCCCAAACGATGCGGCAAGTCAAGAAACCGACCGGGAGAGCGCCGCAAATTCAGCAAATTTTAAGGAATACGAAACATTCTTCACCGTGCGCGCCTATAACGGCAGCGTGGCTGTTTTCAAAGACGGAAATGATGTGCCCCTTTATTGCATTGAAACGCCGCTTAGCAGCCTTACGGAGGAAGACCGCCGCCTGCTCGCCCGCGGCATTCGTGCCGAAACGCTCTCGGAAGCCTGCAAGCTGATTGAAGACTATGAATAAAACCGCAAAAAAGAGGACGCCCGCTGCCGGACGTCCCCGATTTGCCTAAATGTCTTTTACTTCATGCTTTCTTCGTAGGACTTGATCATCTTTTTGACCATCTGGCCGCCGACGGAGCCCGCCTGGCGGGAGGTGAGGTCGCCGTTATAGCCCTGCTTGAGGTTGACGCCGACTTCGTTTGCGGCTTCCATCTTAAAGCGGTTCATCGCGTCCTGTGCTTCCGGTACCATCGTCTTATTGCTGCTGTTCATGTTTCATTCTCCTTTTTTCGGCGGCGCTTCACGCTGCGCCGCACTGCTTTTTTCGCGTTTGTTGTTCTTATTGTGCATGATGAAAGGAGCATTATGCGTGTCAATTTTTGCAAGAATGCGCAGTTTTTGCGCCGTGCGGGAGAGAATATTCTCTCCCCTGTCCTTCTCCCGCTTCTCATTTTCGCGCTGAAAAATGAAAATTAAGCATTGCAGGCAAAATCATGCCGCAGCTGCCGCTCAAGGTCAAGTTCCATCGTCGCAGGGGCGTTATAAAGCACGGTCAGCGCATACGCGCGCATGTTTTTCACGTTTGCCGTACCGCTTTCCAGCTTATCCATCACGTACTCGATATGCGCGTCATCCAAGCTCAAAAAGCGCTCTGCAACGTCCTGCCTGCGGTATTCGCTGCCGCCGATGCGCACCATGGGTGCTGTGCCGCAGCAAACATCCGTCATCAGCCGGATGAGCTCATCAAGCTTCGCTTTGTCTACTTTGTATTCCGAGAGAATGTCGTAATCGATATTTCCCTTAATACGATTAGAAAAGAAAGTCGCATCATATCCATCCGCAGATCGATCGTTCTCTCTTATCTCTGTCTTTTTATATTCAGTCTTACTTGCTGCGAAATCGTCGCACGGGTCGTCGCTGATTTCCCGCAAAGGGGACTGCTGCAAAGCCGAACCGCCCGGTGCGGAAAATCCGCTCATCTCGGGCAGCGGCAGCACATAAATCGAATCCGGCCCGCCGATCTTATCCTTGCGGCGGCGGATGAGCCCGACGCGTTCCAGCTCTTTATAGCGTCCCGTCACCTTATCGTGTCCCCAGCCGAAAAGCTCGCGCAGCTTTCGGTTTGTATAGTAGATATACACCTTGCCGTTTTCGTCGCGCCATTCATTCTTTTTGGAAAGTCCCATGCGGTTTAAAAGCACGCAGTACAAAAGCTTGCCGCCATCCGAAAGCTTTTTATACGCCGGGTCTTCAAAAAGCACTTTAGGCATTTTGTAAAACAAATACGCGTTATCTTCCCACTTGTCTTCCCTGTTTATACGCCTGCACCTCCGTTTGCGTTCCTTTTCACGTGTCCATCCCCTTTTCGCTATCAAAAAGCCGCCGGTCAGAAAAGCAAAAGCTCCTCTGCCGACGGCATGCAGCGATATTTTACGAATACGACCCGGTGCGGCAGGTCGTCCTCTTACTTTTAATTATAAGGATTCCGCCGCAAATGTCAAGTCAATTCAGAACATTCGTTTGCGGTTTTGGCGGACATCTTTTCAAAAAAAGACCGCGCAGGGCGTTTTCGGCGCTGCGCGGTTCTTGAAATCCTGTTTGATCGATGTGTATTGAAATAGAAATTACTTGCTCCAGACTTCCTCGGCGATCTCCTTTACAAGCGCGAGCTTTGCCCACTGCTGCTCTTCCGTGAGCTTGTTACCGACCTCGCAGGAAGCAAAGCCGCACTGCGGGCTGAGGCAGAGGTTTTCGAGCGGCACATACTTTGCAGCCTCGTGAATGCGTGCGATGACGGCGTCTTTATCCTCAAGCTCCGGGCGCTTGGACGTAATCAGTCCCAAAACGACTTTTTTGCCCGGTGTAACGAAGCGCAGCGGCTCAAAACCGCCGGCGCGCGTCGTATCGAACTCCAGATAATAGGCATCGACATTTTCATGCGCAAACAGGCGCTCTGCGACCGGCTCATAGCCGCCCCGGCTGGCCCAGGAGGAATTGTAGTTGCCGCGGCAAATGTGGGTTGCAACGGTGAGATCGTCCGGTTTGCCCTCAAGCGCGAGGTTGTTGACCTTCAAAAGCTGATCCATGATGTCGCCCATCTTTTCCGGCTCCACGCCGAACACAAACGGCGCGGCGGGGTCTACGCAAACGCCCCAAGAGCAGTCATCAAGCTGCAGGTTGCGGCAGCCTGCGTCGTAGAGCTGCTTGATGAACGCCCGATAGATCTTTGCAACGTCCTCAAGCAGTTCTTCGCGGTTCGGGTAGATTTTATTCGTCGTCTCCGCGTTCATCGGGAAGATCATCTGCTCGTAGAACTGTGCCGGAGACGGAATGGTCTGCTTTGCGACGGTGTTTTCGTCCTCAAGCGCCTGCACAAACTTAAAGTGCTCCACAAAAGGGTGCGTACCCGTCAGCTTTAATTTGCTCGTAAGGTATGTGTCATCGACGACCGCAAGGACATCGTGGAACGGGATGCCGCCCCTCGGCGCAGAGTGGCTGACGCCCTCAAAGCCCCACATAAAGTCGAGATACCATGTCTTGCGGCGGAATTCGCCGTCGGTGAGCAGCTTATAACCCGCCGCCTTCTGTTTTGCGACAAGGTCGCGAATGGCGGTGTCTTCGGCTTCCTTCAGTGCTTCGTAAGTGGTTTTGCCGGCTTCATAATCGGCGCGAATCTTCTTCAAATCATCCGGGCGCAGAAAGCTGCCGACATAATCGTAACGATACGGAAGTTTGATATTTTTCATGTTAATCACCTGCTGTTTGAGTTTGTGCTTACAGTATACAGGCAAATTTTCGCCTTGTAAAATACAAGAAAAAAGCGGTTTGCCATAGGTTTTTGCTATGGCAAGCCACTTTCGGTTTGCATTATTGCATTGTGAACTTCTTTAAAGCGTCGATATAATATTGCGCAAACAAGCTCGGCTCCACGTTTTCGCGCGTGAGATAGCCGATTTCCATGTAATCGTCGAGATTGAGCGGCACGGCGACGATATTTTTGCCGTTTAGACTCTCGTTGATGACGCCGCTGCAAATGGTGTAGCCGTTCAGCCCGATGAGCAGATTGAACAGCGTTGCGCGGTCACAGACGTGGATGTCCTTGGCGCACTCGAGCGTGCTCTGAATTTCCTCGGAAAAATAAAACGCATTGTGGTCGCCCTGCTCATAGGAAAGGCGCGGGTACGGCGCTAAGTCCTCCAGTGTGATGCTTTTTCGCTTTGCAAGGGGATTTTCTGCACCCAAAAACACGTGCGGCCCCGCTTTGAACAGCGGGTGAAATCCCAGCCCGTGCGCCTTAATCGTCTTTTTTAAGACCGTCTCGTTGAACGGGTTTAAATACAAAACGCCGACTTCGCTTTTTAATAACGCCACGTCCTCGATGATCTCATACGTCTGCGTTTCGCGCAGGTGAAAATCGTACGTTTCGCCGCCGTGCTCCTTTAAAAGCGCCACGAAGGCCTCCACTGCGAACGAATAGTGCTGCGTGGAAACGCAAAAACGTCTGCGCACGGGCGCGCCGCCGAAATACCGCTCACGCATGAGGTCTAATTGGCTGTTCACCTGCCGCGCGTAGCCGAGAAATTCTTCGCCCTCCGGCGTTAAGGTCACGCCCTTGTTCGTGCGGCGGAAAAGCGTGACCTGCAATTCGTTTTCGAGCTCCTTAATCGACGCGGTGAGGCTGGGCTGCGCGATGAAAAGCCGCTTTGCCGCCGCGCTGATGGCGCCCGTTTCCGCCACGGCAAGCACATATTGAATTTGCGTAAGCGTCATGCGTTCTCCCCGCTTTCGGTTCTGTTTTCCGCTTCCAGCCGTTTTAATACGCCCAGAATATCCTTGTAGCGCGCGATAACCCTTTGGTAGTTTTCACGTCGGTGCGGAAAAAGGCAGTTCGTGCAGTCCTTGATGCCGTTTTCTTTATATTGAAACGCGCCGCCGCAGTTGCGGCCCAAAGCGTAAAGCGGGCAGTAGCAGAAAAGACAGTTGAAATTTTCCGGGTCCGCGCCCTTGTGGCAGGGAAAATACTCGCATTCTTTATGCGCAAAATAGCTGTAATTTTGAGACATATTGGCTCCTTTTAAGCGTGCAGGGTACGCGTTTACGTGAACGTGAAGCTCGGATTATGGTCACGTTTATCGTCTCTTATGCTTTGTCTTCCATGGTTTTCACCATGTTTTTGATGCGCTTTGGGTCGAGACGCGGGCTGCCGTAGGGGCGCAGGGCCAAAGCCATCAGCTTCATGGGGTTATCGTCCGCCGCAATGCGGTTAGAGCCCATTTTGCCGCAAATCGTACAGCGGTGAATGACAGCCCACTCCCCGTTTTTGCGCACCCACACGCCGATGGGCTCCATGACGCCGTGGCACTCGGATGCGCGATCGCCGGGCTCGTTATCCACATGGACGCTCGAAAGGCAGTACGGGCAATGGTTGCGGTGGTCGCTGCCTGCGCCCTCGGGCAGAATTTCGCGCCCGCAGACCTTGCACGTGAACGGGTCTAAGCACGCATGCTTTTTTGTAGTAGCCTTTTTCGTATTTTCTGCGCTTATTTTCACGGTTCACGGTCATATCCTCCTTTTGTCGCCCGCGCCGCCCATCATGCGGGTAAGCTCCTCTATTTTTTCCAGTGGGAACGGCGGCATGGAAAGCGGCCGCCCGGCAATGGAAAGCAGCAAAAACGGGGTCGTCCTCGTCCGAAACGGGCGTAGAGGCAATCTCGCCGCAAAGGCTGCACCGGCCTAAAATCTCCCAGCTGTCATCGGGCTTCACCCAAATGGAAATGGGCTGTAGCTTGCCGCCGCATTCGTAGCCCTCGCTGTCCGCTTCATGGACGGCGGTAAGGCAGCGCGGGCAGTGGGCATATTCTTTTTCGGACACGTTTTCCGCCGGCTCAAAGCCGAAGGCAGGGCAGTGAAAACGCTTGGGGGTATATTCCATAGGGTCGTTTCCTCCTTGTTTTTCGGGAAAATATCTATAAAAACAAGTATAATATGAATCGCCACATTCGTCAATTCCGTAATAGGGAAAAACGCCTTGCATTCCCGATAAAAAGGGACAATACCGCACATAAAACTTTCGACAGTGCGCGGTATTGCCCTTGACAGATTGATCAAATTGGAATAGATGAGATCAGAATAGCCGCTTACGTTTCCATAGAAATTCCTGCCGGTCTCATAGTTTTTTTAAAATTGTATTGATTTTAGCAGGGTATTGCAATATACTTTAATAAATACAACTTGTTTTTCGACAAATAAGACGTTTTTTTGCGAGGTGCACTATGACTACACAAGCTTTGCTGCAGCTTTCCGCCGACATTATAACGCGGTATTACAATAATGAGATCGAGCCGTTTCTGGCAGCCTGCCACCCGGACGTGCTGTGGATCGGCCCGGCAAATACACAGATCATCCGCACGCGCGAAACGCTCATCGAGACGTTTGCCGAAGAGCACCACAACCTGCGCTTTGAGATGCACGACCTTGTGACCGTGCCGCTCATGACACCCAGCAACAAGGTACTTGAGGTGCTGCTGTTTTATGACGTAGACACCATTTGGCCGGACAACAGCATGCAGCGTGTAAAGCAGCGCGTTCAGCTTTCGTGGGTGGTGGAAGGCGGGCAGCCGTTCATCCGCGTGTGTCACGTTTCCAATGCACTCGATTACGATGACCGCGATGTGATCTACCCCGTGCACTATGGAGAAGATCGTGTGCGCGTGGCGGTGCTTTCCGGCGAAGACCGCGCGCCGCGCATCGTTTTAAAGGGCGCGAACAAGGCCATGCTGTACCTGCGCCCCGCGTATATCGATTACTTAGAAACAAGCGGCATGCACACCTATATTCACACAAAAAACGACATACGGGAATCGACCGAGCGACTGACGGCGATCGATAAGCGCTACCGGGACTGTTTCTGCGCTGCCACGAAAGCTACCTTGTGAACCCCGACCGCGTGACGGAAATCACCCGCTTTCATTTGACGCTTATAAACGGCACCACTTTGCCCATTCCCGAAAAGAAGTACACGACCGTGAAAAAGCGACTCTCGGAGATGCTGGCGAAAGAGAAATAAATTTTCTCACCGTTCATGTGGTTTCCCTCCCCCCTATAGGCTCCCGGTAACACCGGGTTACTTTTAACATCTCGCACATAGGCAAAGCCTTGTAAATCGTCCATGTGTTCGACCTCCTTTGCCGCGCTTTCATACAAAATACAGCACTTTACGAATTTTTAAATTTTTTTAAAAAAACACTTGCTTTTTTCGTTTAGCTGTTGTATAATAATTGAGCACTTGAGAAGTGAATATATCGCGGGGTGGAGCAGTTCGGTAGCTCGTCGGGCTCATAACCCGAAGGTCGTAGGTTCAAATCCTGCCCCCGCAACCATCTGGGGTGGACATTTTAGATGTCCACCCTATTTTTGTCAGTATTTATGCGGGTTTTCGGGCCTTTTAAAGCCCAAAATTCAAAGTGATTTTCCATAGATGTCTTTTCCCAAAAAGGGCAAATTAGAGGTTTTTTGAGTAGAAGCGGGGCTTCCGCCTGATTTTTTTCAGGTTGGAAGCCCCGCTTCTCGTTTTCCACCCTTTTTTCCCGTTGTCGGAAGTGCAGAAGTTTCCGGCAGTTTCATAGATAGATTGACGAACCCTAAAAATGGGCGAATTCTAAGCCCTCAAGATCCAAGGGGGTAGTGCGCCCTTTTTTAGAGCGCCCCGGCTGGCCGGCCGGGGCGCTCTCTTGTTTCCCCCTCTCCCAGACCCTCACCCCCGGATTACTTACCAGCTGGGAAAGAACAAGAGATGCTCTCCAGCAAGCTTACTCAAAATCAGTCGACTTTCCAAGTTTTCAACAACCACCAAGAAAGGATGCGAAAAAACATGAACATCGGCATTGATCACGGCTACTACGCCATCAAAACTCGGCACTTTTCTTTCCCAGCCGGTATCTCGGAATATTCCCATGAGCCTTACACCTTGCAGAACACGCTGGAGTACGGCGGGAAGTTCTTCGTGTGCGGGACCGGAAGACAGCCCATCCTGCGCAACAAAATGGAGAACGACAACTACTACCTGCTGACCCTCGCCGCCATCGCCAGGGAGATCAAACAGCGCGGCGGAAAAACGGAGTGTTCCGTAAACATTGCCGCCGGACTGCCTCTGGCCGGGTTTGGCCGTGAGAAAAAGTCCTTTCGGGAATACCTGCTGCGTTCTCCCCAGCCGGTCGGTTATCGGTTCGAAGGAATCCCCTACAAAGTAACCATCGAGGATGTGAAGCTGTTCCCACAGGGGTACTCCGCCATCGCTCTCCACCCCGAACTCATCCAGAACGAGCCGTCTGTCCTCCTGATGGATATCGGCGGCTGGACGGTGGATCTCATGCGGCTGGACAACGGTGTGCCCAACGCTTCCACCTGCCGCAGTCTGGAACTCGGCATGATCCGCTGCATAGATGAAACAAAAGAACAAATCCGCAGGGACATTGGACTGTCCGTCACCGATGCGCAGGTAGAGCGTGTTCTGGCCGGAAAGCCCTGCAGCATGGATGAGGACGCACGGAGCATCATCCGGAAGCAGGGACGAATCTACACGGAGCGCCTCCTTTCCGCAGCCATGGAATCAGGATTTGACCTCAAGGCCATCCCGGTCGTGATGCTGGGCGGCGGCGCGGCGGTGGTCAAAAGCAACGTGAACCCCCAGGACGGCCTGTGTCGGGTTTTTGCCCTCCCGGACGACAAGGTAAACGCCGAAGGATTCGAGCGCATTTTGGGGCAGTTTGCGGGCCGTTTGGGCAGCGGATGAGCAGGCCCTTATTCGGCTTCCGCCCCAACCTCCGGAACAAGGCGCACCGCAAAGCATGGGAAATTCTGCAGGCTGTGCCGGAAGGGCGGAAAAACGCCTTTCTGGTGCAGGCAATTCTGGAGCATGAAGAAAAGGAAGCTTTGGAATCTACTCTGCGGCGGGTGCTGCGGGAAGAACTTCAATCTGTTCCTTCCCAGCCCGTACAGCAGCCGGAAGAAGCAATCCCACTGGAGATGATGGGCTTTCTCGGTTCCCTGCTTGGAGAAGACTGACTGCAAACGCGGCCTTTATTGGTTGTAACGTTTGTCGGCCCTGCTTTGGCTGAAAGGTTGTTGGTCCTGATAATAGCTTTGTCCTGGCTTTTCCGGTATGCTTGTGTTACCCGAAAGGGAGCGAAAACGAAAGGAGCGGCGGCGTATGGAAACCAAGGGCCTCACCTGCAAAATCCCGCTGGATCTGCACAATCAGATCAGCGAGGAAATCCGGGAGACGGAAAGCAACATGAGCAAATTCATCGAAATGGTCATTCGAGAGCACTATCAGAAAGGGGAAGTCAACATGACGGAAAAAGGAAAAACACTGGCATTTCAGGTAAGCGGGGAATTGTTCCAGAGGATAAAGGAATACCTTGTCCTGTACGAGAAAACCTATCACCGCCGCCTGACACAAAAGGAATTCGTGATCAGCCTGATCGAGCAAGCGCTGGAGGAAGCCGAAGAAGAATTCGAGGCTGCCAGAGCCGCTGCGCATGAGAGTCAGCAGGAGCAGGCTGAAAGCGGCCCGGAAGCCGCAGAATGCCGTGATCCCGATGCGGACGCATCGGACGAGGACAACGCGCAGGATAGCGAAGTTCCGCCCACAGAGGATGACGCCGAAAGAGATCTCGCGTAAAAGCAACAGCAGCCCCGCAGGACTGAGGTTCAGCCTCAGCACCCTGCGGGGCTGTTTTCATATATAGATCTTTTACCATTTGAAAGGAGGGATGCCGGCTGATTGTGTAGCAGCATGCATCGAAAACAGAAATAAGGAGCGTGATGCCCAAAGCTATAACGTATATCGACCTATTCTCCGGCATCGGCGGGTTCCGGGAAGGACTCAGCCGCGCCGGAGGTTTTACCTGTATTGGCCATTGTGAGATCGACAAATATGCCGATCAAAGCTACCGGGCACTGTTCGATACGGAGGGAGAGTGGTTTTGTGAAGATATCCGAAAAGCCGATCCAAAAGAAATGCCGGACTTCAACCTGCTGTGCGGCGGATTTCCCTGCCAGTCTTTTTCAATTGCTGGAAACCGCGGAGGGTTTAGGGACCCAAGAGGTACCTTGTTCTTTGAAATTGCCCGACTGGCTGCGGCAAAAAGACCTGCGTATCTGCTGCTTGAAAATGTTCCCGGACTGCTTAACCATGACGGGGGCCGGACGTTTGCGGCCATCCTCCATACGCTGGACGGACTGGGGTATGGTTTGGAACGGCAGGTGCTTAACAGCAAGGATTTCCATGTCCCCCAGTCCCGCCGCAGGGTGTACCTTATCGGATATCTTGACGAGCGATGCCGGGGAAAAGTATTTCCTTTCACAGGAGCAGCAGAAACATCTCTTGTGCAAGTCCTTCCCGAAGCTCAGGGCGAGAGTCTACGCCCCGGAAGGCGTAAGCTGCACCCTTTCGGCACAGCCGGGCGGCTTCGGCGGGAAAACCGGTCTGTATGCTGTCGGCCCATCCGCAGAGAGCGGTTTCGGAAACAAACATAAAGCGACATATGCCGGAGCCAATGTCCGATTGGCTGATTTCAAGCAAAATTCACTTCTCATAAGCTGCGAGCCTTGCGTTCCGTGCTTTGTGGATCTGAATGAAGATCCGAAATTCACTGCGTATTCCCGCTGTCTCACAGCAAAGCAGGACAGCGGCCTGCACAGGCACAAACGGGAAGCATCCGGCGTTTGGGACGGCCGGCGCATCCACCGATTGACGCCGAGGGAATACCTGCGGCTGCAGGACTGGAGGGATGAGCGCATCGAAAAGGTGCTGCCCCTCCACGCCGACACTCAGCTGTACAAACAGGCGGAAAACGGCGTCACCGTCACGGTTGTAGAAGCGATCGGAAAACGACTGGCCGCCGCCCACCGGGAGGTGACAGCCGCCGATTGACTTAAAAGACCAATACTTCGGCTGTGAAATCGAGATGACCGGCATAACCCGCCGGCAGGCGGCGGAGGCCGCAGCCACCTTGTTCGGTACCACTGCCCGCCAGACGCACGAGTCCCGCACCTACGACCCATGGGAAGTGAAGGATCGCGAAGGCAAGGCGTGGCGGTTTGTCTGCGACGCCAGCATTCATGGCTCTCGCAGACTCGGACCGCAGCAGGTCCCCACCGGCGACGGCGTCTACAAGGTCGAAATGAATTCCCCCAAGCTGGAGTACGGTGAACTCGGGAAGCTTCAGGAAGTTGTCCGCGCGCTCCGCGGCGCCGGAGCGGTAGTCAATGAGAGCTGCGGGATGCATGTCCATGTGGACGCCTCCAAGCATACGCCGCAAAGCCTGAAAAACGCCCTTTCCATCATGTATTCCAAAGAGGACATCCTGTTCAAGGCCCTCAATGTCAATGAACGCCGGGTAGAGCGCTGGTGTCAGAAAGTGCGGGAACCCATGCTCGAGAAAATCCGCAAGCTGCCCGCAAACACGACCATGGAGCGTTTAAAGCGGGAATGGTATGAGGGCTCAGACGAAAGTGATGAGCATTACAACTGGACCCGGTATTACGCCCTGAACCTCCATTCCGTGTTTTATCGCGGCACATTGGAATGGCGCTGCTTCGAGAGCACGCTTCATGCAGGCAAGGTACGGGCAAATATCACGCTGGCGCTGGCGATCTCCGCACAGGCGATCAACCAGAGCCGGACAGTGATGCGAAAAACCGAAATCAGCGAAAACCCGGCCTTTACCTTCCGCACCTTTCTTTTGCGGCTGGGCCTCATCGGGCCGGAGTACAAGAATGTGCGAGAACACCTGCTCTCGAATCTGCCGGGCAACCGCGCCTGGCGGTATGACAAAACGCAGTACCCCAGCCTGCAGAACCGCCACAATCAGGAACGATAGGAGAGGATCAAAATCGGAAATTTCAAAAAGTCAACCGAACAGCCGGATTTTCAGCGCAGGCAAAAAGAACGCCATGATGCGCGAAGCGGGCACAGCGGTACACTGTTGTATTTTGCTTATGGAAGCAATATGAACCGGAACCAGATGACATTCCGCTGCCCCGATGCGAAAGTGGTAGGCTGCGTCCGGTTGGAAGGATACCGCCTTGCTTTCCGCACCAACGGCGACAGGAATGGTGTCGCCACGATCCTGCCGGAACCGGACAGCTTCGTGGACGGCGTCCTCTGGCGCATTTCTGAACGGGATGAACGGCGTCTGGACCATTACGAGGGTTTTCCCTATCTGTACGGCAAGGCGCCTGTCACCGTGACCGGTCGAAACGGCCAGAAGCTGGAAGTTATGGCCTACTCCATGAACAGCCCGTATAAGGAAACGCCTGCCATGCCCTCCAAAGCCTATCTGGAAGGCATCCTCGATGGCTGCCAGCAAAACGGGATCAAAATCGCTTCTATTCTAGAAGCGATCTGGATCATCCAGCGGGAACTGCCTCAAAAAGCAGATCCCCATAGAAATCAACGCCGCCAAAAAAACGGCGAAGAACGATAATTTCAACATCGGCCCCCGTGAGACAGAGATTTTCTCTCCATCCCGCGGGGGCCTTTTTAAATTTACCGTAAAGGAGAATCGTGTTAAAAATACTTTTTCACACGATTTGTGCCTTTGCCGCAACGAGCAAAGGCACAAAAAATAAGGAATGGTGATTATTATGAAAAAGACAAGGCGATTGCTGTCTCTGCTTCTGGCTGTACCGATGCTGACCTGCTGCATCCCGCTGAGCGCATGGGCAGCTGAAGAAACTGCGGATCCTTCACAATCGAATGCTCCCTACGCATGGCCGCTGCCCAGCAGCGGGGCCATAACCCAGGGGTATTCTTCGGACGAACACCAGGCACTGGATATCGCTATAGAAGAAGGAACCCCGGTCCTTGCCGCAGAGAGCGGGACGGTCGTCCACACACAGGTATGGGACGGCGTCACCATGGACGGCGACCAGAGCTACGGCAATATGGTCATGCTTTCCCACGCGGACGGGAACTCAACCCTGTATGCGCATTTGAGCGAGATTTCCGTTTCCCCCGGAGACGCGGTGGAAAAAGGCTCTGAGATCGGCAAATCCGGCACAACGGGCAATTCTACCGGCCCGCACCTGCATCTGGAAGTGCGGACGGCAGACGGGTGCGTCGATCCCATGAAGTTCCTGCAGGGTTCGCAGGAACCCCTTTCTCCGGAGGAATCCGAAACAGTTTCCGGTGAATCCGCACCGGAAACGCAGGACGCGTCGCTGGAAAAGAAAACCGCTGAGGCAGAATATACGCTTCTTCCGGAAAACGGCGTCTCCCTGCAGGCCGCGTATCAGACAAAAGGAACGTTGATTTCCACCGGCGACATCAATGTGTTCACCGACGCGCCGGCCACCGATACCTTCGGAGAAATCGGGGCTCTCATGAACAAAATGATGGAATATCCGGACGGCGGCCGGGATACCGCCTATTGCATTGAGCTCGGCGTAGAGGTGAACTATCCGGAAGATTACGAAAACGTAGAGGATTTGATTCCGGATCCCCAGCATTTGCGTCTGGTCGGCGATGCGCTGACTTTTGGATTCAAGGCTGAAGACGGAAGAATTGATTCCGCAGAGGAAAACGCCCGGTATGCCGCGACACAGATCCTGATCTGGGAGATTCTCGAAGGCGGTTTCGGATCCCCTCAGGCGGCAAAGGACGTCCTGACCTGTCTGGAGTACACGGCTGATCCGGCAGAAGCCAAATCGTTTTACCGATCTCTGGTTGAAGCCGTGGAGAGCAAGTATGTTCTTCCGAGCTTTGCCGCCGAGAATGCAGAAAGCGCCGTTCCCATCGAATTGAAATGGGATGAGACAAAGTATTCCGCTGCAGTCACGGACTCGAACGGCGCGCTCTCCAGATACCGGTGGTCCGGCGACGGCCTGACTTTTGACCAGAGCGGGAACACGCTGACCATTTCCGCAGACGCCCCTCTGTCGGAAACCATCCGCCTGCGGGCAAACTGTGAAACCGAGGGCGGCCCCGGCGCGGTTATCTGCTGGCAGAACAAAGATCCCAGTCGCCAGAATATCGCGACGGGCTGGAATGCTTCCGATACAGTCAGCGCATACATCGCGGTATCCTGCGAGTCCGCCGGATATCTGAAAATCGTGAAAACCTCCGAAGACGGGCAGGTTTCGGAAATCCCCTTTCATATCTCCGGCAACGGCATAGATCGGGACGTTGTGACCGGTCCGGACGGCATAATCGAGGTGGACGGCCTCCAAGCGGGAACATACACCGTGACCGAGCAGACGCCGGACAAATACGTACAGCCCGCGTCTCAGCAGGTTGAGGTTTTCCCCGGCCGGGTCTCGAGCGTGAGCTTTTCCAATATTTTGAAAAAGTTTACCGTAGAGGTGAAGAAAGTGGACGCTGCGACCGGAGAAGCCCAGGGCGAAGCCTCGTTGGACGGCGCGGTTTACGGCCTGTATAAAGGTGAAACCCTGCTGGATACCTACACTACGGAAAACGGAGGCAGGTTTACGACGAAAATGTATCCATGCGGCACGGATTTCAGTCTCCGCGAAATCACCCCCAGCGAAGGGTATCTGCTGGATAAAACTGTCTATCCCGTAGGCGCCGAACCGGGGAATTTCACGCTGGAGAACAACAGCATCCCGATAACCGTCACGGAAGACGTCGTTCTCGGCAGCATCGCCATCACCAAACACACAGACCGGCCTGCAGACGATGGGAACTCCGATCAGATTGAGCAACCGGAAGAAGGCGCGGAATTCCAGGTCTATCTCGCAAGCGCCGGCAGCTATGAGAACGCCGGAGAATCCGAACGGGATATCCTTCGCACAGATTCCAACGGTTTCGCACGGTCCAAAGATCTCCCGCACGGCCTGTATGTGGTGCATCAGTCCAAGGGCGAGGACGGACAGAAATCCGTCCCGGACTTCACGGTGTTCATCTCCGAGCACGTCAAGACCTACTATTATATCCTCAACAACCCCTCTTTTACCTCCCTCATCCGAATTGAAAAGCGGGATGTTGAAAGTGGAAAGATCATTCCGCTTGCAGGCGCCGCATTCAAAATCCGCAATACCGATACCGGTGAATGGGTAGTGCAGCACGTCAATTATCCCACGCCAATGGACATCGACACCTTCGTAACAGACGCGACAGGGACGCTTATGCTGCCTGAATCCATGTCTTCCGGCAATTTTGAACTGGTCGAGCAGCAGAGTCCGTGGGGATATGTTCTGAGCGACAGGCCGGTGCCTTTTGTGGTGGACGGCACGCAGGACATCGTTACGGTCTGTAAATTCAACGCCGCGCAGAAAGGCACCATCACGGTCTCCAAAAAAGGCGAAGTATTCAGCCATGCAGCGGAATCCGACGGGATGTATCAGCCCCAGTACGAAGTGCAGGGCCAGCCGGGCGCTGTGTATGACATTATCGCACTGGAAGATATCGTCACCCCAGATGGCGCCGTTCACCTGAAGGCCGGCGAACTGGCCACCACCCTGACCACAGGGCCTGACGGGACCGCCACCTCGGCACCGTTGTATCTGGGGCCTTATCAGGTGCTGGAACGCACTGCGCCGGACGGTCTGGTAAAAGATCCGGAACCCAAGAATGTGGTTTTGTCCTATGCAGGGCAGGAAGTGAAGATCACCTCCGCGAGCGTGGAATTTGTCAATGACCGGCAGAAAGTGGAAATCCGTCTCAAAAAGCTGCTTGAGCAGGATGAAATCTTTTCCATCGGCATGCATGAGGAATGGAAATCCGTCACTTTCGGTCTGTTTGCCGCCGAGGCGCTGACTGCATCGGACGGCACCTCCATTCCGGCGGACGGGCTTATCGAAACGATCGGTGTCGATGAAAACGGAAACGCCGCGTTTACAACAGACGTGCCCTGCGGCGCTTCCCTGTATGTAAAGGAGATCGCCACCGACGATCACTACATTTTGAGCGACGAGAAATATCCGGTCGTGTTTGAATATGCCGGTCAGGATGTGGCTGTCGTTGAAATTGACGTCAACGACGGCGAAGCCATTGAAAACAAGCTAAAGCGCGGCAAAATATCCGGCTGGAAGGTGGATCAGGACGGCTTCGAGCTGGGCGGGGCTGTAATCGGCCTGTTCCGGCCCGACGAAACCGAATTCATCGAAAAAACCGCCCTCATGGTTGCCGAGAGCAATGAAATCGGATATTTCGAATTCAACAATGTACCGGTAGGTAACTGGTTGGTTCGCGAGATCGCGCCGCCCGCAGCTTTCGTATTGAGCGAGGAGCGCTTCCCGGTGGAGATTACCGAGGACGGGCAGACGATTGAGATCACCATCGAAAACCAGATCATCCGGGGCATTGTCGAAACCACAAAGGTGGACGCCGACTACCCGGACCACAAACTGTCCGGCGCTGTTTTTGAGATTTATGCCGACGTGGACAACAATGGAAAGTTCGATGCGGACGTCGATCGACTCGTGGGCGAAATGGCCGAAACCGAGCCGGGCCTCTACCAGCTGAAGGATCTTGCGTGCGGAAACTATCTTCTGCACGAAAAAGAAGGCCCGGAATTCTTTGAAAAGGACGACGCGTACCACCCCTTCTCCATTGTTGAAAACGGCGTCGTCATGCGGGTTGAAACCGAAGCCGGCGTTGGATTCCTCAACAGGGCGCAGACCGGCTCCCTGAAAGTGATAAAGACCGCCGACGACGGCAGCATCGAGGGCCGCACCTTCAAAATTACCGGCGCAGACTTCATGGGCAATCCCTATGCGCAGGAATTTCAGACGGATGAGAACGGCGAAATCCACGTTGAACTTCGGGTCGGCAAATACACCGTATCCGAAATGGCCGGCGAGGACGCTGAAAAATACATCCTGCCGGACGACCGGACTGTAGAAGTCCGAGCTGGAGAAACCGTAACGGTTGAGATGCACAACCGGCTTGTGCCAGAGACGCCCGACATGCCGCAGACCGGCGATCATTCGTCCGCGGCCGTGCCTTTGGGCTTAACCGCTTTGTCGACCGGATGCATCGTGACAATACTCATGATCAGAAAACACCGCAGCAAACGGTGTAAGTAATCGGGAGGAAATTTGTCTATGGAGCCAAAAACCATTATTTTAGTCTGCTTATGCGCCGTCATTATAGGCGGTCTTGTTTTCCTGCACGTGCGAAACCGCAGGAACAAATAGCAGCACATAAGAGCGGGCGGGGTAAATACCCCGCTTTCATTTTACATGGAATCGGAGGGATTCATTGAGAGAAATCGAACTTTTAACACGAGTGGCCAAACAGCACCGCACCTTTGTCTCCAACCTGACCCAGCAGCCGGATCTCAAGTGGACGGCTCTCGGGGATCTGTATCGTATGGAAGACAAGACGCGGTTTTCCCTAAAGGACTGGGAGGAAGCCGTCTCCTATCTGCTTGGATGCGCAGTGCACTTTCAGGACTACGAAGAAATCGGAAAAAGCCTCAAGCCTTTTTCCCTGCAGGTGAGGTGAGCAGATGAACCAACACTATACCGCCGAATCGGTGACGGAAGGGCATCCGGATAAGCTGTGCGACATCATCGCGGACCGTGTGCTGGATGAATGCCTCGCCCACGACGCTCTCTCCCGTGTGGCCTGCGAGGTGCTGGCCACCAAGGGGCAGGTTATCGTCGCCGGGGAGATCACCAGTTTGTACGAGCCGGATATTCCTTCCATTGTGCAGTCGGTTTTTAGAAAGGCGGGATATGATCCTACCTCTTTTTCCATCCAATGCCTCCTCCACCGGCAAAGCTCGGACATCGCCGCAGGAGTGGGCTGTTCGTTAGAGCGTAGGAGAAATCTCTCTAAAGATCAGCCCGCCCTGCAACTCGGGGCCGGAGATCAGGGCGTCATGGTGGGCTATGCCTGTTCGGAAACGCCGCAGATGATGCCTCTGCCGGTGGTGCTGGCGCACCGTCTTACCAGCGCCCTCTCTGCCGCCCGGAAAACCGGGATGATACGGGGCCTGCGCCCGGACGGAAAAGCGCAGGTCACTGTAGAATACGGCAAGGATGGAAAACCTCTGCGGCTGGACGCTGTCGTCCTTTCGGCCCAGCACAGCCCGGAAAAACCCAAGGATGAACTTAGCTGGGAACTCACCGACAAGGTGCTCGCCCCGGCGCTGCAGGCTTTACCTCCGGACAAGGACACAAAAATCCTTCTGAACCCTTCGGGGCGGTTCGTTTTGGGCGGTCCGGAAGCCGATACCGGCCTCACCGGTCGAAAGCTCATGGTGGACAGCTACGGCGTGTTCGCCCCGCACGGCGGAGGCGCATTTTCCGGTAAAGATCCCACCAAGGTGGACCGTTCCGGCGCATATATGGCGCGGTACATCGCCAAAAACCTTGTGGCGGCAGGGCTGTGCGAAAAGTGTCAGGTCACGCTGGCCTATGCCATCGGCAAAGCCGAGCCGGTCATGGTGGAGGTGGATACCTTCGGCACCGGCACGGTTTGCGCCGACGATTGTCTGGCGGAGGCGGTGCGCTTCGTATTCGGATTAACGCCTGCAGAAATCATCTCCCATCTTGACCTTTTAACGCCAAGATACACACAGACAGCCGCCTATGGACATTTCGGAAAGCCGGAATTTCCGTGGGAACGCACCGATCAGGCGAAAATCCTGCGGGCGGCTGTTATTTAACAGGAAAGGAGCAGCCCTATGCCCGGAGTAACGGAAGAACAAATCATCGCCGCCAGACGGATGACCGCCATTGAGTTTTTGCGGCGGTACCGGCCCGGAGAACTGGTCAAAACCGATAGCCGGGGAGAATTTGAACTCCGGGAACACGACAGCTTCAAGATCAATGAAGAAACCAGCTTCTGGCATTGGAAAAGCCGGGACGTCGGCGGCAAATCCGCCCTTGATTATCTTGTCAAGGTGGAAGGGGTAAAGTTTGTGGACGCGGTGCTGGCTCTCTGTGAAAAAAAGCCCCAGCTACATCCCGCCTCCTTCCCAGCCGGAACAGAAAAAAGAATTCGCCCTGTCTCCGGCAGCGGCAAACAATCGCAGGGTGTTCGCCTACCTCATGAAACGGGGGATCAGCCGTAAGGTAATAGAAGCCTGCGTCCGGGCGGAGATTCTCTATGAAAGCGCAGACTACCACAACGCCGTGTTCGTGGGAAAGGACGAAACCGGTACTGCCCGGTACGCCTTCCTGCGGGGTACCTATACCAAGGGAAAGCCTTTCAAGGCGGAGGTATCCGGCAGCGAAAAGCAATATTGCTTCTGCCTTCCGCCCAAGGGAAAAACCAACCGGCTGGCTGTGTATGAAGCCGCCATCGAAACCCTCGCGCACCTGACGCTGGAAGGGTCTGCGGATAAATGGCGGCTGTCCCTTGGCGGGATCAGCGCACCGAAAGACGGAGAACAGCCACGTTCTTTTTCCTTCAAAAAGCCGCTTGCATTGGACGCTTTCCTCAAGCGGCACCCGGAAATTGAGGAAATTGAAATCTGCACAAACAACGACTTCGCCGGAAGATGGGCCGCTACGTGTTTGGAGAAAGCCTATCAGGGCAGATACCGCATTGTGAAAAACCTGCCGGAAAAAGAAGGCTGCGATTACGCCGACCTGACAAAAGAGCGATACGAGAAGCAGGCCGCCCGTCAGAGGGCGACCTGCTCCCGTTAGAAAGGAGATCAGAATATCGAAGAAAAAGAGAGCACACTGAAACTCTATTCCCCGCTGACCGGGGATTTTTACAAAAACGACGTGGACGAATACGGCTGGAACAACGGAGTGGCCGATTATCCTACGCTGTTTTCAGGCGTTGATATGGTCTACTACGAAGATCGCATTCGGGATGCCATCGACCAGCGCAACAGCGCGGACGGCGGGAACCTGATGCTCTATTTTGACGAGCGCCGAAACCATGAAGTCAAAGCGAAGATACTCAGCGCCATCCCGTCGGTGGAAATACGAAACGGAGAACTCACGGGATGCACTACGGTTCGGCTGGAAGCGCCTCTCACTGAAACAGAAATGGAAGATTTGCAGGATTACCTGAAAGGCCAGTTTTCCGATGGTTGGGGCGAAGGCTTCGAGCAGCAGGCAATCCAGATCAGCAATGGAGTTTTGAATGTCCATTTTTGGAACGCAGAGCATTTCGCTTTTGAAGTGGTGTCGGTACAGTCTGAAGAATCTGTAAAAAAGCCGCCGGTTCCCAAGCGTCCAACGATGAAGCTGATCGGCGAAGACGGGAATATCTTCGCGATCCTCGGACGGGCATCCCGTCTGCTGCGGGAAAACGGTCAGCAGGAACAGGCAAAAGAGATGACAAATCGTGTCTTCCGTTCCGTAGATTATTACAGTGCCCTCAACATTATCAGCGAATATGTGCAAACCGAATTGTCGGAGAAAAATCTGACAAAACAGAAAAAGCGCTCCGACAGGGAGCGATAACCAAACAATGAAAGGAAGATGCCTCTGAACGAAACGAAAGAGCTCGCACAAGTCATGGACGAATCTGTTTTACCGCTTACACACAGCGGCGGAGACGGCTGGACTATCCTGCACGGGGATACCCTGCAGATCATCCGTGCATTCAAGCCGCAGGTGTTTGATGCCCTTATCACCGACCCGCCCTATGCTTCGGGCGGTTGGAAGCCCTCGGAGAAAAACCGCACCACCAACCAAAAATACAGCAGCATGGATCCAAAAAACGCCCTGCCGGATTTCGACGGGGATAACCGGGACCAGAGAAGCTGGACAAGATGGATGGCCGAATGGTTGTCCGACGCGCGCAAAGCCTGCAAACCGGGAGCGCCCATCTGTCTGTTTATCGACTGGCGGCAGTATCCGTCCATCACCGACGCTCTGCAGTGGGCCGGATGGATCTGGCGCGGCTCGGTGGTTTGGGATAAGATGACCAGCCGCCCGCAGAAGGGACGTTTCCGCCAGCAGAGCGAATATGTCGTGTGGGGATCCAACGGCCCCATGCCGGTGAACCGCCCGGTGGGCTGCCTGCCGGGCGTATTCCGCTATGCCAATCCGCAGAACCGCATCCACGTCACGGAGAAACCTCTGCAGCTTATGCGGGACCTGGTCAAAATCTGTGTGCCGGGCGGGCGCATTCTCGATCCTTTCTGCGGATCCGGAACCACCGTCCTCGCCGCCAGACTGGAAGGATACGAAGCCGTAGGCGTCGAAGTTACCGACGCCTATTACAAACTGGGTTCCGACCGGGTTCGTTTTGCTTTGAAATCCCACGCTGAATTGGATAACGCCGCCGAATAATTCTGGTCATCCATTTGGATGTCCAGTAAAGAATCAGGCGACGGGGCTGGAAGTCCATGTGGACGTCCGGCTCTGCCGCTTACAGTATTTATAGAAAGGAAAAACATCATGGAAAAAGCATTTGCCTATATCTGTGCCGACGCCGAAGCCACGCCTCGTCTGCTCCGACGCTACTGCCGCAAGGTTTATGAACTGGGATATGTTCCCATCTGCCCGAAGCTGAGTGAGGTACAGTACCTCCAGCCGGATAATCCGGATGAAAAAAGGGACTTTCACAGTATTTCTCATCAGAAACTGGGGCGATGCCGAATGCTCGTAGTGTGCGGAAGCGAAATCAGCAACAGTATGTCTGCCGAAATTGGAGCCGCCGAAAAGAAAAACATTATATGTACCACCCTTGACGGCCTTGCCAAAATCAAGGAAGCGAATGAGAACGACCGTCTCTGATTCCATGCCGTTTCTTCTTTGTCAGCCGGTGACTGGTTTTGCAAGCATAGCGTTTGGATATCCAAACGCGTTCTGGGGGACCCCCCGACCCACTCGGCAGCCGCCTTCAATTAAACTCGGAAAGAAGTGAAATAACTGAGCAAGAAACAGAAAGAACGAAAACAGAATTCCACAAAATGGAATGAATCGCAGCGTTAAAAAGGAGTCCCCAATGAGAAAACGAAATCACATCATCCCCCTCCATCTCAACAAAAAGGAGCTGGCACATCTGGAAGTGCAGGTGAAAACGAGCGGCCTGCCTCGTGAGGAATTTCTCCGCACCCTCATCATGGGCGCTGAGCTTCGAGCCAAGCCCCTGCGACCACCACGCAGATCTGCTCCACAAGGTTGCGGGGCTCTGCAACAATGCAAATCAGCTTGCAAAAGTGGCCAATACCTACGGCGAAGCCAGCCAGCAGAGTGTGGAGGAAATGACCCGGCTGGCGCGTCAGGTCTGGGAAGAAGTAAAGGAGAATTGGTAGCCTATCGCATATACCAGTGTTATCCCCGTCCACCGCCTGGATAATGCCATCAATTATACGCTCGATAAGAACAAGACCTCCCGTTCGCAAAATGCAGACTCCCTGCGCGGAGCTGTGGATTATGCTCTCAACCGGGATAAGACGGAGCAGGATCTGCTCGAATCGGCTCTCGGCTGCACCTGTGAAACTGCCTTTGAAGATATGTGCCGAGTCAAAGAAATGTGGCATAAGGAGCAGGATGTGCAGGGTTTCCACCTGGTACAGAGCTTCGCCGCCGGTGAAGTGACGCCGGAACTTGCGCATCAGCTTGGACTGGAATTTGCAGAGCGGCTGCTCGGCGGAGGAGTTTCAGGCCGTAGTCAGCACTCACCTCAATACTGGACATATCCACAACCACTTCGTTAGTGCGCCCATAAGGGGCAGAGTAAATCCGCTTAGCAAGCGGCAGGTGTGAGGTTTCAGGCCTGTGGTCAACGGCTAACCTGGCGGGGAAACCCAAAGGGGACAGCAGCATGACCGTAAAGCTGCAAGTTGGCAAGTTGCCGTGCCACGACTGAGCAGCAAGACCAAAAGTTCATATAAGGATGAAACCTAAACTGGCTGAACGGCAGTCCGAGGGACATTTGTGGTGGTCGCAGCGGAAGACAGCTATATCCGCTGCGCTGTGCATCTCACCTGTAGAAACATGAGCAGGATGAGCGAAACCGAATGCACAGTCCGTATGTATCAGCATAAAAGGACGAAAACCGTATCCGACAATGAACACAGCTTTTTACTCTGTTACTAAATGGGGATTGCCTAAGTTGGAATGCTCGCAAGAGCTATGGGTGCAGGCCCTGAAAATCCAATATGGCAACGGAGCCGCCGTAGTAGTCCGAGCGTGTTAATGGCACGCACATGGCGAAGGGCGGCAGTTCATTCAATTCAATACAACAGAAAGGAAGGTGCGTGAGGCACTATGAGAGATCCAGAAAATGTATTGAACAGTCTGCAAGAACATTCAGCTCAATCCGGCTATGTCTATGACAGGTTGTACCGCAACCTGTTCAATCGGGAATTTTTCTTACGGGCATATCAGAATATTTATGCCAGTCAGGGAAACATGACCGCAGGCACAGACGGAAAAACCATCGACGCAATGAGCCTTGAAAGAATCGACAGGCTTATTGCAACCCTGAAAGACGAATCCTACCAGCCCAAACCGTCCAGACGGACATATATCCCTAAGAAGAATGGAAAACTCCGTCCTCTGGGTATTCCGTCCATTGACGACAAGCTGGTACAGGAAGTTGTCCGTATGCTGTTGGAATCCATCTATGAGAACAGCTTTGAGGACGCCTCCATGGCTTTCGGCCTGACAGAAGTTGTCACACAGCTTTGAGGATGATTCAAAATCGCCTTACCAGATGCAAGTGGTTTGTTGAGGGTGACATTAAAGGATTCTTCGACAATATTGACCACAATGTCATGATTGGCATCCTTCGCAAGAGAATTAAAGATGAGCGTTTTCTGCGCCTTATCCGTAAATTTCTCAACGCAGGATATATGGAAGATAACCAACTGCATCAAAGCTACAGCGGCACTCCGCAGGGCGGCATCATTAGTCCCATTCTAGCCAATATCTATCTCGACCAGTTCGACAAATATATGGTTGAATACAAGAAACGGTTTGACCGTGGGAACAAGCGAGCCGTCAATGTGGAATACCATAAGCTGAGCGCAAAGAGAATCCGACTCAAAAGGAAGCTGGCAAAGGCACAGTCTGAGGAAGAAAAGCAATCCCTTTTGGAAAGCATCCGGGAACTGGATAAGGTACACAAATCCATCCCCTGCAAAAATCCAATGGATACAAATTTCCGCAGACTGCAATACGTCCGTTACGCTGACGATTTTCTTATCGGTATCATCGGAGCCAAAGAGGATGCACAGGCTGTTAAGCAGGAAATCGGCGTATATATCGCCGAACAGTTGAAACTGGAACTGTCGGAAGAAAAGACGCTGGTCACTAAAGCAACAGACCGTGCAAAATTCTTGGGATTTGACATCAGGGTCACACCGCAGAGCAATCACACCAAAAAGACAAAAAGCGGTTCCACAGCCCGAAACTACAGCGGCCATGTAATGCTGGAAGTTCCGACTTCTGTCATTCAAAAAAGCTGCTGGAACTGGGAGCCATGAGAATCGATGTTCGCAATGGAACAGAGATTTGGCAGCCCACCCATCGCGGAAAACTTGTCGGGCGAACGGACCTGAGTATCCTAGACCAGTACAATGGTGAGGTGCGGGGATTCTGTAATTATTATGCGATTGCAAACAATCGCTCTAAGCTGCACAAGTTCCGCTATATCATGGAGTACAGTTTCTATAAAACCTTGGCCTGTAAATACCGTACAACCAAAGGCAAAATTATTGCTCAATATCGTATTGTCAAGGACATCGGGGTAAAATTCAGGACAAGCATGGAAATGAGCGCATCCGACTACTGTGGAAGGACAGTCTTGCAAGAGACCCCTATCCGCTGGGAAAAGAAGCAGATATTATCCATAAGCCGAAAGGCATCCTGAAAAAGCCCAGTCTCGGCGCACGATTAAAAGCAAATCGGTGTGAATGGTGCGGAAAAGAAACTTCAGCGTTGGTAATGCACCAAGTTAGAACGCTGAAAGAGCTGGATGAAAGCCAACCGTGGGCAGTTTTCATGAAGAGGATTAACCGAAAAACTTTGGTGGTCTGTGAAAGTTGTCACACGAAAATTCACGGTGCAGGCTGTGAATGAATAGAGAGCCGGATACAGCGAGAGTTGTAAGTCCGGTTCGGGGGCGAGTGCCTGGAAACCTACCGCAGCAATGCGGCAAGGCGCTGGGTACTTAGCCTACGGAACTCCGTGTCCGTAAAAGACGGCAAAAAATACCGCAGCAATGCGAAAAGCTATATCACCGAGGTGCGTCGGATTTCCGATGCGCTTTGCGCAGAGCACCGTCTATCCATCATCTGCACGGAGAAATCGGAGCAGGTCGTCCGCCCCTACGCGCAGTGGCTGGCCGAACAAAACGGAGTGCCCACATGGAAAACACCCATTCAGCAGGACTTGGACGCCGCCGTTGCAGTTGCTCTCACGTGGAAGCAGTTTCTGCGGATTTTGGAGCGGCAGGGTTATGCTTTTCGCTTTGACAGGAAGCACCCCACGCTGATTCTGCCGGGCAGCGGGCGCACCGTGCGGTTCAAGACTCTGGGAATGCGGTACACCCCGGAAACCCTCCAGCGTCGCATCCTTTACCCCAAGCCTGCCCACTGGGCTGGGAAAGAACAGACGCCGGTCCGCCGGCGCCTTCTCCTTTCCGGAAAAAAGCCCCACCGCAGGCGCACCGGCCTGAAGTGACCCCAAAAAAGTTAGACAATATTTCGAAGTAAAATTGTTCAAGCAGCCGAAAGGGCTTGCTGTCTGTGAATTGCAGGCGGCAAGCCCTTTAGCTTTGCCTTGATTCTGCAGTTATTGTAGTAATCCAGATATTCCATTAGTGCCTGCTTGAAGTGCTGCATAGACTGAAATTCCTGCAAGTACAGCAGTTCACTTTTGAGCAGCCCGAAGAAATTCTCTATCACAGCGTTGTCCAAACAGTTTCCCTTGCGGCTCATGCTTTGCCGGATACCCTTTTCCCGAAGCATCCGCTGATACTGCTTATGCTGGTACTGCCAGCCCTGATCGGAATGAAGAATCAAGTTTGTTCCGTCCGGAATCTTTGCAAACGCCTTGTCCAGCATGGTAGTTACCATACTGAGCACAGGACGATCAGATATGATATAGCTAATCAGATCGCTGCTGTGCAGATCGAGAATCGGAGACAGGTAGAGTTTTTCTCCGAACAGGCTGAACTCCGTCACATCCGTGACCCACTTCTGGTTTGGCTTGTCCGCATGGAAGTCCCGATTCAGTAAGTTTGGTGCGATTTTGCCGACTTCACCCTTATAAGAACGATATTTCTTTATTCGGACACGGCAAACCAAGCCTAGCTCCTTCATAAGCCGCTGAACTGTCTTGTGGTTCAGGGAGAATTTACGCTTGCGAAGCTCTGCTGTGATTCGGCGATAGCCGTACCGCCCCCTGTTTTCATGATAAATCGCTGTGATTTCTTGTTTTTCTGACTCGTACTTATCCGCCTGCTCCATCCGTTTCAGATGATAGTAGAAGGTTGCACGGGGCAGCTGGAGCGATTGAGAGAAGAATGTTTAGTGCGTGTTTTTGCCTCAGCTTCTGAACTACCAACGTTTTTTGTGCTGGCGTCGCTCGTCTTCCAAAACCAAGGCTTGCAAGTTTTTAGGTATTCATTCTCCGCTCGCAGCCGCTGGACTTCTGCCAGAAGATCTTCTTCCACTCTCTTGGGTAGCTGCTTTGGCGGACGGCTCTTACTGCCGCGGCCACGCCGTTCGATGGCAAAGCCTTCCCGCCCTTCCGTCAGATAGATGCGCTCCCAGTCTCTAATTCGAGTGTCACTGCTTACGTCAAACCGTCTTGCCGTTTCACGGTAACTCAGCTTTTCTTTCTGCATGGTTTCCTCGACCTGTTTCTTAAATTCCGGTGTGTCGTTTGTTTGGTATACCCTTTGGCATTAAAATCACCCCACCTGTTAGACATTATATCATACTGTCTAACAAATGGGGTGCAGTTCATCCTGCGGGCGCTCTACTTTTCCTATTTATACAAGGTGGGCGCACTGCCGAAAAAGCCACGGTACATAAGTTACGCTGTGCGTGAGGATATCCGCAAGCTGAATCGACGAATCGAGCAGGCGGAATTCATCTTCAAAAATCACATCGCGGACCGCGGGCAGCTTGCCGCCATCCGGCAGAAAGCGGAAGATGAAATCGCCGTGCTGATAAAGCAGCGCCAGAAGCTCTACCGCTATGAACCAAAATCCCCGCAAATCGGTGTATGCACAGCGCAGCTGAAAAAGCTGCGGCACACGGTCAAGCTGTGCCGGAACATCGAAATCCATTCGATAGAGATGGAACAGCGGCTGCAATCGGCGCGATTGGAAGAACAGCAGAAAAAAGAAGATCCGCAGAAAGAAGCCCGCAATCGGGATAATCACAAAGGAAGGTGAATTGACTGAACTACGGAAGCGATCCAGCCGACCAGATTGTTCGGTTTACACTTGAAGGCACAGAAATGGCGCTCAGGCTGTCGGGTATGGCGGCGAAAAACTTTGCGCTGTTTGTCTATGCCGTACTGAAGGACCAGAAGAAAACCCACGGCAAGACGAGGCTTGTGCGCATGCTTCGGGAACAGCGTCCATTCAAATTCTTTAACATTCCCACGGAACATATGAGGGAGTTCGCCACAGAAGCCAAAACGCACGGCCTGCTATACGTCCCCATTCGGAATAAGCAAAAGGCCGACCGTATCGAAGTGGTGGTATTCGCGGACGACGCCTCCAAAGTCCAGCGTATTTTTGACAACCTCGGTCTTGACGCAGTTAAGGCGCAGGTCGGCGAAGCCACCATCGCCAGTGTACAGGAGCAGGAAAAACAGGCTCCCGCAGCCCCGGCCCCCGGCAAGACGGAAACCGTCAAAACCGAGCAGGGCGAAGTGGAATTCGAGGTGGGCGGCTTTGAGGACGATTTCAATATCGGCCCGCCTCAGCAGGATGCCGCCGAAAATTTTACTTCTGGCCGGGAGAAGGAATCAAATCCCCCGGCAGCGGAAAAGAGTCCGTCCGAGCCTTCCTCGCCCAGCAAAAGCTCTTCGTCCGGCTTAACAAGCCCTAAAGAGCCGGAGCATAAGCCCTCGGTGAAAAAGCAGCTGCAGGAAATCCGGCAGGAGCAGGCGGAGAAGAAAACAGGGAAATCCAAGCAGCAGGAACACCAGAATCCTACCCCCGGTCGTTCCAAGCAGAAGAAAAAGGAAAAAACAGAAAGGAAGGTAATGCCCTATCGATTTATCCAGTTTGATTGGCAGAAAGCAGGAAGTCCTGCCTCAGCCGGAACAGCAGTACACCAAGGAAGAATATGCCGCTATGAAGCAGGCTGAACGTGAGGAAGTCTGGTCGAGAGTTAGCGCACAGGCCGAGTCAGTGTTCAAGGATGACGATTCCTTGAGGGGATTCCTCCATTTCATGGCGGACTGCACCCCGCAGAAAACCAGCAATCTGCTGCTTCTCTATGCGCAGAATCCTGAAATCACCCATCCCCGCACCTTCGACAAATGGAAGGAAGCCGGGCGCTCCATCCGTTCCGGTGAGAAAGGATATACCTTCTATGCGGATCAGGAATATACCAAAGAGGATGGAACCAGAGGGATCGGCTCCACCATCACCAAAGCCTACGACATCGCTCAGACCAGAGGGCCGCAGCCCCTGCCGCCTCAGCAGCATCTGCCCGAAGAGGTTATCGCCGCAATGATAGAAAACAGTCCGGTCCCGCTGGTGATTTCCGACCAGCTTCCTCAAGGGGTGCAGGCGCAGTATGTGCCGAGACAGCGCACCATTTTTGTCCGCAATGGGATGGATGAAACCGCCACCATCTGCGCCATCGCCCGCGAGCAGGCCCACGCCGACTTCGACGCGGTGGGCAGTGGTTACTATCGGCAGGCGTATGCGGCTCAGGCTTACTGCGCAGCGTATGTGGTTGCGCAGAAATTCGGCCTTGATACCTCTGCGTTCCATTTTGACAAGGTGTGCCAAAGCTATACGGAAATGAGCGCGGACGATAAGCGCGGCTTTTTGGGCGACGTTAAACGGGCCGCCTATTCCATCAACTGGGATATCCAGAGGACCTTCCGGGATCTGGAGCAGGCCATCCAGCCGGATGAATTTTCCGTCGCAGCGCCCAAGCCTGCCAAGGCGCCGAAAGCAAAAACAGAGAACGCGCCGGATCGATGAACGTTTTCCGTTTGTTTTCTTTTGTGCAGTAGCTTTTCGCAGGCTGTTGTGCTATATTAAAGTAAAATAAGATTAAATGCCGGAAGGAAGGGAATCGCCATGACAAGGCAGCGGTTGGTGAAAATGACCTACGGGGACCGGAACATACTGGTCAAAGCACTTCAAAGCGCGCGGGGATCTATCGGCCTGGAAGTGTTCGAAAAACTGCAGGCACTTATGAACAAAACCCTCGCTGCTCCAAAGCGCAAGCTGTACCTGAGCGACGAAGAACACCAGTACGCCACGCTGTCTCTGAACGGGATGCGAAACGCCTATCTTGCGGCTGATCGAAGCTGCGGCGGCATTGACCGTCTTCTCATAAAGCTCATCCGCGCGAAATACCGGCGTGTACCTGAACGATATAAAGTGTAACAACGATCTTTGCCCGGAGTCTTTGGGGTTTTTCTCCCGTCGACTCCGGGATTTTTTTGTTTTATTGAAAAAGGAGGGGAGTAACCGACAAGACCGTCTGCATTGTTTTATCTTTCTGCTGTGAAGAAAGGGTGGGTGCCTCTTCAGCGGGATAGCTACAGAAAAAAATTCCTGGTGGGTATGGCTCCTGCCTTTGCCCATCGTCTGGAGGGCCGCCCTGTTGGTCGCCGGAAGCTGGCGCGACGGGATGAACCTTGTGGATCTGCTGGAAAAGCTCTCTGCCTCCATGAACAGTCCCTTTTCTGTTCACTGGACGAAATACTCCGCCCGCTGCCTGCTGTTCTTCACGCTGGGATATGCGGTTGTCGCCCTTGCCGCAACCGCCAACCGCAAGCATTACCGCAGGGGTGCGGGCAGCACGGTTCCGCCAGGTGGGGCAACGTGTGCAGGATCGCCAAGCGGTACCGGGACAAGAAAAATCCTAAACAAAACCTCATTTTGACCCAGCATTTCCAGATGGGGATGGACGGCCACAAGCACAAACGCAACACCAACGTGTTGGTCATCGGCGGATCCGGCGCGGGCAAAAGCCGCTCCTACGCCATTCCCAATGTGCTCAACTGCGGGACGTGTTCGCTGGTCGTCTGCGATCCAAAATCCGAAATCCTGCGCAAAACAGGCGGAGCGCTGAAATCCAACGGCTATGAGGTGCGGGTGTTTGACTTGTTAACCCCCGACGCCTCCTTCTGCTACAATCCATTAGCCTATGTGCGGGACGACAAGGACGTGCTGCGCCTAATCGAAACCCTCATTCAGTCCACCACCCCGCCCGGGGCGCAGAGTTCGGATCCCTTCTGGACCAAATCGGAAACGGCGCTTCTGCAGGCCTTGGTCCTATACCTCATGCATGAAGCGCCGCCGGAAGAACAGAACTTAGCCACGGTGATGGAGATGCTGGCCGCCGCGGAAGTACGGGAGGAAGATGAGGAATACGAGTCTCCTCTGGACGTCCTGTTCGCCCGTTTAGAGATGCGGGATCCGGAGAGTATCGCTGTCAAGCAGTACCACATCTTTAAGATGGGCGCCGGCAAAACGCTGAAATCCATCTTAATCAGCGTCGGCGTCCGGCTGTCGGCTTTTAACCTGCCGCAGATTGCAAGGCTTACCTACACCGACGACCTTCATCTGGAGGAAATGGGCGAGAAAAAAGTGGCCCTGTTCTGCTGCATCCCGGACTCGGATAAATCCCTCAATTACCTTGTGGGGATGATTTACGGGCAGCTCATCCAGACGCTGTATTTTGTAGCCGACCGGAAATACAAAGGCCGGCTGCCGGTGCCGGTTCACTTGCTCATCGACGAAGCGCCGAACATCGCCCTGCCCACAGACAACTTTTTGCCCTGGCTTTCCACCATGCGAAGCCGGAATATTTTTTGCAGCTATATCGCTCAGAATATGGCGCAGATCAAGGCGCTGTTCAAGGAGCAGTGGGAATCGCTGGTCGGCCTGTGCGACGAGTTTCTCTATCTCGGTGGGAACGAAAAGGAAACCCACAAGTATGTTTCCGAGCTCATGGGCAAGGAGACGTTGGACACGAATACCTACGGCCACAGCCGCGGACGAAACGGCAGTTTCAGCATCAACGACCAGCAGACGGGTCGGGAGCTTCTCGCCCCCGACGAAGTACGGATGCTGGATAACCGCAAGGCGATCCTGTTTGTCCGCGGGGAACGCCCCATGATGGATGACAAATACGATCTCATGCGCCATCCAAACATCCGGCTGACAGAGGACGGCGGCGCCGCGCCCTACGATTACACGCTGGCAAAGAGTGCCGCAGATGACCTCGACTACTCTCCAGAACAGTATGGCGAGTTTGAACTGCTGGAGCCGGATGATTTTATGAAATCGTAAATAAACACATATTGAATTGGAGGAATGCTTCTGAAGAAATTCAAAATTGCTTTTAAGAAAGCACCCAAGAAGAATCGCAGGCCACAGAATACGCTTTCTCTCGGCAGAAATGGACGATTTGGTTTTTCCGCCTACATCGCCGTGGTTCTGTGCTTCTGCTGTCTTTCAACAACCGTCTTTGCTGCCGGTGACCCGCTGGCAGTCGTAAATAATCTCTCCACCTTCATTTTTTCCTTGATCCGCGCCATCGGTCTGATCCTGTTAGGCTGGGGTGTGGTACAGGTAGGTCTTTCCTTCCAGAGCCATGACCCCTCTCAGCGTTCGCAGGGCTTTTAACCCTTGCCGGCGGGCTTGTGATTACCTTTGCCAAGGAAATCCTCGATCTCATCACCGCCTGATTGTATATTTTCAGCCGGGGAGCAACCGTCGCCGGTCGTTCCCCCTCGTTTTCTTCAAGGAGGTGACCAGGCGGAAACTGGATTATTGATAACTTAAATTCGGCGCTGGAAACATGGAATGATAAGCTGGCGGAAATCTGGACACTGCTCACCCAAGATCCCGCGACCTTCAAAGGCGGTGGAATCTGGCAGGTCATGCTGGACATCAACGGGGCCTTGAAAGCCATCGGGTACGGGCTGCTGGTCCTGTTTTTCGCAGTCGGCGTCGTCAAGACCTGTTCGAGCTTTGCCGACCTGAAGCGCCCGGAGGCTGCTTTCAAGATATTCATTCGCTTTGTGCTGGCAAAGGCGGCGGTGGGATACGGTCTCGACCTGATGCTGGCTGTTTTCGGGATCATTCAAGGGATGGTGGCCACCATCATCTCACAGTCCGGCCTGTCGGGAAGCAGCGGAGCGACGCTCCCGCAGGAGATTATCGACAAGATCAATACCGTGGGCTTTTGGGACAGCATCCCCCTGTGGGCAGTCACCCTGCTTGGCAGCCTGTTCATCACGGTGCTGGCGTTTATTATGATCCTAACGGTGTATAGTCGGATGTTCAAATTGTACATGTATACGGCTATCGCCCCAATTCCCATGTCCAGTTTCGCAGGGGAACCCACCAGCAATGTTGGGAAAAACTTCCTGCGTTCCTATGCAGGCGTTTGCCTCGAAGGGGCGATTATTGCGCTTGCCTGCATCATCTTCTCGATTATGGCTGCCTCTCCGCCGGCGGTCGATCCCGACGTCTCGGCGGTTACCGCCGTATGGAGCTACGTGGGCGAGCTGATCTTTAACCTGCTTGTTCTGGTCGGCGCCGTGCGAATGAGCGACCGGATCGTCAAGGAGCTGTTGGGGCTGTAACACATCCAAAAAGCGAACAGGCCCTGCGGAAAACCGCAGAACCTGTTCGTTCATTCATGATCTAATATCCATTGCAGCAACCCCTGCCGGTCAATTTGACCGGCAGCGACGGATAGAACAATATCAATCAATTCCTGTTGTTCATAACGGAGCTCGATCCCATTCACCGCCAGGAAAACCAGCATGGTATGCGCGCCGATACGCTTATTCCCATCCACAAAGGGATGATTGCGTATCAGGCCAAAGCCAAGCTGTGCCGCTTTGGCCTGCAGAGACGGATACACCGGTTCTCCGCCGAACGTTTGAAACGGTGCGGCCAATGCGGATTCCAGCAGCCCTTCGTCCCGAATCCCGTCGATGCCTCCGAATTCCCGGATTAGCGCGGAATGCAAAGCCGTCACCTGATTTTTGGATAAGGTTTTCATTTGGCCAACTCCTCATAAGCGCGGCGGTTCTTGGCGATCAGCCGCTTGGATACGGCCAGAATATCCTCGTCTTCCGCAAGCTGCTCCTGCTCTGCCTGGCTGAATTCCAACAGCACATACCGCGGGACATTGTTCTTTAAGATCACGGCTGCGCCGTTTTCGTCCACCAAGCGCGCAACACGGGAAAAGTTCTGATTTGCTTCTGTAATGGAAACAAGATTCTTTGTGTTCACTGTCATTTGTAACACCTCCTACTTCTATTATACTCAAAAATAGGATAAATTCAACCTATTTTTAAAGGAGCTGGTTTTTTATCGAAGTCAAAGTGCCAAAGGAAATCCGGGATTATCAGGAGTCCATCTTCTTCGGGCTCTCTGCCCGGCAGTTCATCTGTTCTCTGCTGGCTGTAGGCGTGGCGGTTGGACTGTACTTCGGCCTGCGTCCGCTGGTCGGCAGCGAGGAAGTGGGCTGGATGTGCATTCTCGGGGCCGCTCCCTTTGCAGCCTGCGGCTTTTTCAAATACCACGGCATGACCGCCGAACAGGCGGCTTGGGCCTGGTTCAAGTCGGAATTTCTCTATCCCAAAAAGCTGGTGTTTAAATCCGACAATCTCTACTTCGACGCCATGAAGGACGCCATCGCTGAAGGAGAGAAGCTTCCCCGCAAGCGGAAAGGCCGAAATTCCCAGCCATCGGCTGAGAAAGAACCGTAATCTCAAAAATCTCTCAGAAAAGGAAGGATGCCTATAAGTAAAACGCTCAGCAAAGCGGCGAAAGCAGAAAAAGAGAAATTTACGATTCCAAAGTCCGTACAGGACGCTATTCCCATCCAGCGAATCTGGCCGGATGGGATTTTCCAAATCGGGAGTCGGTTTTCCAAAACCTTCTCCTTTACCGATATCAATTACAGCATCGCCAGCAAAGACGACAAAACGGCGATGTTTCTCGACTATGCCGAGCTACTCAACGCGCTGGACTCCGGCGCTTCCGCCAAGATCACCATCAACAACCGGAAGGTCAACAAGGCAGAGTTTGAGAAATCCCTGCTGCTTCCGATGAAAGAAGATGGGCTGGATCCCTACCGGAAAGAGTACAACGAGATGCTGCTTTCCACAGTCACCGGCGTGAGCAGCAGTGTCGTGCAGGACCGCTACATCACCATCACTGTGGCGAAGCGGAATATCGATGAAGCCCGCACCTATTTCTCCCGTGTGGGCACAGACCTCATCACCCACCTTGCCCAGCTTTCCTCCATAGGGCGGAAACTGGACATTGCGTCGCGCTTGCAGATCTTCCGGGACTTTTTCAAGAGCAATGAGCCTGCCGCTTTTGCCTTTGACCTGAAAGAGCACATGCAAAAAGGGCACAGCTTCAAGGATTGGCTGTGCCCCGACAGCATGGAGTTTCACAAAGACCATTTTCGTCTCAACGACCGCTGGGGCCGCGTCCTCTATCTGCAGGATTACGCTTCCTACATCAAGGATTCCATGATTGCAGAGCTCTGCGACATGGATCGCAGCCTCATGCTTTCCATTGATATTCTGACGGTTCCCACCGACGAAGCGGTGCAGGGAATCCAGAACAAGCTCCTGGGTGTAGAGACGAACGCGGCAAACTGGCAGCGCAAGCAGAACGCCGCCAACAACTTTTCGGCTGTTCTCCCTTACGATATGGAGCAGCAGCGGAAAGAGACGAAGGAACTGCTCGATGACTTAACAAACCGCGACCAGCGCATGATGTTCGGCCTTGTGACCATGGTTCATCTGGCCGATTCCAAGGAGCAGCTGGACAGCGATACCGAAACGATCCTCACCACAGCGCGCAAGCACCTGTGCCAGATGAGCGTTCTCCGCTGGCAGCAAAAGGACGGTCTGGACACGGTTTTGCCCTACGGTTTGCGGCGGATCACCGCGCTGCGCACCCTGACCACGGAAAGCACCGCGGTGCTGATTCCCTTCCGGGCGCAGGAGATCCTTCAGGCCGGGGGTATCTACTACGGGCAAAACGCAGTTTCCAAGAACATGATCGTGGTGGATCGCCGTAAGCTCTTAAACGGAAACAGCTTTCGCCTCGGCGTTTCCGGTTCCGGCAAGTCCTTCTCCGCCAAGGAAGAAATCGTCAGCATCGCCCTTTCCACCAACGACGATATCCTGATTCTGGATCCGGAATCTGAATTCGGCTTCCTTGTCGAGGCCCTCGGCGGTGAAGTGATCCGGGTATCCGCCTCTTCGGACACCCACCTGAACGCCATGGATATGGACAAGGCCTACGGCGACGAACGCAACCCGCTGATCGAAAAGTCCGAATTCATCCTCTCCTTGTTCGAGCAGCTGGTAGGCGCCGGCAACGTGAGCGCAAAGGAGAAGTCCATCCTCGACCGATGCACCTATGACGTGTACCGGGAATACATGATCAATAACTATCAGGGCGAGGCGCCTACCCTGAAAGATCTGTATCACACCCTTTTAAAGCAGCCGGAGCCGGAAGCCAGAGGGCTGGCGCTTTCCTCCGAACTGTTCATCACCGGCAGTTTGAACACTTTTGCCCAGCGCACCAATGTGGATACCAAAGCCCGGATCATCGCCTACGATATCCGGGAGCTTGGCGAGCAGCTCATGCCCATCGGCATGCTGGTCACGCTGGACGCCATCTTCAACCGTGTGATCCAGAACTGGAAGAAAGGAAAAACCACATGGGTCTTTGCCGATGAATTTTACCTTTTGTTCCGGTATGCGTACAGCGCCGATTTCTTCTACAAGCTGTGGAAGCGCATCCGCAAATACAACGGCCTCGTGACAGGGCTGACGCAGAACGTCGAGGAGCTTCTCCGTTCCGATACCGCCCGTCTCATGCTGGCCAACAGCGAATTCCTCATTCTCCTGAATCAATCCGCCACCGATCGGGACGAGCTGGCCGGGCTTCTGCATATTTCTGAAAACCAGCTCAGCTACATCACCAATGTGGCGGCCGGCTGCGGCCTGATCCGCTGCGCCGGAAACATTGTGCCATTCGAAAACAGCTTCCCCCGCAACACGCGTCTGTACCAGTTGATGACCACCAAGCCGGATGAAGTGCTGAGAGGGGCGTAACCATAGATGAAATTATATTGCAACAGGGGCCGCCTTCGGCCCCTGCATTTTTATTTGGAGGTATGCTATTGAAAGAAATCAAAACAAAAGCTGAAGACGTAAAGCCGAAACTGATGGAGCATGCAGCTAAAGCCCCGAAAACCGCCGCGAAAGACCTGTGGCTGAAATTCAAAGAAAAATCCATATCTGAAATAAAAGAGACGCCATTCGCCGGCCAGCGTGGAGAATCCTCAAACGCTCCCGCCAACAATGCCGGAGATCAGATGCTGTCCGGTGCGGAGACCACTGCTAGGGAAGGTGCAAGCCTGACCTACCGTGGTGGAAAAAAGCTGGCGCAGGCCACAACCCGGAAAATCAAGGAGAAGCAGGAATTTTCCCGCACGCTTTCCGAAGCGAAACATACGACCGGCAAAACGATGGACGCCGCGCAAAGCGCTGCCTCTAAAATTCGGACAAAGCATGCGGCATTCCGGGCCGTCAAGGGCAAACCGCAAAAGGTCGTAAAAACCGCCGGCCGATCCGTGAAAAGCTTAAAGCAGAGCGTCAAGGGGATTAAGACAGCGCAGCGCTCGTCAAAAGCCGCGCAGCAGGCGGCTAAGACGGCGCAAAAAACAGCGCAGGCCACTGCAAAATCGGTCAAGGCGTCCGCCCAGGCCGCCAAAGCTGCAGCGAAAGCGACGGTGACGGGCGTAAAGGCGGCGATCCATGCAACTGTGACGGCGGTCAAAACTACGATCGCCGCAGTGAAAGGTTTGATCGCCGCCATCGCTGCCGGTGGATGGGTGGCTGTGGTCATTATCCTTCTGATCTGCCTGATCGCTCTGGTTGTGGGTTCCTGCTTTGGTATCTTTTTCAGCGGCGAGGATTCCGGGAACGACATGACCATGCCGTCCGTCGTGCAGGAAATCAGTCTGGATTACCAGAATCGACTGAACGAGACGGAATCCGCTCAGAGCTACGATGTGCTGGAGATTTCCGGTTCCCGCGCCGTATGGCCGGAGGTGCTTGCCGTTTATTCCGTGAAAACCGCCACCGATCCGACAGGCGCGCAGGAGGTAGCCACCATGGACGAGGCTAAAAAGAAGATTCTGACAGATATCTTCTGGCAGATGAATATGATCTCGTCCAAAATGGATACCAAGACCGAAAAAGTGATTGTGAAGACAGATGATGGAAACGGCAATATTACAGAGACGGAATCCACCGTTACCCGCAAGTACCTGCACATTACCGTCGATCACAAGACGGCTCTGGAAATGGCCGATGAATATGGATTCGATGAAGATCAACGCCGCCAGCTTGCCGAACTTTTATCCGATGAAAACAAAGAACTCTGGACACAGGTCCTCTATAGGATCACCGGTGGTGGCAGCGACATCGTATCGGTGGCGCTTTCGCAGGTTGGCAATGTTGGCGGCTACCCATATTGGAAATGGTATGGTTTTGAGACACGAGTGGAATGGTGTGCTTGTTTTGTTTCTTGGTGCGCCAATGAATGCGGGTACATAAGTTCTGGTATCATCCCAAAGTTTGCTGGTTGTACCAGCGGCGGCATGGCCTGGTTTAAGGAGCACGGCCAGTGGAAGGAGCAGGACTACATCCCGAATCCCGGGGATATCATTTTCTTTGACTGGGCCTCGAACGGTCTGGCCGGCGACGCCGATCACGTTGGCATTGTCGAGAAAGTGGAGAACGGAAGAATTTATACGATTGAGGGCAACTCCGATGATTCCGTCCGCCAAAACAGCTATCCTGTGGGGTATTTGGAAATCAGAGGATTTGGGTGCCCATCATATTGAGATAAAAGCGCATTTTTTGCAAATCAATCCGATAATCCCCCCCGCTTCTCAAAAGCGGTATCGAAATATCTCTTCGAGAAGAGCTGTTCTGCCAAAGATGCATTGTCGCAAATTTATATCAATCAAAAGTTACAATTTCTTGCAATGCCTCGTATTCCATTGGACAAGTATCATTTGGCGAGTCTGCCAATCGAATTTCGTACATAACACTCTTATGTTCTTTGAACAATCCGTTTTTTACTTATCCTAATGGTATAGTATGTATCATCGCTGTCTCTGCTCACTTTATACTTTACAAGAGGATCTGTAATCAGCTCAGCGTTATCTCTTACAAATTCTGAACTGTATACTTCCGTTGAGTCATAGGAAAGGGAATGGTATTCTGTACTTTTCGCGTTAATGGGAATCAAAATATTCACAAAAAAGATATCGAAAAGAAATTGGAATCCAACCATCGAATTTTATCTTTTTACCCTCATTTATCCATTTATGATTAATTGCATTATTTATGCGGCACTGTATAATTACATCCTCTTGTGAACCAAATCTATAATTTAATTCCGGGAACCTTTTGTATGGGACCCACTCTGTAAATCCAGTTTTCAAAACTTTTCGCTCACGGAAGCAGGGGGAAAGATCTGAAAACACGGCAATTTTATGGTTTTTTATGTACTCATATCTTGCCAGATCCAAATTTTGAATTCTATGTTGTGGTGGTCCTACGATTATATTCGAAGGTGTTTTCACACCTCCATTCACTTCAACTTTTTCAGGAATGGTTTCCAGAACATCCGGATACTTTCTTTCTGCATTTTGTAGTGTTAGATTGTAATACCCATTGATATCAAAATTTTTAAACGCAAATAGGTTTCGCAAACTCCTCAATACACGGCTAATCTTAAATAATACTCTGCACTCACGCGCTAGCTGAACGACTTCACAAAATCCCCAACATATTTGTATTCGAGGTAATACGCTAACTCAAAGTAGTTTCTAAATGCAGGGAATCCCGCCAACACTCCAATGTCTTCATTATCAAGAAAAGTTTTTGCAAACATGTGCAGCAATAGATAGTCCTGTGTAGGTGCAGTGATCTCCATATCTGAAATTCGAATTTGCCTTGTATACTTCCGCCAATCAAGGACTGTCTCGCTTATCTCGCCACTACCTGTTTTAAGCTCAATCGTTGGTTTCCAATTTCCATCCGACGGAATCATTTTATACTCATAAAAATTCTCGTTGTAATCAAGCACAGGCTCCATGCTTTCAACATGATTTTCTTGATTATAACCCATAGATTTGAGTAGGCAAAAAGCTTTACTAATATTCTCCCTGCTCATCAACACATCAATATCGCCAGCATCTCTTAAATGGACATTTCCATATATCTGTAGCGCCAGTGGATATCCTTTAAGCAAGCAATACTCTATTTCATTCTTTCCCAATAGAGAAATCATCATACGAAGCGAGCTCATATACTTATCATGATGATCTGTAAATCTATTTGTATACAACTTAATATATCGGTTATGGGGAAGTTGACGGCTCAACTCTTTACAGGTTAAAGCAACCAGTTGATGTGATGATGCAATCCTGAGAAATTCAGGGACATCTTTTTCTTCTATCAGAACATCAGACTTTTCCAGCTTATTTTCAAACAAGGAGCGAAAAAAGTTGAAAAAAGACTCATTCATATTAACATTCATGTTATGCTTATACCTCTCAATAAAGCTTTTTCTCTGATTTCAGCTTTTGACTTAACCCTAATAATTCTACCAAAGCAATACATGCTCCGTTATTATTGTTATCTTCAGCTGTTATATATCGCGCTTTTCTTTTTTACATTGTCTGCCGCATTCTTCATGCAAATGCCCATCAAAGAATTTTGCAGCATATTAATATCGTTCACACCATCTCCTATAGAGATAATTTTTTTAGTCGAAAGACCTTCATGCTCACATACTTTTCTCAATGCATTCCACTTATCAACATTGCCAACGGAAATATCAACGATTTCACTATGAGATTTCCAGGGATACACTTCGATCTTGTCTGTGATAACATCTTTTTGAGATATTCCAGCAATGCACCTACTTCACTCTTTTTGTCGTCTTTAACCGAAAGCACAATTCTATGTATCTCTTTCCCCTCATTTCGTCCACGGTCATTCGTGTGGGGAAGATCATCATCAACCAACATTTGATATAAATACTGATTCCTCGTGTTTAGGAAATACGTATGTGCTCGGAAGAAATAATGACATTCTCTATTACATTGCTTACTTTTTTATCCAAGAAAATTTTACAAATATTTAGATTTGGAGCAATCTCTAGAGGCTTACTATATAAAACCTCTTTTGTTCTTGGATTGTAGATGAACGCACCATTAAAGCAAATCATCATTGTTTCTAATTCAAGCAATCGATAATATCGATAGGCATCAGAAATAGATCTCCCGGTTGCAATACATATGTAATGATGTTTCTTTTCTTCTTTAATCAGTTCTACAAATAACGGGGACATTTGATAAGTATTGGTAATCGTTGTTCCATCCAAATCAAACGCCAGCATATCATAGCTCATCGTGTATAACTACTCCTTTTCATGGTCGTACAAGACCCCCAAAATAAGTTGATAAACCAATATGGTACCGTTCGTACAGACAGCATAATCAGTAAAATGACACTTGAGAAAACAGATAGCGGCAAAGCTTTCAGGAACAATCCCGTCCAGCGCCAAATATAAGTGTTTTTCGTCTCAAGTCTATTTCCGAGAATATTAATTCTCGCCATTTTCATGTCTCGGGGATCTGGTGCGGTAATAGAGGAAACATTGGCACCCCCACATCCGGCAAAAAAGCTCTGATAAAAAACGCCCTTGCTGGATAATAGTACGTTTTTAGTAAGCGAACTTCATAATCAAGCAGTTTATCGTAACCTAACCGTGTTTCTTAATCACCACAAGGTTTTGTAGGTAAGCTGTTTTGCTTTTTTCAACCAGAGTATTCGGCGATTATATCTGTTTCCCTGGACATCTAAGATGATTTTTTTCATAAAGTCTGACTTTAGGGTTGTGTATTCTTTGAACGGCCTTTAAAAGTGTCAACATCCCATTCTCGCAGTTTCCCCTTTTGTTTTAATGAGAACTACCTCAAACTCCGAAGTATTTATGTACTTACTAACCAGAGAATCGTATACTCCCTCGCAGCCGCACACGATACAAGTTTCCTTTTCTACGGACACTGCACCTTGAGCATCCTGCCATACCTCATTTGTTAATGATTTTCTAGTAATCTGAATTCCCGTATTTCTCGAAGCATCCTTGGAAAAAACTGTAGAAAGATACTTCATGTCAAAATAAACGATCGAATCCGCATGAAGTTCATAGGCCACAGTAATATCCATCAACTCAGGTATATTCCTATACGCATTCACCGTTATTCCGGCCAGACTTCTTCTTTTTTCTATTGAGGCAGATTCTGGAAACAGCGACATATACTTATCCACATCTATGACCTGCATATTTGCTTCGCCATAATGCTTAACTATTATATCATCTAATACAATATCTGCAGGTGATGATTTGTAGCTTAATGTTACAATTTGTCCACGTTTATGGCTTTGCCGTATTTCATCACTGTCGTCAGCTATTTTTCAATCCTACTTAATAGCGATACATTAATCAGAATTCTGTCATTCTCCTGAACCGCTTGATCTATATAGCTTTTCACAGCCCGTATGCAGCTATAGCCACCCACAATTAACCTATTTTTTTCATGAATTTTCTCCGAAAAATATTTTTGATATATTATTGCATCAGGTTTCCATAAGAATGCCCGATCAAATGATATATCTGTTTCCTGGACATCTAAGATGATTTTTTTCATAAAGTCTGACTTTAGGGTTGTATTCTTTAAACGGCCTTTAAAGTGTCAACATCCCATTCTCGCAGTTTCCCTTTGTTTTAATGAGAACTACCTCAAACTCCGGAAGTATTTATGTACTTCAACCAGAGAATCGTATACTCCCTCGCAGCCGCACACGATACAAGTTTCCTTTTCTACGGACACTGCACCTTGAGCATCCTGCCATACCATTTGTTAATGATTTTCTAGTAATCTGAATTCTGTATTTCGAAGCATCCTTGAAAAACTTCAGAAAGATACTTCATGTCAAAAATAAACGATCATCCGCATGAAGTTCATAGGCCAGTAATATCCATCAACTCAGGTATATTCCTATACGTACTCACCGTTATTCCGGCCAG